>Ga0224555_1003416_pt1 | contig 16265 bp, 11 predicted proteins | sample 714S23034metaG_FD_180687 | JGI IMG/M metagenome (GOLD analysis project Ga0224555, IMG submission 180687) | Peat soil microbial communities from Stordalen Mire, Sweden - 717 S2 30-34 | ecosystem: Environmental > Terrestrial > Soil > Wetlands > Peat | place: Sweden: Norrbotten County, Stordalen...
TGTCTGTGCAAACGACGGAGCGGTACTTGGGTTGCAAACAGCGTTTCCGCAACGCGGTGAATGATCGGATTGGGCTGGAACCGGACCCGCAGGGGTCTCCGTAGATCCCGCACCGCTGGCCGACTTCGCGTTACCGATCAGACCTCGATGAGCGATTCTCCGCAATTGCGCGCGCCGGGAACCCCCTCTCGCCCTTTACGCGACAGGAAGACTGGCAGCTGCGGCTCCCTGCTTTTTGAAGGCCATCAGTTCCACGGCCTTTTGCGCGATGTGCTCGGCGCTTACTTCCAGCTCTTTAACCAGCTCCCAAGGCGCGCCCGAGTCGCCAAAACGGTCCTTCACGCCTATGGCGCCGGTGATCAGCGGCAGGCCGTAGAGCTCCCGGCTTTCGGTGAGAAGCGAGCTGACGCGCCAGGCCAGCGCGCCGATCTGATGCTCTTCCGCAGTGACCACGACGCCGGTCTCCCGCGCGGCGCGCACCACGGCTTCAGCGTCGATGGGCTTGAGCGTGTGCAGGTTCAGAACGCGCGTCTCGTAGCCGCAGTCCAGCTTGAGGATGCGGGCCGCGCGCATCGCCTCCGGCACCATCGGCCCGCAGGCAACGATGCTCAGGTCCTCCGACTCGTTTTTGTAATCGGCGGCCAGCCGGGTCTCGAATGCATTGGCAAAGCCGGCCGCTTCGGCGCGCAGCCGAATTACGTTGGCGCGGCCGAAGATAAACGGCGTCGATTCATCCGTCACGATGGGCGTGGCCTCGCGGGCAAAGCGAATATACTTCGGTCCTTTGTGTTCGAGCAGCAGGTACCGCGTGGCCTTGCGCGTCTCGACGATATCGCACGGCACGACGACAGACATGTTGGGCATCCCCTGCATGGCGAAGAGGTCTTCGAGAGCCTGGTGCGTGGCGCCGTCGGGGCCAACCGAGACGCCCGCATGCGCTCCGGCAATCAGCACGTTGAAATTGCCATAGCACACCGAGGTGCGGATCTGGTCCAGGTTGCGCGCGGCGGAAAACGTGGCGTAGGAGCCGAGCACCGGCAGCTTGCCTTCCCGGGCCATCCCCGCCGCGACCGAGGTGGCCGATTGCTCGGCGATGCCCAGGCTGATCCAGCGCTTCGCCCGCTCCGGCTTGCCCGCATAAAAATCGCTGATGGTGATGGAGCCGGAGATGTCCAGCCCCAGGCAAACCACGCGCTCATCGTCCCCGCTCTCGGCTAGCGCCTGGCCGAAGCCCTTGCGCGTGGGCTCCATCTTAACTTTCATATTCTCGCAGGCATTCCACCAGTAGTCGCGCGAGAATTTTGGCATCTTGGCCGCGAGCCTGCGGTCGACCTCGGCCTGGTAGCTCTTTGCCCGCTCCAGCAGCCGCTCGACGGGGATGCGCTCGCTCAGGCCAAGCTCCTTTAGCGCCGCGTCCAACTCCTCGCGGTTCGGCGTCTTGCCGTGCCAGCCGGCCTCGTTCTCCATGAAGCTGACGCCCTTGCCCTTGACCGTGTCGGCGAGGATGACCACCGGCTTGCCCACAGTCTCTCTGGCTTTTGCGAGCGCCTCCACCACCTGGTTCATATCGTTGCCATTGATGCGCAGAACCTCCCAGCCGAAGCTCGCGTACTTCGCGTCGAGCGGCTCGACCTGCATCACGTCTTTCACCCAGCCATCAATCTGCAGGCGATTGCAGTCCACGATGGCGACGATGCTGTTGAGGTGGAAGTGCCCGGCCTCCATGGCGGCTTCCCAAACCTGGCCCTCCTGCTGTTCGCCGTCGCCCATGATGCAGAAAATCTTGTGCTGTTTGCCATCCAGCCTGGCCGCCAGCGCCATGCCCACGGCAAGGCTCAGGCCCTGTCCCAGCGACCCGGTGGAGACCTCGACGCCCGGCAGTTTCAGCCAGTGCGGATGGCCCTGGTAGGGCGAACTCAGCTTGCGCAGCGTGACCACGTCATCCAGCGGGCAAAACCCCGCGAAGCCCAGGCCGATATAAAGGCTTGGCGCCTTGTGCCCGGTGGACCAGATGATGCGGTCGCGATCGGGCCACGACGGATTCTTCGGATCGTGGTTGGCGGCATGGAGGTACAGCGCGGCGGTTATGTCCATCACCGAGAGCGTGCCCCCGGCGTGCCCGGAGCCGGCCGCGTGCAGCGCCACCAGGTCGTAGCCGCGCATCATGTTGGCCGCATCTCGCAGTTCCCCGATGGAATACTCCCGAATCACCTTCCCGGTTCTCGAATCCTTCAGAGCCATGGCCCTCTCCTTGTGCGCGGCAACCTCCGCGCCCCGCGTTTCGCGCCGTCCAGACCGCTACAAATTCCGCTGCGCCCACTGGTCGATGCGTTTGAGCGCCTCTTCGAGGTTCTCCAGCGAATTGGCCACGCTGAAGCGCAGGTAGCCTTCTCCGAAGCACCCGAAGGCCGTCCCGGAGAGCGCCGCCACGCCGGTCTGTTCCAGCAGCACATCGGCCAGCGGCTTCGATTTCCATCCCGTCCCGGTAATATTCGGAAAAACGTAGAACGCGCCTCTGGGCATGCGGCAGGAAAAGCCCTTGATGCGGTTTATCCCGGCGACGAACACCCTGGACCTCTGCTCGAACGCCGCGCGCATGCGATCTACCGGGCTCTGATCGCCGCCCAGCGCTTCGATGCCGGCGACCTGCGTAAAACTGGCCGTGCAGGAGTTGGAGTTCGTCATCAGCCGCGTGATCTGCGCGGCCAGGTCCTCGCGCATGACGCCGTAGCCCATGCGCCAGCCGGTCATGGCATAGGTCTTCGAGAAGCCATCGAGCAGGATGGTCCGCTCCCGCATCCACGGCACACTCATGATCGAGAAGGGCTCGCCCGCAAATTGCAGCCGGCGGTAGATTTCATCGGAGAGCACCATGATGTTACGCTCGCCGATCGCCCTGGCCACCTGCTCAATGTCTTCGCGTTGCAGCACGCCGCCCGTGGGGTTCTGCGGCGAGTTCAAAATGATCAGCTTCGTCCGCTCCGTAATCAGCGGCGCCAGCTCGTTCACATCCATCGCAAAATCCCGCTCCTCGTGCAACTGGATGGAAACCGCCTTGCCGCCGACGTAGTTGATCATCGACTCGTAGATCGGAAATCCGGGGTTGGGATAGATGACCTCATCGCCTTCGTCGATCAGCGCCAGCATCGTGAAGAAGATGATCGGCTTGCCGCCCGGCACCACAACCACCTCCTCCGGCGAAACCGCGACCCCGCGCGTGCGGCTTACCTCGGCGGCAATCGCCTGCCGCAGCTCGGGCAGTCCGGCCGAGGGACCGTAGTGCGTCCACCCCTTGCGCAGCGCGTCGACGGCCGCTTCGACCACGTTGGATGGTGTGTCGAAATCCGGCTCTCCAATCTCCAAATGGATGATGCTCTTGCCCTGCCTTTCCAGCGCCTTCGCCTTGCTCAGAACTTCAAAGGCGGTCTCGGTGCCCAGCCGCGCCATGCGGCCGGCCAGCAACAATTCGTGCTGAACGCAATGTGCAGCCATAATTCACGCTCCCCGGCTCCGCTGCGATTCGGGAAGGAGAGCAAGCCTGCGTCTCCCCCTGTCCAAGTCCAGCTTCAAACCGTCAAGCAGTATACGCAGACCAGAGAGCGCCGCAAGTGATGGGGAACACCAAGTACGGGAGGAGGTTTGACAGCCGGGTTTTTACCGGGCCTAGCCGGCCGGGCAGGGCTTGGCCAGCTTCGGATCTGACCGTCATGCGGAGAACCAGTATGGTGAATAGGCGCTACCAAGACTGTCCTTTGGAACCAACACACGGCTACCCGCGGGAGGCGCATCTTCCTCGACCCATACCAGTAAGGCTCACTCGGGCCGCTTCGCGTACACCAAGGGTCCCTGCCATAACGGAAGTCGATCCCAGTTGGCCGAACGATCAGTCCCGAAAACGCCGATTGCGACGGCGATCGTCGATCCCGGACTCCGTCATGAGATTCCAGTCGCGATGCCGACATATCGGGACTGATCATTCTGGACGCGAGTGGCCCGTTCCGGGTTGTTGCCCAAGTGGTAACTGACGAGTAGGAGGTCATCCGGGCACAACCAACTCATCAGCGTTCAAGGCAAATCGGCGGGAAGATTCATCATTCGCCTCAAGGCTGCCCAGCGCGGGCTGGAGGCTAGAAGGTCACCAAACTGCATGGGAAAGAGCCATGGCGCACGGGATCGCGCTGCTCGATGGCCTTTTCATACCACTCAGCGGCGGAATCGATATCCCCAAGAACCAGGTGATATGAAACAAATCCACCGGTAGCTCCGAACGCCGTACCGTCGCCAATCTCTTCGAGCAACTCTTGCGCCTGGCTCTTTTCTCCGACGCGCTCATACATTCCGGCGATCCGGCCGATCAAGGTCGGATTCCAGGGTGCCAGAGATCGTCCCTTCTCTTCGTAAGCGATGGCTTCGGTCAACCGATTCTGCTTCAGACAAGAAAAGCCCAGCCATGAATGGGCGATCCAGAAGTTCTCGTCGAGTTGCAAAACATCCCGAAGCATTGCTTCCGCTTCCGAGAATCTGCCGGATGCCACGCAGTAGCCCCCCAAGGCTGTGCGGCACAAAGCGTTGAGTGGATCTTCCTGAAGCGCGCGTTCAAGCTCCAGCTCAGCCTCCCTCATGCGCCCCAGAGACACAAGATAAAAACTACTATGGCAGTAGCGAATCAACGGTTGAATCTGCTCGCTGTCCATGGCTAGTTCGAACTGCCGCCCAGCCTCAGACCAGTCGAAATCAAGCACGGCCGCCATTGCCAGAACAGCGTGAGCATCCGGCAGCGACGACTCGATCTCCAGCGCCTTTCGTGCCGTCGCTCTCATGGCATCGGCTGCTTCCCGCGGAGCGATCTGATTCTCGATAGCCAGGATGTAGTGGCACCATCCAAGATCGCTATGCGCAAGCGCGAATCCAGCATCGAGCGCAATTGCCCTTTCAAGACATTCCCTGCCGCGGACAGCCGTCTCGGGGCTCCACCGTTGCAGATGGTGCCGGGCCTTCAGGAACTCCTCATACGCCTCTGGCTGGGGCGCGTACCTTCGCGGAGACGCGGAAAGCTTCACCTTTAACGCCCCGGCGATGGCCGCCGCGATTTCGTCCTGCACCGCGAACACGTCAGTCATCTCGCGGTCGTAGCGTTCCGACCAGAGATGCGTGCCGTCGGCGGCGTTGATCAGCTGCGCCGCCACGCGAATGCGACTGCCGGCGCGCCGCACGCTGCCCTGCAGGATGGCCGTTACGCCAAGCGCCTCGGCGATCTTGCGGATGTCCTGCTCTTTGCCGCGAAACGCGAAGGCCGACGTACGCGCAATCACCTTGAGCCCTGAAACGTGCGCCAGAAGATTGATGATTTCCTCGGCCAAGCCGTCGGAGAAGTACTCCTGATCTTTCTCCGCGCTGAGATTGGCAAAGGGCAGCACCGCGATGGAGGGCAGGGCTGCGGCAATGTTGGCCCCGCTCTGCGTTGCGGGTTTCGCCGGCGCCGGCTTTTCCTCGTCCGCAATCTCCATGCCCGCCTTGCGCAGGCCGTCGAGCAAGCCCTCGACGAACTCGGACTCAAACCATTTTCCAAGATCCTCTCTTACCGCCGTTGCTATATCGGGGCGAAGCGCAAGCAGTTCGTCCACTGCTCTCTGCGCAGGCTTTTGCATGCCAAGCTGCCCGTATGCTGCTGCTGTAAGAAGGTGTGTAAAGAAATAGCCTGGGATGTTGACGTTGAGGGCAAAGCCGAGAGCGCCTCGATAATCGCCCTTGAGATAAGCGTTGTAAGCAAGCGGAATCCAGTACCAGCCCGGGTGATGGGGGTTGAGCTGCATGGCTGACTCAAGCTGTGCACAACCTTCTTCCCAGTCGCCCGCGTAAGCAGTCAAAATGCCTGTCCAGACCACGGCAGAGCCATCCATCGGATTCAGCTCGACCGCCCGCTGCGCTGCTGACCGAGCTGCCAGAAAGTCCTTTTGGAAAAACAGCGTGGTAGCAAGAGCCAACTGAGCGAGGTGGTTGGAGGGTGCCAGATCCACGCCGCACCGCGCCGCTGCCAGCGCACGGCCCAGCGGATCGGGCTGAGGGTTGAATCTTTGCGCATACTCGTGCCAGTACATACAGCACAACTGTACCCAGGCATCGCTCAAGCCGGGCGCCTGGCGAACAGCATTCTCAAGAATCCTTCTTACCTGCGCATGCTCGTCCGGCGTGAGCCGTTCGAGGTAACCGAAGCTGCGGATCACTGCCTCGTGCGGAGTAAGCTGGTCATCGCTCTTGCCACGAAGGCTCTCGCTCATGCTGTGCGGCAGCACGCCGTACTGGTCGGCGACGGTGGAGACAATGCGCGGAACAAGGTCATCCTGCAATTCAAAGATGGCGTCCGGGCTGAACTTGCGTTCATAAGACTCCGCCCACAGATGAGCGCCGCTTTCGGAGTCCGCAAGCTGAACGGCAAGCCTCAGTTTTGAACCAGCCTGACGAAGAGTGCCTTCCATCACATAGCGCGCGCCGAGTTCCTTGCCAATCGCGCGGACGTCACCGGATTCGCTGGAATACTTCGCAGTCGAACTGCGGGCGATGACGCGCAGATAGGAGAAGCGGGAGAGGCCGGTGACAATTCCTTCGCTCAGTCCGTCGGCCAGCGCATCAGATCAGCGCTTGCGCCCTGCGCTTTAAAGGGCAGCACGGCGACCCAGAAGCCCGCGTCGGCGCGGGCAGTGCCTGAGTCGGAGGCAGGGACGGTGCGCGTGGGTGTGGACGAGCTTGCGGCTGGCGCTGTGGCCTTGTCTGGCGTCTGGCGTGCCAAGTCGCGGAACTCGTTTGCCACATCCCGCGCTGTCTGTATGCGGTGGCGCGGATCCTTTTCCAGACAGCGGCGGATGATGCGGGCCAGATCGCTGGGCAGGTCAGGGCGGCTTTCTGCAATCGGGGCTGGGTGATCGCGCAGAATCGCAGAAATCAGCTCGGCGGAAGAATTCCCTTTGAACGGCTGTTGCCCGGTGGCCATCTCGTGGAGCACCACGCCCAACGAGAAGATGTCTGTGCGGTGATCGAGCGGCCGCGCCGAGATCTGTTCCGGTGACATGTAGGCAGGAGTGCCCATCACCACTCCCGCCTGTGTGTTGCCGAGGGAAGTGACTGTGGTGTCGTTGGGTCCGCCCTCGTTCACATCCTTGGCTAGTCCAAAGTCCAGCACCTTGACGCGGCCATCATGGGTAATCATGACGTTGGCGGGCTTCAGGTCGCGATGCACGATGCCCTTGTCATGCGCGGCGGCCAGCGCATCGGCCAGCGCGCTCGCAATCTCGACAATTTGCTCCACCGGCAGACCACCCCTGCAGATGAGCCGATCAAGGGGCTGCCCCTCCACCAGTTCCATGGCGAGAAAGTTGACACCGTCAGCTTCTTCCACGGAATAGACCGTGACAATGTGGGGATGATTGAGCGCGGCTAGGGCACGCGCTTCACGCTGAAAACGAGCCAGGCGATCGGGATCGTGCGCCATGGCGGCGGGCAGCACCTTGATGGCAATGTCACGTTCCAGGCGCGGACCTCTGGCTTGAAACACCTCGCCCATCCCGCCGGCACCGATGGGGCCGCGGATCTCATACTGGCCGAGTTTGTCGCCTGCAGAAAGGGGCATGGGGGTGGCTCTCCAAGTCTAACTGACTAAGAAAGAACTGTGCGGAGATGACTGGGAAGCCGGAAACTGGCTCTCAGTAGGTGCCAGCACCAATGCGCTCATCCAGCCGCGCTGCGGTCACTCCTCGTAGTTCCGGGCGTATAGTCGTCAACCCGGAAATAACTCAAGAGTGAACACTTGAGTCCGAAAATGCAGCCCTCATGCCGGATCGATACTGAAAAACGCGCATGTGGCCACCGATATGGAAAGCTAATCGGTTTGACTGAGACTGGCGATTAACGTCAGGCCTTGACCCGTCGCTCGAGTGAGGAGATAAGTGATCTACAGAACGGAAGAGGGATCGCTCCGAAGGCTCCAAAGCAGCAATCGACCAGTCGCCATAGGACTGGAATGCCCCGGACCTGGCCAGCGATTAGAGCGAGCGGAATTACCGCTCCGCAGGCGATCAAACCGAACGTGATGACCCACTTGTTGCGGACCGGGTCGCGGTATGGACCTATGAACAAGACAGCGAGCACAAGGTGAGCAAAAGCCAGCCAGTCGGTTCCGTAAGCCAGGAATGGATAGCGCGCGTTGGTTTCCGAGAGCCCACGATAGACGAGTGCGATCCAGGGCAGCAGGTGAGTGGTTTCAGCAACTCGTTGCAAGGGTGGGGTCCCGAGGATAGACAACGCCCACCGCAGTTCGGTCTCGAGCGGAAAGGCCGTGACTCCGCTGAGAACTAAACCCGCCATGAAGATGGCCAGCCAGAAACGTATCGTTATGCGAGGGTTACACTCCACCTGAGATAGACCTTTCTCTCTCAGTATCTTATGTAGTGGGCGACATTCCACACATCCTATATCTCTGCTCAGCTCAGCGGCACGCTTCGGCTATTGTTGTGGCGCTACAATCCCAGCCCCTGTATTGGCGGCGGTGGTGGTGCCACGGCACCATTGATCGACTCCAAACTGCCCCTGTACCAGTCGACCTTGCGCGTCACCACCATCACCGCGGCCAGCACCGCGAAGAGCATGAGCGATCCAAGGATTAGCGCGTTATCTTCGCTGATCAGCAGCCCATACACCGCCGCATAGAGTGCTGTCAGCATCCCGCCGAAGCCAAGCCCGCGCGTCACACCCCGCAATACATATGCAAGATAGAACGTCAGCAACCCGATACAAGCAGCACTCGAGATCAGATAGGCCAGGGCAAACGCAATGTGTTCCGAGAAGCTGATCAGCAGCAAGAAGAATATCGCCAGTCCAAATCCCACCAGCAAATACTGCACCGGGTGAATCGGAAGCTGCTTCATCATCTCGAATAAGAAGAAGCCGCCAAACGTCAGCACCACAAACAAAATCCCGTACTTTGTGGCCCGGTCGCTCAGCTTGTAAGGATCAATCGGCGTCAGCAGACTCACGTTAAACAGATCGATCGGCTTCACCGGGTTGGACTCCATCTGCACCTGCGTCCCCGCTGCCAGCGAAGAAACATCCCAGGTCGCCGAAAAACCGTCTGCGCTCACATCTCGAGTCCGTGGCAAAAACTGCCCGGCAAACAACGGAGAACGCCACGTCGAACTCAATTCCACATGGTTCGAATCTCCTACCGGCGCCACGCTGAGTTGTTCCGTCCCTGCCAGATCCATGTCGATCGCAAACTCTATATGTCCGTTCAACTCCTTCGCGCCACGCAGCGGCACTCGCAGGTTAGGCTGCCAACCCATCGTTGAATCCACCCCCTGAAACATCGTCTCGGGTGTCCCGTTGACCCTTACTGCCGGCGTCCCCACGATCCCGCGAACGTCCGAAACAGACATCGCCAGGTACGGCTCACCCCACTCCACTTTTCCCGCGGTCTGTGGCTGCACGATCTCGATCGATCCCTTCAGGTGTCCCGCGAATTCATACACATTTACCCTATAAAGGCCGTGCCGCCGTTCCGTCGGCGTCAGCTTTCCATGCACATCCAGTGAATGGGGAAACGACGTCGCTGTGAGCTCGGCAACGTGCTCCACCCTTTTCTTCGTTCCCTTCTCGCCATCCTCCATCGTCACTGTGGTCTGCCTATAGGGTCGAACAAGCACTGGCCCGATAATGGTCTGCGGTCCCGCATAGCTCGCTTCAATGCTCTTGACAGCGTCGTCCCGATACGACTGCCGATCAGTGATTGTGCCATTCACCAGCGCCAGCGCTACTAGGATGACACCCATTACGACGCCGATTACCAACAGCTTCAATGCCAATGAAACATTCATCACATCTCCTTAGGGAATCGCTAAACATCTCGGAGTTAGCTTTGTATTGCAAAGTTAATGGACGTAGTAGACTTTGTACCGTAAAGTAACTTCCGAAAAAGGATTCAAGCCCGTGAGGGCGTCAGACTCCGCAGCAGGCTGGGTGAAGGCACATCGTTGGTTCCCTTCGCTGCATCCTTCACCACCTGTTCGAGCGTGGAAAGGTATTCCAGATAACGCCTTCTGCCCGCAGGCGTAATACGACAAATCGTCTGCGGTCGGTTATGGTCGTGTCCCTTCACAATGTCGACCATCTTTTCTGTCTCTAGGACACGCAGATGCCGGCTCAGATTGCCGTCGGTAAGAGAACACAGCTGCTTCAGATCGTTAAAGACCACACCCTTGGGATTGGTGATCAACGACGTAAGCACACTAAGGCGGGCGCGCTCGTGAATCACTCGATCCAATCCTTCATACGCAAAACGACCTTCGCTTTCCGGAGCCTTAGTTTTCATCGGTAGCCTCCGGCGTGGCAACCAACAAGATGACAGCAACCAGCAACTGTCCAGCCCCGTAGCCAAGCCCCATAGTCCAGGGGGCAAGCGCGCGGCTATCTCCAAGGACGATACAACCCAAGCCCGAGAGCAGATACCACGCGCCAGCGATGATCATCGGCCGCGGCAGAAAACGGCAAGACGAAAAGATCCCCAGGCTGAAGATCACCTGCCAGAGTCCGGGAAGCATCCAGAAGACCCCAGGGACAAAGAGCGCCAAGGCGATGCTGAGGAGCAGCCCGGTGCCGGCAGCAGGCAGAAACTGCTCGACCGCCATGCGGATCATCTCGTTTGAAAGCCCCGAATGAATTCGGCGGGTGCGAGTGTACATCTGCACTCCGGTCAACGTAGCCGACAGCAGAGCGGTAGAGATCCAGAGGCCCAGGTACGCCGCGATGTGGTTTATTGGATCCGGCAGCCAAATCGCTTGGGCCGACGCCGCAAGAACTGCGATCACCCCGGTAGTGGCAAGCGTTGCCGGGCCGTAGCCGCGGAACTCTGTGCTATGGGCCATCTGCCTTCGGATGCTGCGAATGTCACCGAGCGCCTTGTAGAGATCAGTCATGATTTCACTTTACGATGCAAAGTAGATCAGTGAGCGCAGTGTCTTGTCAAGTTTCGGGTGCCAATCCTGCCCATGGCAGGGCAAGACATCAGGCTCACTGAGAACCTTCAATTCGACTCCAAGCGCAATCGGACCGGCTCAACCGACGCGGTCGCCGGTCTGGGTACTCCACACCGCTGTGGGCTCCGTTGGACCTTTCGAGAGCCGGCGAAGTCTTATTGGACCCTTATGGACCCACGCTTGGACCCACGAGGCATATCGGAGGAAGCTAAGTAATTGAAAAGAATGGTCGGGACGACTAGATTCGAACTAGCGACCTCACCCACCCCAAGGGTGCGCTCTACCAGGCTGAGCCACGTCCCGACTTCTGTTGCGCGCGCCGCCCAGGCGGGCAGCGGCAGGGGTATCTTGCAGCGTTAAGTGTACACGAGCCCGCGTCCGTTTTCAGGGTGCAAACCCGCTCCGCCGGGATCAGCTTCCCGCTCACTAGCTCCAAGAGAACAGCTCGTTCGCCGTCGCCATCTCTAACCAAAGGCCCACACACCCAATCGTTCGAAGGCGCAGCCGCGACCAAGCCACGCTAGTGCGTTGGCGCCACGTATTCCTTTGGCAGCGCGCCGCCCTCGCCTTCGCCGAAGAAGAAGCCGTTCATCTGTTCCACCAGAAAGTCCTGCGCCTCGCGCGTCCACGGCTGCAGGCGGTACTCGTTCAGCAGCATCTTCTGCCGCTCCACCCACTCGCCCCACGCCTTCTTCGAAACGTTCTTGTAAATCTTCTGCCCGAAGTCGGAGTCGAACGGCGGTTCGTCCAGCCCTTCCAGCTCAGCCTTGTACTTTGTGCAAAACACCATGTGCGCCATCGCGTGTCATCTCCCTCATTCACCTCTGATTGTAACGGGAATCTACTTGCGTTTGCCTCGGCCGCGCACCTTGGACTTCGTCTTGCCCGCCTGCGCCTTGCCACGCCTCTTGCCCGACCGGTCTGGACTCGTCCGCTCCCCCTCGCCCATCGCCAACTCCTTCGCCTTCGCCGCCTTCCCCTTTCGCGGCGGCTTCTTCTCCACCCGCTCCGCTTCCGGCACCAGCGCAAACTGCAGCCGCCGCTGCTGCCGGTCGATGCGGTCCAGCAGGACGTGCACCCGCTGCCCCATCTTGAACGCCCTTCCCGTCCGCGTGCTCACAATCTGTTTGTCTGTGTCGCGGAAGACGAACCGCTCGTCGCTCCCCCAGCCGCTCAGCGACGCAATCGGCACCAGCCCCTCGATAAACAGATCGTCCAACTCCACAAAGAACCCATACTTCGTGCACGACAGAATAATGCCCTCAAAGTCCTCGCCTACGCGGTCCTCCATGAACCGCATCTTCTTCCACTCCATCAACTCGCGTTCCGCATCGTCCGCCCGCCGCTCCGCCTGGCTCGACTCGGTCGCAATTGCCGCCAGCTCCGTCTCCGGAATCGGCTCCCACGTATACTCTGGCCGGCCACGCTTCACGTATGTAACCGGACCAGTAGCATGTTTCCACGGCTGCGGATCGCTGCTCAGAATCGCCCCGCCCCGCGCATCCGCCCCATCCCGCAGCAACTCCCGCACCAGCCGGTGCACAATCAAGTCCGGATAGCGCCGGATCGGTGACGTAAAGTGCGTATAGCAGGGGCTCGCCAGCGCAAAGTGCCCCTCATTCTTCTCGCTGTACCGCGCCTGCTTCAGCGACCGCAGCATCAAGTAGCTCAGAATCCGCTCCTCCGGCTTGCCCGCGATCTTCGCCGTCAGCCTTTGATACATCTGCGGCGTCACCGGAATCGACTCCGCCACCTCGTGCGTCTGCGCCTGCCGTCCGCGCCCGTCTCGCCTCGCCGCTCTCCGGTCTGCCTTCATCGTCACCTGCTTCACTGGCAGGCTCGAGAACCCCAGCGAATATCCAAACCCGCTCGCCGTCTCCTCAAAATCCAGAATCCGCTTCGGGTCCGGCATCTCGTGAATGCGATACAAACTCGGCACCGTGTTCTTCTCAATCCACGTCGCTACGCACTCATTCGCGCTCAGCATAAACTCCTCAATCAGCCGGTGCGCCCACCCCCGCTCCGACCGCACAATCGACTCCATGTTCCCCTGCGGGTCGAACTCAATCACCGGCTCCGGCAGATCGAAGTCGATGCTACCTCTTCGGTTACGTTTTGCATTCAACCTAAGCGCCAGTTCGTACATCCGCTCGAAGCCGGTTACAAATGTCGCAAACTCCTCGCGCACCGCGCGATCCACGTCGGTCGCCTTGTCCGTCCCCGAGTCCAGGATCGCCTGCACCTGTGTATACGTCATCCGTTTCGCGCTGCGGATGGTCCCCTCGCACACCTCGTACCCCTTCAGCTCGCCGCGTCCGTCAATCTCCATCACACAGCTCAGCACCAGCCGGTCCTCATCCGGCCGCAGGCTGCACATCCCGCTGGAGAGCTGTGGCGGCAGCATCGGCACCGCGCGGTCGGGAAAGTAAACGCTCGTCCCCCGCAGCCGCGCCTCCAGGTCCAGCGCCGTCCCCGGCCGCACATAGTGGCTCACGTCGGCAATGTGCACCTGCAGCTCCCAGTTGCCGTTCGCCATCGGCCGCACCAGCACCGCATCGTCAAAGTCCCGCGCCGTCTCGCCATCAATGGTTACAATTGCCAGTCCGCGAAAATCCCGCCGCCCCATCCGTGCGTCATTCTGACTCGAAGAGTCAGAATCCCCGTATCTGCTTCTGCTTGTCAGCCCCTTTTCGTTTGTCATTCCCTTTTTGTTTGTCATTCCCGAAGCCGGGGTCCACGGCGAGCTTTGCTCGCTGGGGTGGGAAGGGAATCTGCTTTTGTCTTCCTCCACTCCCCGCTCGGCCGCCTCGCTTGCCTCCGCCAGCACATTCGCCGGAAACACATGCGGCAGATGATGCTTGCGAATCATAATCTCCACATCCACGCCAAACGCATCCGGAGGCCCCAGCACCTCGATCACGCGCCCCTTTGCCGGCCGCCCCGGCACCGGAAAGTCCGTGATCTCCACATCCACCGCCAGCCCTTCCATCCAGTCGTGCCGCCCTACCCGTTCCGGCTCGTCCTGTTCCACGCTCCACCGCCTCTGCTGCTCGCGAGCCTCCTCGCCCAGCACCCGGTGCGGCGTCTCCTTTGTCGCCCGCACCACCTCCGCGCCCTCGGGAATCAGCACCGCCCCGCCCCCCGGCGCCCCTGCCATTCGCTCATCCAGCGGCGTTACATAATTCCCCAGCACCACCGGCACAGCGTCCCACGCGCCGCCGCGCCCACCCGAACCGCGTCGCCCGCGCGCATAGTGAAAGACCCCCACCACCGTCGGATTCCGTCGCGTCAGCACCCGCGCAATCCGCCCCGACCGCCTGCCGTCCCGCCCCGGCGGAGCTTCATCCACCAGCACCTCATCGCCCTGCATTGCCCCGTTCAACTCACTCGGCGGAATGAACAAGTCGTCGTCGCGATTCGTGCTCCCATTCGGCCGCACAAATCCATACCCATCCCGATGCAGATCCAGCTTTCCCGCCACCAGCCGGTCGCGCGTTGCGCGCAACTCCTGCCCACGCCGCTCCCCCGGCAGCGTCTCACTCCGCACCGCTCGCGCCGTATTCTCGGGAGCCGCCGCAGGAATCGCCCACTGCTCCGTTTCCGTCTTCACCAGTTCGCCGCGCGCCGTAATCCGCGCCAGCTGCTCCAGCAACAGTCGCCGCTCGCGTCCGCCGCCCAGACCCAGCTCCCGCACCAGTTGTTTGTATCCCGCACGGCGTCCCGCCGAGCGCTCAATGCGCCGGATCAACTCGCGGTCTGTCTGTGGGTACGGAGTCTTTGCCATTCATCCGAGCATACCGCGCCGGCATCACCCGCGCAGTCTCCTCTCAACGGTGCGCAACCTGGCGCGGCCCCTTCAGCAGTTCCACCGCCTGCTCCAGCGTCGTCCCCAGCGGCACCAGCGTAAAGTCTGACTTCACCTCATCCTCTTGTGTCCCGATCGTTTTGAAGAACAACGCATGGCCGCTGATGTGTACATGCGTTTCTGTAATCTCCCAATACCCGGGCGCAACCTCTTTTCGCTGGATCTCAAACGTGCTGCCTGCTTTAATCCTCGCCAGAAAGCCGAAGCCGATCGTTACGTCGTTCTCCAGCCGCCCCTTGAAGGTACGAATGCGGTGGGCCGGATTGGTCACCACCATCGTTCCCGTCATGGCTCCCATCACCCGGGATTCCATGTCCGGCGGGTCGAAGTTCGGGTTGGGCCGGTACGAGAGTGTAATCGAATCCGCCGTTTCGTTCTCCACCTTCCACAGAAACGCCACTGGCATCAGGTTCATCAGCTCGGTTGCGCTCTTGTCATCATGCGCTCCGTTCTGCCTCTGTTTTTGCTGCAACTCGGGGTCGTGGATGAACTTCTGAGTTTCCTTGTTGTCTGCGGCCAGCGTCGCTGCCGATGCAGGCTTGCCGTATTCCTGGATATGCCGGGTAATCGCGCCGTTCTCGGTCTCCACCACCACGACCTTGTCTTTGCCATCGTCGGTTCGGATGTAGCGCCAGTGCGAGTGATCGTCGCGATCGGCCGCCAACTGCGTGTTCACCGCCTGTTGCACGATCTGCTTCGCGTCCTGAGCCTTCGCCGCGTGCGCCAAAGCGCCCAACGCTGCGCCCAGCGCGACCGCCCACAATGTTCTGCCTGATCCCATCAATCTCCCTTAGACGCCGACTCGTTTCAATTGGCTGCAGCAGCAAGCTCTGTGTTTGTCTTCACTTCACCCACTCCACCCGCACACTCTTCTTTCCCAGCCGCAACGCCACCGATCCGCCCGCATTCACGGCCTGGTTTGTCATTCCCGAAGGGAATCTGCTTTTCCGCCTCATCTCAACGTAACAATCTTCTGTTGCCGGCCGACTTTTACATCAAATGTGTGCGGCCGATGGAGAACCAAAAGGAGCTTATCTGTGACCTTCCTGCCGTCGATCGTCACCCCGGCGGTCACCTGCGTTTCTGCGGCCCTCCGAGAGGGAGCGATCCCCAAATGTACCAGCAGGCGCGCAAGATGAACATGCACCTCTATGTGCGGGTCTAATTCAGCCTTTTGGAGATAAACCGAATCCGCGGTAATTACATCCCGTATGCTCACATCGACTCGCTCCGCGTTCTCCGCCACGGCCCTCTGCTGAAACTGCCGCGCCCAATTCTCCGCCGCCGCATCCGCCTCCGCCGCCGAATGAAAATCCCGCACAATCCCCCACGCCAGGTCCTTCTTCGCCTGCATCGGATGCAGCCCGCCGTGCGCCACC
>Ga0224555_1003420_pt1 | contig 16234 bp, 19 predicted proteins | sample 714S23034metaG_FD_180687 | JGI IMG/M metagenome (GOLD analysis project Ga0224555, IMG submission 180687) | Peat soil microbial communities from Stordalen Mire, Sweden - 717 S2 30-34 | ecosystem: Environmental > Terrestrial > Soil > Wetlands > Peat | place: Sweden: Norrbotten County, Stordalen...
GATCGAGCGCCGAGGGGAGCCGTACTGGTGGGTGTACAAAGTCGGTGACTATACGGAGGCCGTGCTTCTCAAGGCGATCGTGATGTACGAGACGATGATGGGCTGGGGGGAGGAAATTACCGCTCCGACGCCAACGCCAGCTTCATAGCCAAGATTCGCGCATTAATAAGCAAGAAAAGATCGTACCTTGCGCTTTTTGAGCCAATAGCGGCCACGGTTTGTTTAGCAGCGCCCGCGGCGCGCAATAACCTTAATATACGAACGTGTGGTAGGGTAACCTGCGGGCTCGTGGTCTAGCTGGTTATGACATCGCCTTTACACGGCGAAGGTCGTGTGTTCGAATCACACCGAGCCCATCTGTTTTTTTCGATTCGGGGGCTGGAATCGTGTCGGATGACGAAGAGGGCGAGCAAGAAAAGTTGCCAACCGACGAAGGGTTGCCAACTTCTGCTGACGGCGACGAAGAGAGGGAAGAAGAACAGTCTGGCGACTACGTCGTCGAGGTCCCCGGCGGCATTATCTATTATAGCAGAGGTATAGCAGAGGTCCGGACGGGGAGCTGCACAGCCATGAATTCAGCACGGAGGAGCTGATTCCGGAAGAAGGCGAAGAGGTTTCAGACGAGGATTTGCGAACAGGTGAACAGGCTAAGACTGTTGACCTCGACACCTTAATAGCCATTCGAGACATTCTGGAAGCCGACAAAGAGCCAATCCACGTCGCTGATGTCAACGGCGCTGGGATAGAGGAGCCACGTCCAATCTCTGCTTCCGCCGACCTCAACCTCTACTTTTCTGAATCCGACCTTAACAATTTTGTGGCGCATAGAAAAACTGGGCTTGCTGCAAAATCGCTGGACTGGATTGACCGGGCATCGCTCGCGTTGTGGGAATCAACACGGGGTGAAATATCGCACCGCACCGTGAAAGCCCTGCGGGACACCGTACTCGACAAATACGCATCGCCAGATTCGCATTCAAAAGTCCTTAGCTTCGCCGTAGGCTTCCTGAAGTTTCTTGCGAAGACAAAAATGGAGCCGCGGTACACGTCCTTCGAAGTGTATCTGGAAATGCCGAGAGCTGTCAAAGAGCGAAAGAGCGTGACCGAGAGAATCGTCACGAAAGACGACATCGAAAATGTTCTCGAGTATATCAAGCGGGCTGAACAGAGAGGAGATATCAGCACTGAAAAGTCAGCTCAGTATTCGCCGTTCGTCATTTTCGGCGCCTTTACGGGTCAGCGGAGCTTGGCGACGATGGAAAAGTTGACCGTAGGACAATTCCGGGAAGCGTTGAAGGCTGAAAAGCCTGTGCTTCAGGTAGAATCATCCCAAGACAAAATCCGCATGAGTCACTTCGTGCCCCTCCACCCGCAGGTCGTCAAAGCAGTTCAACCTCTTCTCAAAGGCCGCAAGAAAGAAGAACGCGTTTTTGCGTATGTCAGCTTCCTGATGTGGATAAAGCGCCAGAAAATCACTATGTCGCGGTTCAAAGGGCACTTCGTTCTTGGCGACCTGCGAAAATTTGCGGAGCAGCACGGCGATACCATTCAATGGGAGCAGTCAAATCGCGCGTATGTTCTCACTCACGGTGTATCTGGAGTTGACTGGCGGTTCTATAAGCACCCGCTTCCTGATTCGGTTTATGACATCTACATGAATTACTGGGGAAGCGTGAGCTTCAAAACTTGAGCAGCTGTTTTCGCGTGATTGAAAACCGAAGATGAGTGAACTCCGCCGCACAGCAGCAGTTTTAATGAACGCAGTTGCGAAAGTCGGTTCTTCAATAAAGTCAATAAAGTCAAAAAAGTGCTGAATCCGCACGACTTTTCGCAAGCGCGGATTCTGTGGTATACATATCGATATTGCTCGCGTTAAATTCGGCTTTTAAGTGAACATTGAGTTTTGACAAATCTATCAAAGTCCACTCTTCGATTTTCCAGTAGTTTCCGCTCTCCTTCACAACCCCCAAACCAAGCAGAAGATGTCTCGCATCGCTCGTGATTTTTTTTCCACTGCTATAATAAAAAGTTCTAAAGCCAGTCTTCTCTTTCACGCCCGATATTTTTATCTCTAAATAGATGACGCGATTGTGTGTGTCTTTCAGCTCTATGTCTGGGTAGCCCTGAGCTGATAGGATTCTTGTGTTTAGTCCAGTCTTTCTTATTTCTTCAACCAGTTCATTTTCAATTGATTTGCTTACTTCGTTAATCCTAGCCCCTTCATATCGCCTTCTAGCTTTAGTTGCTAGCGCGAGAAGGCTTTTGCAAGACGTAACGAGACTGTCAATCAGTTCTTTGTCGTCCTCTTGATTCAGGTCTATCGGGTACAGCTTATAGGGAGACGTCAGTTCAAGAACGTCCTTAAAGCTGACTTTGTCTAATATTGGCGCAATCTCTGTTAGTTTGATAATCGCATCTTTGGGTTGCAAGCTTCCAGTTTCCTAAAGTAGCGTTTTTTGGAGCAATTTCTTTTGAGTGAGTTTTTCGTTTGCAATATCAACGTACGTTTTGTCGATTTCAAACCCTATGAATTTGGTCCCTAATTTTACGCTTGCCAACGCTGTGGTTCCGATACCCATAAACGGGTCTAGCACAGTCGTTTCGCTATTGAAGCCGTGGAGTTTTATACACATTTCCGGCAGCTTCTCTGGAAAAACCGTGGGGTGCGGTCTTGATTCTTGTATAGTCTCGTACGGAATAAACCAAGCGTTCCCGCGCTCTCTTAAATCCTCGCGAGCCGACTTCCATCGTCCAATGTTTGATTTATCTTGATATGGCACTCCGATTGCTGTTTTGCTCAAGCTGACATCGCCGTGCTGTGTAAAATGAAAAATGAACTCGTGACCGCCGCTTAGATATCTTGAGCTGTTGACTGGTTGATAATGACCGACTGCTATAGTTTGCTGGGTGTGCGCATAGTCTCCCATATCCTCTTTCGGGATTGCGATTGACTTAATCCAGTGGATGAGATTTTGAAGCTCGTAGTGCTCTCTAAATCTATTTGCAACATCTATAGCTATCCACGGGTCAGAAGATTTTCCACCAACGTTCAGGAAAAAAGAGCCGGTTTCTTTCAAAATCCGCTTTGATGCTGTCGCAACTTCTTCCATCCAGTCTAAATACTCGTCTCTTGGTCGCTCGTCGTTATAACCGTTGTATTTTTTGCCAATATTGTAGGGTGGAGATGTGACAATAATGTCTATAGAATTCTCTTTGAGGAGTTTCATCCCCTCGAGACAGTCCATCGGATAAATGTTGTTAAGCGAGAGTGGCTGCGAAGCTGATAACATCTTCTTATTTTAGTCAGTTGGAATTTATTTAGAACTTTTGGAAGGTCGGAGTTAGTTTCTGTAACTGGTCCAAGAGAGCGCGTCACTGAAAGTGAAAGAAAAACGGAAAAAGAAAAATGCGCCCCCATCACATTGTGGGGGCGTTCCGTATCGGTCATTGCTCCTTAAGTTTCTTAGGGGGCGCCCGCGGATGTCCATTGACCGAAGTTAGGATTGCTAAGGTCATACACGCTATACCAGACGTTCCCGCTAGTGCTGCTGACAGATACTCCGGTGTGGTCCATGAAGTTTTCAACGGAGGCCGGTGAGGCAGCTGAAAGCGCTTCAGGAGGCGCTCCTGCGAGCGTACTCCATGCGGTCCATAGGCTACCAGAACTCGGCGACTTATGCCAGAGCTGACCGTCCGTACCTTGTACAAAAAGGTTTAGGTCTTGGCTCACAGCAGGTCCTGTGCCAGAAGCGAGTTGACCGCCGAGATTGTGCCAGCTAGACCATGCACTGCCATTCCAGTACTTCTGCCAGACAGCACCGTCGCTGCCGCGCACAAAGACTTGGATGCTATGATTCGTGGGTCCTCCCACCCACCACGTCGCAGCGGGTGACGCCGTCAGCTTCCCGCCGAGGGATTCCCAGCCAGACCACGTCGCGCCAGAATTTGTAGTCCATTTATGCCACAGGGCACCGTTCGTACCCTCCACAAAAACGTCGAGACGACCTGCGTTCCATGAGCATGCAGCAGGTCCTGTGCCGGAAGCGAGTTGACCGCCGAGATTGTGCCAGCCGGACCAGCCGCTCTGGTAGTACTTCCAGTAGAGGGCGCCGTTGCTGCCGCGAACAAAGACGTCTTCGCGGAGGTAGCTGGCGAATGGCCAGGAGACCGCAGCAGGTGATGATGTGGCCACCCCTCCGAGGGAGTCCCAGTTACCGTTAGCCGTTGTGTGCCAGACGGTGCCGCTAGAGTCAACGGCAAAGTAATCGATAACCGCGTTACTGTAAGTCGAGGTGCTCATGGCGGGCCCAGTACCGGCCATCGTTTGGCCACTCACGCTCGCCGCGCTGCTTATCACAGCAAAAAGTGAGACGAGCACGGTGGCCGCCATGGCGATGCTTAAAAACGTACGTTTATGGTTCATTCGTTTTGCCTTCCTTGATATCCTTCAAAAAGAAAGAAGTAAAGAGGTCAACGAAAACCCCCTTCACGTCCCCTTCACGACCCCTGTAGCTCCTGTATCAGCACCTGCGGATAGAGCTCACCGCGCGCACGTCCTGACCGTAGCCCCCTTTTCACGCGACCACCGTGCTGACCGATGATGAGCCGTTCAAAGATAGTACAACCTTGATGATTCTGCTCGCAGTCGGGCCAGTACTGCTCGTACCGGCGAAGAACGTGCGGAAGTAGTACGAACCCGGTTTGAGGGTGCCTTTAAACGTGTAGGCGCCCTGCGCGTTCGTCTTGACGGGGCTTGCAAAGGCGGACCAGTGCACCTTATCAGCTGACGACTGGAGAGTTATCGCTGCGTTGGCGACCGGCGTCCAGCTGGTCGTCATCAGTTGACCTGAGAAGGTGTAGGTGGTGACCATCTTGCGTGGACTGCCCGTCGTCGTCGAGACGAGGTGCGTGTTGAGGAGGAGGTTACCTGTCGTTGCGGGCGCGATGACGCTCACCTTCACGACGTTGCTCGTCGCGTTGGTATAGGTGTCGTTGCCGGCGTAAGCGGCTCGGTAGTAGTAGGTGCCTGCGGCAGACTCGTTTTTGCTGAACGCGTAGCCGCCCGTAGTATTGGTCACGTTCATCGAGACGTTGGTAAACGTGACGTTGTCGGTGGAACGCTGCAGGGTGAGGGTCGCGCCAGCAAGAGCGAAAGTGCTGCCGCTCAGCGTGCCGTTGATGGTGAAGTTCTGGTTGACGGATGCTGTGGATGGAGCGGTGGCGGTGAGCGTGGTCGTGCGGTTGCCGATAGCGTAGACGTTGTTGTCAAAGCTCCCCACGTAGACGACGCCGTTAACGACGGCAGGAGAGGAGAGCACCTCGTTTCCGGTCGTGTAGTTCCACAGCTGGGTGCCGGTTGAGGCGTTGAGGGCGTAGACGTCGGCATTAACAAATCCTCTGTTAGCGAATTGCCCAATGCTCCCCACGTAGACGACGCCGTTGGCGACGGCAGGGGAGGACCACACGGCGCTTCCGGTCGTGTAGTTCCAGAGCTTGCTGCCGTTTGAGGCATTGATGGCGTAGACGTTACCGTCCCAGCTCCCCACATAGACTACCCCGTTGGCGACGGCGGGGGAGGATGGACCGCCTCCGGTCGTGTAGTTCCACAGCTGGGTGCCGGTGGTGGCGTTGAGGGCGTAGAGGTTGCCGTCATCGCTCCCCACATAGACCACGCCGTTGGCGACGGCAGGAGAGGACTCCACGTTGCCTCCGGTCGTGAAGGTCCACACGTTCGCCCCAGTGGTGGCGTTGAGGGCGTAGACGTTGTTGTCAAAGCTCCCCACGTAGACGACGCCGTTGGCGACGGCGGGAGAAGAGTGTACGCTGCCTCCGGTCGTGTAATTCCACACTTTCGCTCCGGTGGTGGCGTTGAGGGCGTATACGCCGGCATTAACAAATCCTCCGCCATTGTATTGCCCAATGCTCCCCACATAGACCACGCCGTTGGCGACGGCAGGGGAAGAGACGGGGGAGAAGTATACGTTGCCTCCGATATTGTAGCTCCACACGTTCGCCCCGGTGGTGGCGTTGAGGGCGTAGAGGTTGCTGTAATCGCCCCACGCGTAGACGACGCCGTTGGCGACGGCGGGGGAGGATTCTACGCTGCCTCCGGTCGCGTAGTTCCAGAGCCTGCTGCCGTTTGAGGCGTTGATGGCGTAGAGGTTGCTATCCCAGCTTCCCACATAGACCACGCCATTGGCGACGGCGGGGGAGGATTCTACGCTGCCTCCGGTCGTGTAGTTCCACAACAGCTGACCATTCGACGGCACCGACCCCGCCACCGGGCTGTAATCGCCGGTGTGGGCTGAGTTGTAGCGGAACTGCATCGTGTCGTACTGCGCTGCTGCAGAAACGGTTACAGCGCCTGCGAATACGACTGAAATCAGAAGAATTACTACAGAAAATGAAACGATTTTGCTTGGGCGCATAATTGCCTCGTATAATATTCTTAGACGCCTAGCGACGCGTCAGAAGAGACGATAAAGGCTTCGATTTGAAAGTGACAAGCCAGCAAGCGCCGAGGCGAGCGTCATCCAATAAGCCACAAATAGCAATTGTTAAGCTTCATTGGCCCCGTCTCACGTATTTGTTTTTACTTTAAGGGGGATAAATCTTGAATCCAATAACCCGGATGATGAAGCGATATGTCAAAATGCCGCTCAAGTATGCACTGCCTTTGCTTTTTGTCTGCTCTCTCGCTCTCGTTTCAATTAGCGGTTGCACCTCTCAGATTCCAGCGCCTAATAATCAGCTAAATACCACGACTTCTGTTGGAACGTCTGCATCAGCTACGCCAACACCTACACCATCAGTTACACCCACACCAACAACGCAGCCTACTACGACGTGGTTAGTTAGTATCTCAGGGCCAACGACGCTTAATCCGGGAGAAGGTGGCATTTGGACTCCTACTGTGTGGAAGAATAACGTGGCCCTGTCAGTTTCAGACCTCGTGGGAAAGATTAGCTGGTACGTCGACGGCAAAACGGAAAGCGCACAGACAGCTTACACATTAGGGGCTCCGGGCGGCATTGACGGAGTATCGCTTAAAATAGACGCAAACGGTGAAATGACGTTATTGCAGCCTCCGGGACAGCATACGATTACAGTTGTGTACACAGGCGACTCGTCGAACCCAAGTGCTAGCATTACCATTACAACGCTGCCGATACCGAGTCCAACGCCAACGCCTACGCCAACAGCTACACCAACACCAACACCGACCCCTACACCAACACCGACGCCAACGCTGCGGATAGTTCGATGAGCGAGTCGATTCTTTGCCGCTGTAATAATGGTTCGGTTTGATGTGCTTCGCACTGCTCGGCGCGAATTAGAATGGCCCGGCGTAATTAGCAAAGGGAGAGATAAATGACAAAAATCACGTTAAAAATGATTTTCATGCTAGGCCTCCTCGCGGTGCTTATTGTGAGCGTTGCGGGTTGCACGTCACAGCTTCCCACACCCAATAATCAGCTAACCACGACAACGAACACAACGACGAAGGCGACGCCGAAGGCGACGACACATACGACGACTAAGGCGGCGACTAAGCCGACGACTAAGCCGACGGTTCAACCGACCGTGACGCCTAAACCGACAGCAACACCAACACCGAAACCGAAAGCGAAAATCCCGACGACGTTAATAATTATGGCGTTGCCCCTCGGCATAACAACGGGCGCACCTATTGGCTGCACATATGAATTGACCTCAACGCCGGGGGCAGGCGGCATTTCGGGGGCACTCGGCATTTCGGGGGCACCTGTGAGCATCTACATTGACGGGGCTTATTATGGAACCTCTACTACAACATCAGCACCCGGGGGCTTTGGGACGTTTTCTTCGCCTGAGAATCTAGCAATCGGCAACCACACGATAAGCGCAAGTTTCGCGGGTAACGGAATATACGCGCCCTCTTCGACACCCGTTGGGGGCTTTTGGGTCGCAGCGCCGACACCTACACCGACAGCTACGCCGACCGCGCGACCGACACCGACGATTAGGATTTAAAAAGGAGGTTAAAATATGAAAGTAGCTGGAATAAAAGTAACGAAGAAGCGCGTTATGGCGGCAAAAGCATAAGAGAGACGGGTAAAAACTCGAAAGGGTATGATGTACCGCTCGGCAAAACGCTCTGTGACATTATAGGGCATACAGTTGAGACGTTCGTACTTTAGTATTGTAAACGAACGTTCGTATTGTAAAGAACAAAAGGCGGTTAAGAAAATGGATGTATCACAAGAGCAAGCAATCGTAAAAGAGTATGAAGCGACCCCGTTGCCGACTATCGAAGCCCCAAAAGGCGCGATACTACACAACGGCGAGCAATGCTATATGTCCGCGAGCACGATATGCAAACAAGAGAAGTCCGTATCTCTCGGCTATCGTGGAGGCAGTCACGGGCTCAGTATCCCGTTACCTATTCATATCGGCGGTTTTCCGATTAGGTATAACGTAAGCCGTCGGTCAGGTTCGATACAACGCAAAAACGAGGTACTAGAGATTTCACGAGGTTTGCTTATCGTAACATCGCAGCGGCTTTATCTTGAGCCGGAAGCTGGACATATGCCGATAAGTCTACCGCTGAAGGGGATAGGCTCGTTTACCGTGTTCCACGATGGCGCAGAGGTTTGGGTAGCCGGAAGCGGCAGCGAAAAGCAGTACTTGTTTGAAATGGGCGACTTGCAATCGCAAGTTCTTGGGCTGTGTTTAAATCAGCTCTTGAATGTCAAGGAAGCGTAATAATGGAAATAACCGACGCGGTAAGCAAAACAGATGCGCTTAAACGTGCAATCGAATTTAGTCTGCCCTCAATCTCTTCCGCTCTCGGAGAACTGATAGACGCCGGTGGCCCACTTCCGCTCAACATTGAAGCAACATACGAGCGTACAAAAAGAGGTGAAAGAAAATGACCGCAGAAGCCGACAAGCGACGGGCGCGGATTCAGAGGGACTTCCGTTGCATATGGGATTAATGCCCTTATTGGTACGACGCCCTTCCGGTTTTTATTTGCGACATAAGCGGCGAAAAACTGGTCTTAATGGACTTGGACGACATGGAGAAAGCAGTTGAAGTTTGCCCTTACTCAGGCGATGACCACGACGCATGGAACGCGCATTTGTTGACCGGAGAGATAGCGACGACAAAGAAAACAAAGAAGAAAGAGACAAAATGACAGCCCAAAGGATGATACACGCAATCGAACGCGAACGCGCCTTGAAACATAAGGTACGTGGCGGTCGTGAGTGCGGCGGTCGCCGTCATTGCGACGAACACGTACCGACCGCACCGAGCACAGAGTCAGAAAAACGATGGCACGAGGCGCAAGCAAGGCTAAACTGTCAGCATTATGCATGCCCAGACTTTTTAGACGCCCTACCGGCTTTGATTTGTCAAAAGAGCGGCAAAGACCTATGTTTGCAATCGTGGCCGGACATGTTAGAAATCGCCGAAATATGCCCGTATAGCGGTAAAAAGGAGGCGATAGCAAAGAGATAAAACAAAACGCGACAGACGGGCGGGATTAACGGCGCTCACGACATTATCTTTATAGGTGTTTGGTTCGTAGCCAACGCTTTTTGTAAAGACGCTGCTAACCCCCGTAAGCTTTCTTTTTCGCGTGCAACTTTTACCGGGCCTCCCGGTTCCGACTGATTAACTCTTTCACTCTTTCGCGGTCATAAAGCTCTGTTTTTCTGTTATGTGAATCTGTTATAACTTTATCCGGCCGATTGAGCGCGCGGATGAGTTTTTCATCAAGTCCATATTCTGTAGCAAGTGCTCGACGACTCACATAATACGTCATTTTGCCTCTTTATAATAATATTCAGTTTTAATCCCGTCGGCAGGCGGTGCGGTCTTTCTCTTGCCAGCTATGTATTCCGCGGTATCCCTTATACGGTTTTTTCGTGATATACCTTGTTAAGTAAAATCTCTCGCGGGTATCCCGTCTAGGAAGCAGCTCACGAATAAGGATTCCAATTCTCTTTGTAGTATGGGCAGAAAAAGCACTGAGGAACCATTTGAGTCATCGTCAAAGAATTGAAAAATTAACGAAAGCAACAGGTATTAATCCTGCGTATATCTGAGTTCAGACTTTGTGCTTGCTCACTCAGCGTCGGTTCGCTCTGATTCCTTCTGTTTGCTTGATGCCTCAAAAACAGGCAAACCTATGCGACTAAGATAGTACGAGAATCTTTGGGACAAGTCTTCTCTAAAAAGCTCGTTTATATGAGCAAAGTAATGCTTAGAGGCATACAATTCATATAGCACGTCCATAGGAATCGCATAATAATGCTTAAAATCTAAAATCAACTCAGGAACGCCAGTTTCTTTGTCTTCTGATAAACGATGATAACGCTTATGCATATTTCCTTTGATGCTGCTATTATAATGCTCTGGTTTGCTCATCTTTACTTGCCAGTGGTCTAGATGTGTACCCTCTCTAAATTTTTGAGACGGATATGCAGGACAAACCAAAGCTGTGTGCAGGAAATGGTCTTGGAGCTCTTCTTCCTCTTCGACTCGCTTCGTAAAATCTTGTTCCAAGTCACAGTCTTGAGTGAGAACTACAATATAAGGCAAAACGACTTGAAAGAAAGGTGGCCTTAACGGAGTTGCTTCGACAAAACGCCAGTGTAAGTAGGTTACTCGTTGTAGAATATCTCCCTGCTGTGGGCGCAGGGAAGTCTCTTTAGTATATGCGCTATCAGTCTGGCTCAATGAACATATACCCTATGAATGTTTTGCCTTGCTTCTGCTTAAAATCAGTCTGGTGCGTGTCGACTTCTTGTCGTGCAGACCTTATTTCTTCTTCGCACCCCCCACACTTTGTTTGCGGGGGCGTGAGATAGTCGAATTTTCTGGAATCTTCATCCGTTAATAAAGGCTTACGCATTTTGCTCCTCCGTAATTCTCCGAAGTTCCTCTGTAGTGGATAAGATGAACAAATCTGAAATCTCTTTGTTAAATATATCAATAAGCTCAAGAGCAGCCGGAATTGTCTTATTTTCTGCACTATAGCAGTCGTAATCTAGAACGAACTCTCCTGACCGGATAGGGTTAGGATAATCTATAGAATTGGCTAGGCCTGCCTGCATTGTCACTCGATAATTCTCTTTAGTCAGTTCGATTGAACTTATCACTTTCGCCAATTCATCTGGGTTGGAATAAAAGTCTATTGTCGAAGTCAGGTTTTTTGAAATAAATCTGTTCCAGTCCAATGGGCCATTTCCCAACTTGTCTAGTCGATAGGTATATCTTAGTCCGGTTCTTATAGCCGTCATTTTTTCGTACGCTTCATTGAATCCATTCCCAACCGAATTCAACGTTGATGACAATTCTTCTGCATTTGCACCAGAAAAAAATAATACAACTAATGCCGTCGGCTCTAAGATGACTTTTCTGGTTCCATCTTTGTTTGTGAAATGATAAAATCTAGCCTGACCTTCGGCAAGGAAATTGCCCTCCTCACCCATTGTAAATTGTATGCTTTTGCGCGTCTCAAGTTGCGGCGCAGAGAATTCTTCTTCAATAGCAGTCGAGAACGCTCTTCGTTTTTTTTCACTAACGTCAACATTTGCCGAAAAATCAAGCCGAAAAATGATTCTGGTTAAGAAATCCCTTTTGTCTGGTTCTTGATTTGGCTTTAACTCTACTCCTAGCGACGACATAGTAACCTCCACATCGACAAAACAAACCAAGAAGACTTCAAGTGGTATTCTATGGTTCTTAATGAATGTTTTTTCGGTACTTTTTAGTTTATGATGCGAAAAAGCAAAAACCTTGTGCTTAATTGTAAGCAATTCCCGGCGCGGCTTTTTCGACCACAACGGCAGTCTTATTCTTTTATTAACTCCTAAACTTTTTCATCGGCGGCTTGCCGGCGCTCTTCAACTTCTGATTCAGAGCATCTCTTTTTTGTTTTGCTATGTCCGGCTGGACGTAAAAAAAGTCGAACAGCGATTCCAGCACGTCTAAATTCCACTCGGCTTCTTCGGGCTCTACGGGCAGTATTTCCGCAGCGACGAGACTTTTTTGAGGATGCGCTGCAAAGTTACCCATGTTACGAATAACGTCAACGTTTTCGGCTATCTGGGTGGGGAGCTTTCCGTTTTTAAGTACCAAATCGATTTGGTCGATAAGATTTTTTGATTTGAAACTTTTGTCGTCGAGAACGTGTTGCAGGCACATGCGGCTGAGTGCGGGTATCAGAGGATGTGGGGGGCCTATTGACGTCGCCACTATAACCCAGCGAGACGGACTCAAATACATTCAACAAAAGGAGGTAAGGGGGCGGGTAGTTTGTTTTTTTAACTCTGTGTGGTTTCAGACGAAAATGCTGATGAACCCGACTATATGCTATACGACAGCACGCGCGACTATTACGAGCAGACTGACATATTGCAAAAAAAGGGAAAATACCAAAACGGTTCAAAAAACGGGAACGTCACTTCTCGTGTCGCGACTAAGGAGGATATTAACAACGTCTTCCAACACATTGTGAAATCAGAACGAGACGGGGAGATCAGTCCTGAACGATCAGCGCAATATTCGGCGTTCGTTTTGTTCGGGGCGTACACCGGGCAACGGAGTGAAGCTACGATAGCGAAGCTGACGGTAGGACAGTTCCGCGAGGCTATGGCTGCTGATAAGCCAGTGCTCCAGGTTGATTCGTCACAAGACAAGGTTCGTATGAGCCACTACGTGCCGCTGCACCCCCGCGTTGTGGAAGCCCTTAAACCCCTACTCGCTGGGCGAAAGGACGACGAATTGATGTTCACGCACAGCTCCTTTTTGCAGTGGATAAAACGACAGAGAATTCCGATGTCACGGTTTAGGGGGCATTTTCAGCTAGGAGATTTGAGAAAATTCGCAGAGCAGCACGGCGACGTTATCCAGTGGGATCAGTCGAATAGAGCTTACATCTTGACTCATGACGTCTCAGGCGTTTCGTAGAGGCATTATCGAAATCCATTGCCCGAAAATGTGTACGAAATTTACATGCGATATTGGCGGGACGTTGATCTCACAACATAAATCTGCACCTGAACTTGATGCCAAGCTAGTTAGTTGTGAGATTCCAGAATTCTGTAACCGGAACAGTCGCCTTTTTGCCAAAAAAATGCCTACTTATCAGGGTAATTCAACAATATCGAAAAAAGAACGGCATGAGAATGCCTGTTGATCGAAAAGCAGCAATGTCCGATCTGTAAATTATCAAGGCATTTCTGGAGTCGATTGGCGGTTTTACAAGAGTCCAAGGCCTGGACCGGTTTTTGATGTTTATATGAAGTATTTGGGGGATGTCGAACATGCGGGTTGAGACGTCTGAGGTCATCGCGTCCAAGTGACAACGGCTAAGGTGCATGTGGTGCTGAGTGAGCAATCGCAGCCTATTCATAAGTGAAGAAATAGCCCATTAGCTCTCTAATGTCATTTATAGCGCTTCCTGCACGTTGGATAGGCCTATAAGCTGCGTAAAATTATGCGTTGTTAAATCGGTTCCTCATTTTGCTCTGAAGTGGTACCACATGCAGAATCCTCTTATGAAAATGTCATGGGAATTGGCTATATACCCCCTTTAGCGATTTAAGTCCATTAGATAAGCCCTTTAGAAGGGACTCACCACTATTATGCATTTCCTCTTGCGCCACCACTCGCACTGGGACATCTTCGCTTAGTAGTGTTAAAAATCGTCAGAGCGCGGTTTAAATGGTCTAAAAAGTCTTTTAGAAAAGTGCTCTATGTTGAATACGATCAATAAGCTTTTACCTGCGAAACACGTAGTTGCGCGATAAAGCCACAAGGAGGTGAACGAATGGCAAATGAAATGGCTCCAGCCCCTGAAATGACTCCAGCGCCTGAAATGACGCCAGCCCTGCTGCAGTACCGTAGCGTCGGTGTCAGATTCGTAGCTCTTCTTATTGATGTCATTATTGCTGGCATTATCGCATCAGTTTTCGCCAGTCCTTTGGAAACGTCCGTCTTCAACAGCGCGAGTTTTACTAACGGGACCTTTCACGTATCCACCACAGCGAATCCGCTCGCAGGAGTCGGCAGCCTCATATCAGCACTCATCGTACTCTTCTATTTCACGCTCCTCTTGGGGGCGTATGGACAGACGGTCGGCATGCTGGCTATGAAGATCAAAGTCGTCAAAGAGGATGGCTCTAAGATTGGCTATGTCGATGCACTCGTGCGTTCCTTACTGCTGATCATCGACGCAATACCGTACATTATCCCGTTCTTGCTCGGTGCAATTCTTATATGGGCGTCGGATAAGAGACAGCGGATTGGAGACCGCGCAGCGCACACCGTAGTAGTGACCGCGTGAAGGGTTTTTACCCTTCTTTTTCTTTTGCTGCACATTTTGTCGTCCATTGGAGCATACAGTGGCAGTTGCTATAATAGCAATAGAGAATAGATTGGAAACATCATGGAAGAAAAAATGAAGAAGTTTATACCCCTATTTGTTCTTGTAGGGGTCGCCCTAATCGCTTTCGCTGTATATATCGTAATTAATCGCCTTGGAATGGCAACAGTATCTCCTCAATCAGCTGGCTTTTTTCTAGGCCTCTGGCAAGGAATTATCGTAATCCTAGCGTTCATTGTCAGCTGGTTTGACTCTAATATCACTATCTATCAGGCTGGAAACAATGGTTTCTGGTACAATCTCGGCTATATTCTCGGATTATCAATCGCCCTAGGCGGGGGCGCCAAAGCCTCAACACCAAGGAAAAAGGCCAAAAAGCAGAAATGATAAGGATTGAGTGAAATGGCCGTTTCACTCCGACATCCGCAAACATCTTCGTAAAGGTAGACCCTTGAGCGTATCTGCTGTCTGAGCGCTGCCTGAGCACGTTTATGACCCGTATATAAAGTATTGACAAAATACCCAGCTAGGCAACTAAACTGTCACTAACAGTTTTTGAATCAGATATCAACACTGAAGCGTAGGGGGTAAAACCATGGTCAACCTCTTTGTGAGAGCGCTTATTATCACTACCATCATCGTCGCTGTCACAGATGCTATTGTTTTTTACGTTATCTGGAGTAGAAAAACACAAATAACGCCACTGTTCGTCATCTTGGTTGTTGTTGTCACGATGGTTCCTATGGCGATCAACCTGTGGGTTCACATTTTCAGGCAGCTTGGCAAGGCAAGTTTGCCTCACCTCACAATGCGCACATAAGAAGGAGTAGCAATTATTGGGCCATGCATTATGATTCTGTCGGTCAGAGCGTATACGACGCACGGCGTCAGCGGTATCGATTGGAAGCACGCTGCGTCTGCCGCCTGGGCACGTGCATGATGTGTATATGCAATATTAGAGAGATATCGAACTCTCACTGTGAGACCCATTAGGGCAAAGACTCAACCCATTGCTCGTGTCAAAATGAAACGCGAGATGTTCTTTAGCGCTGTGGCTTTTGTTTTAAGAAGAACAACCGGCACGGCTACTGGCTGCTGTGTAAAAAAATAAAAAAGTAACGATAAACGCTATGCGTTCAACGTCAGAACTCTACGATTTACGCGATTCCGTATACTTTGCCGTTACTCAAGTTCAATCTTAATGCCGCCAATTCTAGGCGCTAACCAATTGTAAATCAGTGCTATAATTGCTGTTATAATGTAGCCGCCAATGAAGCCGCCGACAACACCGCCGATAATTGCGCCAATTGCACCGCCCGCTCCTGCAGCAACTGAACTGGAGAACGTCGAGACTCCAACTCCAATGCCAATAGCTGCAATGATCCCAAAAATGAGCCCTAAAACGGCTTCAATTGCGGCACCCATCAAGGCGACCGCCCGAACTGGAACCTTTGTGATCGTTTTCATTTCACCCATTGCGTCACCTCCGTTTTGCTTAAGTCGTTAAACGTTAAGAAGTAACGCTATATATGGGTTTAGATTTGATCTGTACGGCTGTCAGCAGGCGGGGGCGTCGAATGGAGCAATTATCGGCATCAGCTGCCTGAGCATGTGCTTGATGTGTATATGCAGTAATGGGCGGATGTGCGTTTAACGATCTAAGCTCGTTTCTTACGCTTCCTCTGGATCATCGCCAGCTCGGTCAATGAACAACGTTCGGCAGGAGAGAGTAAAGCCACGATACTACGGCACTAAGACAGTATCAATAATGTGGATGACACCGTTGGTGCCTTCAATATCGGCCTCTTTTACCACCGCGTCATTGACCATTATGCCGTGGCGCAACCAGCCGTGCTC
>Ga0224555_1003422_pt1 | contig 16232 bp, 15 predicted proteins | sample 714S23034metaG_FD_180687 | JGI IMG/M metagenome (GOLD analysis project Ga0224555, IMG submission 180687) | Peat soil microbial communities from Stordalen Mire, Sweden - 717 S2 30-34 | ecosystem: Environmental > Terrestrial > Soil > Wetlands > Peat | place: Sweden: Norrbotten County, Stordalen...
GGCAGGACACATGAGCGATACGCAGACGCAAACCGAGCGCTCGGCGCACGCGGCGGGCCGTCGCTCCCGCGAGGCGGTGCGGGCCAAGGACAAAGAAGCGTGGCTGGCGGTGTTCGCCGACGACGCCATCGTCGAAGACCCAATCGGGCCTTCGGCTTTCGACCCGGAGGGCAAGGGGCACCGCGGTTGCGATGCGATATCAGCCTTCTGGGATTTAACGATCGCCAACACCGACGACATCGAGTTCAACTTCCGCGACACGTACGAGTGCGGCAACGAGGAAGCCAACGTCGGCAACATCGTGATCACCATGGGCGGGCACCAGATCACCGCCGACGGCGTATTCACCTACAAGGTCAACGACGAGGGCAAGATGGTGGCGCTGCGTGCGTTTTGGGAGATGGACCGCGCGGCCGCGACGGCGCGGCCCGTGTAGACCTGCACGTCCCCCGACAGCTGCCCGCAGCTGGCCGTTCGGCGTTCACGGCCAGGTGGTGTGCCCGGTGCGCGGCCGTTTGCATTGTCAAAACACCAGGCACGTCTGCCGGTCGGCCAATTTCTTTGCGACCACAAAACCCCTGCCGCCGGGACCCGACCAGAGACCGTGTCCGCACCTGCCGCTGTGTACCGAGGGCGCTTGCGATACATCAGGCGATACCCCCTGTTCAGCAGCCCATTACCGTCATAGATTGAAGCGTGGGGACGAAACGGATCGGGAGCCGAATTCGAAATATGCCCGGCTACGGGTGTTCCGCGAAGCTGACGCCAATACCTAACGCGGGGTCGACTCGGTCGCTCCGGGTCCTCATTGTCGGCGCCGGTGTGAGCGGCATTTCCGTTGCTCGGGGATTATTGCGCGACGGACACGACGTCACCGTCTTCGACCAGCGGCCGGATGTGCAGGCAGGTGGCGGCGCCGTCACCATCTGGTCCAATGGCGCGACGGTTCTAGGACAGCTGGGCGTCGATATGGATGGGGCGGGTCAGCTGCTGTTCACCGTGCAGGTCCTGACATCCACGGGTCGCCCGCTTGCCACTTTGGACGTGGACGCAATGGTGGACCGGTTGGGCGCACCTGTTCGGATGGTCCCACGTCGCGTCCTGCTTGAACGGCTGCTGGAAGGCTTTCCGCCCCATCGCATCCGATGCAACTCCCGTGCCGTCAGGGTGTTCACTACGCGCAACGGAGTGCGGGTCGAGTTCGAAGACGGCAGCTGGGCCGAAGGAGACCTGTTGATCGGTGCGGATGGCCTGCACTCGATGGTTCGAGATGTCGTCCGCGCGCAACACGCCGAGCCGACCGGCTGGTGTAGCTGGCAGGGACTGATCACCCTTCCGGACGTCGCCGACAAGCACGTCGCACTGGTCGTTATCGGCGAACACGGAAACACTGGCTTTTGGCCGGCTGGAGGTTCCGATGTGCAGTGGTGGTTCGACCTGCCGTGGTCCTATGACTTCGTCAGACCGGAACGTCCGATCGACGTAATCCGGTCCAATTTCACCGGATGGTCCGACTCGGTCGATCGAGTACTCGCCGCATTGACCGACGACGATCTGGCCCCTTCGCCGTTCCCGCATTTTCGGCATCCGATTCCCCGGCAGGGCCAAGGGGCGCTGACATTGCTCGGCGATGCCGCACACACGATGCCGCCGACGCTTGCGCAGGGGACCAATCAGGCGCTGCTCGACACGATGGTGTTGTGCAAGGCACTTTCGGATTTCCGGAACGGAACGAGAAGCAGCAACAGTGATCTCGCGAGCGCGCTGCGCTGGTACGAGAACACCAGGCGACGCAAGGTCAAGGCCGTGTCGTGGGTGGCGTCGCTGCAGGTGGCCCATGGTGAGTCCGTGCTGAGACCGGCGGCCCTGATCTCGGACCGGTTCCACACCTGGGCACTGACGATGCTTCTGCGTTTGTTAAGTCACCGCCGGATGTCCGCGGAGATCAGCCGCGACCTCGGGGCCGCGACGACCACCCCGTCTTGTCGACGCAGTGAATAAGTCAGGAAGTGTCGAGCATGGAATCTGTGAACAACCCGGACGATCCCGTACGAGTACGAGGCGATTTCGACGCGCCCTCACGCTGGCTCTGGCTCTTCAAGTGGTGTGTGCTGGCAGTCCCGCACTACCCCATATTGATACTTCTCTACTTGGTGTATCCGCTGCTGACCATCGTTGCCGGCGTCGCCATCTTGTTCACCGGACGGTATCCGCGCCCTATCTTCGACTTCAACGTCGGGGTGCTGCGTTGGTCGTGGCGAGTCATGAATTACAGATTTCCGATGAACAGCACCGACAAGTACCCGCCTTTCACGCTCGCGTCTCGGCCCGACTACCCAGGCGATCTCGAGGTCGACTATCCGGAACACCTCACGAACTGGGCCGTGCTGGTGAAGTGGTGGCTGTTGGCGCTCCCTCAGATACTCATTTGCTGGGCGATGGAGCCTCTGCTGCAGGTGCTTTGCGTTGTCGCCCCGGTGTGGTTGTTGTCCACCGGGACGGTCTCGCAGGGCATGTTCGACTTCCTCATGGGCATGGTTCGATGGCGTTATCGGGTGGCCGTGTATGTCTCTTTGATGCGCGACGAATATCCGCCGTTCCGACTGGACATGGGTAGCAGATGACGCGCGGTAATCCGTTGTTCCCATACGTGTATCGATTCGGCATGCCGATCTTCGACCGGCTGTTCTATCGCCGGTATCGCCGAGAGGCGATGAGCAATGCGACCGGCCGGCTGCTGATGGTCGGTGTCGGGCCGGGGACCGACTTGATGTTGCTTCCGCCCGCGGTGACGTCGGTCGTCGCCGTGGAGCCGGAGGCGGCGATGCGCCGAATGGCTTCCGCGCTGGCTCGACGCCACGGCATTGCAGTCGACGTCGTCGATGGGATCGGCGAGTCGATTCCGTTCCCGGACAACAGTTTCAACTCGGTACACGTCGGGCTTGTGTTGTGCTCGGTCGACGATGTGGCCGCAACCCTGGGCGAGATCCGGCGGGTGCTCGCACCGGGCGGCAGGTTGGTGGTCCTCGAGCATGTCCGCGGGGACGGTGCGATGGGCCGGTTCCAGGACCTGATCGCAAAGCCGTGGTCTTGGCTGGCTTCCGGTTGCCAGCCCAACCGCCGAACCATCGACTCCATTGCCGCGGCCGGATTCGATACCGACGGACTGCGCCGCATCCGACGAACCCTGGTGCCGCCCCCGTGTACACCTCATCTGCAAGGATTCGCCACTGTGGTCGAGGGCGATGCTTGAACGTGGCTGATCCGGCCGTGCGAAACCGTTATCATTGATTCATCTGTTGTTCATCTACTAGTAAGGCACCGTTAATTATCGATTCGTGTAGCCATTACAGTCGATGATTCGCCATTGGCGAGTCGCAGACCGAGGGCGACCCACAACATCATCACCGAATCAAAGGGGGCAAATCGTCGGCCGCGGGGAGCCCGCAACGCACATCATCCAACGACACGAGAATTGGAGTCTCCCATGAGTGCTCGGGGTTTTTCGCTCGTCCTTGGCGCGGCTGCCGGTGCTTTCCTGGCTGCTGGGCTCATCCCGTTGGCAACCGCCGCCTCCGCCCGAGCCGACGGTGACGACATCAGCCCAGGAGTGGACACAGATTTTATGAGTGGCCCCCTCCAAAATTTCGGCCTGTTCACGGACCAGTCATTTGCCGACCCTGACGACACTGAGTTTGTTGCGACGGTTATCCAGAGTCAGCCATTTGGCTTCACGGATATTTTGACTTCCGGAGCCGACCCCTCAGACGGCGTAGGGTTCGGGGCCGCGGGCATCGGCGTGGCCGGGGAGACAGTGAACACATTCATAGACCCGAGCGACCCGGCCCTCGATTTTACGACCATGCTTCCCTTCACGGATCCCTTAGCCCAGCTGTTTACTGAGCTGCTTCCATTCGGCTTCTGATCCCACTGGCTCGCGGATCGGACCTGGTGAGGGAGTATCGCTCAGGTTCTTTTTGGTATACGCTCAGGTTTTACTAACAGTGAGCTAGATCACACTCTCACTCTCGATTGGGGTCTCCAATGAGTGCTCGGCGTATGACACTCGTTCTCGGCACGGCCGCCGGTGCTTTTCTGGCGGCCGGGCTCATCCCGTTGGCAACCGCCACCTCCGCCCGAGCCGACGCTGACGACATCAGCCCAGGAGCGGACACGGACTTTATCTTTGCAACCGACAAATTGTTTGCCCTCTTTGGCGTCAACGACGTGGGGTTTGCCGACCCTGACGACAATTTTGAGGCGATGACTCTGAACATTCCGTCTCTCGGCATCACGGATGTGTTGACTTCTGGGAACGACCCCTCGGATAGCTTGGCGGCATTCGGGGTGCCCGATGACATTGCCGTAGGGACCGCCGGCGTGACAGTCAACACGTTCACAGATTCGATGGACCCAGCCCTGAACAGCTCGTTCATCATTCCCTTCACGGATCCCCTCGCCCAGCTGTGGGATTTCCTTGTTGCAAACAGCTTCTTCGGCCTCTGAGGTGGATAGCTGAACTGAGAACGCCATCGTCTTAGTCGACGCCGACAGCATCGATGATGTTCAAACGCGCCGCTCGCCGCGCGGGCGGCAAGGAGCCGAGCAGGCTGATCGCCAGCGCGCCGATCGTGAAGACGAGCGCCATCGGGCTAGGCCGGAAGTCGACGTTGAAATTCATCATGTCCCCGCTGACGAGACTGTAGAGCCACTGGTCCGTCAGGCCGAACAGCAGCCCCAAGACACCGCCGACGACGCCGATGCCTGCCGCCTCGGCCAGGACCATATGCAACGTGAACCGACGGCTGGATCCCATCGCCCGCAGAACACCTATTTCACGGCGCCGCTCGAGTACCGAGAGGGTCAACGTGTTGAAAAGTGCGACTGCAGCCACGCACACAACGATGATCCACACGGCGTTGGCGATGAACATGCTCTGATGCAGCGGCGCCTCGAGACCTGCCAGCGCCGCGCGACCGTCGTATACGTAGTTCGGCGGCGGCACCACGCGGCGAACCTCGGCCCGCAGGCGATTCGGATCCACGCCCGGGCCCGTAGTGATCTGGAGAGTGGTCGCTGCCGGGCGTTGGAACCACGTCCGCATTTGATCGAGGTTGATCCCGACGGTGCCGATGACCGTCGAGAAGTACGGCACCAGGGCCAGCACAGCCGTCTGCTGCGGGCCGCGCGGCGTTTGCAGCCGCAGTTGGTCGCCGACCCGGACGCCGAGAGTCTTGCCCAGATTTTGCGAGAGCACCACGCCCCGACCGGCGAGCACCTCGTTGCGCACCTGTTCACCGAGCGCGCGGTAGAGCGGATCGGCGGTTCCGGGGGAAAATCCGTCGAGCATGACGCGTGTGCCGCCGACCACAGCGAACGCAAATGCGCCCTCGGTGACACGTGTTACGCCCCGCACTGCGGCCACCTTTTGGGCAAGACCTTGCGGTAGCGCGTCGGTGGGATAGCGGTCGGGAGGATCTGCGCTTACCCACACCTCGACATCCGCGACTGACGCGAAGATGCCACGCGCCGAACGGATCATGTCGGCGTTGGTACCGGTGATCACGATGGTGGTGACAATCGCGATGAGCACGGTCATCACGGTGGCCCACACGCGCCGCGGCGAACGTTCGATCGTCGCCGCCGCGAGTCGCCCAACCGATCCGAACATCCGGGCTGTTGCGGCTGTGGCTTTGACGATGAGCAGGGTGAGCGCGAAGCCAAGCGCGATCTCGGCACAGAACAGCGCGAAGATCGCGGCGAAGGCAAAGGTGCCGCGTCGGTCAACGACGATCAGGATCGATAACGCGAAAACAGTGACGGCTCCCACCCCGCTTGCCATCCGTAGCCATCGTGGCACGAAGTCCGCCGCCGACACCCCGACGGGTGCCAATGCCTCGATCGGCGAAACCTTGTACACCTGGCGCGCGGCCATCGCCGACGCGGCCGCGCTGGTGAGCATCGTTGCCGCAAGGGCGGCTGGTACCGCGTAGCCGGGTAGCGAGTATTCGATGCGAGCTTCGAGCCCTTGGGTTATTACCGGAGGCAATCGACCAATCGCGATGCGGCCCATCAGGATTCCGATAGCCGATCCGATAGCTCCGCCGACAAGCCCGAGAGCCGCGGCTTCGGCGAGCATGTCGCGGGCGATGGTGACGCGACGACCGCCGATCGCGCGCAGCATCGAAATAACCGGCCGGCGCTGGTTGATCGCCATGGTCATCGTGGTGTAGATCAGGAACGCACCGACCACCAAAGCAACCGCCGCGCCCATCAGGGCCATGTAGTTCATCAGCTTGACGCCGTCACCGGCCCGAGTCGCCCGCATACTCGGCTCCGCGACGACTGCTCGGCCGTGCACCGCGGCGGTGACCGCTGTGCGCACAGCGGCGAGACCAGCTCCCGGCTTCGTGGTGATCAGTATCGAGTCGAGCTGACCTCGTCGACCGGTAACGTTCTGCGCCAAAGCAAGTGGGGCAAGGACGTAGTGTCCGCCGTTGAGACCCGCAAGTTGCTTGCCGGTGAGCACTTCGGTGACGGTGACCGAGCCCGTGCCAAGCTGGAATGTCTTGCCTTTCGCTTGACCGACACCCGGCCCGACCTGAACACCGTTGGGCTTCGCGGACAGCTCCGCTAACGGTCGCCGCACGGCATCTTTCAAGGCGCCACCCAACGCAGCGCTGCTGGCGTCTGCGCCGAACAGCAGAACCGGTCCTGACGCCGTGGCCGCAGACATCCGTATCATCGGTGCCGCGGTCGCGACGCCGGGAACTGCGGCTACATCGGCCGTTATCGTGTCGGGAAATCCCGCATCGGTAATACCCGACACCTCGAGCGCGGCGATGCCGGCGATCCCGTCGGCCAGCCGGTTGACCGATCCGGTGATCGACCCGAAGATGCCGAATATCGCAACCAGATACATTGCGGACACAGCCATTACGGCGATCGAGGCGATGGTGCGCCGACGATGCACCGCGAGTTCGCGCAAGCTGAACAGACGTAGCCGGCTCGCCGCAGCAGCTATCGCCGAGCCCGGTCTCACCCGGGGACCGCCGTCAACTCGTCGGAACCGAGCCGACCGTCCTGCAGTGTGATCACCCGATCGGTCGCCGCCGCGGCATTCGAGTTGTGGGTCACCATCACCACCAGCCGGCCGCGGCCGTCCTCGTGCGCCACCTCGGCAAGGAGCGCCAAAATCGAAGCGCCCGTTGTGGAATCGAGGTTCCCGGTTGGTTCATCGGCCAGGATCAGCGGTGGGTTCATCATCAATGCACGTGCCACCGCGACCCGCTGCATTTGGCCGCCGGACAGTTCCGCCGGTCGGTGCTGGGTCCGGTTACCGAGCCCCACTCGGTCCAGCAGCCGGACCGCGTCAATTTTGGCCTTGCCCAGTCGGAGGCCGTCGAGCAGCTTCGGGACCGCCACGTTCTCCCATGCCGACAGCGTCGGCAACAGATTGAAGAACTGAAAGACGAACCCCACGCGATGATGGCGAAACTCCGACTGCTGCTCATCGTCGAGGCGGCCAATCTCGTCGCCGTCGAAGGTGATCGACCCAGAATCGGGGGTGTCCAACGCGCCGAGCAGATGCAGCAACGTGCTCTTGCCCGCCCCCGACGGACCGACTACCGATACGAACTGCCCACCCCCAAGCCGCAGACTGATCCCGTCGAGTGCACGCACTGATTGACCGCCGACCCTGTACTCGCGCACCACATTGCGGAATTCGATGATCAGTTCGTGCTTGCGCGTATCCGAGGCATCGAGTCGTCTGATGATGGTCCTCCCGCGAGACCGCACTACCCAACGCGCGACGGCCCACCCCGTGCGCGATGGACTGCCATTGCCACCCGAACAACATTCCCCAAGGCGCCGATATGGGATACAACGAGCCCGACCCCGGATCGGTGCGACAGTGCGAAATTGGCTGTCGGGGTATGGGCAGCTTACTACCGTGTTCGTCGCGCGGATACAGAGCTCGGCCCCTGTTTTCGGCGATCTGAAGTCGGATCTTCGGACTGTCCCGGTCTGCTACAGGTGACACAACTCATCCGTGGCATTGTCCGTGGAGATTGTGCGCCGATGCGAGCTGATGTCGGCGGTTTCCCTTGCAGCGGACCTCGGGATGGGCCAACCGCTGGAGAGTGGGCTATTGGCATGAGCTCGGACCTGTGTCAGCGCACATACGACCTCTCCTTCAAACACATCGGCTGTACGGCAGTCTCCGCTGAAGTCGCCGAGGTCGTGAGCGACGAGCTGATAATGCGCAGCCACGCGGCCACACTGGACTTCGCCGACCCGAAGCAAATGCTTCGATTTATGCTCGGCCACGTCGCGCGGATTTCCTCGGCGCCCATTGAATTTTAATAAGGGACACCGAAACAAACAATTGCATATCGTATTATTAGCCCGTGCATCCATGTTATAAATCTACAGATGTTCGAATCAGTCGATATCCGAGTTTGATATGTCAGCATTCGATAGGACGGCGTGAGTTCGATCGGTGCGAGAGTTTGCGCGTCGAAGCTTGTCACACGCTGCTAGCTCCGGTAACGTCCAAGTACAGCAAACAACGCCTATCTCTTTTCGAGTCGATACCGGGCTTTGCTTACATGCGTCAAAGGACTAGCTAGAAGCCCGCATTACCTATAGTTTTCCAAAGCGCATCGCCTGGGACTCCTTGGGTAGTAAATTTTCGATCAGGAATTCGCTTTTAACTTACTGCAACCGTTGTATGATGTGGGTCGACGGTGCCACACATGCGGTCAAGATCGGTTGCATTGTTGCTAGAGTTGGCCCTCGGGGAAGACAAAGACATGATGGCCAATCGACCAGATGCTGAAGCGCGGCCTACGGACTCACATCGGGTGGTTGACCACATCGTCGCGCATCTCGCCGCGATCGGACTCGACCACATCTTCGGGGTGGATGGCGCGAACATCGAAGACCTCTACGACGCGGCATATTTCCGGCCTGACGTCACCGCGGTGCTGGCAAAGCATGAGTTCTCCGCGGCCACGATGGCCGACGGGTACAGTCGCAGCGGCGCCGGATTGGGTGTGGTCGCGGCGACCTCGGGCGGCGGCTCGCTGAACCTAGTCCCGGGACTGGGGGAGTCGCTCGCCAGTCGGGTCCCGGTGCTGGCCCTGGTCGGCCAACCGCCGACCACGATGGATGGGCGGGGCAGCTTTCAAGACACCAGCGGGCGCAACGGCTCGCTGAACGCCCAGGCCTTGTTCTCGGCGGTGTCGGTGTTCTGCGAGCGGGTATTGACACCTGCCGATATCGTTTCTGCGTTACCCCGTGCTATCACGGCCGCACGCACCGGTGGGCCGGCGGTGCTGTTGTTGCCGAAGGATGTTCAGCAGGGGTTGCTGGTTGTCAACGGCCACAGCGCTCACGTCTCGGACGGCTTGGGGCGGACGCAAGCGCGGATCAGCGATCCGCACCCGATCGCGCGGGCGCTGCGTTGTGCTAATGGCCCTGTCACGATCATCGCTGGGGAGCAGGTGGCGCGCGATGACGCCCGCGTCGAGCTGGAGCGGCTGCGGGCGCTGTTGTGTGCGCAGGTGGCCTGCGTTCCCGATGCCAAGGACACCGCCGGAACACCTGACTTCGGCTCGTCGTGGGCGCTGGGGGTGACGGGCGTGATGGGCCACCCGGGAGCGGTCGACGCAGTGGCCAGCAGCGCGTTGTGTCTGCTGGTGGGCACCCGACTGGCGGTCACAGCCCGCGCCGGATTGGACGCTGCGCTGGCGCAGGTGCGGACAGTGTCGATAGGCTCGGCGCCGCCGTATCTGCCGTGCACTCACGTGCACACTGACGACATGCGGGCGTCGCTGACGATGCTGACGCGGGCGCTTTCTGGGCACGGCCGCTCGACCGGCCTGCGGGTGCCCGACCTAGTGGCGCATACCGAGCTGGCCCCGCCGCGGTTCGACGGTCCCGGTGTGCGCTACCGTGACGCGCTCATCGCCCTCAACACCGCGCTGCCCGACGGCGTGGACATCGTCGTCGATGCGGGCAACACCGGTGCGGCCGCGATCCACTATCTGCCGGTGCGCCGCGGCGGCCGCTTCCTCGTCGCGCTCGGCATGGGCGGCATGGGTTATAGCTTCGGAGCCGCGGTGGGCATGGCGTTCGGGCGGCGGCGGCGCACGGTGGTGATTGCCGGTGACGGCGCGTTTTACATGCATGGCATGGAGCTGCACACCGCGATCGAATATCGCCTTCCGGTGACGTTGGTGTTGTTCAACAACAACGCGCACGCGATGTGTGTGACCCGCGAGCAGTTGTTCTACGACGACCTATACAGCTACAACCGATTCGGGCCCAGTCGGCTCGGGGCTGGTCTGGCGGCGATGTTCCCTGGGCTGGCGTCGGTCGACGTGGCCGACGTCGACGGATTCGCAGCGGCGGTGCGTGCCGCGCTGGACGTTGATGGCCCGTCAGTAGTCAGCGTCGAATGCTCCGCTGACGAAATCCCGCCATTCACAACGTTTTTGACAGCAGCCATGCCGGCCATCACCGGCGCCACGAGCCGTGAACCCAATCGTCATTCGCTTACGAAGGAGAGCCGTTCCGATGCCGCTGCCCGCGCTTGAAGATATCGCCGCCCACACCGGCAGCACCGAGCCGATCGAGGGGCTAACCCGCATCGAGACCAGCCCGCGGGAGAAGGCCACCCCGATCATCATGGAGATGATGCACTCGGTGTACCCGCACGACGAGGTATTCGGCCAGTACATCACCATCAACGACTACATCGACTGCCCGCCCGATGAGTTGTTCGCCTACCTGGCCGATACCCGCTGCTTAGAGGAGTGGACCTATAGTCTGCGCGGGTTCGCCGAAACCGACGAGCCGCGGTTGTGGCTGGCCTATGACCGGCTGGGGTCGGAGACCAAGATCTATGTCCGCACGGTGGCTAACGAGCAGGCGCGCACCGTGGACTATCACTGCGCGTGGGATCAGGGCAAGCACCTGTGGATGATCTATCTCATGCGGGTCATCGACGCGCAGGTGGTGCTGGACAAGCCCGGCTCGGTGGTGCTGTGGACCAACTGCCACCATCCGTTCTACGAGCACAACCCGTATTCCGACGCCGCTCCGCCGCAGCGGCCGGTCTGGGTCGGCGACTTCTGGGACATGTTCGGCGCCGGGCATCTGCTGGAGCTGAAAACCCTCAAGGCCATCGCCGAATACCGCCACCGCCACGGGCTGCCGGTGACACCGGACTGGATGCGAAAGGCGCGGCATGAGCACATCGACTCATAAACCCGCCGTCAGCCTGGTCGATATCGGCATCTACCTGCCCGAAAACCGCGTCCCCGCCGAGTATTACGAACGCTACGCCGGTAGCGATGACTTGCGGGGCAATCTGATGTTTCGCGCACCGCAGTTTCGCCACCACTCTGCAGCCGACGAATCCAATGTCGACATGATCGAGCGGGCCGCTATGGCCCTGGTCGAGCGACACGGTATCGGGATGCTTGCTGATGTCGATGTGCTGCTGACACATTCGCAGATGCCCGACCTCCCGATCCTGGGAGCCGGCGGCGAGGTCGCCCACCGGTTGGGCATTAGCCCCGAGTATGTCATCGACGTGCACAACGGCGGCTGTGCGGCGTTCGTGTTAATGATCAAACTGGCCCGCCAATTGCTGGTCTCCGGTGCGGGCCGGACCGCGTTGATCGCCGTCGCCCAGAACTGTGCGGGCAAGATCTTTGAACAAGAACAGGTCCGCAAGCTTGCGCAGTCCTCGGTCCCTGGTGACGGCGCGGCCGTGGGACTGCTGACCCTCTCCGATAGCTCACCGGTGCTCGATGTGGAATGCCGCTACTACGGCCAATACGCCGGTGACATGACATTGACCGCCGATCCGCCCCGGCTATGGTGGCAGGCCGGACCCGGGGAATGCTACGTGAGCTTCAATGAAGCCAAGATCACCAAGGTGCTCGCCCGGGGTAACCGGGAGGTCCCCGAGGTGGCCTTGGCGGTCTGCGACCGCATCGGGGTCAAATCCAAAGATCTCGACCTGCTGGTCACCAATCAGCCCAACCGGGTGTTCTTGCGCAACTGGAACGAAGCCCTCGAACTACCCCGCGAACGCCACCGCGAGACCTTCCACGAGTGCGGAAACCTGTTCGCGGTGGGCATACCGGTCAACTTCGACGCCGCGATCAACGATGGTCAAGTCAACCCAGGTGGCATTGTCATGATGGCGGCCTTTGCTCATGCGGGCGATTTCGCCGGTGCGGCGGCGATCCGCTGGGGCGGGCGACCGGCATAACACCGGTGGCGTAAGTCCAACCCAATGGGCGAATGCGGAGGCCGCCGCAGCGGCGGGGTGTCGACGCGCTGCTGATGGCGGTCGGTCCACTTGCGTTGCCGCTGAACGAAAATCCGTTCCCGCCGCTGCCGGCGGTGCGGTCTGCGTTGATCCGCTCGATCGTTGCAGCCAACCGCTATCCGCCATTGTGGCGGGTCTAAGTCTAAATCGGCTCCAGGCCGGCCAGATAGCGCCGGGCCAGGTCTTGATACGCCTGCGGGTTGACGTTCACCCACATTGCGGCGCCGGTGCCCGCGATCGGGCCCTTGACGGTGGCCGGCACCCCGGTCACCAGCACCTCGGCGGGAATGTGGGTGCCCCCCACCACCAGCGCGCCCGCGGCGATCAAGCTGCGCGCACCGATCACCGCGCCGTCGAGGACGGTGGCATGGTTGGCGATCAGCGCCTGCGCGCCGACATGAGCGCCGTGAATGACGCACATGTGCGCGACGGTTGCCCCCGGACCGATGTCGACCGGAATGCCAGGCGGTGCATGCAACACTGATCCGTCCTGCACGTTGGCGCCCTCGCGCACGATCACCGGCGCATAGTCGGCACGCAGCACGGTGTTGAACCACACCGATGCCCCTGCCTCGATCGTGACGTCGCCGATCAAGGTGGCAGTTGGGGCGACGAAGGCCGTGGGATCGACTGTTGGTGATCGGCCTTCGAAGGAAAACAGCGGCATCGTTCAGATATACCGCAGGTCGGGTAACCCGGCAGTCAGGGGCCGATTGCCCCGCTAAGGGCGGCCTTCATTGCGCGATGCCGGGGGAAAACTGTAACGTGTTCTAGTTAGAAGCCAACTATTGGAGGCGTCATGGCTACCGAGACTGCCGGTATTCGCGAGATCGACGCCGGCACCCTGCCCGACCGCTATGCACGCGGCTGGCACTGCCTTGGCCCGGTCAAGGACTACTTGGACGGCGAACCCCACGGGATCGAGGCGTTCGGCACCCATCTCGTCGTGTTCGCCGATTCGCACGGCGACGTGCACGTCCTCGACGGCTACTGCCGGCACATGGGTGGCAACCTGTCCGAGGGCACCATCAAGGGCGACGAGATCGCCTGCCCGTTCCACGACTGGCGCTGGGGTGGTGACGGCAAGTGCAAACTGGTGCCCTACGCCAAGCGCACGCCACGACTGGCCCGCACGAGGTCCTGGACCACCGGCGTGCGCAGTGGCCTGCTCTTCGTCTGGCACGACCACGAAGGCAACCCGCCACAGCCTGAGGTGCAGATACCGGACATCCCCGAGTTCGACAGCGGCGACTGGACCGACTGGCGGTGGAACTCAATCCTGATCGAGGGCTCCAACTGCCGGGACATCATCGACAACGTCACCGACATGGCGCACTTCTTCTACATCCACTTCGGTCTTCCGACGTACTTCAAAAACGTCTTCGAGGGTCACGTCGCCTCGCAGTACCTACACAACCTCGGCCGGCCCGACGTCAACGATCTGGGCACCTCATACGGTGAGGCGCAACTTGATTCGGAGGCGTCCTACTTCGGGCCGTCGTTCATGATCAACTGGCTGCACAACAAGTACGGCGACTACAAGGCCGAGTCGATCCTGATCAACTGCCACTACCCGGTGACGCAGAATTCGTTCGTGCTGCAGTGGGGTGTCATCGTCGAGAAACCCAAAGGCATGGACGAGGCGATGACGGAGAGGCTGGCCAAAGTCTTCACCGAGGGCGTCAGCAAGGGCTTCCTGCAGGATGTCGAGATCTGGAAGCACAAGACCCGCATCGACAACCCGCTGCTGGTCGAGGAGGACGGTGCCGTCTACCAGATGCGGCGGTGGTATCAGCAGTTCTACGTCGATGTCGCCGATGTCACCCCCGACATGACCGACCGCTTCGAGATCGAGGTGGACACGACGGTCGCCAACGAGAAGTGGCACGTCGAGGTCGACGAGAACCTCAAACGGCAAGCCGAGTCAGAAGGACAGCCGACCCAGGTCTCAACATGACTCCGCGCGACGAGCCGCCCGACGTCGATCAGCTAGCTAGGTCGATGCTGATGCTCCATGGCGACCATGACAGCCATCAGGAGCCGTCGGTGACCGACAACGGCCGCCTCGGCCGGTCTTGGTCTAAAGCACCGGCTTTCGCCGATGACCCGGAACGCGCCGCCGCGGTGCGCGCGGCGACCCAGGCTGACCGCACCCGCTATCTGACATCGGGCCTGCAGTCGGTGGACTGCCGGTTCTGCCACGCCACCGTCAATGTCAAACGACTGGGGCCGGGACACACTGCGGTTCAATGGAATACCGAAGCATCGCAACGCTGTGCCTATTTCGCCGAGCTACGCGCGACCGGCGCGGACAGCGCGCGGACCAGAACCTGCCCGAGACTGGCCGACAGCATCGAACACGCGGTTGCCGAGGGGTGTTTGGACGCGGTGTCCACCGCTCCCCCAGCCGGCGACGGCTAGCCGGTTAAAGCCCAGCGAAGCGCTCCTTGACCGCTTCGGCAGTCAGCCCGTAGTCGGCCAGCGAATACGTGTGCTTCGGAGCCCTTGCGCCGGTTTGACTTTCGTTGTGGCTTTCTTCCATGGCCCGCCGGGCCTCGTCGGTGAGCGGGATCTCGAATTTGCGGTAGATGTCGGCTACCGTGCCAATCGGATCGGCGATCAGTTGGCGGTAGTCGACGTCGTAGAACTGCGCCGGGTTGTATTTGGCGCGTGCGGCGTTGAACTGTTCCAGACCGCGCGACCAGGTTTCCATTGCGTCAGCGCCGATTTGAGCGCCGACGAACATGGTCGACCAGCCGTCAGCTGTGTGCTGCGCCAGCGAGCACATCGAGGCCATGATCGTCTCGACCGGTCGATGCGTCTGGATGACGAGCGCGTCCGGATAAGTCGTCATCAGCGCATCCAGTGCGAACAGGTGGCTCGGATTCTTCAGCACCCACCGCTTGTCGGCGTCGTTGAGCCCGATCAGCTGAAGGTTCTTGCGATGCCGCCGATAAGCCGGCGTCCAGTCCTGTTGCGACAGCCACTTTGAGTAGCTGGGCAGGTGCGCCAACGTCTCGTAGGACACCGAATGCAACGACTGCCGCAGCAGCTGCCAGCATTCCTCGAGCTCGTAGGCGGCCATGAAATGTAGGCCGGTATAACCGGGGTTGTCCTGATGGTGCTGGGTGAACTGGGCGTCGAGTTGGCGATACAGCGGGTTGGACTCCCAGGTGTCACGCGGCGGACGAGGCTGCGGGAACTCGGCGAGCCACATGTGCAGACCCTGGTGAGCCGGGTCGGCGCCGAGTAGCCGGTGCAGCGCCGTGGTCCCGGTGCGCACCAGCCCGGTGACGAAGACGGGCCGCTTTATGGTGACGTCAGCATGTTGCGGGTATTGCTTCCACGCGGATTCGGACAGCAGCCTGGCCACCAGGGCGCCGCGCAAGAAGAAGCGGTTCATCTTGCTGCCCAACACGGTAAGGCCGGCTTCCTGCTTGTAGGAGTCCAACAGCACGCTCAGCGCTTCGCGGTAGTTGTCGCCGTCGCCACCGAAGTCGTCGAGCCCGGTCAGCTTGGTGGCCGAGGCGTGCAACTCATCGACGGTTGCGATGTCGGTGCGTTCGGCCATCAGGTATGGTACTCGCCGCAGTTGACGTCGAGCGTCTGCCCGGTGATGCCGCTGGACAAGTCGCTCGCCATGAACATGATCGCCGACGCCACCTCGTCCTCGGTAGGTAGGCGCTTGAGATCGGAGTTCGCCGCGGTGGCCTGGTAGATCTGGTCCGCCGTGGTGCCGAACTTCCCGGCCTGGTGCTCGAAATAACCCTGCAGGGTCTCACCCCAGATATAGCCGGGTGCAACGGAATTAACGCGTATACCCTTCTCTCCGAGCTCGGTGGCCAACGACTGCGACATAGACAGCAACGCCGACTTGGCC
>Ga0224555_1003423_pt1 | contig 16231 bp, 13 predicted proteins | sample 714S23034metaG_FD_180687 | JGI IMG/M metagenome (GOLD analysis project Ga0224555, IMG submission 180687) | Peat soil microbial communities from Stordalen Mire, Sweden - 717 S2 30-34 | ecosystem: Environmental > Terrestrial > Soil > Wetlands > Peat | place: Sweden: Norrbotten County, Stordalen...
CCGGGCTCAAATATCGCAGTTAAGCGACGAGGTCCTCAGGGGGATCACGGGTCAGGCCGGCCTGTCGATCATGCTTAGCGGATCGGAACTGATTCACTTTAATCTCATAAGCTTCTCCGATACGCAAATCAACCCCAACTGGATTCAGTTGTACGACTTTAACATAGATAACGGGGCGGGAGGCGCGTTCTCCTTTGCCACCCTTTGGGACCCTCTTGCCAACCCGGTGGTATTGCAGCCGAATACCATTGATGTGGCAACGGACAACAGCGGCCGGACCTTCATTACGATGGTGGATACCTCCCAGATGAACCCCCGTTGGTATAGCGTGGGTAATCTAGTGTTGAACTATTACAGTGACGCGGATTCCGCCTATATAGCACAGTCCCTGGGATCCATTAACCTGGCCGCACTGAGCCAAGGCCCTTCGGTTTACCAACTCTGGGCGCACGCCCCCAGCGGGATAAGCTTCAACTATACGACGGCGATCTCTGCCAGCGCTCTGACCTATACGTACAACACCACCCCGGCGGCCCTGAGCCTTTCCGGGATCCACATCGTCGGTTCGGCCACCGGTGGGTCGGATGATCCGGCGAACCCCGCCACATGGGTGTTCGGCGGGACGTCAAACTTCTTCAAGATCGGGACGATTGGCGATGCTTCCAATACGCCCGCCACGATGGACGTAGCGACGGATAACAGCAATAATACTTACATATCTCTGAGCCTGCCGATGGCCGGCACCGTCCGTGTGGCAGATGTTAACTTCGGCGGAAATGATTTCGGGCCTATCGCCATTGACGGCATCCAGATCCACCGTTTAAATATGAAAATCTCCCCCTAAATAATCCTGCGCCGCGAGGATTATTTTCTCTTTCCGCCGAAAGAACATGAAATCATCATAAAGTCCTTAATTTTTGTCTTGCATTCAGGCGATAAAAATTGTATAATAAATCATGTTAAAAGAGGGTTCATCCATGAAGTGCATTTTTTCCAGATTATTTCCTGGCCTGATTATACCGGTCATCGCGGTCGTATGCTTCGTCCTCCTTGCCCCGGCTTTTGCAGATATGAAGAAGGTCGACGAGGCGGAGCTGGCCCGGACGAATGCCTCCGTGACAGGAGCGCCCGTCAAAGACTGGAACGTCGGCGTTGAAAAAGACGCGGTCATCCCGGAAACGTGGCAGACCAATGAAACCCTTAACAACTCTGTTTATTCCCCACAGATGAACAAGGATACGGGGGATGCTATCAACCTGGATCTGAACATCAAGGGCCAGACAACGTTTCAGTTCTATTTTGGACAGTGGAATTCGAGCATGACGGGGGGCATAACCTCGGTCAAATCGCATTAAGAGACGCCGTCCTGTGACTCCAAGCGCCGCCTCCGCGAAGCAGGGTTCTGTCCGGACGATGGGGGGAGATGAAAATGCGGATAAAAAAATACTTCCTGCCATTTTTCTTGCCGGTCATTGCGGTTTTATGTTTCGTCTTCCTTTCACCGGCTTTTGCAGATATGAAGAAGGTCGACGAGGCGGAGTTGGCCCGGACGAATGCCTCCGTGACAGGAGCGCCCGTCAAAGACTGGAACGCCTCTGCGGTATCGGCCGATGGAACCTTCGACAAAACGGTACTGGTCTCTTCCCCGCCGAACAGCAAGGGTTTCAGCCTGAACCTGCCCAGCCTGGGTCCGGAGACGTGGACGTACAATTTCGGCGCTTACGATCCGAACTATGTGGGCATTCTCACCGGTGTCAAATCGCATTAAGAGACGCCGTCCCGGAGCTTTTTATCAGGCATCACGCGCACGACCATGATGGAATGATGTCCCCTGTTATTAGAGCCGTATCCAGCCATCCTGTTCCTATCCCTAAATAACTTTTTATTGCTTATTCTCATTGTTTTATATACTTTACATCCTCGTCTCACTAAAACGCCGGGACAGTAGGGAAGTTAAAAGAAATTTAAAAATGCATTGTCAGGGATGCCCATGGAGAAGTCGATCGATCATATCAGCCACGCCCGCCTACTCGAGGAGTTGCGCATCAAGAGTTCTGCTATTGACTCCGCCGTCAACGGCATCGCTTTCGGTGATCTTGAAGGCCGGGTGACCTACGCAAATGCCGCCGCCATTATCCTTACAGGCTATACGCTGGAGGAGGTTCTCGGCTGGTCCGTGTTGACATTTGCCGATAACCAGGAAGAGGCTGCTCTCATTTTAGCCTATGTCCTCGAAAAGGGCAGTTGGATCGGCGAGGTGGCCGGGCGGAAGAAGGATGGTTCGCTCCTCGTCGTCCACCTGTCGGCAAGTCTCGTCCGCGGTGAGGAAGGCGAGCCTGTCTGTACTTTGTGCTCTTTCATCGACATTACCCGTTTCCGACAGGCGTTCGAGGAACTGCGCATCAAGAGTTCTGCTATTGACTCCGCCGTCAACGGCATCGCTTTCGGGGATATTGAAGGCCGGGTGACCTATGCAAATGCCGCCGCCATTACCCTTACAGGCTATACGCTGGAAGAGGTTCTCGGCTGGTCCGTGTTGACATTTGCCGATAACCAGGAAGAGGCGGCTCTCATTTTAGCCCATGTCCTCGAAAAGGGCAGTTGGATCGGCGAGGTGGCCGGGCGGAAGAAGGACGGTTCGCTCCTCGTCGTCCACCTGTCGGCGAGCCTTGTCCGCGGTGAGGACGGCAAGCCCGTCTGTACTTTGTGCTCTTTCATCGACATTACCCGTTCCCGACAGGCGCTCGATGAACTGCGCCTCAAGGACCACGCCATTGCCTCTTCCATTAACGGCATTGTTTTCGGTGATCTTGAAGGCCGTGTGATCTACGGAAATGCCGCCGCCATTGACCTTATAGGCTATACGCTGGAGGAGGTTTTCGGCTGGTCCATGTTGACATTTGCCGATTCCCAGGAGGAGGCGGCTCTTATCTTCGCTGAGGTCTTGGAAAAGGGCAGTTGGATCGGCGAGGTGGCCGGGCGGAAGAAGGACGGCTCGCGCATTGTCGTCCACCTGTCGGCAAGCCTTGTCCGCGGCGAGGACGGCGAACCCGTCTGTACTTTGTGTTCCTTCGTGGATATCACCCGTTCCCGGCAGGCGTTCGAGGAACTGCGCCTCAAGGACTATGCCATTGCCTCTTCCATCAACGCCATCGCTTTCGGCGACCTCGATGGCCGCATCACCTACGTGAACGAAGCCTTTCTCCGTCTCTGGGGTGGCGACGATGTTGCCGAGGTCATCGGTCTCACCGTCTTTACCTTCGCCCAGTCGGAACAGGAGGTCGAACGGATTCTCCGGCATGTCTTCGAGCAGGGCAACTGGATGGGAGAAGTCGAGGGTAAGGCCAAGGACGGGCGCGCCGTGACGGTTCAACTATCCGCTCACCTTGTTGCCGACGAACAGGGCCGGCCGATCTGCCTGATGTGTTCTTTTGTGGATGTCACTGAGAAGATACGTGCGCAGGAGGTCCTCCGACAGACGTTAGACGAACTTGAAGAGCGGGTGGCCGAGCGGACGATCGCGCTGACCGAGGCCAACGAGAAACTCCGCCGGGAAATCGAGGAACGCAAACTCGCCGATAAGAACCTCCGGCAAAAGGAGCGGGAACTTCAGCTCAACGCCCTGCACCTGGAAGAAACAAACATCGCGATGAAGGTCCTGCTCGAAAAACGGGAAAAGGACAAGAACGAGTTGGAGGAGATGGTCCTGGCCAATGTCCGGGGTCTGCTGCTCCCCTGCCTTGAACGTCTTCGGGGCTGCCGCCTCAACGACCGGCAGAGTATCTATGCGGATATTCTCGAGTCCAATCTCCAAACCATCGTTTCCCCGTTCCTTCACCGCCTCTCCAACCGCTTCCTGAACCTCACCCCGACGGAGATCCAGGTGGCCGGTCTGGTGAGGGAAGGAAAAACATCCAAGGAGATCGCCTCTCTGATAAATGTTTCCGAACGGGGCGTCGAATTCCACCGCAACAACATCCGCCGGAAATTAGATCTGACCAACGCCAAGAAGAACCTCCGCACTTACCTCTTGTCGCTGTCTTAGTCTAATTCCAAATCAAGTGCTACCTTTGTTGGCAGCAAAGCCCGGCGCATGCCTGGGTCGTCGTCGGCTTCCTCAACGTATAACCTGAAGGTCACGCGTGTATACAATATGCCTCGTCGCTTCCTCCTAGCCGCCACGGTATCATCATTGGGGAAGGCACGGCGATCCGCAGCCTTTTTGTATACTGCAAACACTGAATTAGTAGGGTTTCACAAACAGAATTTTGAGGGGGTTTTTCCTCATCTCATGTAATCACATATATACATATTACTTGACAATCATATCGTTTAGTATTATGCTTAAACAAAAAAGGAGATAAGAAATATGCTTAGAGCTTCGGTAACTTTACCCAATGATCTTTTAAAAGAAGCCAAAGCTGTATCCGGTAATAATTTATCGGCTCTTGTGGCAGAGGCTTTACGAAAATATCTCAAAGATGCAAAAACAAAAAAAGCCCTCAATAGCTTCGGCAGTTGGCAGGATCGAGAAAAAGATAGTGTTGATATAGTTAATGCGTTGAGAAGTGATAAGGGGCGTAATTATGCAGACCGTGATAATTGATACAGATGTGGCTATTGATTTCTTAAAAGGGAATAATTACGCAAAAGAACTTTTGTCAAGGCTTTTCCGGTCTGATTTGGCACACTTGAGTATTTTATCTGTTTATGAATTGCATGCCGGTATGCGTGACAATGAGAAAATAAAGACGCAGGACTTTATAAATGCCTGTAACGTAGAATTAGTTACGATGGATATTGCAATAAAGGCGGGAGAGCTAAGAAGATATTACAAGACCAAAGGCATTACATTAACATCCATTGATTGTTTGATTGCGGCAACATCCATTATTCGCAAATTTAGAATTGCAACCAGAAATAAAAATCACTATCCGGACAAGTCATTATTACTTGATCTTTGATTGTTGAGTTAACAAACATCATCATTTCCCAATTCAATTATGATACCGCGGCGGCAGTGAAACTCGAATTAAAGTTACGCAGTAAACTAGAATTCGTTAGTTGTAATGAGACTCAAAATTCAGGAGCAACGTGAACTGAATTTTGTAAGTCGAATTATCCAATGCCCTCTGGATATTGGAAACTGCCTCACTTCGGTGCGGCTAGGAGGAAGCAACGAGGCGTATGTGCGCCACGCCATAATGGCGTAGCTCACCGGTAAGGAAATGATCTGTTTTTATTGTGCCCCCTTTGGGGATGCACTCCCGGAAGTATATACATTGAGAAAGCCGCCGACGACGCCAACAAAGGTAGCGCTTGATTTGAAAATGGAATAACACCTGGTGCAGCCTGCGAATACTTTACACCTTCCCGTGTTCCAAGCTTCCACTCGCGATAGGAATATTCACGATGCTCGGGACACGGATGTTTTCCTCAGCCTGACTCTGGGCGGTCTTCCGATCCTTTAAGGCATAACGGTTTAACCCGGACAGGTGTATCGGCCCCATGTAGCGCTCCCACTCAATAATCCTCGCATCCACGGGAAAGGCGCTGCGATCCGCAGGTGTCATCCGTGAGGAGAGATCCATGAGCTTATTATTATGGAAAATGTAATTGGGTGATGCATAAAAGGAAAAGGTTACGGCCAATTTCATTGTTGTATTCACGAAATTCGTCACTTTACGAATCCTGTTCCTCATTCCCGTAAATTTGCAGATCCCATCATACATCGTCACAACACCTTTCAATGCTGACATCGCCATGACAAAAAGTGTCCGGTCAATAATCCGGAAGTCACGTTTCGGTGTTCCCTTCGGGTATAGCCTTTCATAGGCTCCGGCGTTGCGGTTTGTTTCCGACTGGAGCAAATGCCTCATCCGGCCGATCGTGAGTGGATTTACCGATCCGGTTGAACACTGATATATTCGGTGTTTTCCCGGCATCGCCAGCACTTCGGCCGCAGCCAAAATAAGGCTGTTCGCTACGAGATCCGCCGGAATGATATCAATGACACCGTTTGTCCGCGCGGGAAAGAAAGGCGTCTTTTCCCTTGCATAGGCAAGGATAATCGCATCCGCCACTTTGACGCCTTCAACCCACCCCGGGACTGGTTCCTGGTAAGTGCTTTCAATGATTGACGGACGGACGATGGTCAGAGTGGAGTCCTGCAGCTCTTCCATGATAATTTGTTCACCGAGCCACTTCGTGAAAGTGTACGTGTCGTTCCAGCCATATCGATGGGATTCTTTTACGCCCAGTTCAACCAGGCGTTCAGCCAGTTGATCGGGTCGGGGACAGTTTTCTTCAACGTCGCTGATCTTTTTCTGCAGCTTCGCAATCAGTGGGCGAACATGATAAAAGCCTTTCGGATTTCTTTTAAATGCCTTACGAGTCGGAACAACGACTTCTTCGCGGCAGTCCCCTGTATTGAATCCGTTCACATAACAGGTTGCAACATGGGCCAGCGGAATGTTTCCCGCTGCTTTGATCAGATCCGCTATATTCAACAGGCTCAAGGTGTTGATCATTAATGCTCGCTGAAGTTGTTCCCGGAAGTCTACGCAGGCCGCTATATGGATAATGATATCAACCCGGCCGGCGAGCAGCGTGAAATCTTCCCTGCTCAGGCCGAAATTTTTCTCCGTGAGCTCGCCCGTGACGCATTCAATTTTATCCAGACAGAATTGCCTGAAATAAGCAGGGCTGTCATCTTTAAGCCGATCAAAGATGGTGGAAACGGCAATTTCATGGTCAAAGCGCTCCCTGGCCGTATGATACCGATCGTTTCCCCGGATCACCAGGATAATCTTTTCGACATCCGGTATCTCACGAATCATTTTTTCGATGACAACTTTCCCTAAGAATCCGGTCGTACCGGTGATCATGATTCGTTTGCCGGCCAATTGTTCCTTCACGGATATTTCATTGCTGGTGAACATTAACAGTCTCCTTCTTATCAAAATTTATTACATTTATTGTTGAAACTCCAATTCCGAAAGCTAAGCGTAGCGGAATTGGTAAGTTGAACAATCCCGCGCAGCGGAGGGTTTAATACCTCGCAGCTTGCTGCGGAATCTGTTTCCAAAGCTTGCTTTGGGGTTCATTCCCGTGATTTTCTGCAACGACAAAGTCGGCAATCCAGGCGGGAATAAAGGCCCAGGCGCGATTTCCGCCCGACGTCCCTCCGAGGTCCATAGTGCCGAACAACCAAACCTTGGATTTATAGTACAGCGTGGCCCCTTGCCCCTGAAGCCTTTCAGCAAAGCTCAGGATACCCGGCTTCTTCAATGTGCCATCTTCGACAACACAGTAGCCGGCATTATGGCCATCGCTGTCCGGCCAAACCGTCGTATAGTGCGAAGCCAGCGCGGCGCCGACCGACATGAACCGGACGAAATCGGCGACACTACGCAGAGCCAGTCCAAACCGGATTTTTAGATAAAGGGCCGCAGGGAGATGCATGGACTCCTGCTCGTCTTCCTTTTCCGTATACCCATGGACAGTCCGGAGATATTCCCTGCCCCATTTCCCCGTATCTTTCAGAAATGCCGAAAGGCGCCACATCGGGGATGAAAAATCGACGGCATAGACCTTCCAGCACTGTTTGAACATCTCATCCGCCATCGCCTGGGCAACCGTCGTCCCATTTCCCAATGTTATATTGTCCAGGGCGCCGATGGTATAGGATGTCATGCCGAGATAAAGGGGATTGGCCAGAGAAGCCTCTCCAAACTTGGCTTTTAAGGCGCTGATATGCTCGGCATTGAGGGGTTTGGTGACGTCTCCATTTAAAAAAATGATCCGGCTGAACATCTGGGCATACCGGAATTGTTTTTCCATCTGCTGAAATCTGTTTATTCCTGCCGCAAGCTGATCATCAGCGATGTCGATGACGGCAACGCGGACTTTATCCATCAGCAGTTTTTTCAAGCTCTCATCCGGCAGGTCATAGATTCTTTTGAGCAGCAGTTCGGACATGTTACCGACGCCTCCGGCATAATCGATCACAATGACTGAGCGGTTTGCAGTTATTTTGAGGGCATGGATAATATCCTCCAGGATCCTGTTCACGATAGCTTTTCTGCCCAACTGATCTTGAGATACAAAGGTTGAATCCAGGGTTACCTGCTCCTGGGGCACCTCGGATACGGGGTACAAGCCAAGAAACCGGCCATGCCGATCAATGCTGAACCTTCCGATACCCCGGACCGCGCGGGAATCCATGGGGGTGTCGAGCAGATCCTCCATGTGGTTGGCAACGTATATGGGCGCCTGTCCGGTGACTCTGGCGTGAAAAGCGGGATACAGTTCCCGCAAAATACCGTAGAGATTAATCCCCGCCGGCCAGAGGTTGCCAAAACAGCGACTGGCGATTTTCACCTCCGCGGGTGAGCCGACCATCGTATGAATTTTGTTTTTCCTGAAAAAATTCCCAACGCTCCGCAATAAATTGAGGATGTGTAATGTTTCCTTCATAACCCGCTTGGAATTTTCAAATCCCGGCACGTCACAATATTCGGGATGTGAAGTAACGGCCTTGAAGAAAGGTGCGCGGAAAATATATTTTGCCTGCCGGCGCAATTTTCTTCCGGTAATTTCCTGATGGGACAGATCTTCAGGAATGTAGCCGTCCTTGACGGTCATGGCATTGATTTGTTCAATGGAATGAGGAATGTCGTTTGCCTGCTCATAGCGTTTCATCAGGTTGTGGTAGTCCTGTAAGCCCTTCCATGATTTCTCGTTATGAAAAACATCCTCAGCTTTCACATGCTGTCGCTCGACTTTCAATATGGACATCGTGCCGGAATCCAGAATTCGATCTTCAATACCTGCAATACGAGAAGGCCTTACAATCTTGATTTTCTTTTCTTCATGGGTTATAGATAAGTCAATGGGTTGATCAAGGATCTTTTCCATCGTGGCGGTTTTCATAAAAACTCCTTTAATATCAATTGATTTTATATTTTTATTGAACCTAATCTCTTCTGAATCTTAAGTGGCTCAATTATTACATATTTTTTCTGAAATGCATAACTGGTTTATTCACAGTATACTACAAGCTATAACCAAGTATTATAAGCCGACATCATTTAATTGGCTTATTGATATAATCTAATGAATTAATATAGTTATGGACTAAATACGAAATGGAGAACCCGACATGCCCAATGATGGATTTAGGCATAAAGGAGTCCTGCAGAAGTTGTCAATAGGGTGAAAAAATGTCACGGGACGGACTACGAGAAGCCTTTTATGCTCAACGTGGGCGGGACGGTCTTTCCGGGGATTGCCGTCATGCCGGCAACCGCAAAACGGTAGGTTGTCGTGTGGGGCTAAGTTTACGATCAAGGAACTCATCAAATTTGATAAGAACTTCCTTTTTGTGGAAGAAAGTATAGGAAACGCGGTTTTGTATGTCAAGGGAATCTAGGCTACAAAATATGATTCTTCTATGAAAAAATATTTTAAATCTTTCAACTACAAACAAACGCTCTGGAATATGTGAAAAATTAAGACTAAATGGTAGAAATGTTGCAGTGGAGCCCCCTCCGGCAGGAGCTGGAGGCTCCCTATAATAATGAGACCCAAGCCTCAGAAACAAAGTGCATAACCTAAATAACCTAAAGGTCACCGTGGGGTCATCTGCGACTGAAGCTTATTGGTCGAATTATCCCGCGAAGCAGAGGATAACGAGACCTCCCGCGAGTGCAGCCTGCCCTAGACCTAATCGGGGGGCGCATTCATCCCCCGGCTGGAGCCGGGGGATTCCAAGTCGCGGGATTGATTAATGATGATAACTCCCTTGACAATCTTGTTTGACAGACCATATACTTTAATATATTGAATACCACGTCAATTTATAAAGAGATGAGGTCAGCAAGAGGGCATTTTACTGTTGTGAATAAAGAATGATTAAAGGAGATGAAAATGGTTAACGAAAGAAAGTTTACAGGGTTGTTTTTGGTCGCACTCGTGGTTCTGGGTGCAATGATGCTTTTCCAGGGATGTGACAAACAGGGTGGTACGAAGGAAAATCTCACTTTCACTACGGAATATCAGCTTGTTGTTATGAACAATGGCCAGTACTTTATTGGAAAAATAGAGAAGGCGGGCTCGGCGTATCCTGTACTTAAGAATGTTTTTTACATCCGTCAGCAGATGGATCCAGAAACGAAGCAAATGAAGGCAGGTCTTTTCAAACGCAGCATGGAACCCCATGCCCCCAATATGATGTACATCAACGCCAGTTCAATTTCCCTCATCGAGCCAGTATCACCGGATTCACAAATGGCAAAGCTGATCAAGCAGAGTGAGTCTCAGAATATGGACATGTTACGGCCGCCTGCAGGTCCAATGAAGAAATAGCTCTAATTAAATTCGTTATGATTCAGGCAGGATCGGAAAGGGTCCTGTCTGTTTTTTTTACCAGTATGGGAAAAAAAGGAATTGCCGGTTTCCCGGAACCCCTTTTCATTTGCTTAAATGAAAGCAGAATTCTTACTTCGCGGTTTGATTTTGATAAGGCATTGCCTTTGACGGAGGGAGCATAAGCAGCAACGGACTTGTAGGTCAAGGGAATATTGGCTATTATATATTGGTTATTACTTGAAATGTTGGACATCTATCTTCATCGATATTTTATTGACTACTGAGGAAGAAGTCCTTACTGAGTTACAACTAGATGATTTTGATAAACCGCGATGTTACTAATTATGGTTTGAAAGAAAAAGTCTCTCAGATTGGTCTGTTCATCTCCCTAAAAAGGCTATTTGAGAGAGGCATAAATAGTGGCCTAGATTGAAACAAGGTAGAAGAATATTCAGAGAGATCAATCCCCATATTCTGGAGGGGGTACGAACCCTCCTATTATTTCCTCTATTTTCGTAGCCAGATCAATGGTTGTGGCATCTTCAAGAAACGGGCCCATGATTTGTATTCCTACAGGCATATTATCTTTCGTTCGTCCGATCGGGACCCCGGTTGCCGGGCATCCAGTCAGTGTCGCAATGGAGATCCACTTGTATACTTCTCCATAAAACCGCTGGCCATCTGGAGTTGCTATGATGCGGCCAAACACATTGGGATCATGATCATGAGCAAAAGCAGGAACAAAATTGGCGGGCATTATGAAGGCATCAAATTTTTTAAAATATTCCTGCCATGTTGCCCTGATTAAAAGCCGTGTTATGCTCCATAAAGACCAATCTTTGTGGGAAGATGTGATTCCTTCAACGAATGTCTTGTAATAATACCCGTAAGGCATATCAAATAACATCTTCATGAGCTTGATGCCTTCTTCAGGAATGATCCTGGAAACTGTAGCACCAAGCAGCCGTAAATAAATATCATAAATTTTATCAGGATTAACTTCATCGGGCCATCCTTCTTGTAGTTGAATACCTTGTTTGCGTAATGCTTCAATAGTATTTGACAACATAATGCTAATTTCTGGAATAACCGGACAGAAAGGATCATTTGTTACAAAACCGATCCGATACTCTTTAAGATTAATTTTACGGGCAGGTGGAAGTGCCCAGCTATAAGCTGTCGCCTGTTCCGGACTTGGTCCGGAAATAATTTCGAGCTCCAATTTTAAGTCTCGGGCACAGCGGGCCATAGGCCCGATTACAGCCAAGTCAAATCCAGCCGTCAGATCGACGGAAGATGGTATCAGCCCCGGCATTGGGGGGATCATCCCCTGCACGGGTACAATATTCAGGCTGGACTTATGTCCAAAGACACCACAGAAGTTGCTTGGTGTGCGTATTGAACCACCGAGATCAGCCCCAAGTTCGAGAAAGCCCAAACCAGCAGCCAGAGCTGCCGCTCCACCCCCTGTCGAACCGCCGGAGGTTCTGTTAACATCCCAAGGGTTATTCGTGGTACCGGCAACTAGATTGTACGTCTGGATATCGTTCTGACCGATGGGCGTATTGGTCTTGCCTATAATAATGGCGCCCGCCTTCAGCAGTCGGCCAACTGCAATTGCGTCTTCCTGGGGAATATAATTTTCGAGTTCCTTATCGCCACATGTGGTCCTCAATCCGGCTGTGTAGAATGCGTCTTTGATAAGTATTGGCAGACCATGTAATGGTCCCCAAATCTTTCCAGTAGCCATAGCTTCATCTGCTTCCATGGCACGCGCCATTGCTTTTTCTTCATTCAAGGTCACAAACGCGTTTATTTTTACATTATGCTTTTTTATCCGTCTAAAAACATACTCCGTGAGTTCTCTCGATGAAATCAAACCAGACCTAAGAGCTTCAATTGTATCAATGGCACTTCCAAAACAGGGGTCAAATTTTGATCTAGCAGAAACTTTTGAAACAGATTCTCTCTCCGTATACTTTTTCACGATACCTCCTGTTGGGTATTTTTGTTATTTTAATATCCCTTCGCTGTTTGATTTTTTCCGATTGAAACATGCATATTCATTAAAAGTTACTTTTTGTGGATAACGGAGCCGCGGCTGAACTGCTGGCCGCAGGCGGTTGAACAGCGACTTTCAGACGCGGCTCCGTTCGTCCGACCGCATATGCGGTCGGACGAACAGGAAGTTAAAAAGAAATCCTTGAGTACAGCGCCCAAGAAGTAACTTTGAGCCGGATTATTTTAAGTGGCATAAGCAAAGCTGACTTAATGGCTAAAATTACAGTTTGTTAACCATCGTTTCTATTCTTATCAATGCTTCCTCAATAATTGGACGGGGGCAAGCGATATTCATCCTCTGAAATCCTGAGCCACCGGAGCCAAAAAGAAAGCCGTCGTCAAATCCCACTTTGGCCTTGTCCCGCATGAAGTTTCTCAATGTCATATCGTCCATGCCAAGATCACGACAATCCAGCCAGATAAGATATGTCCCTTGCGGTTTGATAACTTTAATTTTTGGAATTCTATTGGCAAAATATTTCAGAAGGAAGTCCAGATTGCCCTGCAAATAATCTAGAAGCTGATCCAGCCATTCATCTCCGAACCGATAGGCTGCCTCCAGAGCTGTATAGCCGAAAAGATTAGGTTCGGGTAAAATGCCGGTCCTAGTGTTGATAAAAAGATGACGGAGTTTTTTATTAGGTATTATGATTGAAGATACTTCGAGGCCGGCAAGGTTAAAAGTCTTGCTGGGTGACATACACACGATGGAGTTCTGCTCAAATTCCTCAGATATTGAAGCAAACGGCGTATGTAGATGGTCTTTGAAGAGAAGTTCACAGTGAATTTCATCGGAAATAACAACGACATCATGTTTTATGGCAATATCACCCAACTTGGTTAGTTCTTCCTTGCTCCAAAGGCGCCCCACTGGATTATGTGGATTACAGAGCATAATAGCTTTGATCCGGTTTGGAACAGGAAGCATACCAATTCTGGCATGAAATTGATGTTCCAGATCTTCATAATCCATCTCATAACGTCCGTTTATGAGTTTCAGTTGATTATTTACAATCTGGCATCCACTAAAAGTAACGGCAGGAAAAAACGGGTAGTACACAGGTTCCTGCAGAATAATCTCATCACCTGGATGGGTCAACATTCTCACAGTAATGTTCAGTGCGGGAACAACCCCTGGAGTAAAAACAATCCATTCCGGTTTTATCTTCCAGGCATATTTATCCCACATACGATCGACTACGGACTGGATAACGTCGGTACTCGCCTTTGTATATCCATAAAATTCATGTTCAGCGCGTCTTTTCAGCGCTTCAACAATAGGTGTAGCAACGGGAAAATCCATATCGGCTACCCACATTGGTATCACATCATCATTCCCAAAGATAGATTGAATGAAGTCCCACTTGAAGCAATTTGTATTCTTCCTATCGCAGATCTGATTGAAATCGTACTTCATTTGAGGGTCTCTACTTGATCACATTATTTTACAATCTCATTAAGAAAATGACCTATTACTAAAAAAGCGGGATATTCTTTGGCTTCTCTGTGAAAGAATATAATGTAGCGACAGCTTCGGTAAAGTAAAAGGTCACAAACAGCTCATCGTCCGCTCCTTTGGGGTAAATCTTCAGAAGATCAGGCATGTGCTCAAAAGCCTTGGCTTTTGCCTCACGGGTTTCATTAAATGCAATTCTGCCTCTTATCCTTAGCCATGTAGAATTACTTCCCATATCTGAAATCTCAATATCTGGATTCTGCTTTAGTTGCTTATAAACATCCTTTGTTTTATTAGTACAGAAATACAGTGTATTGTTCCTTTTCATTATGAAGCCAAATGGACGCACTCTTGCGTTAGCTCCATCTACAGTAGCAATGTGAAAAACAGGGCTGGCTTTTATAAACTCAAGAGCAGTACTCATCTGAACCTCCTAAAATAATTTTCTTTCGTATATCTTAACTATTATTAAACAATTATATTCAGCACGATCAGCATGAACAATCTAATAACTTTACTAGTGACTTATCTCCAATAATTGCACCATATGTTAAGCTGTGGAAGGCTATATTACCATTGTTCCCAGTGTATTTTCTCCCTATTGTATTTGACTTTTGGTTTATCTTCCCCAGTTGGAACCCCCACTGGAATAACATTTAAAGGAATAACTGCCTGTGGTATGTTAAGTACGGAACGCACGAGTTTCATTCTGTCCTCATATGGGTATGCGGCAGTCCAAACACCACCAAGCCCTAGAGCTTCAATAGACAACAGAATATTTTCACCTGCAAGGGATGCATCTATGATCGCTGTGTCTTTACTTTTGTTATAGGCTTTATCGGCCTCTGTGCAAATGATTATGGCCGCCCCTGCCTTGAAAAGCATCTTCGCATGAGGAAGTCCTTCAGCAAGTATATCCATCTTTTTCCTGTCAGTGATCACAATAAAAGACCAAGGCTGCATATTAACAGCCGTTGGTGCAGCCATACCCGCTTTTATAATATTATCAAGATCGTTCTTGTTAACGAGGGCTCCCGTAAAATTTCTGACGCTCTTTCTTGAATGAATTGTAGAAAATATGTCTTTCATTTTTGAATCCCCCTTTGCCGCAAGCCATATGTGCGTGAGGTCTGTTCATACCGAAATCTACCCCCATCACCATTTATTCCCTTGCGCCGGCTCTTTCCAGCATAACAACAATCTCTGTCTTGCCCTTATCTTTTGCTATCACCAGAGCAGTTTTGCCTTTGCTATCCTTTATATTTATATCAGCGCCCTTAGCCAAAAGAAGTTTGACAACTTCAGCATAGCCACCATACGATGCGACCATCAGGGCAGTTTTGCCTTCGTCGGTCTTTATATTTACATCAGCGCCCTTATCCAGAAGAAGTTTGACAACTTCAGCACTGCCATCACTCGATGCCTCCATCAGGGCAGTGATGCCTTCGTCGTTCTTTATATTTACATCAGCTCCCTTATCCAGAAGAAGTTTCACAACTTCAGCATAGCCACCACTTGATGCCTCCATCAGGGCAGTTCTGCTTACGCTATTCTTTACTTTTTCAGCATAGCCATGACCCGATGCCTCCATCAGGGCAGTGATGCCTTCGTCGTTCTTTATATTTACGTTAGCGCCCTTAGCCAAAAGAAGTTTGACAACTTCAGCATAGCCACCACTTGATGCCTCCATCAGGGCAGTTCTGCCTTTGCTATTCTTGACATTGATATCAGCTTCCTTATCCAGAAGAAGTTTCACAACTTCAAAACTGCCACCACTACTCGATGCCTCCATCAGGGCAGTGATGCCTTCCTTGGTCTTTATATTTACATCAGCGCCCTTATCCAGAAGAAGTTTCACAATTTCAGCATAGCTACCTAACGTATAGCCACCATATGATGCCATCATCAAAGCCGTCAAGCCGAAAGTGTTCTTTGCATTTACATCAGCTCCTCCATTCAGCGCATCCTGCACGTCCGTAAGATTGCCTCTTTCTGCAGCGTAAAACAATTGGACATTTTTCTCCTTTGTACTGGCTTCAGCAAAAATCGCCGGTAGTAGAAAAATACAAACTATAAACAAAACTATTCGTTTCATGGAAAATCTCTCTTCTTTAATATTTTGTAATTTTTGATAATAATTTCCTTTTTCGTGATGGAAGTATATGAAGAAAGATTTTGTGAGTCAAGGGATTTTGGCTGCAAAATGTAGCGTGCGGATTGTGTTTATTACGGATGTATGCCGTGTAAAACGTATGACTTATCGGTTAAAGTCCGATCATGGGAGTTCGGTAGTTCACCCATGTAGCTGGAGGGAGGTGTTAAGGGTAACCTGAAGCATTAAGT
>Ga0224555_1003424_pt1 | contig 16230 bp, 15 predicted proteins | sample 714S23034metaG_FD_180687 | JGI IMG/M metagenome (GOLD analysis project Ga0224555, IMG submission 180687) | Peat soil microbial communities from Stordalen Mire, Sweden - 717 S2 30-34 | ecosystem: Environmental > Terrestrial > Soil > Wetlands > Peat | place: Sweden: Norrbotten County, Stordalen...
CGGAATCGAAGATTACGCCAAAACCGCAGGTACGCGCCGGCAAGCAATTTCGAGTGGCAGCGGCAAGCAACCAGGGGATCCGGTTTGCGCCGCGAAGGCAATGATCGAAGTGGTGCAATCGAGCAACCCGCCGCTGCGGCTGGTATTGGGGCGCATGGCTTTGGAGACGGCGCGCAGCAAGCTCGAACTCCTGCGCCAGGACTTCAATGCTTGGGAAGAAACGTCGCTCGGTGCCGATTTCCCGGCAGCTCAGGCAGCGAAGTGAGAGAGTCGCGGTTCACCGGTGCGCCGGATTGGAAAAACCGACGCTGGTCATGTAAGTGAAAAATGGTAGGCACGAGGAGACTCGAACTCCTGACCTCTACCGTGTCAATGTAAGCAGGCTAGGAATATCAGGGACTTAGAAGAATAGGAAGCCGCCCAAAGTCCTTTATTTTCGCCGAAAATAGCAAAGTTGTGGATCGAGCGTGGATTCGGAATTTCCAGCAGCTCAAGACGATGCCGGTCCAGACGGCGAGAGGGAGGTTCGGAGGTGACGTTGTCGAAGGGCATCCGGCTTGCGGGGAGGATACGAGCGTGAGCGCATGAGACGCGGCCAACCGAAGAAGGTTCTTCCAGTCGGCAAGCTTCCGCGTGAGCATTTGCGATCGTTGCTGAGGCATCTGCCAAAGCATGATCCGCGCCTGCTCATTGGACCTCAGATTGGCGAGGACGCGGCCGTCATCGACGCCGGCGATCGCTATCTCGTCGTCACGACAGATCCCATCACCTTCGCCACTGATCACATCGGGCGTTACGCTGTTCACGTCAACGCGAACGACATTGCTGTCCTGGGCGCGCGCCCGTTGTGGTTCTTCGTCGTCATGCTCCTTCCGGAGAGCCGCACGACGCCCGAACTGGCCGAGACGATCATGGCCGATGTGCGGACCACGTGCGAGGAACTTGGCGTCACGCTCGGCGGCGGGCACACGGAAATCACCCAAGGCCTCGACCGCCCGATTCTGGTCGGCCAGATGCTCGGCGAGGTCGCCCCGACTCGCCTTGTGCGGAAGACTCGCATTGCCATCGGCGATCTGATCCTATTGACACGCGGTGTGGCCATCGAGGGCACGGCGATCCTCGCACGAGAGAAGTCCGAACGGCTGCGGGGACGGGTTGATGCCGATCTTTTGGCGCGGGCCGCTCGTTTCCTGATTGAGCCCGGCATCAGTGTCGTGAGTGCGGCTCTCGCGGCTGCGAATGTTGGCGAGGTCGTGCACGCGATGCACGATCCGACGGAAGGTGGGCTCGCGACGGGGCTCTTCGAACTGGTGGCGCCCGCCGGTCTCGGGCTTCGGGTCATTCGCGAGCACGTTCCCGTGTTTCCCGAAACCGACACGATTTGCAGAGCGCTCGCGCTCGATCCGCTGAAACTGATTGCGTCGGGCGCGTTGCTGATCGCCGTCGCGCCAGACAGAGCGGACTCGGTCCTGACGGCCATTGAGGCCACAGGCGTTCCGGTTGTGGTGATTGGTGAGGTGCGTCCGTCGAGCGAGGGCATCACGATCGTGACGAATGGGGCCGTAGAGCCACTCACGCCCCCAGTTCGAGACGAGATCGCGCGAGCCTTCGAAGGCGGTTAAGGCACCGTCCGGTATCCAAAACAATCAACCGAAAGCCACAATGTGGCCGAAAACGGAGGTCACTGTCGCAAGCGTATTCTTTCCCAGGTTTCCAAAGACCCTGCTTTCGGATTCATTGGTGAGAACTCGGACCAGGTATCCGATTGCAACGGCTCTCCGCTCGACTATCGGCTTCATTAGTCTGACGAGCTCCTGGGGAATTTTGCGGAGCATCAGATAGAGCCGCTTCCTACTGTACTCTCCGCGGTCTATTCCATTTGCGTAATCTCCACCCAACTACGCACTCAAGTGCCCAGTAGCTCTCGGACTCTTTCACATCAGTCGAAGGCAAGGTCACCCTTCCCGGTCATATCACCGAAATCCACACCCAAACCGCGCTAAAAGGAAAATCAGGCGGGGAGTCGACCGAAAGGCAGCGCTCGACCCCTATAGGCCCAGCGGGCTTGAGCGCGGCGACGCCCAGGCATTGGTAAATGTTTTCATTGACGTGGCGACGCTACCGAAGGAGACTTCGGAGATAACCATCTCGCCAGGTTCCCTGAGAGGAGCAGAAGGGGGAATCTCATGCCCGAGCGATGCAAACAGTGCGAACGGTACGAAAAGGGTCTGAAAGAGTTGCGTGAGCGTCGTTCAAATCTGTGGCGCAGGGGAGAGCTTACGGACGCCGCCACAGAGAAACTAGCAGCCGAAGAACAATAGATTGCCGAAGAACTGAAAAAGCATCAAGCCACGCAGCATGGGCATTCACCGATCTTGACGGTGAAAACGCTCGCAACTGAGCCGAGCCAGAGTCTTGAAGAAGAGATCCGCCGCCGGGCGTATGAACTCTATGAGGAACGCGGTAGGGAGGACGGTCACGACCTCGACGACTGGCTCCGCGCCGAAGCGGAGATCACCGGCACTGGCGTAAGAACCGTCGCAGCCTAATCTCAACCGAAATCATAAGCTAGAGCCCCGGGCACTCCCCGGGGCCTTTTCATGTCCCGCCAAAAGGCAAATCGCGGCTTCCGTGCCTTATCACTGAAATCTGCACCCGAATTGGAGTAAAAGCAAATCGGCAGGGTGTCTACCGATAGTCAGCGCTCGACCTCAGCGACCCAAGCAGGCGTGAGTGCGGAGAGACGCCCGGCATCGCGAGGTGCGGGATGCAGACGGCGAAGAGGACGGTCGGATTCTGTTGGGGGATTCTCTTTCTGCTCTTCGCCGGCGTAGTACTCGCATGCCCGAACGCGGCACTATCCCAGCTGCGCCCTCAGCCAAAGCCAACGAACTTAAGCGTAACTATCACTCCTCGGAAAGCGACATTGTTTGCCGGCGAAACGCAGGTTTTTGTGGCTACGGTCGTCGGCGGTGGAGACAGAACCGTAGCTTGGTCCGTAGACGAAGAGGACGGCGGGACCGTAACGAACCAAGGACTGTATACCGCGCCGAAAGTTCAGGGCTTGTATCACGTCACCGCGAGCAGCACCGCCAGCCCGCAGCAACGGGCGGTGGCAACCGTCACGGTGCTCACCTATTGCGACACGCCAACCTCCATTAGGTAAGAGCGGCATCCTGAGTCTTACACCTGTCTTGAGTGCATCAGCCATCATCTCGCGTCTGGCGGCCTGGGCGACATCCGTGCCCGGGCGCGGTAACTCTCGCCGTCTTTTTCTCTGCTCTGGTGGAAATCGGCTTTGGGCTATTACCCTGCGAGAAAGGCTGCCTATAGTCAACCGCGTGGAAGAACTCTGGTACAACCGGAGACCGCCAAGGCACACGACCATTTTCTGATCGCGTGACATCCGGGTGACTCCGCAGCCAACGGGGTTGCTCTCGGCCGGCTCCGCAAAACATTCCGGCTTACCTAACCCGCAGCTTTTGAGTCATGCGCTGCTGGGGCCTTCACCAGCCCGAGCGCTTTCCGCAATTCGCGGTTGCGTTTCCTGCGGAGGATTTTCTGCTTGTGCTCTCTTCCGAACCTTGACTTATCGCCGTTACGTTCTGACAAGTTGGACATCCTTTCTTATTAGCAGTAAGCAGTCTGAACTTGCATACTTTCAGGATTTTTCAGCCTGCCCTGGTACTCTTTGACGACCTTCAATGCAGCCGCCGTGTTCGCGTCAAGCGGAGCGTTATCCTTGGCCTTCAACTGCTGGTAGATTTCTGCCGTGCATTTGTCGGCAGGGATGTGGTGCTTGGCGCACGTCCCATACTGTGCTTCTAGCTCAGTCGCATCTTGGGCTGAGGTCGTCTGCCCGAAGGACAGGGCAGATAGAAGCATCACCGCAAGTAGCGTTTTCATAAGATCTCCTTACGTCTAAATACGTCGATTGGCACAAATCGCGTTCATTACTCGGTTAGCAGACTGCTTATCAGACTCGGGTTACTCACCCCTTCCGCTCAGTGATATTCACCGGACCGATCTCGAAGGCGTCGGTCCTCTCGTAATTCTTTCCTGGTTTCACCTCCGACAGAGTCAGGTTCAAGCTTAGCTCGATTGCCTCACGGAGGCGACGTTGCACAAGCGGGTCACTGTTTAGCGTCTGCTCAACCATCTCAAGGCTCATGATTGTCAGACTAGAGTGGAGTGTGATCGGAATGGAGAATCTCGTACTTTCGGGCGGGAGTGTCGCTGGTCAAGGTTGTCATCCCGCGATTGTAGTTCAGTCGCGTTTAGTATTTGCTTGTTTCTCCTACCTGCCCCGGAATAGTGGGAGGCTTTTTGCCCAGCCTGTCCGTGTGTCAAGGCTGCCGAAGGCACCGCGCTAGCGGCTGCGGCCTTGACACGCGGACAGATTGGGCCACGCTGCCGTCATCCGGGGCAGGTAGGGACTACATACTAATTCCGAAGCCCGGCCCGTGTTCCTGCCGTGGCCCGATCTCCCGCTGCGGCGCGATGGACTGCTCCTGCTTCACCTCCGGCGCATGGGCGCTGCGGTGGGAAACATCATGGCCCAACGCCGCGCCCAGCTTCTCGCGGTCGTTGGTGAAGAGCTGCGCATCGTAAGCGCCGCGCGAGACGGCAACATAGGCCATGCGGTTGTTGAGCAGGTCTTTCGCACCCAGCTCGGTATCGACGTGGATTAACACGCGGTCCGCCGTCTGCCCCTGGCTGGAATGACTCGTCACCGCATAGCCATGATCGAGATGCGGATGCAGACGCGGATCGAGCTGCAGCTCGCGGCCTCCGTCCATCTTCAGACTCAGCCGTCCGTCTTGGGCGATACCCTCCACCGTTCCCAGCTCACGGTTCGCCGCCTTCAGCTCGCGCGCGGGCGCGGTGAGCTGCACCCGGTCTCCGGTGGAGAACGCCCGCTCCTGTTCCCGATAGACAGAGACGCCCTGCTGCCGCCGTGGATCGTAGCTCCTCTCCGTGCCGTCCTTCAGCTCGACGGTCAGCCGGTTGTTGGGAGCATCGACGCTCTTCACACGCGCGTATTCGCCTTTTCCGATGCCGGTCTCCTGCGAGCTGCGGCTGTAACGCAGCACATCGCCCACGTTGTACCGCTCAGCCCAGGTGCGATCCGCTCCGGTGAGATCCTGACGCGGCACAAGTACCTGGGTGCGATGCTCTTCCCTGCCGACAACACCCTTCGCCTGCAATTCAGTGTGGATCGCCTGGTTGATCTCCGTGCGGGAACGGTTGTCGGGCGAGACGACCAGCGTGTTCTCAGGCGACTTCGCATACTCCTTCGCGATCGCTGCAATGCGTTCTTCGTGGCCTTTGATCTCATGGATGCGTCCCTGCCGCTCCAACCCGGCGACGGCCTCTCCGACCTGGCCGCGTGCAAACTGTTCGACGGTCTGTCTCAGCTCCGGGTCTTTCTGGCGCACGATCTCTTCCAACTTTACCGTCTTCATGCCCGCGTCCTGGAGCTGCGCGAAGATGCGTCCGGCTTCGACGGATTCATGCTGGCGGGTGTCGCCCACCAACAGAACGCGGTCGTTCGGATGCAGGCGGCTGACAAACTCGTGCATCTGTTTGGTGGACGCAAGCGAACTCTCGTCCACCACATAGAGCCGGTGCTCTCCCGTATCCACGCGCTGGCCTCGGGCAAGATGCGCCTGCAAGGTCATGGTCTCGATCCCGGCGTCTCCCAGCGTTTGCGCCGCGCGGGACGTGGGCGCGAAGCCTTCCACCTTGTACCCCTCCCACTCCGCGCCCTCGCGCACCACGGCCAGCGTCGTCGTCTTGCCCGCGCCCGCGACTCCGTCCAAACTCACTATTTTCTCGCGAGAGAGAAAGACCTCATCGACCGCTTGGCGCTGCCCGGCGTTCAGCTCCGGGTGCCGGTTTTCGGTTTCGATACGAATGTCTGCCCGAACCAGCATCGGATCGTTGTAGCCGCGCCGATTGCCCTCCTGCATGTGGCCAACGGTCTCGCGCTCCATGCGCAGCATCGCGGCGGTCGTGTACTGCTGGGCCGCCTCAACGTGCTCGACGGCGCGGAACTCTCCCGCCTGAACCCTGCGCTCGAACTCCTGCCGCACCTGAGCATATGTGGTTTGCCCCATCCCACGGTTGAGCGCCGCTTCCAGAATGTCGCGCCGGTCCTGCACGGCGGATCGCTCAAAAACATGATCGCGGGCATAGGTCACGGCCCGCTGCGCCGCCTGGTCGGGTTCGGAGGCGTGCCGCTGTCTCAGTCTCTGTCTATGCTCCCGCGCCTGCGTTACTATCCTGTCGGCCTGATGCCCATGCTGCGCGGCCAGCTCGCGATGGCGCTGCAACACTTCTTCCGGCGCTAGCAGCTCCTTGCGATCCCGCGTATGGTGGGCCGCGATCTGCGCTGCCGCCGCTCCGTCGATTCCCTGCTCCCGGAGATGATCTTTGATCTGTTCTCGCCTCGGGCTGGAAGCTTCCAGATATTCCTTCGTGTAGCCTCGGATTTCCGGCTGTCCATGCTTGCCGCGCTCCAGTTCGTAGCCCAGCTTTTCCAGACGCAATGCCAGCTCCGAACGGTAAAGCGCCGTGGCGTAGCGCTGGGACACGAACATCTCGTGCGGCTGCAAGGCGCGCGTCTGGCCGTTCTCCCGCTCAGTCATGTTGAAGATCACGGCATGGGTATGAAGCTGCGGCGCCGCATAGCCATCGACGGGCCGCGCGGTATCGTGCTCGAAAGTGGCGGCAATGAATTTCCCGGTTGTCTCCGGGGCATGCACATTGCCGATCCGCGCCTGCGTGTACCGCTCAAGTTCCTGAAGCGCTACGCGAACGCTCTCGCGATGGGCTTCCCGCACGCGGTCATCGCCGCCCACAAGCGCGGTGAGCGATACCGACTTCGGCGCGGAAAACGTGGCGTCCCACCCCGCACGGTGCTCGGCGCTGGTCACTTCCTTGCCGAATTTGCCTTCGTAGGTTCTCGAAACCTGATGCCGCACAAGCTGCTCTTCGATGTGCGGATGCTGGCCTTCGCTCAGCCGCGCGAAGTGCTCAGCCTCAACTGCGCCGATGAGCTTCCACTGCTCGGCAAGCCTGCCCTGCCATTCGCTATGCCCCTGCTGATCGCGGCTCCAGTAGTTCTGTTCCTGCGCGGCAAACTCCCGCGCATGGTAAGTACGCGCCTGGCTGGCTGATAAAGGTTTCGAGATCGTGAGCATAGGGAGTGCTCCTCAACGGCGCGGCAAGAAACGATCACTGCACCGAATGGTTAATGGTCTAAGACCGTATTCTTAGAAATTTGTCTCTCATTCGATTCCCTTCGTCTCCTCCCAGGCAAAACCCTCTTTGGGCTTTCCATTGGGTGCGCCGAAGAGCGCGAGCACCGGCTGGGCGGGCTTCTTCAGCGGTTCGGCGGGAGCGGTAGCTGGCACTGATGGCGTTGTCTTCGGCGCAATCTCTGGCATCCTCTGGTTCGGAAATTCCGGCAGTCTGAATCGAATTCTGCCCATCCTTGTCCTCCATCTCTGGAGCAAACTTGGCGGAGGCCTGCCCCATTCGATCGCCTCCCTGTCCCACCTCTTATATGGAGACCGGTTATGCCACATACTCCACCCCGCCAGTAGGAAAAAGAACACTGCGGCTCCCCAAAGCAGAGGCGTCAACAGCAATCTCCAGATGCTCTCTCCGGCATAGAACTGCGCCCGAAGAAACGGTTGGACTATGGCTGTCTGGAGCCACTCGTCCGGTCCTTGGATCAGGCCGGTCCAGCCGGCCTGCCGCGCCGCTGGCGAAAGCTGCATCGGGATGCGAGGCTCGGCGCTCGAAGATGCCGGAACCACGTCGGCTTCCAGCGCGAGCTCCTGTTTCTCGTGCGGTGCGGTCTTGTACAGCCACCGGACCTCGGTCCTCAAAGCCGGGTCAGTCCCGAACAAGGCGCACTTCAAATAGGTTCCCAGGTAGTAGCGTTGCATAGGCGTCCAGACCAGCCGATGGCACAGAAAGAGCGCTATAGATGGCGTCAGTATTGCCAGAGCAAACAGCCACGGAAAGCGTCTGGAAAAGGACATGGCATTCACGACTTCCCACTCCTTTCCTCACCCTCCGGGGCGAAGAAATCCGCAAGCAGTTTCCGAGCCTGCTGGAGCTTGCGCTCATCCGCCTGGGCACGGATTTTGAGGATGGAATCGGGCAGCAGTTGTCTGCCTTCTGATGCCGCCTGAGCGGCTGCATGGAATAAATTCAGCAGGACGTAACGCACCGCCCAGACTTCGGCCAGCACCAGTTCGGCGGGATCGGCAGGCCGCTGCCGTGCAGCGCGCAAAGCGGTCTCGCGCAACCACTCGGAGAGAGCCTGTCCTGCGCCCTCGGCGGCGGCTTCTATCTCAGCCAGTTCGCCGGGAGTCAGCCGCGTGGCGACAGTCTTTGTGCGGAAGCCAGGCTTCGCCTCTTCGCCTACTAGCATATTCGAGCTTGGCGTGGCTTGAATGCGGGGAATGCTCATTGAGGAAACCACTTTGTTTGCCATGCTGCACTCGGCTCCGCTGCTATTAAGCTGCGGAATTGCTGGATAACAGAAAGTTCTTATGCTTCAACATGTTTACGTGATCGAAGCTCATGAGCGCTTTGTCGTCATCGTTCGCTACCGCGCTCATTCAGCGAATGACCGAATTTGTTGATGAAGCGAAAGTTAACCTGGGTAAACATCGAAGCGCTGTCTGGCGCTCTGCAGTTCCCAACTTGGGGGTGACGTGTCCCACATTTCTTCCGGTGCGAAGCACCGCGTTCTTACAGTTCGCCGTATTCCAGCACCTGCGCCTCCCACGTATGGATCACTTCAGGGGCCTGCCATGCGCGACGAAACAGATTCCGAATCGAGTGCCAGTGTTCCATCGGTAATCGGAAAGTGATTCCGTTCTCACGCGCAAAGAAAAACACTCCCCTTTCCTCGTTGTCCAGGATCGCCGTGTGCGCGTAGAAGTAGTGCCCTTGCCATTGGCAAAGGACCCTCTCCAAATCCAGCTCTTCCAGCATCCTTCGGAACTCCGCAATCCTCGGGTATCCACACACCGGATAATGCGGGGCAAGTGGTCCGGGAAACTCCAAACGAGGGGAGAATTCATTCCCCTCTTCCCGCACCAGATCGAGGCGGTATCCGCCTTCTTCCAAGGAGGGCAATGCCGGCTGAACCGCAAGCTCAAAATCCTCGTCGTTTGTCTCCGTAGGCGCCTTCTCTCGCAGGGGCTTTCGGTGAAGGGAATAGTGGCCGCGCGCGCACACCCGCCATAGCGCCGTCCAGTACGGCCAAAGCACCTCGTTCAGCTTCTCGATATTCGAGAACGTTTCCTCATCGAGAAGTCGGTAGAGATTCCGCACGGCGAGGATCGGTTTGCGCCGCTTTTGAGCCGGGTTCCTCAGCATCTGAATGGTGCACGTCACCACCCGGCGCACGTCATCGCTTCCAACATCCTCACCCTTTGCGTCCACCTGTTTGTCCCCTGGAAGACTCATCAGGTAGACAAAGTCGACTGGGGACTTCTTCGGTCTGCGTGCGATGGCGTAAGCCGCAAGGAATGCCTCGAGGATTTCGGCCAGGGACTCGTAGGAGATCTGGCCTTGTGCGGTGTTCGCAAATGACTCGGCGCCCCGTGCACAGTAGTGGGCCACCATGGTCCATTCCGCCTGCGAAAGCGAGAGTCCTGAGTCTGCCTTCCCACGAATTCTCAGCAAGGAATCGGTCGGCTCCTTGAGCAGGTCTACCAGTTCAAGACGGTCGTCTCGGGCAGACTCAAGCAGCTGCTTTGCCACCTCCGATGTCGAGACCGTTTGGCCGCTCTTGAGGAACATGATTTTCCTCAAGGTTTCAAGCCTGGAGCGCAGCGCCTCGGAAATGCGGATGGAGATCACCGGCTGCTGCGGTCTCGATGTCTTCTCTGCCATGGGGTCCTTTCGCGTAATACAGTCGATCAATATGTAACGTTATCACTTGACTATATGTGTACATGTAGGATATTGTCAAGCGCGATGCTTGGTACAGCTGGATGGCGTATGTCAGCTCAGCAGGCAGCGTGGTTGATGGGGAGAGCTGCTCCAAAGCAGTTCTTCCAGCGAGGTGTAAATCCAATGCAACCGCATACCGATCCGCCAACTCTCGAAATCAGGTCAGCGGACAAGAAGCAAGTGCGGCGAGCCCAAGGCGAATCCAATTTTGAGTCATTGTTGGATGTAGCGGAAGCAGCCAAGCTTTTGAGAATTCATCCTAAGACGCTGCGTAACAAAGCACGCCGAGGCATCATTCCCGGCGTTCAGGTAGGCAGACTTTGGAGATTTCGGGCTTCAGCACTCAACGAATGGCTGGATGAGATCGCAAGTTGAGGAGCGGGCGTGCTGGCAAATGTTTCTCGACCGTTCTACAGTCCTGGACTATTCTGGACTGGGCTGTCAGTGCCGTTTAAACAGAGGAGGAATTTTGTTTAGACGGACACGCTACCAACAAGGAAGTCTCAGGCTCGAAGAGCGGAAGAGAGGTCCCGCAGTATGGGTGTACCGGTGGTGGGAAAACGACATCACGGGAAAGCCAATACGTCGCAAGGTGCAGCTGGGATGTTTGGAACGATATCCAAACGAATCAGCGGCATGTGCGGCAGCAGATGCTCTTCGGCTAACAATCAACAATCAATCCAAGCGAAAGAACCTGCAGAAAACAACCGTGAATACTCTTTGGGAGCACTACTGTCGAGAGGAACTGCCTCTCAAAGAGATATCCACGCAGGATGCGTATCTGGTGTATGGAAAAAATTGGATTCTCCCACGATGGGGAAACCTCCTTTTGGAGGACATCAAGACCATCGAGGTAGAACGCTGGCTACGAGCAGCAGAAGTTGCGGACGGGACAAAAGCCAAGATCAAGTGCGTTATGTCGGCTGTGTTCTCGCATGCTGTTCGCTGGGAGTTCTGTGGCCACAATCCAATTTCATCGGGAATACCAGTTGGAACGGGGGGGCAGAGAGGGCCAAGTACGGGCGTGCGCGTCAGTGCGAAGCGTCAGAAGTCTCCCTTGGTCTTGTCACCAGAAGAAGTCAAACTCGGTCTAGCAGAACTGGAATTTCGCGACCAGATTCTCGTGTTTCTGGACGGTGCCTTAGGAATCCGTCAGGGGGAACTCGGAGCACTGCGTTGGGTGGACTGCGATTTCAACAATATGAACTTCAGTGTGCAACATTCCTACTACTGGCGTCGGGGTGGGCACCTGAAGAGCACAAAAACGGAAGCGTCTGCAAAGTTGTTGCCGATGCATCCGAGTCTGAAGCAGGCTTTGCTGGAGTGGAGGTCACTAAGTCTCTACAACCAGCCGGGCGATTTCGTCTTCCCTTCGGAAAGACTGAAGGGCAGCAAACCGCTCGACCTGGCTTCGGTGTTGAAGAAGAAGATCCAACCGGCCTTCAAGAAGATCGGCATCTCAGGCGTGGGCTGGCACACTTTTCGGCACACGGTGGGAACCATGCTGGCAGAGATGGGCGAACACCAACTGATGATCCGCGACTACTTGCGTCACAGCGATCTGCACGTGACCAACAAGTATCTCCAGGCAACGACAAGAAGCAAACGCCTAGCGCAGGGGAAGCTCGTGGATGCCATCCTGCCTGGAGGTGTGTTGTCGGGAAGCAAATCAAACCTAATCCACTAGCGCCCGAAAAGTTCGCTTCTTCCGATTACTTGGATGGGAGGAACGGCGAATCGGCAGATGCAGAAGCGCTTATTGGACCCAAACGGACCCAGATTATTTTTCGGGGTTCTTTGTAAACCATTCAAAAGAATGGCGGGGACGACGAGACTCGAACTCGCGACCTCTGCCGTGACAGGGCAGCGTTCTAACCAACTGAACTACGTCCCCACGCCTTACTACTGTATCACTTGCGACGTTTTTCGTGCAGCTTCCTGATCCACAATCAATCCACAAAATTTTTCCTGTGCACTGATTTTGTTGTCATTGTCACCTTGAGTATACAGGTCGAGCGTCGTTTGCGACTTTGAGTGTCGAAGCATCGTCTGCACGGTCTTCACATCCGTACCGGAATTCACCAACCAATTGCTGAGGCTGTGGCGAAGGTTGTGCAGACCCCAGCGATGTCCGTCGGGGATGGTTACACCAGCCGCAATCGCAGCCGGGCGTAAATAATTCCTGACGAACACCGAGGCACAGACAGGAACCAAACCTTTCTTCACCATTGACGGAAAAACGAAGTCGGTGTCAGCGGTGTACGGACTCAATCCCTTCAACGTACGAAGGTAGTGAGCCAGCATGGGGCCGAGGGCAACTGTGGAATCAGACGCCTCTGTCTTCGGCTTGCCATCTTTGCCTTTTCTCCAACGCTTATTGATGCGGATGCGGCTCTCATCCCACATGATGTCCGCCCATCGCAGTGCGATCACTTCGCTTGCACGGAGTGCCGTAGCTGCAACGGTGAACACCAACGCGAAGTACAGGGGATCGGTCACCCTCGTGGAGAAAGTCGGCAAATGCTTCTTCGGGATGTTCAAGCAAGCCATCGCGCTTGCTGGTCTCGCAGGGAGACATCGTCGGTGGGAGATAAATCAGCCACTTCGGATTCGCAGCCCACCGGCTCATCACTTCCAGCGCTGTGGTGCATTCTCCTCTCGGATCGTTACACTGCGGTGTAGTCGCGTCTGGATGATGCGCTTGCCAATCACGTCCTCGATGTCGAGAAGGTCATCAAGCTGTTGTTGTGCGGTCAACGCAGGCGCGGACTTTCGTTGCATCCTTCTTCCGGGATCACGCCCGAGGCTGATGACTCGTGATACCTCGCCGAGGGGGGAGTGGTATATTCCACCTAGTCGTTGTTTCTCGCGCCGCGGTGTCTTGCGCGGGTTCTGGAACGAGGAAATGAACCGATGACAAAAGCTGATAGGGGACGCCGTGCCCCGAAGCCGCCTGCGGTTACCCTCAAGTCGCTAGCGGCGCATCTGCGGCTCACAGCGGGAACCATTTCCAGTGTTCTGAACAACTCGCCCGCCTCCTCTAGCATCCCCGAACGTACCCGCAAGCGCATCTTCGATGCGGCTCGCAAGTTCGACTATCGCCCTAACTTTTTGGCGCGTTCTCTCCGCGTCCAGCGCAGCTACACCGTCGGCGTCATCGCCGAGGAAATCGGCGATGCCTACGGCGCGACGGTGATCAGCGGTATCGAAGCCGTCCTCCGCAAAAACAATTTCTTCTTCCTCACCGTCGTCCACCGTCACGACGATAACCTCATGCGCTCCTATTCCCGATTGCTTCTCACGCGCGGCGTCGAAGGCATCATTACCATCGACACCTCGGTTGATCATAAGCCCACTCTTCCTACCGTTGCCGTCGCCGGGCATCAGGACGTTCCTAACGTTACCAACATCATCCTCGATCACCATTGCGCCGCACGGCTCGTGCTTCAGCACCTGTTCGACCTCGGCCACAGACACATCGCGTTTTTCCGCGGGCCTTCCTCCAGTTCGGACTCCGCCCCTCGCTGGAAGGCCATCCAGGGAGTTGCCGCCGAATTGAATCTCCCCATTGATCCGGAACTCGTCTTTCAGCTCGAAGACACGTCGAACATTTCCGATATCGGTTATCTCCCGGCGAAAGCGCTGCTGGCCACCAAACGCCCCTTCACTGCTCTCTTCGCCTACAACGACATTTCTGCTGTGGGCGCTATGATTGTCTTCCGCGAAGCTGGGCTCTCGGTGCCCGACGACGTTTCCGTCGTCGGCTTCGATGACATCGCCGTCGCCTCTCTGGCCATCCCTCCTCTTACGACCGTGCACCAGCCCCTCCTCGAAATGGGCGCCGTCGGCGCACAAACCCTGCTCGACCGCATTGAGAATCGCACTCCCTTTATTCCTGAAATCGCCCTCACCCCGGAACTCATCATCCGCGAGTCCACCGGCCCCGCTACGAACCGTCCGTTCCGCCGCAAATCTCTCGTGGAGGACCCCCTTTGTCGATGAGAGCCGCCCGGAAATTCTTCTTTCTCTGGACGCAATAGAGTCATCGAGCCGATTAACGCAGCTCGCCGGTGGATTCAAAGCTCGCTCCGGCCACAGGTTTACCCGACGCGAGCAGGTTACGAATCTTTGCGCGGTTCGGCCCGGCACGGTTGATGGCTTCCGCGAGGCTACGTAGCGCTTGCCCGAACGGCGTGCCTTCCGGCAGGCGGAAGATCCACGGAATGTTGGTCGTGGTCAGCATGCGGTCGGAAGAGATGGCAACCACAGGAATAAACGACTTCACGGCGATTTGTTCAGCCAGGTGACTGGAAGGGCGGTCGAGCGCGATCAAGGCCAGAACGCGATCTTGATAGACTGCCTTGACCAGTTCGTCGGAAGCCTTTCCCCAGGAAAGCTGAGAAGAAATCCCAATCAGAGATATGGGGTGCCCTGATATGGGGTGCCCTAATATGGGCTGGCTCTTTCTGTTGATCTGGCCGAGTAAACGAATCACCTCAGCGGAGTGGACGATTTCATTGGCTCGCGGCCCGAAGACGCCGATTTGCAGGTTGCCGGTTTTTTCCTCGGCCAGCGGCGGCCCCGCGTACTGCACTCCGTTCTCCCCCACACGAGCATACGGCTTCTCCATCGTGATGCGGCGGTACTCGATGCTTCCATTGCGCACGCGGGCGAGAAAGAGCGGAGCGATGTTCTTGCAATTCGGATCGAAGACCATGTCGCCGGTCACGCCCCGATAGTGATCGATGCCGGTCAGCGCATCGCGAATCCTGCCCTTGTTCAATCCCGCGCGGCAGATCGCGTCCAGCAGAATCTGCATCGCATCATAGGCCAGAGCGGCGAAGTGATCGGCCTTCTCGTGGAAACGAGCCTCGTAGCGGACATTGAAGTCAAGCCAGCGCGGGTCCGTGCGGGTAGGATCGTATGGAAAAACAGCCTCGAAGCCTTCCGCAGCCGGTCCGGCCAGCTTGACGAGTTCGTCGCCGCCGATCGTGCCACTGATCGTGCGATGACTGCCGAACACGCGCTGCTTCATGCCCAGTTCCCGCATCTGTTGCAGGATGGTCGCGGCAGGGCCAATGTCGGTCCAGAGCACGATCGCGTCAACGCGCGAATCTTCGATCACCTGAAGTTGGTGGCGGAAGTCGGTATCGCCGAGACGGAATTTCTGCTCGATCACCAATGGGTGGCCGAGACGGCGCGACGCGTCGCGGAACTTGATGACTCCGAAGCGGCCGTAGCGGTCGTTCACGCGCAGGAGGGCTACCCGCTTCAGGCCGAGTTCGTCGTAAATGTGACGCGCCAGCGTGTAGCCCTGTTCGCGGTCATCCTGTATAGCAATGAAAGACCACGGGATAATGGTCTCGGGAATAGTTGGATCGGTCGAGGCGCTGATGACCAGCGGAGTTTCGGCTTTCAGCGTCAGGCGAAGAGCGATGTGCGTGGATTCCGAGCTAATGGAGCCGAACATAGCCCAAACTTTGTCGTCATATATCATCCTGACGGCATCGTTCGAGGCCGCGCCCCAGATGGCGGAATCTCTTGAAACGCCGGCAGCGGCAGCGCTGCTGTTCTGCCAATTGTTGTAGTCGTTGTGGAGCACGAGGCGGAAGGGCTTGCCACAGTAACCTCCGGCGGCATTGGCCTCGTCAATGGCCATTTTTGCGCCATTCAGCATGCGATTTCCGAGCACTTGGTCGGGGTGGTCGTAGAGTGGCGCCAGAAACCCAATACGAATCTCGTTCAAGTCCTTGACGTCGGGGTCTGGGATGTCGCGGGCCGCCCCGTTGTATTCGACAAGATCCTGATAGTACTCGAAGTAAGGAGTGGTGAACTTGGAGAATGGCTGTAAGTCCTCAGGCGCGCCGGTGTAGGGCTTCAGCGAACGAGGCGCAGGACGACCTGGGGGATTGCTCCCGCAAGAACACGGCGGGGACGTCTGGGCCCGCGCCATGGAAACGAGCACGGCAGCGGCCACAACGAAACACATCAGCACACGACGCATAGCGCTAGTCCTTACTTGTTACTCCTTAGGCGATTCGCGGCGGAACATGACAATCGCTTCGATTTCAACCAGTAAGTCCGGGCGGCAGAGAATCGCCTGGATGCCGGTCGAAGCTGGCAGAGGATTGAGTTTCTGCTCCTGGTAGAACGCGCTCCGCTCCTCGTTGAAAGCCTTGTAGTCGCGCTCGATGTCGCGGAGATAGCACGTCGTGCGAACGATGTCGTGCCACGTCGCACCTTCGG
>Ga0224555_1003425_pt1 | contig 16225 bp, 20 predicted proteins | sample 714S23034metaG_FD_180687 | JGI IMG/M metagenome (GOLD analysis project Ga0224555, IMG submission 180687) | Peat soil microbial communities from Stordalen Mire, Sweden - 717 S2 30-34 | ecosystem: Environmental > Terrestrial > Soil > Wetlands > Peat | place: Sweden: Norrbotten County, Stordalen...
CTTCGTGGCATTCCAACAAATTTCTCGATCCAAAGACCGACGGAGCGGTGCTGCCGATCCTGCACCTGAACGGTTACAAGATCAGCAATCCGACTGTCCTCGCCCGCATCGAGCATGAGGAACTGGATCAATTCCTGAGAGGCTGTGGCTGGACGCCTTACTTCGTGGAAGGGGATCAGCCGGAGAAGATGCACGAGCTCATGGCCGCCACTCTCGACACAGCCATCGAGGACATCCATCGGATCCAAAGTCAAGCACGCGGCAACAATGACACGACTCGGCCGCGCTGGCCAATGATCGTCCTCAAGTCCCCCAAGGGCTGGACGGGACCGAAGGTGGTCGACGGTCTGCAAGTCGAAGGGACATTTCGAGCTCACCAGGTGCCGCTGCTGGTCGATCCCCAGCACCCCAATCACGTAAAGCTCCTCGAGGACTGGATGAAGAGCTACAAGCCCGAGGAACTGTTCGACGAGAATGGGAGACTCATCCAGGAACTGGCTGACCTGGCCCCGCAGGGTCTCCGCCGCATGGGCGCTAATCCACATGCGAACGGCGGTATTCTTCTGCACGACCTGCGTATGCCGGATTTTCACGATCACGCGGTCAAAGTGACTTCGCCCGGTGCCGTAGAGATCGAAGACACGCTCGTGCTGGGCTCGTTCCTGCGCGATGTCGCCCGGTTGAATCAGGACAAGCATAACTTCCGCGTCTTCGGCCCGGATGAAACCGTCTCGAATCTCCTGCAGGCAGTGTTCGAGGTCACCAATCGTCAGTGGGATGCGCGCAAAGTCAGTAACGACGAATTCCTCGCGCCGGCTGGCCGCGTTCTGGATTCCATGCTGAGCGAAAACCAGTGCGAGGGTTGGCTGGAAGGCTATCTCCTGACTGGACGGCACGGACTGTTCAACAGCTATGAAGCCTTCATTCGCATCATCGACTCGATGTTCAGCCAGCATGCGAAGTGGCTCAAGGTATGCCGTGAGCTGCCGTGGCGACGCGATATCTCTTCGCTGAACTATCTGCTGGCCTCCCATGTTTGGCAGCAGGACCACAACGGATTCACGCACCAGGATCCCGGCTTCCTCGACCACGTGATCAACAAGAAGGCCGATATCGTGCGCTGTTACCTTCCGGCGGACGCCAACTGTCTTCTATCCGTTTTCGATCACTGCCTGCGCAGCCGAAACTACGTCAACGTGGTGGTTGCAGGAAAGCATGCGCTTCCACAATGGCTGACCATGGACGAAGCGGTCGTGCATTGCACGGAAGGCATCGGCATCTGGCGATGGGCCAGCAATGACCAGAACAGCGAGCCCGACGTAGTGATGGCCTGCTGCGGCGACACACCCACCCTGGAGATTCTTGCTGCCGTTTCCATTCTTCGCGAACATTTGCCCGACCTGAAAATGCGGGTGGTCAATGTTGTCGATCTCATGAAGCTGCAGCCCAACACAGAGCACCCCCATGGGCTGACGGAACTGGATTACGATTCGCTCTTCACAAAAGACAAACACATCATCTTCGGATTTCACGGATATCCCTGGCTGATCCATCGGCTGACCTACCGGCGGACCAACCGCAACCTGCACGTGCGGGGCTACAAGGAAGAGGGAACGATCACGACCCCCTTCGACATGAGGGTGCAGAACGACCTTGACCGCTTCCACCTGGTGCAGGACGTGGTGGATCGGGTACCGAATCTGGGTTCGAGGGGAGCCTACCTGAAGCAGCAGATGCAGGACAAGCTCATCGAACACAAACACTACATCGACGCTCACGGCCAGGACATGCCGGAGATCCGGAACTGGAAATGGAGCGGCAGCGAAACGCGGAAGGGTGGATAAGCGGGGAAACCATGGACTGTGACTTGCCTTGAAAACGAACCAAAGGAGCCCCAATGCCCATTCAACTCAATGAAGAAAACGGCGGGAAGATTCTCGTTGTTCACATCAGCGGAAAGCTGGTAAAGGCAGATTACAGGCACTTTGTGCCTGAGTTCGAGCGACTCCTCCGGCAGCACGGAAAACTGCGCGTGCTGTTCGATATGACTGGTCTCCATGGCTGGGACGCCGCTGCGATGTGGGAAGACATCAAGTTCGACACAAAACACTTCGCAGACATCGAACGGCTCGCGATAGTCGGTGATAAGAAGTGGCAACAAGGCATGGCGACGTTCTTCAAGCCATTCACGAAAGCGACGATTCGATACTTCGATCACGACGACGCCGCTGAGGCGCGGAAGTGGTTGGGTGAATCGAAGTCTGGTAACTAGGAATGAGGCACCACCAAATGAATGCGCCAGAGTTTATAGGTACCGCGAGGAAAATAGTAGCCGACGGCAAGGGACTGCTGGCGATCGATGAAAGCACGTCAACCTGTAACAAGCGATTTGCGAAATGGGGGATTCCGCAGACTGCCGAGACGCGGCGCAAATATCGGGAGTTGATCGTAAGCACTCCCGGTCTTGGCGAATCGATTAGTGGGGCGATTCTTTACGACGAGACCATCAGGCAGCAGAAGAACGATGGCACCCCGTTTGCGAAAGCGCTCATCGGGGTGGGGATCATTCCGGGCATCAAGGTCGACACAGGAGCGAAGGAGATGGCTGCCTGCCCCGGCGAGAAGATCACCGAGGGGTTGGACGGACTGCGCGCACGCCTGGCTGAGTATTTCCAGATGGGTGCACGCTTCGCCAAATGGCGAGCAGTGTTTGCCATTGGCGATGGCATTCCGAGCCAGGGATGCATCGAGGCCAACGCACACGCGTTAGGCCGCTATGCGGCGCTGTGCCAGGAAGCCGGCCTGGTGCCCGTAATCGAACCGGAAGTGCTCATGGATGGTGCTCATACCCTGCGAACGTGCGGCGAGGTCACAGAGGAAGTGCTGCGCGCTGTCTTTATTCAAATGCACTCACAGCGGGTGAAGCTGGAAGGATTGATTCTGAAGCCCAACATGGTGCTTCCAGGGTCGACATGCCCAAAGCAGGAGACAGTGGATGAGGTGGCAGACGCTACGGTGAGGTGTTTGCTGCGGACCGTTCCTGCTGCCGTTCCAGGGGTCGCATTCCTGTCGGGCGGCCAAACTGGCGAACTTGCCTCGGCCCGTTTGAACGCCATGAACCTCCGATTCAAATCTCGGCTGCCGTGGGCGCTGGCGTTTTCGTTCGGGCGTGCCATCCAGGAGCCGGCTTTGGAGATATGGCATGGTGACCCACGCAATGTGCAGGCGGCACAGCAAGCCCTCTGCCATAGAGCAAGGTGTAACCGGGCTGCGCGCCGTGGCGAATACAACGCCACAGTTGAGGGGGATCATCGGAAGCACACCGCGCACGCCATTTCAGACTTAGAACTCGCGGGGAGCGCCCGATGAAACCGGACAAGCGTCGGAAAACCATTGTCGGAAACTGGAAGATGCATACGACCGCCGCCGAAGCCAGGCATCTGGCTGAGGGAGTGGTCGACGGTGTGGGCAATTCAGACCCGGTCACTGTCATTCTCTGTCCGCCCTTTCCCTATCTGGCGCTTGTCGGGGAGATTCTCAAGGGCAGCCGCGTTGCGCTCGGAGCACAGAACATGTATCCCGAAAAAGAGGGCGCATTCACCGGCGAGGTCAGCCCGACGATGCTGCTCGATCTCGGGTGCAGGTACGTCATCCTCGGACACAGCGAGCGGCGGCACAAGCTGGGAGAATCCGATGCATTCATCAACCAGAAGGTTCGGTTTGCCCTGGCTTGCGGGCTCGACATCATCCTCTGCGTCGGTGAGACCTTGGAACAACGTAAGGCCAACCAGACTGAAGCGCTGCTCGACCGACAACTCAACCTGGGATTAGCCGACGTGCCGGGCGCTGCCTTGCCCCACATTAGCATCGCCTACGAGCCGGTCTGGGCGATCGGCAATGCTGACCACCACGCCACTCCGCAGCAGGTTGAGGATGCGCACGCCATCCTGCGGGGCCGCTTCGGGCAGATCTTCGGCGAGAAAGCGGCGGACGAGGTCACGATACAGTACGGCGGCAGTGTCGTGCCTGACGATGCTGCCGCGGTGCTTTGCCGACATGGCGTGGACGGCGCCCTGATCGGCGGGGCCAGCCTGAAGGCCGACGAATTCCTTGCCATCGTCCGCGCGGGCATCAATGAAGGGCGAGCAGAAATGCAGCCGGCATGAAACGGTCCAGATAGTGGTTTGAAACCCAGAGAATCGAGGTTCTGTCGCTGGTCGACCTGATCCGGGCGCAATTCCGGGAGGCGCCCGGCGCAATATGCGCTCGGACTGCTACCTCCCCGCCTTTTTGGGGTGATCGGCGCAAACATGGGACCTAAACTCCTTGTCGCGCTGCAACGAGAAGTTGTAAATCATCTCATCGAAAGACGTGCCGGCGGGCGGATCAGCAGGCTCGAACCGCCAGCCACATTCGGAGCAACCAAACCCACCAAAACCCGGTTGCTCAATCCATACCAGTTTCCGGCTCATGGCCGCCTCGGTCGCTGCGTCAAACGAGCACCCGCTTGGCTGTCAAGGGACGAAACATGCAGGTTTGCCTTAGAGCCTCATTGCGCAGCGGCGTACTGCCTGATTGCAGCAGAAGGCCGTCATCCGGTCTGGGCGCGGCGGACGATTCCTAAGAGGATGAGCGAAGTTTACATATGCCAATTTGGGTGGTCTGTAGGGCATCCGACATCGATGGAAGGGTTTTGTCCGTGCGAATGTCTCGATTTTGAGGGCGTCTCGTGCTTTAGCGGCGAGAAGCCAATGTAGGACACCCTACAGAAGCGTCATGTTCGGACCGCATATACTCTTCCCGGTACCCCGAATAAGCAGAATTGTTGTTTCGCACAGCATGGTTTTCGGTTCTGGTTTGTGGCACGCAAAGAGATCCAAATCGTGCAATCCGGCGAACGCAGGAATGTCGCCGGGCAGTCCGTCCGCAACACGATACTTCTGTTGACCTCCGATAGCGACTACAGTCTCCTTCGTCCTCATCTCGAATACGTCAACCTGCAAAACCATCTGATCCTTCACGAGGCGGGAAAGCTGAAATTTGTGTATTTCCCGAACCGAGGTTTGATTTCCCTTGTCGTCATAATGAAAAGTGGAAAAACCGTCGAAGCTGGCATCGTTGGTAATGAGGGCTTTACAGGAATACCGGCGGCTGTTGGCCTGAGCAGGACCACGCTTCAGGCGGTGGTACAGATCACGGGGGACGGGTTTCGGGTAGAAGTTGGAGCCTTACAAAAAACGCTGGAATCCGCCCCACATCTTCGATTGATGTTGAACCGCTTTGCAGTAGTTCAGGGTATGCAGGTTGCACAAACAGCCGCGTGCAATCGGCTGCACCATGTTAAGCAGCGCCTTGCGAGGTGGCTGCTAATGACTCAGGACAGAATGGAGTCAGGGTCGCTGCCCGTCACTCATGATTTTCTCGCAACGATGCTGGGGACAGACAGACCTACCGTGAGCCTGGCAGCCGGTGTTCTCCAGAGGAAAGAAATCATCGAGTACACCCGTGGTGCAGTGAAGATCGTAAACCGCAGGAAACTTGAAGACTCCGCCTGCGAGTGCTACGGGGTTATCCGACGATACGATGACGAGCTTGGCTTGAAACAAGTTTGGGAATGAAGACTCGCCCTGCGCTCAATTGCGGACTCGAAAACCTGTTAGTTGATACCCGAATCTCGGCATTCGGAAAATGCAGAAGATTCTATGACTCTTACCGAAAGAGTCTTGACATTCCTCGACGAACGCATCGCGTAGGCCGGATATAGGGAGAGAAAGCCGGTGCCGCCCTAGTTAGTGGCTATTGGATTTTCTGCCGTTGGGAATCGACTTAGCTGCCACGGGCAGAACTCTGATCGGCCCCCTCCCTGCCGCCCGTACCGGGTACAGAGAGCGTCGAGCGGCGGTTCAAAGCACTCTGCGGCTGGAGCCTGTCATTAACTTTGAGGAGCGGCACACGTTTCCCGAATGCTCGAAATCCCCGAAAAACGCTTGCTTGCACAAGCAACTCCGGATTGCCAACCTGTCTCCCTTGGCATTACCCTTCTCCGTCCGGAGGACTGCTTGACCCGATAAGAATTCAACCTCGTTTGCAGAGAAAGTGGCGGGCATGCAGGGCAGCCTGTCAGATCGTCAAAGATTACCGGATGCTTTTACGGACCGCAGAAGGAGCAGCGGACACGTCACGAGCTTAACGACCTTCTCAGCAACCGATCCGAAGATCACCGGATGCCACCCGGAGATGCCGTGGGTCGAAATAACCACCATGTCGATGTGCTCACGTTCGACTACGATCATGATGTTCCCAGCGACATCGTTGCCAACCTCGATGCTCGAACTGGCCTCGATCCCCCTGGAAACAAGAGCGGCAAGGCATGGCGCCAGGCGCTGCTCGGCATTCGTCTTTACGCCTTGAAGCAGTGCCGCATCGTCAAAGAATTTAACTCCGGAGAAAAACTCAGTCCCCCTGTCCAGGGGAAACATGGGGACAACGTGCACAAGGTGAACTGCGGCCTGAAAATGCTGAGCCAGGTCGGTCGTCATCTCCAGCGCAGCATCGGATGAAGGGCTGAAGTCAAGAGGCACAAGAATCTTCCTGGGAGTGAAGCGAGGGGCGGGTGCCAGTTCCACAATGATCTCCTTGCCGATCCACGGAAGTGGCTCGACTTCTCATGTTCGCCGATTGAAGAAGGAATGACTGTGCTCTTTTGGAAAGGGTGGCAGCAGCAATGGCCAGATCAGGAGCGCCTCTGACGATCTCGGCCAAAGATCCTGGGCCGCCACGTTTCGTCGCGCCTCCTAACTGCTCAGGTTGAGGCATCTGACGATGACGGCAATCTGGTCACGTGTGACCAAACCGCGCTCGATCTGTGGCGCCGGCACATGAGCGGCCGTCCGGTCATTCCTGATCAAAACTGCACAGCCGCGGGGTTTCCGCTGTCCGATACTGGTCGGAGCCGCCGGGCAGACTGGCGGTGGCATTTAGAGAGGAGTACAGAACATGGCAACTCAAAAGGGTGCTGAGCACCACAAGAAGGCAGCCGAACATCACGAACTCGCAGCAAAGCATCATCGCGAAGCGGCGAAGCATTACGAAGCAGGCAATCACGAGAAGGCCGCGTTCCACTCGGAAATTGCTGCAGGACACGGTCACCACGCGGTCTACCATACCGAGGAAGCGGCCAAACACCTTGCGGATGACAACACCGGGAAAAAAGAAGTAGCGGCCGCATAGCAGAGCGGGTGACCGGCCACGCAATGGGAACTGTTGCCAGTGCGCGCTATCGGCAACAGTTCCGCCGTCACTTTCCTGCTCACCCGCCGCCAGCGGCCACCCGCGACAGTCATCACGCCAGTGAGACACGAGTTCGCGTGTGTGCTTTTGCTCCATCGGCTCTTCCGGCGCCAGAGCGGAGGGTCCTCGCAAGTGCACGCGATCACGAAGCAGCACGTTCAGGATGGCATCAGGAACGCGGGCGCCCGTGACGGAGGTTGCGCCTGAGACAAGGGGCGTAGGTACAGAGTTTCAGTTTGTAGATTCCATCCGCCGATGCGCCGCCGGATGTATCCAATTGACCAGCGCGCCGGATTGCAGGATGAAACACTAAAACTGTAAGTGCCATATCGACTCGCGGAAACTCCGCGGGATGCTCGGCAGCGCGGATTACGGCCCAACCTTCCCGGGCGATTGAGGCCGGCATCTCTCCTGGTTTGGAGATCTTAATGTCGGTCCTCAGATCGCCGTGATCGCCGTCGACACTTTCGGAGCATTGGCACCGGGGACCGGTCATGATGGGGCGCTACCGATTGCCTGTGGACAATATCCGCCGTCGGACCCGTTACCTGCTCCTCGAGACCCGGAGGCAATTATGATGCGCGTAGGAATCGCGGCAGATCACGGCGGCTTTGCGCTAAAGGACCAGTTGGAGCAGGCTTTGCTTTCCTCGGGCTACCCGGTCGTCGATTTCGGCGCACACCAGTTGAACCCGACGGACGACTACCCTGACTTCATCATTCCGCTGGCAAAGGCGGTTGCGTCAGGCGAGGTCGAGCGCGGGATAGCACTCTGCGGCAGCGGCATCGGCGCGTCGATCGCCGCGAACAAAGTTCCTGGTGTCCGCGCCGGACTCATCCACGATGTGTTCTCCGCCCGCCAGGGTGTCGAAGATGACGAAATGAATGTCTTCTGTCTGGGTGGAAAGGTCATCGGATCGGCGCTTGCCTGGGAGTTAGTTGAGACTTTCCTCGCCGCTCACTTCAGCAACGCAGCCCGCCACCGTCGTCGCGTTGAACAAGTGCAGGCGCTCGAATCCCGGAACTAGACGGGAGGGTACCAGATGGAACTGTCGCACGATTGGATTGAGCGGGATGCGGCTGGCAGGTCGGGCATCGGATTGCGCCGATTCTTCAGCCTGGATCTCCAGGGGTTCGAGTTTCGCAGTATTACCTAAAACAACACCGGAGAGGTGTCTATGTACCACTATTACTGGTTCGGGATGCATACATATTGGTGGATTTTCTGGGTCATCCTGTGGATATTGTTCTTCTCATTCATGATGCCGGTGAGGCGAAGCACCTGGGCTGGCTACCGAGACTTCCAAACGCCTCTGCAACTCCTGCAAAGGAGGTATGCCGCGGGTGAGATCACAAGCGAGGAATACGAGGAGCGACGGGCTAAACTTTTGCGGGATGTCAAGTTGGGGTAAGTCTGGTCAACGCCATTCCTGTTGGTGAGGCGGCACAGAAATGCCGATCGCTGCGGTCAGATTTCGCGCGAGGGTGCCGGGATCATCCGTGACGTTTTCTTGCCCAGGCTGACGCTGCCCTAGCTTCCGGAGGCAGCTTGCATAATCCCGGCCCGCACGGAGCACCCCGCAAAGACGCAGCCGCTCCCACCGCGCGCTCATCGACCACAGCCCAACGCACAAGCACCCCACGCATGATCCGAGAGCAATCCGGGAGGAAAAGAATGAAAGCTACGCAACAGCTCCACGAAATGGGTCAAAGCCTTTGGCTCGACAACATCACCCGCGGACTGCTGATGAAAGGCACGCTCCGCCGCTACATCCAGGAGTTCTCAATCACCGGCCTCACCTCCAATCCGACCATCTTCGATCACGCGCTCAGGAACAGCCGCGAATACGATCACGGTATCCAGCAGAAATTGCAGGAAGGCAAGTCGGGAGAGGCGCTCTTCTTCGAGCTGGCGATCGAGGACCTCCGGCAGGCCGCCGATCTCTTTCGCCCGATCCACGATCGGACGAACGGCGTGGACGGCTGGGTGTCTCTGGAGGTTTCGCCTCTGCTTGCCCACGACACCGCTGCAACGCTAACCGCTGCAAAGGATCTCCATGCTCGTGCCGGACGGCCTAACCTCTTCATCAAAATACCGGGAACGAAGGAGGGACTGCCCGCCATTGAAGAGGCTATCTTCGCGGGTGTGCCGGTCAACGTAACACTCCTGTTCTCCCCCGCGCAGTATGTCGCGGCTGCCGAGGCGTATTTGCGCGGCATAGAGCGCCGCATCGCCGCCGGTCTGAATCCCAACGTTGGCTCCGTCGCCTCGCTCTTTGTCAGTCGCTGGGATGTAGCGGTAGCGGCCACGGTTCCTTCGGAGTTGCGGAACCAGCTGGGCATCGCCATTGCGAGAGAGACGTATGAGAGCTATCGCGGTTTGCTCGACTCGCCGCGCTCGCAGCGCATCCTGAATGCGGGCGCTCGTGCCCAGCGCCTGCTCTTTGCCAGCACCCGAACCAAGGATCCAAAAGCCTCCGACACGCTGTACGTTGAGGCCCTCGCTGCTCCGTTTACCGTGAACACTATGCCTGATGAGACGTTGAAAGCACTCGCCGATCACGGAGATATCCACGACACGCTGCCTGCTCATGTCGGAGACGAACTGGCCAGGTTCGACAAAGCGGGCATCGACACAAAAGCGCTGGGCTCGCAACTCCAGGACGAAGGGGCCGAATCGTTCGTCAAGTCCTGGAAAGAACTGTTGCAGTGCATTGCTGCCAAAACCGAGACACTCAAAGCCGCTTGAGCCTTGTTGCCGGACACCCGCGTCCGTGATGGAGGAGTGGAACTATGAAGATACTGCTTGGAGTTGACGATTCGCGGTTCTCCGCTGATTTGGTGCGAGCCGTTGTCAATCAGTTTCGCCCGAAAGATACCGAGGTCAGGGTCCTGCATGTTCTGCAGCCGGTTGCTCTCTCGGAGCCTCCGGAAATGGCTGCCGGATACGCCCCCGAGTTGGAAAGCGAGGAACAACCCGCGCATGACCTCGTCGAGCGGATTGCGAAGGAGTTGCGAAGCGCGGGGTTCATGGCAGACACTGCCGTCGCGACGGGCGATGTTCGAGAGAGCATCATCGACTCCGCAGCAGAGTGGAACTCAGATCTGATTGTCGTCGGTTCTCACGGGCAGAGAGGACTCAGGCGTTTCCTGCTCGGCAGCGTGCCCGAATTCGTGGCGCGCCATGCCAGGTGTTCAGTGGAGATCGTTTGCACGCCGGTGAGCATCTGACGGAGCATTACCCGTTCGGCTTCAAGCCGTGGGAGACAGGCGCAAGCGCCGGTTTAGGATAATCGGCTCGATGCCAACATTCGCTGACGGCATCGTCCGCGGGGGGGAATATGCTTCACGATCTGGAAACTCTTACCGGATCTAAGGTGATTGCAAGCGACGGGGAGATCGGAAGGGCTGGCGATTTCCTGTTCGACGACCAGTCATGGACAATTCGCTACATGGCAGTTGACGTAAGGGCCTGGCTGGCGCGGCGAGATGTGGTACTTGCCATCGCTGCTGTGGAGCATCCCGATTGGACAGAAAGAACCTTCCAGGTCTACCTCACCAAAGAACAGGTTCGAAATAGTCCCGAAGTTGATGCGGAGAAGCCAGTGTCGCGCCAGCAGCAGATCGCGATGGAGGAGTACTTCGGTCCGCTGGCTGGTTGGATCGACAGAAAGTTTGGCGGATTGTCGTCAATGCCGACCGGCAGAGACTACCCGCTGCACACCAGGGAAGACTCGCATCTCCGCAGTGTCCGGAATCTCTCGGGTTACGCAGTGTGGGCGGAAGACGGGGAGGTCGGTCGCCTGACGGGCTTCATTCTGAGCGATTCTGGCTGGCGTCTCAGCTACCTGGATGTGAGCGCGGGAGACTGGCTTCTCAATCGCTCGATGCTGATTCCCACTCGCTGGGTGGAATCGATCTCATGGGCCGATCACCGGGTGAATTTACATCACTCCCGGGAAACGCTCTAACTCGCTCGATGAGCCGCAGGCCTGCCGGCAGCTGCGGCGTCTACCCTGTTGGGTGATCGCCGCCTCGTTTGTCAGAGGGGAGCAACGGCGGTTACCAGACAAAGATACGGGCTCCCCCTTCGGGGTAATGGCCACCTCCGGTAAGGGTGGATACATTGTCAAGTTCCCCGACGGGGAGAGACGGTTCCGAACCACTGAGCTCCTCAACCTGTGCGGCTCTATGGCGATTCATAATCTGAGCTGCGCCATCGACCTGCCCGGCCGACCCCGTTGCGAAGACAAGAACACCACCGCGGCGTACTGCCTTCACGTAAGCCTGCGCCTCCGTCTCGGTCGCACCAATCGCGACGAGTTCCCGCGACAACGCCACGGCGAAGTCAATGCCCGGAATGCTCAGTGCATCGCTGACCGGCATGTCCAGCGGCTCACTAAGGAGACGTATTTCCGCCGGGGAGATCCCGGCTGCCTTAATTTCTCGGGCAACTTCATCCGCCGCAACCTGTGTTTCAAACAATCCTACCGATGTCTTTGCCATATTGCCCCTCCTCGCCCCTGTGGTTCCACCACAGCGCCGCGTCGATCTCCGTAACCCGCGTAGGGTGAGTATGTCCCCTTGAGGCGATCCCCCGCTGAGCAATTCGATACGTGGCCGCCCGTCCACCCACGTCCAACCGGAGGATCGTTTCCTGGGGAACGACGCGAATGCGGGAGCGCTCGAGGCACAATAGCCACCGCCAGCATGTTCCGAACAGCACAGTCTTTTATCTCTGTGCCCACGAAGATATAAATCAGACAATTTCGGTGATTCGGTGAGGAGATCGTCATGCCCAATGCACCTGCTTCTCATTCCTCTCCCGGAATGAGGTTCACCTGCCCAATGCACCCCGAGGTGCAGGCGGAGGAGCCGGGATCCTGTCCGAAGTGCGGGATGGCTCTCGAACCGGTCGAGATCTCATCCGTGAGCGACCGTACCGAGTACACCTGCCCTATGCATCCGGAGATCGTCCGCGATCAGCCGGGCAATTGTCCTATTTGCGGCATGGCGCTCGAACCCCGCAACGTATCGGCCAAGTCTGCGAATCCTGAACTCGCCAACATGACAAGACGTTTTTGGGTCGCCGTCGCTCTCACATTTCCGCTGCTCGCGGTAATGCTCTCGGCTATTCTGCACGATCACCCGATTCAATATCTCCTGCCGGGGCGGTGGCTCGGATGGACAGAGTTTGCACTTGCGACACCGGTGGTCTTATGGGCCGGCTGGCCATTCTTTGAGCGCGGCTGGGCCTCCGTTGTTCATCGCAGCCCAAATATGTTCACGCTGATCGCGATCGGCGCCGGTTCTGCCTATCTATATAGTATTGCTGCCGTCGTTGCGCCAGGACTTTCCCCCCTCTCATAGCCGACGTCAAAGGCCGCGGTGGCGGCATCCAGTCCTTCCATGAACATGCGTTCGCATGCGATATGCAATCGGAGTTGCTTCTGGTATTGAAGAGGACTCATTGCCGTCAGAGAACGAAAATGATGGTGCAGCGTGGACACGCTCAGCGCGTGGCAGCACAGCACATACCGCTTCCCACACCACAAGCAGCGCGTGGTGGCGGTGGTGGATCGCGCGGTGGACACCAGTAACGATGACTGTTGAACCAGGCAGCACACGGGAACGGTAAAGTGGCGGAGCATATCAGCTCCGCCGCTTGCATTTGATGCATCTGTCGCTACGCAGCGCGTTGCAGAGTTCTTCTGCCGGCCACAGGCAAAGGCACGAATCGAGGAAGCCAGAGTGTGCTGTTTTGTACAGTTTTCCAGGAGCATCCTGTTCGATGATCGAAATTATGAGGAACCCCCTGGCCCGATAACGCCGCCGCCTGGCGCGGGACTTGGATGCGATCTCACATCCGGCGCCCGCAAAACCAGATCAGCAGCTGGAGCGACGTCGAACCAGTGTCAGCTCCCGCCACCGTCACGCTGCGGATGGTCCCATCTCACTCGAACCATTCGGAAAGGAGCCTACCTTGTGTGCACTTGATTTGTCCGTGAGTTCGGACCGCAGTCTTGCCATGCGGAGTGCAGCGCGTCCTCTGGTGTTCGAAACAACATCTGCGGCACTGGCCGGGGCAACCGGCCTGCCGATGCCAGGAGTGGCGATGATCGGCAACCACGTTCCTCGACAATGTGGAATTGCCACGTTTACGACCGATTTGTGCAATGCGATTACTGCAGGATACGGAGACGCCGGTGTGTTTGTCGTGGCCGTGAACGATCCGCATTCTCATTACAGCTATCCTGCGCGGGTGCGATTTGAGATAACTGAGGGCGACCTTTTATCCTATCTGGCGGCTGCCAAATTCATTAATTCCAGCGGCGTCGACGTCGTCTCTCTGCAGCACGAGTACGGAATTTTTGGGGGAAGGTCCGGCACCCATATCCTGCATCTTCTGGAACACCTCAACATACCGGTGGTCACAACCTTGCATACGGTTCTGCGTGAGCCGGATGTTCACCAGCTCGTCGTCATGCAGGAGATTGCCGCGCGTTCCGACCGCCTGATTGTCATGAGCCAGCACTCTTCCCGTTTTCTGCAGGATGTGTTTCACGTTTCCGGGGAAAAGATTGAACTGATTCCTCATGGCATCCCCAACCTGCCGTTCGAGGAACCAGCGTTTTTTAGGGGACCGCTTTCGACCGAAGGAACGACCGTATTGCTCACGTGCGGCCTCCTGTCTCCCAACAAGGGACTCGAAAATGTAATCCATGCGCTGCCGCACATCCTGTCCAGGCATCGTAATGTTGTCTACATCATCGCAGGTGCGACTCACCCTCATGTCCGCCTGGTCGAAGGTGACCGATATCGGCTCCGGTTACAGACCCTGGCCATGGATTTAGGGGTGGGCGAGCACGTGATCTTTCATAATCGCTTCCTCAGTCCTCAGGAGATGGCGTCGCTGGTTGGTTCGGCCGACATTTACGTCACACCTTACCGCTTCGAAGCGCAGGCAGTATCGGGAACACTTGCCTATGCCCTGGGCGCCGGGAAGGCGATTATCTCGACACCGTACTGGCACGCTGCCGAACTTCTGAACGATGGGCGCGGCCGACTGGTTCCCTTTGAGGATCCAGCCGCGATTGCCCATGCGGCAATCGAACTGCTGGACAACGATGCTGCGCTCCATGCAATGCGCAAACGTGCTTATCTCTATTCAAGGCCCATGGTGTGGAACCAGGTCGCCCATTCCTATATGTGTACCTTCGTTCGAGCTTGTTCGAATCGCATGCGACCTGCGCGCATGGAGATTCCCCTCCAGACAATCGGAGGAAGTCCTGCAGATCGGCGCACCGGTTCGTTGCCTACGCTCTCCAGCACTCCTTCCCCGGGAGGTGAATGATGAAGGCGCTGCTCATTGACACGCTGTCGTACCGAAGGTGGGCTCGGGGCAGACGAACGGATTCATGGATGACATTCGTCAGGCAAGCGACACAAGTGAACAGTCCCTATAAGGTGTGTTCTACAGCAAAGGAGGGTAAGTATATGCTGAAGCGTCTTCTGATCTTTTCGACAATCATTCTCGTTTCATCGCAAATCGCACTCGCCTCCGATCATGAGGACGATGTCGCTCGTACCCATAAGGCTGCGCAAGTCTTCAGGGAGATTATGGATACGCCCGATCAGGGCATACCCCATGACCTGCTGGGTTCGGCAAAATGCATTGCCATCATTCCAGGGGATAAGAAGTTCGCTTTTATATTCGGCGGCAGCTACGGGCGGGGATTAGCAACCTGTCGCACAGCGAACGGATGGAGCGCTCCGATGTTCATCGCTGTCGATGGCGGGAGCGTGGGATACCAGATCGGCGGTTCTTCAACGGATCTGATCATGCTATTTATGAACGAACACGCTTTGCATAGCCTTCTCAGCGACAAGTTCAAGCTGGGAGCGGACGCTTCTGTAGCGGCCGGTCCCGTCGGCCGAAGCGCCGCAGCAGGGACGGATCTGAAGCTGAATGCGGAGATTCTGTCCTACTCGCGCAGCAAAGGCGTTTTTGCAGGGGTCAGCCTCGACGGCGCAGTGGTTCAAGTGGACAAGAGCGGAGATGACGCCTTCTATGGAGCCGATGTGGACAGGCACGAGATCCTGGATGGGAAGACTCCAGTTCCGACTTCGGCAAAGGGCCTTATACGAGAGCTCCATACGTATGCGGATGGAGTCAGCGGTACATAGCAACTTTTTGTGTTGGTCAAGGATCTCGGACGCGGCGGTCCGTCGGCATCTGGCTGCGCGGAAACCATCTCAAGGCCGTCGGTGAGTTGCCTTAGGTGCAATCGCGGATCGACGCTCGGAAGATCCTCGGTGCAAGATCGCGGCGGTTAGGACGGAAGATCCTCGGTGCAGTAGCTTGCTCCGTGGTGTGACGATTGAGATGGAAGATCTTCGGTGCAGTGGCTTGCTCCGTGGTGTGGTGCGTGGTGTGGTGATTGAGATCGAGGATCCTCGGTGCAGGAAACTGGAGATTGAGGTGGAAGATCCTCGGTGCAAGGCCCTGCTCGTGAGGTGGTGACTTAAGCTTCAGGAGAATCTCCGGCGCCAACCGAACGGTGTTCGCCAAATGGATTGCCGCTGAGAGGAAGCATGGTATGAGTCTTGCAGACGGACCTTCCGGCAGAAAGGGAGGAGCGTCCTGATCAGGCAGCGACACAGCGCGTCGTCTCCAGCGCACGGCAATAACGGAGTTGTCGCTGAGAATAGAGTCCCGGCAAGCCGCCAGTCAACGAACAACGCCGTCAGGAGAGCAAGGTCTGCGATGGGAGAACCGGAGACCCAGCTTCGGTTGACGACTTCAGGCTGGAGTGCCCGGCAAATTTTGTACCAGGGAGGATGAGACAAACTGGTATGGAAGGAGTCTGGGATGGCACGAGGGAAGAAGCACAGTGCGGAGCAGATCGTGAGCCTGCTGCGGCAGATTGAAGTGG
>Ga0224555_1003426_pt1 | contig 16224 bp, 15 predicted proteins | sample 714S23034metaG_FD_180687 | JGI IMG/M metagenome (GOLD analysis project Ga0224555, IMG submission 180687) | Peat soil microbial communities from Stordalen Mire, Sweden - 717 S2 30-34 | ecosystem: Environmental > Terrestrial > Soil > Wetlands > Peat | place: Sweden: Norrbotten County, Stordalen...
AGATCAGACCCTCGCTGGAGCCGAGGAAGTAGATGTGGAACATCGTGGCCAGTTCCGCGGCTGACAGCTGGGTGGGACTGGCGAAGAAGCTGCGAGAGAACACCTCGAAGGCGAGATGGCGTGCCGCCTCGGGGAAGTTGAGGCTCTTCAGGAAGGTTTCGGCGTCGATATGGTCGAGGCGATGAAAGATGTCGGGCAGCGACACCGCGGCAAGCGGCGCGGCAGCACGCGCATTGATCCGGGCCAGGTCAGCGAGTCGAAAGGTCGGGCTGCGCAACGCAAATGCCAACGCGTTCCACGGCGGTGTGCGGGGTAGACCACGGAAGCTGTCGCGCCGGCCGGCGCCGTCGATGAGCGGGTAATCGTCGACCGGGGTCAGCATGGACAGCGTGGGGTCGACACGGCGCAGCAGGGCCCGCAAGTTGTAGTACTGGCGGAAGAAGGCGTGGAAGCCCCGGTTCATGGCGACCTCGACGCCGTCGTATTGCTCGGTCCAGGCGCCGACCCGCCCGCCCAGGTAGTGCTCGCGTTCCACGACGTCGACGCTGATACCGCGTTCGGCCAGACCCGTCGCAGCGGCCAGGCCCGCGATCCCGGCACCGACGACAACGGCTCGCGGTTGCGACGACAGCGCCTTGGCGCTGGGCAGGCCCTGCGGAGCCGGGAACGTCCGGCGACGCCGATCGGTCATCGCGGCGCGTCCCCGAGGAAGGTGTGCACGATATTGGTCTCCCATCCCGGCATGGTTTCGCTGTGCACTGAGGTGAAGCCCGCGTCACCCAACCGTTGCCGGAATTGCCGTGCGCCGTCAAACGTCAGCACGCTGCGCCACAGATGCCGGTACAGCGTCGCGTCGCGGGTCTGTCGCCAGCCGGAGGGAATGATGATGCCCCAGCACACTGCATGCCATATCCAGGTGGCGACGTGGGAGTCGCGCACCGAGTAATCGTGCACCGCCAGCGTGGCTCCGGGCGCCAGCAGGTTGCGCAGCGCCCGTAACGACGTGTCGGGATCCGACAGATTGCGGATCAAATACGCGGCCAGGATCCCGTCGAACGGGCCGACGACGCCGTTGTCGGCGAGCGCTTCGGTGGCTTCGATGGGAGCATGCACGAACCGGACCGACGGGGGCCACGACTTGGCCTGAGCCTCGTCGAGCATTCCTCGTGAGGCGTCGACGGCGACGATGTCGGCCTCCGGAGCGACGGTCAGCAGAGCAGCCGTCGATGCGCCGGTGCCGCAGCCGGCGTCGAGCAACCGCAGCCCCCGGCCGCGGCCGGGCAGTCGCAGCCGGCGGGCCGAGAGTCGAAGGTGGGCATGGTATCCCGGGCTCGCACCGACGAGCCGATCGTAGGCGTGAGCGCCGACGTCGAAAGCGGCCGGCACGTCAGCGCGGGGCAGACCGGTGTCACCGACGCTCACGTTGTCGCTCCCATAGCAGCAGGACGGCGGTTACCAACGCGAAGCCGAACAGGAAATCTTCGACCGGGATGTCGAACGGAAACCGGACACCGATGGTTTGCCGATCGTCGTACACCACAACCGGGGCGCTGAGCTTGGTCAGCCAGCCGTCGACCAGGATTTGAAATCCGACCACGATCAGCATGGACAGCCAGTAGGACGGGCGCCGAAAAAGGCCGGTGCGCAAGGCCGTCAACTCGAGTGCACCGACGGCCAGCGCCGCGAGCACGGCCGGGACTGTGTAGCCGAGGCCGCTCATCGGCGGTTGATCCGCTCGAGAATGGCGCTCACCGCGTTATAAGTCAGCAAGGCACACAACGGAATCACGAGAAAGAACAGAACCTCCTCGATCGGCATCTGAAACGGGATGGTCACGCCGGTGATGAAGGCCGGGTTGTACGTCCATATGTGCGCGTGGATCGCCACCTCATCCCAGAGCACGAACACGGCGGCTACGGGTAGCACGGCGCGCATCGCCCGCCACGCGTGGCGGTAGACGCCGGGGCGAAAGAGCTCCAGCGGCAGGGTGATCGCGAGGCACGCCACGAGAACGAGGAGGTACTGCCAGCGATCCATTACGCCGCACCGGATCTCAGATCACCTGATGCGGCCGGGTTGCTCAGCCGGGCCCGCCAGGAACGCAGCAGGCCGACGCCGGCGACGCGCAGTCGTCGCCCGGTCCCCACGGTCGCGCGCTGGCTGAACACCGCAAAGTCGCAGTCTTCGATGCGGTCGAGAATGTCCGAGTACAGCGTCAGGGCGGTGGCCACGCACGGCCGTGACCGCGGCGCCAACAAGGCCATACCGCCTGCGGCATAACGGTAGGCCTGCCGGGCGACATCATGCTGGTCGGCCAGCGCGTTGCGGACCCGGCGATCGGTCCGGCGATTGTTGTGGCACCACATCAGCAGGTCGCGGTCGACGTCGTGGGCGGCCAGTTCGTCTGCGGGCAGGTAAACGCGCTGGCGCATCAGGTCTTCGTCGATGTCCCGCAAGAAGTTCGTGAGCTGAAAGGCTCTGCCCAGCGCCGCCGCGTGCGGCGCGGCCTCGTCGGCCGGTCCCGTGGTACCCAAGATCGGAAGCACTTGCAGGCCAATCGCTTCCGCGGAGCCCTTCATGTACTCGTTGAGTGCAGCACGGTCGGGATAGTCGGTGATCGTCAGGTCCATCCGCATGGACGCCAGAAAGTCTTCGAACAGTTCGTCGCTAATGTCGTAGCGACGTGCGGTGTGCCGCACGGCGGCGAGTACGGGATCGCTCGGGTGCTCGTCGGGGGCGAAGAGCTGGTCGCACAGCTGCTGCAGCCGCGCAGCCCGGGTCGCGGTGTCGAAGGCCGGATCGAAATCATCGAGGATGTCGTCGGCGTAACGGGCGAAGCCGTACAGCGCGTGGACCGGTGGACGTTGATCTGGGGCGAGCAGCCTGGTGGCCAGAAAGAAGGTGCGGCCGTGGGCGGCGTTGAGAGTGCGGCAGCGCCTATACGCGCCACGCAGGTCCGGATCGTCGATTCCGGCGGCGGTCAGCTCGGTGCGGATCATGTCAGGCCGGCTTTCGCCACGACGCTTCGCTTTGACCGTTCGACGTTGCCGGTGACGCGGTCGGCGGCCAGCCGTCCGGAGATCATGGCGGTGGGCACTCCGACGCCGGGCACGGTCGACGATCCGGCCAGCACCGCGTTGTCGATGCCCCGCACAGTGTTGGCCGGACGGAACGGTCCGGTCTGAGCGAAGGTGTGGGCCAGCGCGAACGGCGTGCCGGCGATCATGCCTTGGCGGGCCCAGTCGGCGGGGTTCACGACATGCAGCACGTCGGCGCCGTCGCGCAGGCCCGGAACCAGCCGGTTGCCAACGATCTCCATGAGCTGGTCGGTGTAGCTGTCTCCGACGCGCGACCAGTCGACGACACCGCGAGTGAGGTTGGGGGCCGGGGCGAGAACGTAGAACAGATCGTGGCCGGGTGGGGCCAGGCTTGGGTCGCTGGCCGTGGGCCTGGTGACGAGCAGCGACGGATCCTGCATCAGCCGGCCGTCTCGGATGATGTCGGTGAACGTCTGCTCCCATTCGGCGCCGAAGACGATGTTGTGATGTGCCAGTGCGTCGTCGGCCGACGGCGCCCGCCGGCAGCCGACGTGGACGACGACCGCCGACGGCGCCGGCCGCAGGCGACCGATGCGGCGCGGCTCGCGGCCCAGCAGGGTGTAGGTCGTTGGCAGTTCAGTGGTCAACACTACTGCGTCGCAGGCGATGCGCTGATCCTGGTCGGTGTGCACCGCCGCCACGCGGTCGCCGGCGCGTTCCAAGCCGGTGACCGTCGCGTCATAGACGAAGCGCACTCCGGCATCGGTCGCGGCGGCGGCCAGCGCGTCGGGCAGCGCCCGCATGCCTCCGCGCGGAAAGAAAACTCCGGCGACGGTATCCATGTAGGCGATAACCGCATACACCGCCAAGGCCTGCCGCGGCGCCACCCCGGCGTACAGCGACTGGAAGGTGAAGACTCGCTGGAGCCGCGGGTCGGTGATGTGGCGATTGACCATGGTGTCCCATTTGCGGAATCCACCAATCGCCGCCAGTCGTGCCAGCTGCGGATTCACCAGCGACAGTGGGGAATCGAAGTTCCTGCCGATGAATCCATCGAACTCGGTGGCGTATAACCGGGTCAGCCAGTCACGCAGCCTCAGATAGCCCGCCGCCTGTTTGGCGCCGGCGAATTCCCGGATAGCGCTCGCCATGCGATCCGCGTCGCGGTGCACATCGAGGCTGCTGCCGTCGGCGAACTGTGCACGATAGGCCGGATCCACGGTCATCAAATCCAGTCGGGCCGAACGGGTTTCACCGACGGCGGCGAAAGCATCGTCGATGATCTCGGGCATCGTCAGTACGGTGGGCCCGGTGTCAAGCCGATAGCCGTTCACGTCGAGACGTGCTGCGCGTCCACCCGGCCAGCTCTCGCGTTCGACCACGGTGACCTCACGGCCGCGACCGGCCAAATGCAGTGCCGCGGAAAGGCCCGCCAGGCCGGCGCCGACCACGACCACCCGACTGCTTGGGCCTCGCACGGTCCGCATCAGCAGACGTCTCCTCTGGGTGACGGCCTCATTCGGTTCGCTCCGCGCACACGACGGCCATGTTGGTCAGCGCAACCTGTACCTGGTCGTCAATCCGAAGCTCGTCGAGTGCTTCGAGCGCCGACGCGACCCGGTCGCCGATCTTGTCTTCAATCCACTGTACGGCGCCGGTCTTGACGATCAAGGTTCGCCAACGGTCGATGTCGCTGTCGTCGAGGTCGCCGGCATTCATCAAATCTGTGAGCTGCCTGCGGCTGGACGGGTCAGCCAGCTGGTGTGCGGCGATCACCACACTGGTGGCCTTGCGCTCGATGAGGTCTTGGCCGTCGGGCTTGCCGGTCACCGTCTCGGCGCCGAATACTCCCAGCACGTCGTCGCGCAGCTGAAACGCTTCGCCCACAGCCTCACCGTAGCGGCCCAGGCCGGAGATGGTGCGATCGCTGCAGCCGCTCATCGCTGCACCGATCTCCAACGGACGTCGGACCGTGTAGTTGCCCGACTTGCGGCGCGCCACCTCCAGCACCGTGGCCATCGACGGTACGTCGCGGACATCGTTTGCCAGATCGGCAAATTGGCCCAGCGCGAGCTCGGTGCGCATGGCGTCGTAACGGGGCCATGCCTGCTGCAGACGGCGATACTCGATGCCGCTCTCGCGCAGCATCTGCTCGGCCCAGATCAGGCAGAGATCGCCCAACAGGATCGCCGCCGATTCGCCGAATCGGTCCGCCGGCCCGGATAACTGTCGCTTTCGATGCCATTGGGTGAATTGGACGTGCGCGGCAGGACGGCCGCGTCGAAACGACGACGCGTCCATGACATCGTCTTGCAGCAGGGCGAAGGCGTGGAACAACTCCAAGCTGGCCGAGGCGAAGAGCGCCTCGTCGCTGTCCACGGCGCCGGCCAGCCAGCCCAGGTACATGAAGGTCGAGCGCAGGCATTTGCCGCCGGTCACGAAATTCACCAAGATGTCGCCGGCCACCTCCACGCCGGATTCATCCAACTCGGCGGCGCATCGCTCGGCCACGAATTCCGCGACGTGGGTCAGCGCTCTGCGGCGCAAACCGATTCGCCATACGTCGAACTGTGCGCGACCTGACCATTGCCGATCCAGTTCAGCAGGCTGCGCGGACGGTGCTGACGACAATGCACGCACCTCACCCACCGAAGCCCCTCCCCACCGACCCGCACGGCTCAGACTCACGCGCATACCTCCCTGATGACGAAGACAAACACGCCGGCCCGGTCGCACCAGGTTAACTTCACAAGCTGAAAGTTTAACTTACTGAACTTCTGTCTCGCTCGCCAGCGAGATATCTCGCTAGGGTGAGGCCATGACCGCAGCCCAGCGTGAACGAAGCGCACTCGTGGACACCCTGCGTGCGGTCGGCCCCGACGCGCCGACCCTCTGCGACGGCTGGAAGACCCGCGACTTGGCCGCTCACCTGGTCGTTCGCGAACGGCGTTTGGATGCCACGCTCGGAATCGCCATACCCTTCCTGTCCGACTACACGGCAAAGGTGCAGGACAAGGTTGTGCAGTCGACCAGCTGGGATGACCTGCTCGACAAGGTGTCGTCCGGGCCCCCCATCTACTCGCCGTTCAAGCTGCTCGACTCAGTAGCCAACGTCGGCGAGATGTTCATCCACCATGAAGACGTGCGCCGCGCGGTCGCCGGCTGGGAGCCGCGAGTCCTCGACGAGTCGATCGTCTCCGTGCTGCGCCGCCAGCTCGGGCTGATGAGCCGGGTGACGCTGGCGAAAGTGCCGACGCAGGTCGTGCTGCGGACACCGTCGGGCCGGCAGATTGCCCGCGTCGGTCGCGGCGATGCCGTCACCGTGACCGGCGAACCGCCGGAGTTGCTGCTGTTCGCCACGGGCCGAGATGCGGCGCGCGTCGACTTCGACGGCGACCCGCAGTCCGTCGCTGCCGTCCGCTCGGCGCCACGCGGCCTGTAACCCCGGCCGCGACGTCGGCGTTATACCGGGGCGTGGCCGAGCAGATGCCGCAGCGTCTGCTCCAGGTCGGGGCGGCGGAACCGATGATCGGCTCGTTGCAGTCGGGCCGGCAGCACACGTTGACTGGCGCAGGCGAGCTCGCGCGCACCCTGCTCGCCGAGTAGCAGCCGCGGGCCAAACGGCGGTACCGGCAATAGCGCCGGCCGTCGCAGCACGTGGGCCAGCGTTCGGGTGTAGTCGACGTTGCGGACCGGGTCGGCGGCCACCGCGTTGACCGGCCCGGACAAGTCGGCGTCCCAGAGCCCTCGATGGTAGACGTCGACCAGGTCGTCGATCCCGATCCAGGACAGCCACTGCTGGCCGTTGCCGACGCGGCCGCCCAGTCCGGCGGCAAACAGCGGCCGCAGCAGGCGAAGTGTCCCGCCGGCGGGGGACTGCACGATCCCGGTGCGTACGCGCACCACACGCGCACCGGCCTCTTGGGCCGGGACGGTCGCGTCCTCCCACTCGGCGACGACGTCGGCCAGAAACCCGTCACCGCGCTCGCTGTCCTCGGTCAGCGTCTCATCGCCCCGGTCGTAGCCGTAAAAGCCGACCGCCGACGCGCTGATCAGCACCTTGGGTCCGTCGGCCGACTGCGCGATCAGCTCAGCCAGCCGGCGGGTCGGGCCGATCCGGCTGTCGCGGATCGCGGCTCGGTGTTCGTCGGTGAAGCGGCCGGCGATCGAAGCGCCCGCGAGGTGAATCACCGCATCCACGCCGGCCAGCAGGCCCGGGTCGGGGTCGTCCGGATTCCATTGCCGCTCATCGGTTTTGGTGGCCGCGTGCCGCACCAGACGGATCACCCGATGACCGCCGGTGGACAGGAAAGCGGTCAGTTGTGAGCCGACGAGTCCGGAGGACCCGGTGACCGCGACGGTGAGCGGCGCCAACCCGTGGGCGGCGGCGCGCCGGTGTACGGCGATGTCGTCGGCCAACTGGCGATGCCGGTAACCGAACATCGCCCGCAGCGCGGCGGCCGGTACCGGCGTGGCGACGCGGTCGGTCAGCCGGGTCCGCTCGCCGCTGAGCTCGTCGAAGTCGTGAGTGTGCCGCCACCGGACCGCAAGCCGGACCGGCAACGACGCAAGCCCGTCGGTGCCGATCGTGTCGACGAAGCGACGCGGCGGATCGTAGGAATCCGGTTGGTGATCAGCCACCCAACGCAGACCGCCCGGCAGTCCGAGTTCAGCGCGCCCGTTTTTCAGCGAATCGGCCTCGGCGATCACCCGGACCGGCTGCCAGGGCGGCGCCAGCCGGGTAAACGCGCCCGGCCGGGTGTGCCAGTCGAATACCTCGTAGATTGGCGCGTCGATCACGCTCGAGTACACAAGTCCCATTGAGCCGACGGTACCTGCGAACCGACCGGGCCTGTGGAACTACCGACCGGGCAGTGCGTGCTCGACGATGGGGAGCCGCGGCAGCGGCTGGCGTTCGCGGCGCTTGGCCGCCAAGTACACCTGCGCCGTCTCATCGGCCACCGTATGCCAGTCGAAATCCGCGGTCAGGCGTTGCCGTGCGGCCTTCGCCCGGCGTTGTGCGGCCGCCGGATCGTCAAGCACCGCGATCACCGCCTCGGCCAGCCGCGGCACATCACGCGGCGGACACGACATCCCGGTTTCGCCGTTGATTACCGCCTCGCCCAGGCCACCGATGTTCGACGTCACCAACGGGGTGCCCGCGGCCGCGGCCTCCAGCGCCGCCAGCCCGAACGGTTCGTAGTGGCTGGGCAGCACCGCGGCGTCGGCGCGATGCAGCGCCGTCAACAGCTCGTCGTGATCGAGCCGGCCGACGAACCGGGTTGCCTTGAGTACCCGATGTTTACGAGCCTGCTCGACGAGCCAGTCCTGCTGGGTGCCTTCACCGGCGATGGTCAGCGTGGCGCCAGGGTGGGCCCGCCTGATCCGCGGCAGCGCGGCGATCGCCTCGTGCACGCCCTTCTCGTATTCCAGCCGGCCCACGTACAGCAGCTCCGGTGGACCGGTGCGGGGCGTGCGACGCGCGAACGGCCATCGCGCTGCGTCAATGCCGTTGCGGATCACGGCGATCTCGGCCAGCCCGGGACCGAACAGCTCGGTGATCTCCTCGCTCATCGACGCCGAACACGTGATCAGCGAATCGGATTCACGCACCAGCCACGACTCAACCGCATGTACTTGTCTGCTCAGCGATCCGGAAACCCATCCGGAATGCCGGCCGGCCTCGGTCGCATGGGCCGTGGAAACCATTGGCACATCGTAAAATTCGGACAGCGCGATGGCCGGATGAGCGACCAGCCAGTCGTGAGCGTGTACCACGTCGGGTCGCCACGGGTGATCGCTGCGCTGATCTTTCAGTGACAATCCGGCGCGGGCCATGGCATGGCCCATCGCCAGCGTCCAAGCCATCATGTCGGTGCTGAAGCTGAACTCGTGCGGGTCCTGCGCGGCGGCGACGACTCGGACGTCGTCGTGGACTTCATCGGACGACGGGTGGGTGCTCGGATCGGTGCCTGTCGGGCGTCGCGACAACACCACGACTTCGTGGCCGGCTGCGGCAAGTGCCGTGGACAAGTGATGGACGTGCCGGCCGAGTCCACCGATCACGACCGGCGGGTATTCCCACGACACCATCAGGATTTTCATCGCGGCAGCCTCCGTGCATCCAGCGCACCGAACAGGCCGTCGGCCCGGTTCCAGCCATCGGCCAGGCGCTGCGCGGCTTCGCGACGGCCCGACGCCAGCGCTCCGGCGATCTCGCGGGTGGCGTGGGCGTGTAGATGCGCCCGGTAGCGAGCGTAGTCGGCCGCGGAGTCCTTGCTCACCATGAACGGCCAATCGCTGGACACGGTGAGCAGGGTCTCGCGCAAAATCTGGTCGGCGATGTGGTCGCGGGGGATCGGCCCGTCCAGCGACGCGGTCTGGGCCAGCGCCTTGTCGACAGTAGACAGTGCGGTGTCGACAACCTCGGCGTTGAGCTGCACCAGGTCGGCCACCTTGTCGCCGGCCCACACCTGCCAGTCCTTGCCGGAACCCCAAGAGCTGGGCGGTAATTCGACTGCATCGCCGACGAAACCCTCGCTGATGGCGTCGCTCAGCGTGCCGATGCGCACGCCGGCCCTCGGCAGTGCCCGCAGTACCCGCTCCAGCCACGCCGGCCCCTCGTACCACCAGTGGCCGAATAACTCGGTGTCGAATGCGGCGACCACGTGCGCCGGCCGGCCGATCCGTTCGGATTCAGCCAGCAGTCGGCCGCGGACCATGTCGACGAAATCCGCGACGTGGTTGTCGATTGCGCGATCGGCGCGCTCGGGATCGTAGGGCGCCTTTTTCTCCGACGGCACGTTGCGCCCGGTGACCCGGGCCGCCTTCAGGCCGGTGCGGTGGTCGTAGGTGTGGAAATCGCGGTAGGCGGCGTGGCCGGGATAGCCGGATTTCGGTGACCACACCCGGTAGCTGACCTGCAGGTCGCGCCCGAAGACGACGACGTCGGAGTCACCGACCGGCCGGCCCAGCGCGGTGTCGCCATGCAGCGACGGCCCGTCGACCATGAAGTGGCCGACGCCGGCGGCAGCATAGTCGTGCTCCATGCCCGGCGCATAGGCGCATTCGGGCGCCCAGATCCCAGTCGGTGTGTGCGCCAACCGCTGCCGCGCGTCTGCCAGTCCTTCACGCAACGCGAATTCGCGCAGCCGCGGCGTCAGCAACGGCTGAAACGGATGCGCGAGTGGACCGCCCAGCAACTCGACCGTGCCCGTGTCGATCAGCCCGCGCAGCAGCGGGCTCACGCCATGGCGCCAGCTAGTGGTGAAATCCTCAAGGGCTTCTCCGGTTTCGGCGAGTTCACGAATACCGAAGGCGCGCAACGCTTCCGGTGCCGAAGCCGTCGCGGTTTCCGATATGTCCCCGGGACGCAGGCTGGCGGCCTCGGCGGCGCGCAGTTGCCAATTGGCCAACCAGTGGTACATCCCGTCAAGACAGTAGGGGTCGTCGAGCTGCGCGGTGACCACCGGGGTGACACCCAGCGTGATCAGTCGATGCCGGTCCTCGCCGGCCAGCCTGCGCAGCACCCGCAGCAGCGGCAGGTAGGACGCCGCCCACGACTGGTAGAGCCATTCCTCGCCGACCGGCCAGCGGCCGTGGTGGGCCAGCCAGGGGAGATGGGTGTGCAGCACCAGGGTGAACAGCCCTGGCACGGGGCTCGCAGTCGCCGGTTTCACGGGCGCACCGCGATCGCAACCAGATCCAGGCTGTCGTCGATGTGACGCGCCTCGTGGGTTGCGGCCTCGACGATGTCGAAGTCCGCACAGGTGACCGCGGCGACGTCGGCCAGCAGCTCCGCCGGCCAGGGCGCGTCGGCGATGGCACGCGCGATCTGGGCGTCGATGATCGAGCCGCCGTGTCGGGCATCCATCGCGGCCAGCCGCGGTCCATGAAAAACTCCGTACACGCCGTCCGGCGCGAAACCGGCGTCGGTCAACAGCTGCGTGAGCTCGTCGGCATTCAGCTCGCGGGTGTGAAACGGATTGATCGGGGTGTCGCGCCCCGGCGTGAACGTGATCCGGTTGGGGGTGGACACCATCAGCAGCCCCGAGGGGCGCAGCACCCTGGCGCACTCGCTGACGAATTGCGGCTGGTCCCACAGGTGCTCGATGACTTGGAAGTTGACTACGACGTCGACCGAGTGGTCGGCCAGCGGCAGCTCGGTCAGGTTGGCATGCATGACCTCTACCCGCGGGTAGCGCGCCCGCACGTGTGCGACGGTGGCCTCGTCGTAGTCCAGCGCGGTGACCCGGCGCGCGACCCCGGCGATCAGGTCGGCGCCATAGCCTTCCCCGCAGCCCGCCTCGAGCACCTCGCGACCTGCGCAGCGCTGCGCCAACCGCTGGTAGACCACCTCGTGGCGGCGAAACCAGTAATTCTCCACGTCCAGGCCCGGGATGGTCCGTTCACCGGTCAACGGCAGAACGGCGTCAACGGGGGCGTGGGGAACGTCGGGGATGAATGCGCTCATTGCATAGGGAGGCTAACCCCTGGCGACGGGTTCGCGAATGGTTCACCGCGGGTATTCCCGCTCGCAGAGGAGACACGGGGACAGAACCTGCAGGACGACCCGCTATGGTGTGAGAGCGAACCGCACAAAGTTACCAGTCAGTAACATGCGCGTGCGGGAGGCGAAAGACATGAGCTAAGTCTTGCCGCTGGCGGCTGCAGGACTCATTCGAGGAGGACGAGCCACACTCATGACGAACATCGTGGTCCTGATCAAGCAGGTCCCAGACACCTGGTCAGAGCGCAAGCTCAAAGACGGCGATTGGACGCTGGACCGTGAGGCCGCCGACGCCGTATTGGACGAGATCAACGAGCGTGCGGTCGAAGAAGCGTTGTTGATCCGGGAGAAAGAGGCCGCCGCCGGCACCGAGGGATCGGTGACCGTACTGACGGCCGGCCCGGAGCGGGCCGGCGAGGCGATTCGCAAGGCGTTGTCGATGGGCGCCGACAAGGCTGTGCACCTGCTCGACGACGGGATGCACGGCTCGGATGTCGTGCAGACCGGGTGGGCGCTGGCGCGTGCGCTGGGCACCATCGAGGGCACCGAGCTGGTGATCGCCGGTAACGAAGCCACCGACGGTGTGGGCGGCGCGGTGCCGGCCATCATCGCCGAGTACCTCGGCCTGCCGCAGCTGACCCACCTGCGGAAGCTGTCGCTGGACGGCGACAAGATCACCGGCGAGCGGGAAACCGATGACGGTGTCTTCACCATCGAGGCCTCGCTGCCTGCCGTGGTGAGCGTCAACGAGAAGATCAACGAGCCTCGGTTCCCCTCCTTCAAAGGCATCATGGCCGCCAAGAAGAAGGAAGTCACCAAGCTGACGCTGGCCGAGATCGGCGTTCAGAGCGACGAGGTCGGGCTGGAGAACGCCGGCTCGAAGGTGCTGACGTCCACCCCCAAACCGCCCAAGACCGCCGGTGAGAAGGTCACCGACGAGGGCGAGGGTGGCACCGAGATCGCCAAATACCTCGTTTCCCAGAAGATCATCTGAGACTTGAATCCCGAACCGAAAGACACGGAATAACCCATGGCTGAAGTACTGGTGCTTGTCGAGCACGCTGATGGCGCTTTGAAGAAAGTCACCTCGGAATTGATCACCGCGGCACGTGTTTTGGGTGATCCCGCCGCCGTCGTGGTGGGTAAGCCCGGCACGGCCGACCCGCTCGTCGACGGGCTGAAGGCGGCCGGTGCCGCCAAGATCTACGTCGCCGAATCCGATGCGGCGGAGAACTACCTCATCACCCCGTCCGTCGACGTGCTCGCCGCTCTGGCCGAATCCGCCAGTCCGGCAGCCGTTTTGCTGGCCGCTAGCGCCGACGGCAAAGAGATCGCCGGCCGGCTGGCGGCTCGGATCGGCTCGGGTCTGCTGGTCGACGTTGTCGAGGTCAAGGAAGGCCCCGTGGGCGTCCACAGCATCTTCGGTGGCGCGTTCACCGTCGAGGCGCAGGCCAACGGCGACACCCCGGTGATCACTGTGCGCGCCGGTGCCGTCGACGCCGAACCGGCTGACGGTGCAGGCGAGAAGGTCACCGTGGAGGTACCCGAGCCCGCCGAGAACGCCGCCAAGGTCACCGCGCGCGAGCCCGCGGTCGCGGGCGACCGTCCGGAGCTCACCGAAGCCACCATCGTGGTGTCCGGTGGCCGTGGTGTCGGCAGCGCCGAGAAGTTCAGCGTGGTCGAGGAACTGGCCGACTCACTGGGCGCCGCGGTCGGCGCGTCACGCGCCGCAGTGGACTCCGGCTACTATCCGGGGCAGTTCCAGGTGGGCCAGACCGGGAAGACCGTCTCGCCGCAGCTCTACATCGCACTGGGCATCTCCGGCGCGATCCAGCACCGCGCCGGCATGCAGACCTCGAAGACGATCGTCGCGGTGAACAAGGACGAAGAGGCACCGATATTCGAGGTCGCCGATTACGGCGTGGTCGGCGACCTGTTCAAAGTCGCGCCGCAGCTCACCGAAGCGGTCAAGACCCGCAAGGGCTGAGTTCTCCCGCGAGCAGTCGCGAGCAGTCGCAAAAGCTCCCGCACGCGCGGCGTGTCGGGGGCTTTTGCGTCTCTTCGGCCACGACTTAGCCTGTTTGCGTGAGCGGCGGCGGATCGGGCCCACCCCGCGAGTTGGCCCGGGTGGCCGAGGGCAACGGTGCTGCGGCCGATGCCGCACAGACCGCGCTCGGCGACGGACCGGTGGACTCTCGCCTACGCGCGGCGATTCTGGCGTTGGCTCGCCATCGCTGACCACGCTCCAGCATCTGCCCGTCAGATGCGGCCCGGGCCATCGGCGGAGACAGCTGGCGTGAGCTGACGGAGCAGAGTCGCAGCATCGCGTTCGCACTGGCCCGCGACGGCGATGTGGAAATCACCCAACGCGGTGCTGTGGTCGATCCTGACCGGCCGTCGCGAGGACCCATCCGTATCCGGCCGACGTCGAGCGCCTGATTGAGGTCAGCTGTCGACGTCCATCTCGGTCAAGACCCGTCGCAGCAGCTTGCCGGTCGCATTGCGCGGCAGCTCACCGACGAATACCACGTCTCGAGGTACCTTGTAGCGCGCCAAGTTGTTCTTGACGTAAAGCTTGATCTCCTCCTCGTTCTGCGGCGCGCCCGGCTGAGAAACAATGAAGGCACGCAACCGCTTTCCGAACTCAGCGTCCTCGACACCGACCACGGCCGCATCAAAGACATCGTCACGCTCGATAAGCAGGTTCTCGACCTCCGGCGGGAAGACGTTCTCACCGCCGGAAACGATCATGTCGTCATCCCGCCCGTCGACGAACAGCAATCCGTTCTCGTCGAAGTGGCCTGTGTCACCACTGGACATGTAGCCGTCGATGACTTGCTTGCGCCTGCCATCGGTGTACCCCTCGATACGCGCCCCGCTGCGGATGAAGATTCGGCCCCGCTCGTTGGCGCCATGCACGCGCCGGTCGTTCTCGTTGAACAACACCACTTCGCAGGCCACTGGCGAGCGGCCCGCTGTTCCGGGGGCCTTGCGGAGTTCGTCCGGTGTGGCGATCGTGCCAAATCCGCACTCGGTGGATGCGTAGATGTTGTAGAGCACATCGCCGAACGTCTCCTGGACGCGGTTGGACAGCTCAGGGGTCAGCGCCGACCCGGCGATCGCGATGGTTTTCAACGACGATGTGTCGTATGCGGCTATGACGTCGGGGGCGAGCTCGACGATGCGGTGCAGCATCGTCGGCACCGCGACCAGCATGTCCGCCTTATGGTCTGCGATGAGCTTCAGGGTGCCCTCCGGTGTGAACCGCCGGGTGGTGACAATCTTGTTACCCAAAGTCGCGCCGACCAGGTAGGTGGCCAGGCCGGTGCCGTGGAAGATCGGCGAGACGATGACCATGGTCCCCTTGCGGGGAAATGGGACTCGGTCAACCAGCCCCGCTGTCGCTAACGGCGGCACCTTGGCCCGCGGCGCACCTTTCGGCAATCCTGTTGTGCCACTGGTGAGGACGACGACCCCCCCGGGCTTGGTCGGCGGGGGCAGCGGCTCGGTGTTGTTCGTCGCGATGATGCCCTCGATCGTCGGCATGTCGTCGAGCGGGTGAGTGCCCTCGTCCACCCATGTCAGCAAGCGCGGAAGGTCGGCGGGCAGCGCGTCGAGCAAGCCCATGAACTCGCTGTCGTGAAGCACTGCTTTCACGTTCTCGCGCTCACATACCTGCGCGAACTGCGGCTTGGCGAAGCCGGTGTTCATCAAAACTAGCCCCGCGCCGACCTTCCCGCACGCGGCCATCGCGATGATGAGGCCGCGATGGTCACGGCAGAGAACGCCGACGACCAAGCTTTCGTCGATGCCAAGCCGCTTTAGCCCGTGCGCCAATGCGGTGGACATGTCGTCAATCTGCTTGTAGGTCAAGGTCCCGCGCTCGTCGACGACCGCAGGCAGTGCTGGGTATTTGCGACCCCCCTGAATCGTCATCGTCGCCTGCGGTCCGTAGACGCTGGAGTTCTTCACGGTCTGCAGCGTCACGCCGAGGTTCGCGAGGTCGATGATGCCGGTGTCATGCAATCGCTTCACCGCGCTAGCCATCTCGGCGACGCGACTCACCTTCTGCCGGAATCCGCTCATTGCGTCCGCCATTGGGCCTCCTCGGCGCCATTCACCGCCGTGTCGAATGTAAGCCCGCGACGGCCCCTTCGATGGTGGTTATCAGAAATGGGGTAGCGGACTACTCATGTGACGAAAGGTGGCCTATCTGCTCGCGTTGGGGCCGATCACCTGGGCGCTCGAAGGTCAGCAGGACGCAAGACGTGTACATGCGCGGGGCCCGCGCTGAAGCCTGGCTGGCCGATTAAGCGTTTGGAATCGGACGCTGCGGTGTACAAACAGTTGCTACTCGGATCTAGGAAAGGTCAGACGATGAAGGCAACGGCGCCTGCCGCGATAGCGATCGCCGCGCTCCTGTTCAGCGGATGCTCGGCGTCGCAGTTGATCAACACCGGTGGTGACACCAAGTGCAAGGACTTCACCTCGCAGGACGAGAAGAAGCAGAACGACGAGGTCAGCAAGATGCTCAAGGACAAGAGCGGCGCTGAGCCCACGAATCTGGAACTCACCGCGACCCGTTTGTCGGCGGCGACCTACTGCCAAACGGTCGGCAAGCCGGACAGCAAAATCTCCGAGGCCCCGCACGGCTGACCGGGAATCGGTCGCACCGAA
>Ga0224555_1003428_pt1 | contig 16205 bp, 14 predicted proteins | sample 714S23034metaG_FD_180687 | JGI IMG/M metagenome (GOLD analysis project Ga0224555, IMG submission 180687) | Peat soil microbial communities from Stordalen Mire, Sweden - 717 S2 30-34 | ecosystem: Environmental > Terrestrial > Soil > Wetlands > Peat | place: Sweden: Norrbotten County, Stordalen...
GCGCGGCTGTGTCCGCCGAGGACCAGCCGCAGCACGGTAAGACACGGCGAGGGCCGGGGAATGGTTTCGCGGCGTAGTGAGGATGTTCGCGCGCAGCGACTGGTGCTGCGCACACAGTCGCGGTCCGTAAGGCCGGGGAGCGCGGCTGTGTCCGCCGAGGACCAGCCGCAGCACGGTAAGACACGGCGAGGGCCGGGGAATGGTTTCGCGGCGTAGTGAGGATGTTCGCGCGCAGCGACTGGTGCTGCGCACACAGTCGCGGTCCGGGTCGTGTGTAACGCCTTGCACCCGTTCCTTCGATTCGGTTCAATGCTTGCCATGGAGCAACCGACCAGCCTCCGCCATGGCGGCCCTCCGCACAATCCAGGCTTGCGGGCGTGGGTGATGGAAAAGAGGCATTGGTCGCCGGCACCCAAACGGGAGGATGCCCGGCGCGGCTTTCGTGGTTGGCATGAACGAGGTTATTTCGCCCACCGTGATGAACCGGGTTTGACCCAGTTCGTCACGTTCCGTCTGACGAACAGTTTCCCGATGGCCTTGCGTTCGGAGTGGGAGCATTTGTGGATAATTGGAGACAATCGCAAGCGCCACGCTGAACTGGAAGCGTACCTTGACAAGGGTTTTGGCGAGTGTCATTTGAAGCAACCGCAAATTGCCAGGGTTGTTGAGGACGGACTGAAGATGTTTCACGGTGAACGCTACGAGCTGCACGCCTGGTGCATTATGGCGAATCACGTCCATGTCTTGTTCAAGACAAAGACCGTTCCGATGTCAAGGATTGTGGAGAGTTGGAAGAAGCACACGGCAAGCAGAGCGAACCGCTTGCTGAAACGGCGCGGCGCTTTCTGGGCGGAAGACTACTTTGACATCTACATGCGCGATGCCGAACACGAGCGGAAGACTGTTCGTTATATCGAGAACAATCCTACGAAGGCAAAACTCGTGCTCGATCCGAAGGAATGGTTGTGGAGCAGCGCCCGTGTGAGGGATGAATTCGGCGTGCTGCGGCTCGGCTGACTGCGTGACGCGTTGAGACGGTCAAGATGCGTGAGGTAGATGCCCCCCGTGTCCTTCTTGTCCCACGCGCAGCGACTGGTGCTTTGCACACAGTCGCGGTCCGTAAGGCCGGGGAGCGCGGCTGTGTCCGCCGAGGACCAGCCGCAGGTCGTCCCTGCCAACGCGAGACAGTCGCGGGGCAACCTTGACTCTTGCATCCCATGTTCACAGCATGTCGCCGGCAATCCATGAAGCTGGAGAATCCAACGAATTCCACGGCGTTGGACGGCACGGAAGAACACACCGGTTCCGTCTTCGGCAAGGATATTTCGCCTCCCGTGTTCAGGAGGTGCCTCGTTGTGCTGATGCTGCTGGGGCTGATCGTGCGGATCGCTTACTTCGTCGAGCACGCTCGGTCACCGTCATTTGGTGTGCCGACGCTGGATGAGAAGTATTACGATACGGTGGCGAGAATGCTGCTGGCGGGAGAGGATCTTCACGAGCTTCATGGGTTCAGGCCGCTGCTTTATCCCCTGTATCTGGCGGGTTGTTATCGGCTCGGCGGCTCCCGGGGAATCGATCTCGCCCTGTTCGCGCAACATCTTCTCGGGATCGGGACCGTCGTGATCGTGGCCCTGCTGGGGGCGCGGCTGTTTCGGCATCGGCTCGGCGGAGTGCTGGGAGGGGCGTTGTACTTGCTGTCGCCCGTGCCGCTTTACTTCGAGGGCGAGCTGTTGATCGAGTCCAGCTACACCTTTCTGATCTGTCTCGGACTGCTGTTGCACCTGCATACGGCCGGGATCACGGGCTGGAAAAGCGGCCTGGGGTGGCTGCTGTGCGGCGCGCTGACGGTGTTCGCATCGCAGGCACGCGCGAACATACTGGTTTTCATGGCGGTCTATCCGCTGTTCGCCGGCTGGCGGTGGTGGCGGTTGCGCAACCGGGCCGCGCTGCTGCCCTTGGCGGGGCTGGTCGGCGGGTTGGCCATGGCCATCCCGTGGGGTGTTGTCAACATGCGGCAGTCGAACCACTTTCATCTCATCCCGAACGCCGGCGGCGTGAATCTGTATCTGGGAAACAAGCGCACGGCTGACGGGATGGCGCCGGAACAGGAGCGGCGCATCACCTATGGCGCGCGCTATCAGGATTCGGTTGAAACCTGGGCGCGTGAGGAGTATGCGGCGGCCATGCGGGCGCAGGGCCGCCAGCCCGATTCGGATCCCATGGCGATCTCCCGGTACTGGACCCGGCGGACCCTCGACGAAATCAGGGCGGCCCCCGCAAGCTGGCTCCGGTTGATGGCCAAGAAGTGCTGGCTCACATTCTGGAACGCGGAGGTGCCCAACAACAAGTCGTTTGCTTTTCTTCAGGAGGAGTTTGTCTGGCTCCGCGTGCTGCCGGTGCGATGGGTTGTGTTGTTGATGCTGGCGCCGGCCGGCATCTGGGCGGCCGCGCGCTCGGGGAATCGCGACGCGCTGTTCATCCTCCTGGCTTATGCCTTCCTCTACTCGGCTGCGAACGTCGTCTTCTTCGTGTGCGACCGGTACCGGTATCCGGTGTGGCCCGTCATGGCGGCGATCGGCGGGGGTGGTTTGGCTGCCGGAATTGAAATGGTGCGCCGCCGCAACCCTCGCGGAATGGCGTGCCTTGTTGCAGGGATGGTTTTGATGGCGGCACTCTCCCTCCACAACTGGTTCGGAGCGAAACTTCCCTCCTTCGCGCGCGACTTTCTTTTTCGCTCGATGGCGTGGTATGAGAAGGGGCATTTCCAGGAAGCCCTGAGCGACATCGATCGCAGCCTCGAGTTGGACCCTGGGGACGCGACGGCGCTTGATCACCGGGGCAACGTGTTGGCGGCCCTCAACCGCCTGGAGGAAGCGCGGGAGGCGTACGGGGCGGCTTTGATTCGAAGCCCTGACGAGGCGGGGATATGGAACAATCTTGGCGCCACGCTCGCGGCGCTCGGGCGGCCCGGGGAGGCGCTTCCGGCGTTCCGCAAAGCTACGGAATGCGAACCGCCGAGCACCAAAGCCTTTCTCGGCATCGCCTTCCTCCAGATCCATTCCGGGCGACTCGATGAAGCGGTGGCCACTCTGGATCGATTGGATCGAGTCGAGCGAAGTGCGGACGCGGCGGCGCTGGCGACGCGGTCGGTCCTCGCGCGACTGCGCGGAGACGCCATCCGCGCGGACGCGCTCGAGCAGCAGGCGCGTCGCCTGGATGCAGATGCCACGGCGTGGGCCATCGAACGCGCGGGCAACGCCGGTCCGTAGCCGCAAGCGTGAGATGTGCCGAATTGCCGAATGCCGAATTGCCGAATTTATGGGCCGAGTTTATGCTTGCAACACGGCTCGCGGGTGCTAATGTCTCAGGCTCTTTAAATAGAAACAGGAATTTTATGGCACGACGTTGTGAGTTGACCGGCAAGGGCCCGATGAAGGGCAGCATTATCTGGCGCAGTGGCAAGCCGAAGAAGCAGGGCGGCATCGGCACACACGTGACGGCCATCACGAAGCGGCGCTTCCTGCCGAACCTGCAACGGGTGAAGGCACAGATGCCCAACGGCGAGGTCCGTTACATCCGCGTCTGCGCCAGCGCGCTCAAGAAAGGCCTGGTGGTCAAGGCGCCGAAGCGGAATTGGAAGAAGGAAGAAGCGCCCAAGGCCTGACCCGGCGAGGATTTGGAATTGAAGAAGGTGGATGGCGGAACGCGCCATCCCCTTTTTGTTCCACCTTCCATTTCTCCACTCGCGGTTACTTGCTTTTAAGCCGGTGCATCTGCGCGCGTTTGAGTTCCCGGTCGGCGTCGCGCGTTTTCATGTCTTCGCGCTTGTCATACTGCGCTTTGCCTTTGCCCACGGCGAGCGCGACTTTCACCCTGCCGTTTTTCCAGTAAAATGACAGCGGGACGAGGGCGTGGCCTTTGATGGACGCGAACTCGAATAACTTCCGAATCTCCGATTTATGAAGCAGCAGTTTGCGCGTGGCCTTCGGCTCATGGTTCTGAAGGTTGCCGTGCGAATACTCGTCGATATGGGCGTTGTGCAGGAGAACCTCGGTGCCCTCGACACGGGCGAACGCATCGCTGATCTGGCCCTTCCCGGCGCGAAGGGCTTTGACCTCGGTTCCGCGCAAAACGATACCCGCCTCGAAGGTCTCGAGGATATGGTAGTCGCGCCGCGCTTTCGAATTCGTCACGATGTCGGCCATGGTCGCCAAAATGGTATCCGCGAATTTCGCCGGATGGCAAGTCGCCGGATTGCGGGGTGGTGGTACAGTTTGGCCAAACGGTGGGTGGGGCGAGCGTCCTGGCGAGCCGAACACCGAAAGGTTCGCCCGGCCAGCGGCTCGCCGGGAGTCTCGCCCCACCAAACCGTACCATTACCGATTGCGGGCTGGTGTCGGGCTAGCGCTTTTTCCCGCGCTTCTTCAAACTCGGGCGCGTCAGTTCCACGGGTTCCGGGATTTCGAAACCCATTTTGCCCTCGACGATCTCCGTCAGCGCAATATCGGCGGCTCCCATGTTTCCGACGTCGGCAAGGAGCGGGCGGCTCAAGGCGCCCCCGCCGGAGTTGAGCTGGCGGACGCGGCGCGAAATCAGGTTGATCAGAATGTTGGGATTGCCAACCTTCTCCAATGCTTTTTTGGTCAGTTCAGCGTTCAAAGTCTTCCAAGGGTGTTCAAAGTCGAGTAGTTAAGAATAGCCGTTGCCGGCCTGATTGCAATATAAAACTTCCGAATCCGCTTGCGCCGGAAAACGCCATTTCCTAAAACAACCGCGCATGTCTGCGACAATCCATGGTTCTGGCTCGCGCGCGAAGCGTGTTTTTGATCTGGCCGCGTTTCTGGCCTCCAGCACGGCCGGTGTGAACAAGGCGCTCGACGGGTTCCTGCCCGCAGGGACGGCCCGGCCCGCGACCATCCACCGGGCGATGCGGTATTCCCTGTTCGCGGGCGGCAAGCGGATCCGCCCGGCGCTGTGTCTGGCGGCGGCGGCGGCATGCGGCGGCCCGGAAGCGGACGCGATGCCACTGGCTTGCGCCATGGAGTGCGTCCACACGTATTCGCTCGTGCACGACGATTTGCCGGGGATGGACGACGACGATTACCGGCGCGGCAAACTGACGAACCACAAAGTGTTCGGGGAAGGGATCGCGGTGCTGGCCGGCGACGCGCTGCTGACGCAGGCGTTCGAGATTGCCGCGCAGTGCAAGGGGTGGCAGCGGTACCGGCATCAGCGGATCATCCTGGAACTCGCCCGGGCCGCGGGCTCGCTTCAACTGATCGCGGGACAGGTCGCGGATCTGGAGGGCGAGGGGAAGAAAATTTCCGCGTCGCAACTCCGCTACATCCACGAGCGCAAGACCTCGGCGCTGCTGTGCTGTTCCGTCCGCCTCGGCGGCATGAGCGCCAATTGCACCGCTGCGCAGCTCGAAGCGCTCACGGATTTCGGTTACCACGTCGGCCTCGCGTTCCAGGTGATCGATGACATCCTGGACGTGACTCAGACGAGCGAGAAGCTCGGCAAAACCGCGGGCAAGGACACGAAGGCGCAGAAGGCGACCTATCCCTCCATCATCGGTTTGGAGAAATCGCAACGGATAGCCCGGCAGTTGACGGAGCGGGCCTTCGACGCGCTGAGAATCTTTCGCGGGCGCGCCCCGGCGCTGGAAGCGTTGGCGGAGCACCTGTTGAAGCGGGACAATTAGCGGCCTTTGACGATCACTGTCCGGCGTAAAAGGCATCCACCTTCGCGCCGACGTCGCGGTAGCCGATATCGACTTCGTAAATCTGCTTGAACTGTTCGATGGCTTCGTCCTTTTTGCCCCAGCTTTCGAACACAGAGCCGAGGTTGTAGATCAGATCCTTTTTTTCGTCGTCGAAGATCGGCTTTTCCTTGACCGCGCTCTGGAGGGCGCGCGCGGCAAGGTCGAACATTTTGCGTTTGGCATAACACTGGCCGAGGTAATTCAGGGCGGCGATGCGCTTGTGGGGGTTCTTCTGGGCTGTTTGGAATTCCTGGATGGCCTCGCCGATCTTGCCGGTTTGAAAATAGAGCACCCCCATTTCGTAGCGGATGGCGAGGTCGGTGGGAAACTTTTCGACGCGTTTCTGGCAGTCGCTGATTTGAAAGGCCAGTTTTTCGGCATTGAGCCTGGCCAGGTTCTGGGCGTGGTCCGGGGATGACGGATCGAGCTTTTCGATCTGGTCATCCAGTTGACGCACCGTGGTTTCCGAAATCGCGCGCTGCAGAGTCGGGTCGCTTGCGCCGGTCTCGGAATTCTGGATGCGTTGGTAATATTCCAGCGCGCGGTCGAATTGCTTCTTCTGCGTGTAGAGTTCAGCCAGGTTGCGGATGACCTTGAGGTTGTCGGGCTCTGTTTTGAGCCGGACTTCGTAATCGGCCATCAGTTGCTCGGCCTTGTCCTCGCTTTTTTGCACCCGCTGCTCCTGTTCCAGCGACACGGCTTCCTTCTGGTCCTTCAAAATGTCGCGATACGAGCCCTGTCCTGAAGCGATCGCATCATAGCCGCCCTGGTTAAGGGTGTTGCGCGCGGACAAATCCTTGAGCGCCTGGGCGATTTCGTTGTCGGCGGGGAAGACGCGGGAAAGTTCGGAGAGGACTTTTTCGCCGCGGGCCCGCTCGCCGATTTCTGCCAGGGCATTGGCAAATTCGATGGCCAGGGCTTTGTCCTTGGGCGAGTTTCTCACCAGGACATCCAGGGAGACGGAAGCCGTGCGTGGCATTTCGAGGGCCAGGGAGGCTTCGACGACGATGCGATGGGCGCCGGAACTGTAGGGATCGTGGTTGAGAATCTGCTCGGCGATCTGAAGTGCCTCCAGCGGGTCTTTGCGCAGGGCCATCTGCCCCTTGGCGACCATGGGCGACGAGCTGGCGCTGTGCAGAACCTTTTTGAAAAAACCGCCTCCACCGCCCGCCTTCTTGAACTGCGCGCTCCGCAACGCCTTTCGGCAATCGAAGAAGGTGGGCTCTTTTGCCAGTACCTGGTTGTACAGGTCGATGGCGTAATCGTAATTTTCGCGCTGGAGCGCGTCGTTCCCCTTCTGGAACAGCAACCGAATGTCCCGCATGACTTCATTCAGACTTTTCTCTGACATGGCGGCATTCTTGTACCATTCGCCGAAAAAAATCCACTGCAAATGCGCGAGGGTCAAATCGAGACTTCGCTGTCGGCGCCCTGGAGGGCGAGGTATTCCATGATGGCGGCGACCGATTCCGCCACGGTCAGTTTGTCCGTGCGCAGCTCGATGTCAGGGGCGGGCGGGGCTTCGTAGGGGGCGGAAACGCCCGTGAACTCCTTGATCTGGCCCGAGCGCGCCTTGGCATAAAGGCCCTTCGGATCGCGTTTTTCACACACCTGCACCGGAGCGTTGACATACACCTCCACGAAGCGGTCCCGGGGGAGGATCTTGCGGACGAGATCGCGATCGGAGCGATAGGGGGAGATGAAGGCGGTGATGCAGATGACGCCGGAATCGGCAAACAACCGGGCCACCTCGCCGATGCGCCGGATGTTTTCCTTGCGGTCCTCGTGTGAGAAGCCCAGATCGGAACAAAGCCCGTGGCGGGCGATGTCGCCGTCCAACACGTATACGTGCCGTCCCTGATTGAACAACTGGCGTTCGAGTTCCGTGGCGATGGTGGACTTGCCGGACCCGGACAGGCCGGTGAGCCAGAGGACCCGGCCCTGCTGGCCGTTGCGCGCTTCGCGCTGGGCGACGGTGACCTTTCCGTGGCTCCAGTAAATGTTGTCGCTCTTCGTATGGCCGTCATGAGTGCGCCGGGGATAATTGTCTTCGGCGATGATGCCGCCCCCCGAGACGTCCAAACCGTCCACGATGACAAACCGTCCGGTCGGCACGATGTCGTTGAGGGTGTCGAACGCGAGCGGCTTCCGGGTCCGGAGGGTCAGATCCCCGACTTCGTGGCGGCCGACGAAGAGTTCGTTGTGGCTGCGGGAAACGGTGGCGAGCGTGGAGGCGTCGATGACCTTTTCAATGGAGTCCACTTCGCATTCGACCTCCTGTGTGGTGAGTTTGAGTTTGTATTTTTTCTTCCGGGCGAGCGGTTTCTTGCCGAGCCAGAAAACGCGGGCCTTGAAGCGGGTCAGCTCGTAGGGCGGGGCGGTTTCCAGGGCGGCGATGACGCCGCGTTCGACAAAGATTTGCTCGGTGAGCGTGATGCCGACGGATTCCCCGGCGGCGGCGGACTCGGTGGCGGGCGCATTCCAGCGCTCGATGCTTTTGACCGTGCTGACCTTGTTGGTGGGCGAGAACACGAGGCGGTCGCCCACCTTGATGGACCCCGCTTCAATGCGCCCGGCCAGGATGCGGCGTTCGTCGAAACGGTAAACGTCCTGGATGGGGAATCGGAGCGGCTGGTTAATGGGAGGATCGGAGACTTTGAAGTCGTCCAGCGTCGCCAGCACGGTCGGGCCGTGCCACCAGGGCATCCGGGCGCTGATCGAGGCGATGTTGTCCCCGTGTTTGGCGGCGATGGGGATGAAGACTTTCGGGGTGATGCCGACGGTGTCGAGCCATTGGCGGTATTCGGTTTCGATCTGGTTGAACCGGGCCTCGCTGTAATTTTCGAGGTCCATTTTGTTGACGAGCACGGCGACCTGGCGGATGCCCAGAAGGTTCAGCAGATAGCCATGGCGGCGCGAGTTTTCCTGGACGCCTTCATGTGCGTCGATGAGGAGTAATGCCGCTTCGGCATTGGCCGCGCCGGTGATCATGTTTTTGAGAAACTCCTTGTGGCCGGGGGCGTCGATGATCACGTACTGGCGCTTGGGGGTTTGAAACCAGATTTGCGCTGTGTCGATGGTGATGTTCTGGTCGCGCTCGGATTGCAGCGCGTCCATGAGGTTGGCCCATTCGAAGGGGACTCCGCGGCGTTCGGCCGCCTTCTGGAGCTGTTCGAGCTTGCCATCGGGGAGCGAACCGGTGTCGTGGAAGAGCCGGCCGACAAACGTCGATTTTCCATGGTCCACGTGGCCGACGATCACGATCTTGAGTTGTTCGTGAGGGGCGGCGGTTCCGCCTGGAGGGTGGGTTTCCATGGGGGTTTTGCCGGGAGTGGAGTCTTTGTGTGTCATGTCGTGTGATTCGTGGTTGGCCGGCGGAGCGCGACGGAGCGGCGGCGGTTTCCACGCTCGTTCTCACATATACCCATCCCGCCGGAGTTTTTCAAAGGCATCCTCGCTTTCCTTGTCCTGGGCGCGGCCGGAGCGTTCGGGAACTTTTGTGTTGCGCAGTTCCTCGATGATTTCCGGGACGGTCCGCGCGGTGGAGTGGATGGGGAACGTGCAGGGAAAACAGCCGAGGCTTCGGTAGCGTTCGTTCTTGGCGTTGGCGAAATAGAGGGGGGTGACCGGAATGTTTTCGCGCTCAATGTATTCCCACACGTTGAGCTCGGTCCAGTGGAGCAGGGGATGGATGCGGATGTGCGCGCCTTTCTCGTAATCGGTCTTGAACTGGTCCCAAAGCTCGGGCGGCTGGTCTTCGACGTTCCATTCCATGTTCTTGTCGCGCGGGCTGAAGTAACGTTCCTTGGCGCGGGTGGGTTCTTCATCGCGGCGCACACCCACGATCACCCCGGTGAAGTGATGCTGGTCGAGGACCTGTTTCAGGGCGTCTTTCTTGAGCGTGCCGCAGCATTCCACCCGGGTGGCCTTGCCGTTCGGGAACGTGGCGCCGCTTTTAAGGACCTCCTCATTCTTGCCGACCACAAGCTGCAGATTCCACTCCTTGCAGAGACGGTCCCGGTACTCGATCATCGACGGGATTTTGTAGGTGGTGTCCACGTGCACGAGCGGAAAGGGAACGTGGCCGAAGAACGCCTTGCGCGCCAGCCAGAGGAGGACGGTGGAATCCTTGCCGATGCTCCAGAGCATGGCGAGGTTCTCGAACTTGGCGAACGCCTCGCGCAGGATGTAGATGCTCTGGTTTTCCAGTTTCGACAGATAGTCCATAGGCGAATTGTGGGGTGAGCTGGATTTATAAGTCCACCTTTTTAGCGGGTTCTAGATTCCGGCCCCGGCCGAAACCGCAGCGTTGGCGCCCCAGTCGGCGTGCAAGCCGCACTCGCGCTTCTCATCGGCCTTTGCCGGATCGAAATAGTCCCACTCGTTCGGCAGATGGTGCAGCTCCAGGTAACGCTCCATGTCCGCGTCGCTCCAGCCAAAAACGGGGCTGACCTTGAGCGTATTGAAGTTTCTGTCCTCGGAAACAATGTCCAGGCCGGCGCGGTTCGGATTCTGGACTTTTCGCAGCGCCGTGATCCAGACTTTCGGGGCCAGCTCCTTCATGCCGCGGTGGAACGGCTCGAGCTTCATCAGCGCGCTGAACTGCTTGAGTCCCTTTTCGTTGGCTGCGGTCGGGATCTCGCCGTAAACCGCGTCGCGGTGCGCGACAGTGATTCTGGGCAGATACGCCTTGAGGTTCAGGTTCAACTGTTTCTTCAACTGTTCGGCGTGGCGGTAAGTGGCCGGCCGGTTGTAGCCGTGATCGACCCAGAGCACCGAGATGTCCGGTTGCGCCTGCACGCAGAGGTGCAGCAGGACGGCTTCGTAGGGTCGGAAGTTGGTCGAAACGATGGCGCGGCCGCCAGCCTGGGCGACGGCCCATTTCACGATTTCCTGGGCGGGTTGATGGCGCAGGTCCGCATTGGCCTTGGCGATTGAATCGGTCGTCATCGGGATTGGATGGGCGGGGGAGATTGCGGTCCGCGCGCGGCGGGGCGGCTTCACACGGCGGGAGAGGGTTGGGCGTCCAGGAAGCCGCGATGGCACCAGTCGCCGAAACGCTCGCCGGGGGTGCGTTCCTTGACAAAGCGCGAGAGCACCGGCCGGAGTTCGTTGAGGATGTCGTCGCCCTTGACGGAATCCTTGTAGAGCCGGTTCAGCCGGGTGCCGTTTTCACTGCCGCCCAGGTAAATCTGGTATTTGTTCGGGGCTTTGCCGACGAAGGCGATCTCCGCCATATACGGCCGGGCGCAGCCATTCGGGCAGCCGGTCGAGCGGATGATGATTTCCTCGCCGGCGAGGCCGACTTCGGCGCAGAGTTGTTCGACGCGATCGATCAATGCCGGGAGCATGCGTTCCGACTCGGCCAGCGCGAGCCCGCACGTGGGCAGGGCCGGGCAGGCCATCGAAGCCGCGTGGAGCACGCTCGCCTGGTTCTCCGTCCTCACACCGTGCGCGGCGAGCAGCGAGTTGATGGAGTCTTTGTCCGACTCCGGGATGTTGGCGAGGAGGACGTTCTGGTTGGCGGACAGGCGGAATTCCGTGCCGGGGAATTTCCCGGCGACCTGCCGCAGCGCGGTTTTCAACCGCCGGCCTTCGGCGTCCTTGACACGCCCGGTTTCAACGAAAAGCGTCAGGAACCAGGTTCCGTCCACCGCCTTGTGCCAGCCGTAAAGATCGCCGGTGGTCGTGAACGTGTACGGCCGGGCGGGTTCCAGCTTCATGCCGGCGCGTTTCTCCACCTCGGCCCGGGTCCAATCCGCGCCGCGTTCGGCCACGACGTATTTCAGGCGCGCGTGCTTGCGGTCGGTGCGGTCGCCAAAGTCGCGATGAATCGTCAGCACCGCCTTCGCCACATCCACCAGTTTGTCCGGCTTGAAAAACCCGATCACATCGGCGAGCCGCGGGTAGGTGGCCTCATTGCCATGACTGCGTCCCATGCCGCCGCCCACGGCGAGATTGTAGCCGGCCAGCGCGTCGTTTTCCACGATGGCGATCAACCCGACGTCGTTCGTGAGGACGTCGAGGTCGTTGACGGGCGGAATGACGAAGGCGACCTTGAATTTGCGGGGCAAATAAGTTTTGCCGTAGAGCGGATCGACGAAATTCTTGTTCGCGGCGTCCTCGAGATCGAGTTGTTCGCCGTCGATCCAGATCGAGTGATAGGCCCTGGTTTGAGGTTTGAGGGCGTCGGCCACGCGGACACAATCCGCGAAAACCCGTTCACGGGCGCGGGTGTAGGCGGGAGTGGGGGGCGCGAGCACGTTGCGGTTGACGTCGCCGCACGCGGCGAGAGTGGACAGCAATGCCTCGTTGATGGCCTTTACCAGCGGCCGCAAATTGTCCTTCACGATGCCGTGGAACTGGATGCTTTGGCGCGTCGTGATCCGGAGAGTGTTGTTGCCGTATCGCGAGGCGAGATCGTCGAACACGGACCATTGCCGGGACGACATCACCCCGCCGGGAATGCGCCCGCGAACCATCATGATATATTTCTTTCCGGTCTTGCGCAGGTCGCGATCGTCCTGCTGATAGGAACCGTGAAACTTGAGGAACTGGTTGTCATCCTCAGAAAAATGATCGGTGGAAGCATCCGCAATCGTCGCGGCGATGGTCCCGGCGAGAGTCGGGATCGCGTCCTTGATGACCTCGTTATGCGTCACTTTAGCTGGCGTTTCTGTAATCACTAGTTAAACAGTAATGTTATGTATGATTATCTACTCTGGGGATAGGGGTTGTCAAACTGAATTTTATGGTCCGGAAAGCAAGCTTTTTGCCTCGCAAATTTTTTCCGCAGATTCCAGTCTGATTGTTCCACCGAATGGTTGAAGGCATTCCGAGCGGGGTGTCTGAAGGTTAATGAAGATGAGTCAGCGCACGATTTACTATCTGGACAACAATGCCACGACGCGGGTTGCGCCCGAGGTGGTGGAGGTGATGCTTCCCTTTTTGCGGGATTATTGGGGCAATCCTTCGAGCGTTTACACGTTCGGCAGGCAGGTGGCGCGGGATGTGGAGTCCGCGCGGGAGAAAGTGGCCGCGCTGGTCAACGCGGAGCCGCGAGAGATCCTCTTCACCAGTTGCGGCACGGAAAGCAACAACTCCGCCCTCCACAGCGCGCTCGCGGCGCACCCCGGAAAGCGGCACGTCCTGACGACTGCGGTGGAGCATTCGGCGAACATCAAATTCTGCGCCGCGCTCGAGAAGCAGGGATTCGAGGTCACCTATTTGCCGGTCGAATCGGACGGCGGCCTGGATTTGCACCTGTTGGAGAAATCGATTCGTCCCGACACGGCGATCGTGTCTGTGATGTGGGCCAACAACGAGACCGGGGTCCTGTTCCCGATCGAAGAAATCGCCGCCATCTGCCGGAGCAAGGCGGTGCCGTTTCACACCGATGCCGTGCAGACGCCGGGCAAGTTAAAAATCGACGTAAGGGACGTGGGGCTGGATTTTCTGTCGCTTTCGGCCCACAAACTGCACGCTCCAAAAGGCATCGGGCTGCTCTACGTGAAGCGGAAGACGAAGTACCATCCCTACGTCATTGGCGGAAGCCAGGAACGCGGGCGGCGCGGGGGAACGGAGAACGTCGCGAACATCGTCGGTTTCGGCCGGGCCTCGGAACTTGCGCTGGCGCATCTGGCGGAGGAGAACAAGCGCATTCGCGGCCTGCGCGACAAGCTCGAAAGCGGCATCCTGCATTCCATTCCCGGCGCCGTCCGGAACGGGGCGAAGGAGCCGAGGCTGCCAAACACCTCGAATATCTCCTTCGAGGGCGTCGAGGCGGAAGGATTGCTGCTGTTGCTGGATGAACTGGGCATTTGCGTTTCGAGCGGCTCGGCCTGCACGTCGGGTTCGCTGGATCCCTCGCATGTTTTGATGGCGATGGGCTGCAGCGTGTCCCGCGCCCGCGGGAGCGTCCGTTTCAGCCTGGGCATTTACAACACGGAAGCCGAGGTGGATTTCGTCCTGAAACAGTTGCCGGCGATCATCGCCCGGCTCCGGTCGCATTCTCCGAAAGCCAAGCTGGTCCCAGAGCGGTCGGTGCCTGCCTGAGCCAGGTTTCCGCGGATCGGGGCAATCCTCTGTGGATCGGTCGGATTTTCGCGAACGCAGGCGATCGAGGACGAGCAGCCCGTTGAAAAAGTAGGAGCCGACGTGAGGAGGCTCTGAATTCACCCTCGTTTCCGAGGAGATTTCAGCCTCCTTGCGGGCCTGTTGCCCAAAGACTCGGAGCGCGGACCACTGAGTCCGCGAGTCGGATAACTCGTAGAAATTCCTTCCATCCTCGTGCATCCAGGGTTCGCGCGGACAGGCTGTCCGCGCCCCGCCATGTTTGGGCAACACGCCCCTGCGTCGGCTCTTACAATGGAAAGTGGTTTTAAACGGGTTGCTTGGGTGGCGCCGGTCAGGTTGCCGGGATGAAGCGTTGGGCGACCACGGCAAGACCGAACAACGCCAGAAAAACCGCGCACAACGGGTGCGGTGCGTCGGCCACGGCCAACAGATCGACGAACACAATTCCCGCCAGCAGGCCTGACACCGCGCGTCCGATGGGGGCGCCGACAGATCCCAGCACCGGATGCAGGCTGCGGGCGCTCCAGAGCGCCAGAATCGCGGACAGCGCAAGTCCCGCCTCACGATAAACGCCCGCATCCATGATGCACGCGAGGAAGATGGGAACGCCGAGGAGGGCCAAAGGCCAATAAGAGAGAGGGCCGCGGGCATTTTCGCGGCGGGCGATAAAGCTGAGCCCCTGCACATAGGCGGCGAGGGCAAACCCACACCACACGGCCCTGCCGGTCACGCCGTCGGTCCCGGCGGATGCCGCGACGATGTAAACGAGGAGGCGGCAGGTGCCCATGAGCAAGGGGGAAAAGGTGATCAACTTGTGAATGGCGCTGTAGAGGAGGATGCAAAGCAGCAATACGAGGCCAAGGACTCCGGCTTCCATCCCGAGACGGAAGAGCGAAAGCGTTCCCAGTACGAGCCAGGCCAGACCCCAACGCCGGACGGTTTCCACTGAGATGCTGCCGGAGGGGATCGGGCGTTCGCGACGGTGCTGGCGGTCGAAGTCCGCGTCGAAGGCGTCGTTCAGGAACGTGCCGCCGAGGTAAAGGCAAGTGGCGCCGGCGAGCACGAACGGGAGTTTGCCCACGGTTGCGCCGCCACCGAGCCACCACCCGGCCAGGCAATTGGACCAGACGGTGGGCAGGTTCGAGACACGACCCAGAATCAACAAGGTTCGCCAGCGCGACATGGGCAGACTACATACTCCGCGGGAGCATCGCTTTCAATCTTTCTGCGGCGCGCGGGCGCCGGGACGGGCGCATCTGAAGGGTGTGCTGCCCAACTCGGGCGGGGCGCGAACAGCCCTGTCCGCGCGAATCCTGGATCCACGAGGATGCGAGGAATTCGCATGAGATCTCCCAATCCCCAAAACCGATTGCCCCTCAACTGCTGTCCAAGGGACTCCTCACTCCCATTCCCGGTTTTTTCATCACGTGCGTATAAATCTGCGTCGTTGCCACATCCTTGTGTCCCAATAGATCCTGCACCGTCCGGATGTCCGTGCCCACCTGGTCTTGGCCGCCTTTGCCCCCGCGCACGATCAACTGGCCGCGTTCCAGGTCCACATCCTTCACCCGCAAACGCAGCAGTTCCATCAGGCGCACCCCGCTGCCAAACATCAGTTCCGCCATCAACCGCGGCGTACCCTCCAATGCCTCGAACAACCAAATTACTTCCACGTATTCCCGAGCCGCAGCCACGGCGGGAGCGGTTCGCCGGCGCCGGCAGAACTCCAGGAAACCCAGGATCGTAACCCGATAACTCGCCCGTAGCTCGGGGGTCAACGACCCATCCGCCTGTAATTTCACTGGCCAATCCGGGAAGCGGCACCCCTGACTGGGTTGATGATTGGAATCCTCGCCCATAATGAACCCCTGAGAAAGACAAACTCAGTTTGTCTTTACACATCCGGAAATCAAGCCCGAAAGCGACTCAAAAGGAGCCTGCCCATTGGGTGCGGATTCCGGCTTAAAAATATGCTTGCCAAGGTTTTGGGCTGGGCGTAGGACAAGGCTCATGAACAGGGAAACCTCAGTTTGTCTTTGGTCAACCGGTTTGTCCCAATAGATACTGTTGGGCCACTAACGCCATGATGTTCGCTAGATTTATTGGATTGGTCATCCTCTACTGTTCAGCCTACGGACTCTACGCCTCTCCCGGATCGGATCTTTCTTCTACCAATCAGGAGACGAGAGATGCCGCAGCGAGAGTTGTTCGTGCGACTTACATTCCTCCGTCGCGCACCAATTGGGATTCGCTTATTGTGAGGTGCTCCCCAATGTCGAGACAGTTTTTGGGGTGATTTAAGAGTGTGAAAATTGTGATCCGCCCACGGTGCTATTAGCGGAGATAAACGAGCAGGGGGGCGGCT
>Ga0224555_1003429_pt1 | contig 16204 bp, 14 predicted proteins | sample 714S23034metaG_FD_180687 | JGI IMG/M metagenome (GOLD analysis project Ga0224555, IMG submission 180687) | Peat soil microbial communities from Stordalen Mire, Sweden - 717 S2 30-34 | ecosystem: Environmental > Terrestrial > Soil > Wetlands > Peat | place: Sweden: Norrbotten County, Stordalen...
CCGTCATGGGCTGCTACACCTTCGCTCTCCTCGCGACCCTGCGCGTCCTCCACGCGCTCCGCACGCGCAACCTGCAGGCAAAATCCCTCGCCCTCACCTGTATCGCCGGAACCGCCCTCGGCCTCGCACTGCCCGCCTTCTATCTCCTCCCCGCAGCCTATGAGCGCCGCTTCATACAGGTCGCGATGGCCGTCATCCCCAACATTCGCTATCAGGACAACTTCCTGTTCACGAGCACCGCCGACGCCGCACACAACGTCGTCAACCACACTGCCAGCACGCTCGCCCTCACGCTCCTGGTCCTCACCATCGCCACCGTCCTCACCCTGCTCCTGCTCCGCAAGCGCATCGCGCACTTCCTCGCCCCTGTCCTCGCCGCGCTCGCCGCCCTCACCGTCTTCATAGCCTGCCTGCTGTTCTCGCTCTCCGCGCCCATCTGGGAACATCTCCCCGAGCTCGCCTTCCTCCAATTTCCCTGGCGACTCCTCACCATCCTCTCCGCCGTCCTCGCCCTCGCCCTGGCGCTCCTCTTCGACGCCTTCACCCACCCCCCCACAATCCAACTCCCGCAGGCCCCCCGCAAAATCCAACTCCCGCCGTCCGCGCAGGACCTCCCGCCGTTCGCGCAGAACCTCGCAGCCCTCCTCCTCCCACTCGCCCTGGGCCTCTTCACCTTCCACCTCTACGCCCAGCCCTGCGGCCCCGACGACCGCCCCGCCACCATCGCGCAGCATCTCGCTACCCATCACGGCGTCGCCCCCACCGACGAGTACACCCCCAGCAACGCCGACAACGACGTCCTCCGCACCGACAACCCCGGCTACTGGCTCAGCGCGAGCGCCAACCCCAACACCCCCGCGCCCAACACCCTCCCCACCGCCACCGAACTCAATCCCAACATCGACACCGACGACAACCCCATCCCGCTCGACCAGACCATCTCCGCGCACGCCCCCACGCACCTCACCCTCAACCTCCCACAGCCCGAAATCCTCATCCTCAACCTCCGCGCCTACCCCAACTGGGACGTCACTGGGGTGGGCCCCGACACGATGTCCATCGAGCACTATCCAAGCCCCGCGCGAGATGACGGCCTCATCACCATGCAGCTGCCCCGCGGCCAGCGCACCATCGACATCGCGTGGCGCCGCACCCCCGACCAGCAACTCGGCATCGCTCTCTCGGCCCTCGCTCTCATCGCCCTTGCCCTCACCTTCCGCCGCACCCAGACATGAGCGCCCTGCCCAACCCCCACCGTCCGCGCAGGATCCCGGGGCAGGACCCCCGCAAAATCCAACTCCCGCCGTCCGCGCAGGACTCCGCGCAGGACCCAACTCTCGCCGTCCGCGCAGGACCGCGTAGAATCGTTAGCTGACTATGAACACTGAAGTCCAAACCCTACTGAAGTCCGGAGTAGCACTCACCGACGCAGCACTCGAGCGCCTGCTCCCCGCCGCCACCATCGAACCGCACTCCATCCACCGCGCCATGCGCCACTCCACCTTCGCCGGCGGCAAGCGCCTCCGTCCCATCCTCTGCATGGAAGCCGCCCGCATGGTCGCCGGAACCATCCCCGCCGGAGCCGATAAGCTGGGCGCGGCCATCGAGATGGCGCACACCTACTCCCTCATCCACGACGACCTCCCCGCTCTCGACAACGATGACCTCCGCCGCGGCAAGCCCACCTGCCACGTCGTCTTCGGCGAAGCCATCGCGATTCTCGCCGGCGACGCGCTCCAGAACCTCGCCTTCCAGACCCTCGCGCAACTCCCCGCTCCGCCCGCCACCATCGTCGAGATCCTCCGCGAACTCTCCTTCGCCCTCGGCAGCGGCGTCGGCCCCCTCCCCGGCTCCGGCCTTCCCGGCGAGCTGCCCCCGGGCATGATCGGCGGACAGGTCATGGACATCGAAGGCGAAGGCCAGAAGCCCACCGCCGAACTCGTCGAGCGCATCCACCGCTCCAAGACCGGCGCTCTCATCACCACCTCCATCGTCTGCGGCGGACTCCTCGGCCTCGGCCATGTCCTGGCACAGCCCAGCGGTGAAAAGCGCCTGAAGGAGCGCCTCGCGCGCCCCGCCAGCAGCGTGATTACGCAACTCGCCATCTTCGGCGAAAAAGCCGGCCTCGCCTTCCAGATCGTCGACGACATCCTCGACGTCACCCAAACCTCCGCCGAGCTCGGCAAGACCGCCGGCAAAGACACCGCCGCCATCAAAGCCACCTGGCCCGCCGTCTACGGCCTCGAGCAATCCAAGCTCGACTCCGCCGCACTCATCGCCGATGCCTTCGCCGCCCTCGAACCCTTCGGCGAATCCGCCACTCCGCTCAAGTCCCTGGCCCAATACCTCGTCGACCGCACCCACTAGCTAAGCTTCTCGGCTCGTCATCCTGAGCGCAGCGAAGGATCCCTGTATTGGCTCTTGCTTTGGCTCTTGCTTTGGCTCTTGCTTTGGCTCTTGCTCTTGCTTTGGCTCTTGCTCTTGCTTTGGCTCTTGCTCTTGCTCTTGCTCTTGCTCTTGCCTTTTGCCTTTCTTTCTTTCTGTCATTCCCGTGGGGAATCTGCTTCTCTCCCCTACCGCGCACGAATCCGGGTGCCCCATCCTCGACGCGCAGCTTCATCGCGCGGCAGGGTGGGTTCGCACAAAGCCCGCACCACCAAGAATCCCACTGGAGCCACCATGCAACTCCGCCCCCGCCACTACATCCTCCTGGCCATCATCATCGCAATCTTCGTCTTCAACATCGTGCGCCACCGTCACGATGCACGAAACGCGATCTCCAACACCCCCGCGCCCATCATCATCACCACGCCCCGCCTGAACACTCCCGCCTGGGCCGCCTTCGACCACGCCGCCAGCCTCCGCGACGCGCCCGACTCCGACTTCCAGCCGGCGCTCAAGGATCTCAACCAGCTCATCCCTCTGGACCCCAACCAGAACGACGGCCACATCGCCGCCATCAAGGGCTGCCTCACCTGGCTTGAGTTCTACCGCCAGGGCATCGCCCACACCTCCAACGACCCCCAATGGAAGTCCCGCAGCAACCACCACCTCGACGACTGCGTGAAATACCATCTCGACACCGCCGCCTAATCTATCTGGTTTTCCTGAGCTGGTCCGAAGATCAGGGTTCCCGGCGGCCGGTCTTTGTCCGCTGAGGTGGAGGCTGGGCGCCTGTCATCCGCATCACCCAAACCCAGTCCTCTCGACAACCCAGTCCTCTCGACCGGAGGCTCACGTCCTCATCGTGAGCCGCAGCGGAGAGAGCCCTGTATCTGAACTCGCTTAGACTACCCATAGAGCCCATGACGAACGCCGACCTCCTCCAACTCCTCCGCGATTGCTACACCCCCGGCCCTAACCCGGCAGGCCGCAACATCGTCGACGCCAACCTCGTCCGCTCCGCCACCCTCACCCCCGACACCGACGCACCCGGTTCAACCATCCCCGGCCTCCCCCCTCGCCACCTCGCGCGCATCACCCTCTACGCACCCGGCGCCGACGAGGCCGCCAACCTCCAACTCGTCGCCCAGATCGAGAACCGGCTTCTCGGCCTCGAATCCATCTCGCGCGTCGAGGTCAAACTCCTCCCAGCGCTCTTCCCGATCCTCTGAACCTCCACCTGCAAAACTTGCGTCCCCAAAACCACAACGTGCGTCACGAAACCTAGCTGAATCAACCGTCGCGCAACCCGAAACAGGGTTGTATTGACCTGAAAATCGCGAGTTTCCCCACAAATCTAATGTCAAGCCGAAAAATCCAACCCGCGATTCACCCCTTCGACCAACTCCACGGAACCGACACCTCCGGCCTCATCCCGGGCTCGGTCATCGTCCAGGGCACCTCCGCAAAGGTCGAAGAGCTGACCGCCTACTACGGCGTCGCACCCTCTATCCTGCATGGTCTGTTGGACTTATGGCTGCAGCGCACCGCTCCTCAGCCAATCGAGCGCACGGTCTTCCTCGACGTCGGCGCCGGCAAAGGCCGCGCCATGCTCCTCGCCTCGCAGTTTCCCTTCCTGCGCGTCGAAGGCGTCGAGCTAAACCCCGACCTCGCACGCATCGCCAAAGACAATATCTCCCTCTGGAACAACGACTTACAAGCCGAAGCCCTCGCTCCCCTCACCCTCTACCACGGCGACGCAACCACCCACCCACTCCCCTCCGAACCCACCCTGGCCTTCCTCTTCCACCCCTTCGAACTGCCCATCCTCCGCCGTTTCCTCCGCCATGTCGAGAGCTCGCAAGCCGCACATCCTAAACCGTTTGATCTCCTCTACGCAAACGCCGAGCACGGCTCTCTTCTCGACCACCACCCCGCCCTCACCCGCCTCTGGATGGGCCCGGTCGCGATGACTCCTGCCGATCACGTAGCCGACCTGGCCGCCATCGCCGAACAGAAGGAATACGGCTCCACCGGCGACGAACTCTGCGCCATCTATCGCCACACCGGCCGCAAACCGCAATAAATCCAACACTTTACGGCCATATCATGCCTCTACCACCGCACCCGCAGCAGCCGTTCGTTCTCGGTCTCACCCTGGGTGATCGCAATCTCCGCATCCGCACGCTCCCTCACGCTCGCAAACCGGTCGCCCCACTCGACCATCACCAGCGCATCGGGAGCATCGGCCATCTCCCACAGCCCTATGCCCTCTAGCTCCCGCTCCGTCTCCAGCCGATACAGATCCAGGTGAATCAGCCGCACCCTGCGCCCCTGATACTCATGCACCAGAGTGAACGTCGGGCTGGTCACCTCATCCGCATCCGCGCCCAGCGCCGCCGCCATCCCACGCACCAGCGTCGTCTTCCCCATGCCCAGATCGCCGCGCAGTACCACCAGCTTCGGCGCCGCCAGCAGCTCCGTGATCGACTCGCCCAGCCCCAGTGTTCCACTCTCACTGCGGGTGCGAAGCCTCTTCTCGTGCGTCCACTCTCTCATCGTTCGTTGTACGCCTTACCTTCCGAAGCCTTTTTCGTTGCCGTCCCTGCCTTTGCGGTCCCCGAGATCCAGGTCAACCCATCCTTGTCCGTCACCCGCGCGCAAAACGCCTGCCACAGGTGGTTCACAGTGTCCGTCGCGAGCACCGTATGCTCATCCTGTGCGAGGCACGCAAAATCCCCTGCCAGCCCATGCAAGAACACCGCCGCCTCCACTGCGCGAGCAACATCATCCGGATATTGCGCCAGCATCGCCGACACGATCCCCGTCAGAATATCGCCGCTCCCGCCCTTCGCCATCGACGGATTCCCGGTCGTATTAACCGCAATCCTTCCATCTGGATGGGCCACCAGCGTGCGCCATCCCTTCAGCACCAGCGTCACGCCATGCTCAGTCGCAAACCTTCGTGCCAGCCCAACACGATCAGCCTCGACCTCCTTCACCGTCATCCCAACCAACCGCGCCATCTCGCCTGGATGCGGCGTCAGCACAATCGTCCGCGGCTTGCCCTTCGCCTGCGCCGCTTTCACCGCGTCATGTAGCAGCGACGTCCTCCCAGCCAGCGCATTCAGCGCATCCGCGTCGATCACCATCGGCAGCGTCACGCGCTCTACAAATGCGCGCACCCACTCCGGCGTAGTACCCTCCTGACCCAACCCGGGCCCAATCCCCACAACTGTCATCCCCTTCAACAGCTTCGCCAGCGACTCCTTCCCCAGCATTTCAATCGACAGCCCACCTGAACCCTCCGTCGCCAATGGCGTCAGCATCAACTCCGGCGCAACCGCGGCCACAATCGGCAGTATCTCGCGCGGCACCGCCGCCGTCACCAATCCCGCACCCGCACGCATCGCCGCCACGCTCGCCATCGACGGCGCTCCAGCCTTGCCAAACGCACCACCCACCAGCAGCACATGGCCGAGCCGTCCCTTATTGCCATCGATCGCTCGCGGCGCCTCGGCAATCGCCTTCGCACTCCCACACCAACACAGTCCCGTCGCAGATTCGATCGCATCTTCAGGCGTTCCAATGGGCGCCACCACCACCGGCCCAAACGCCTTCCCCGTCGTCAGTTGCCCAAACACATGCGCCAACTTTGGAGCCGCAAACGTCACCACCGCGTCCGCTCGAAACGCCCCCTGAGCCGTCTCCTCCACCGAATCCGCATCCCACCCACTCGGCAAATCGACCGCCACCACTGGAACCTTCGTCGCCTCTAACAACGACTGCGCCGTGGCCGCCAACCCACGCAAAGGCGGCTTGAAACCCGTCCCCACCACGGCATCAACCACCAACTCAGCGCCCTCCAGCGCCGCACGCAGACCATCCTCATCGGAGACCACACGCATTTCGACACCAGCCTGCATCTTCGCAGACCTCAGCGCAACCGCCGCATCACTCTTCACATCGCCCGCCGCACCCAGCGGGGTCCCCGACGAGCGCCTTTCCTCGTTGGGGCGGAGCAGCGCCACGCGCACGCGACACCCTGCCGCCGCCAGACGCCGCGCCGCCACCAATCCATCGCCGCCGTTATTTCCCTTGCCAGCCAGCACCACCACCAGCCCGTCGCCCGCGAATCTTCGCAGACAAAACCGCGCCACCGCCGCGCCCGCATGCTCCATCAACTGCATAACCGGCACGCCCGATTCAACCGAGCGCCGGTCCGCTGCACCCATCTCTTCTGCTGTCAGAATCTTCATTGCGAGCCAATGCCTCATTCGGTAGGATACAAATGCTTACTGCCCGCCGCTGAGCTGCCCCACAGAAGCCGTCGTCACCGTCTTCGACTGGAAGTAGTTCCGGTCATACATCGCACGGTAAAACTCACCCGTCAGTTCCGCAGCCTTGGGCCCGAACGTCGGCTTGCCGCCTTCCAGGAAGATCACCGTCACAATCCGTCCCGTCGGCGCATCGCCATAGCTCACAAACCAGCCAAACCGCGTCCCGTTATCCGAGCACGTGCCCGTCTTCCCAAACACCGGGAACTGTTCGAAGTTCGTCCGCAGCGAGCGCGCCGTTCCATTCGAAAAGTCCACCGCCCCCTGCATGCCCGGCAGAATCTGCGGAATCACATCCTTGATGTCCAGCAGTCGCTTCACCTTCGGCTGGAAGTCCACCGCCTCGGCCTGCGTCGTCGGATGCTGCAGGTAATACAGCGTCCCTCCATTCGCAATCGCCGACACAAGCGCTCCCAACTGCAGCGGCGTCATCGAGATGCTCTCGCCAAACGAGCACATCCGCCCCACCCCGCCATCCGCTGCCGGCAGCACCTTATCCGGATACACGCCCAGATGCTCACCCGGAATGTTGTATCCCGCCAGCTCGCCCAGCCCAAACTCGTTCGCATAGTGCTTCACGCGCTCAAAGCCCATCGCGCGGCCCAGCACCTCGAAGTACAAGTTAATCGACCTCGCCAGCGCATGCGTCAGATCCACCGAGTAGTGGCCGCCAAGATTTACCGGCGTATCCGCCTTGACCATGCCCTCTTTCAGCGCCGCCAGCGCCACTGCCACCTTGATCGTCGAGCACGGTTCCGCGCCAGCGCTCAGCGCCAGGTTCTGATTCACCATCGCGAGAATGCGCCCGCTCGACGGGTCGATCGCCAGTACCGTGCCGTTCATATTGCCCAGCGCATCAATTGCCGCCGCGCGCACTACCGGATCTTCACCGCCGATCACATCGGCCGCCGTCAGATTGTCGGCAAAGCTGCTCGCCGTAAACCGCTCACCATACGAACGTATCGAACTCCGCCGTCCCCTCACACGCTCAACCACCCCATGTTCAGGAACCGCAACTGCTCGATGCCCACGGACAACTCGACGCGCACTACCCCGCGAAGCCGCACGATGCGAAGTCGTCGCCGCAACTCGCCTATGTCTCACCGTTGCATTCGCCGCATTCGCGCTCATCAAGCCCGCAAACAACAGAAACACGATTACCAGCCCTGATATTCTCCGTCCCATCTCTTCTCTTCTCTTCTCTAGTGTTGCTCTTGCTGCCGCCGTTATTCTTCCCAATTTATGAAGAGCAAGCCGCCGTTTAGCGGCAAGCCGCTATTCCTATTAGATGCCATCGTCGTAATCCGTGCACGACAGACAAAACAGCGGCCAGCAGGTTAAAGCCTCGCTACTGCTTCCGCCGCAGGAACGCTGGAATATCGAGTTCATCGTTGTCGGCCGTGCTCTCTCCCGCATATCCTGCGAACGACGGAACCCGAGGATCAGACCACTGCCTGGACGCCACTTCCTCGGCAGCCTTGGCCGACAACTCATCCTTCGGCCTGCGAAAAAAGTCGTCATCAAACACCGACGCGCGCACGGGAAGCAACTCCGGCGCGGACTCCTTCGCTGCCGCTGCAGCCTGACCCGCGCCCTGAACCGCACCCCGGATATCGATGGCTCCATACACCTCGGCCGCTGGCCGCGATAACTCAATCGTACGCTCCGGCGCAAACTCAGGAATGTGCTCCACTACGACTGGCCCACACGCTGGCTCGGGATAGGTCTCCGCCTTCGGCTCCTCCAACGCGAGCGCCGAAGCAGACGGCTCATACTGCCCTGGCTCCTCACACTGCGCAGCCGCACTCGGCGCAAACTCAATTCGCGGCGCCGGCTCCTGCCACGCCTGTTGCCGCGCCGTCTCGTAATAGGACGACACGGGATAGGTCGGTCGTTGCACCGGCGCCTCGGCCATCGGCTCTTGGACAACCGCAGCCCGCGATTCCGCGACTGACTCCGCGACTGGCTCCGCTGCAACCTCTGGCTCGCTTGCACCCCGTATCGTCGGCGTGGGCGCCTGCGAAGCGAAGATTACCCGTTCTGTCTCCGCTACAGGCTGCTCCGCCTCCTGGGAAAACCGTGCCACGAGCGGTCGCGCCACAATACGAGGAACAACCTCATGATGTGCAGTCGGCAAACCTGCTCCGGCCATCATTCGCTCCCGCCGCGCAGGCATCGCCTCGCGAAACCCCGTAGCGATGACGGTGAACTTCACCTCGTCGCCCAGACTCTCGTCCAGCACCGCGCCGAAGATAATATTCGCGTCCTCGTGCGCCGCCTCCTGAATAATCGACGACGCTTCGTTTACCTCGCTCAGCCTCAGGCTGCTTGAGCCGGTGATGTTGATCAGAATCCCGCGCGCTCCGTCGATCGCCCCGGCTTCCAGCAGAGGCGACGCCATCGCAGCCATCGCAGCCTCGCGCGCGCGGCCCGGCCCCGACCGCACCGCTGTGCCCATGACCGAGTAGCCCATCCCCGCCATCGTCGTCTTCACATCCGCAAAGTCGCGATTGATCACGCCCGGAATCGTAATGATGTCCGAGATCCCCTGCACGCCCTGCCGCAAAATATCGTCTGCAATCCTGAAGCTCTCGAAGAACCCCGCGTCCTTCGCCGTTGTCAGCAGCTTATCGTTCGGAATCACGATCAACGTATCGACCGATTCCAGCAGCTCCTGCAATCCGCGTTCGGCCTGCATCGCGCGTCGCTTGCCCTCGAACCCAAATGGCCGCGTCACCACGGCGATCGTCAACGCCCCCATCTCGCTCGCCAGCGAGGCGATCACCGGAGCCGCACCTGTTCCCGTGCCGCCGCCAAGCCCAGCCGTCACGAACACCATGTCCGCGCCCTCGAGCGCCTCGATGATCTTGTCCGAATCCTCCAGCGCCGCACGCCGCCCAATATCCGGATTTGCCCCCGCACCCAGCCCGCTCGTCAGCTTCACGCCCAACTGCAGCTTGATCGGCGCATTCGACCCCTCCAGCGCCTGGACATCGGTGTTCGCCGCAATAAACTCGACGCCTTCGACATTCGCCGCAATCATCCGGTTGATCGCGTTGTTGCCGCCGCCGCCCACGCCGATCACCTTGATCCGCGCACTGCGTCGCGTCTCTTCATGGTAGTGAATGCGGAGTGCGTCTTCCGGTGGATTAGACATAGGCGTATCTCCTCAGGCGTTTGCGAAACACCTTTCTTCATTCTGCATGGCGGATGCGTGGAACGCGTTCAGGAAAACCCGCCCCGCATCTATCTCGATTACCGCGCCGCTATCTCGATCATCGGCTTGCGGCTTACTTCCCTTACCCATTACTTCGACGGCAGATGAAACACAATCGCCGCACCGATCGACATCACCCCAACCGACCCGGGTCCATCTCCGGTTGCTGAGCTGCCAAAGCGGTCCATATTGCCGATACCAAGCTCTACGGGCCGCAGATCGATCACCGGAAACACATGAATATCTACACCTGCGAACCCTTCATACATCATGAAGTTGTCCTCTAAACGCGGATTGGGTACTCCCCCAGAGTTGAGCGTGGTCGCTCCAAACGGTAAGGTTGCATTGCTGCGCGCATACCCTGCCGACACCTGCGCATACGGACTCAGCCAGGAGTAGCGCGTATGGAACGAACCCCTCACACCAAACAGCACATCATCCAATCCTGTGGCATTGCTGCCGCCGGCCGAGCTCGTCGCCGACTTGTTCGAGTGCTCAGTGCCCCCGCGCAGATCAAAGCCAAGCCGCACCGGCCCAACCGTACGGAAGTCGTAGTACGCACCTCCTTGAATCCCAGAAGGATTCACCGCACCGTTTGCACTGGAGCACGTCACTGGCGCGCTCTCAAAGCACGTAATGCCACTAAGCCGCGTCGCCGAGTACCCCACATACACGCCCGCCTGGGCTCGAGCCGCAACGGCACACCCAAGTCCCAACAAAACTACCGCCAAGCTCTTGCAAAATCTCATAGCTCCCAGTCTATCGTCTACACCGCCGTCCGGTTGCGGTCCAGCCCTCTAAAAACTCCCTGCAAAGATCGACTTCAGCTTCTGCGCCAGCCCCTGCTCCTCGCTCGCTTTGCGCACCTGCGTCCGGTGCGTGTACAGCAGCATCCCGATCGCCGCCGCAAACTCCGGCTTAGCCAGCTCCGACGGCATCCTGCTCAACGGCACCGGATAACCGATTCGCGCCGGCACGCGCAACAAACTCTCGGCATTATCCAGCAATCCAACCAGGTGCGCTCCACCGCCAGTAAACACGCAGCCCGCGCCCATCGCCTCCAGCACGCCGCCCGTGCGCAGATTATCGCGCAGCATCGTCAGCAGCTCGCGCGCGCGCGGCTCCAGTATCTCCGCCAGAAACCGCTGCCGCACCATCCGCGCCGACTGACCGCCCATCGCCAGATCACTGCCAATCTCAATCTCATTCAGCTGTGGAATCGACGTCACCACGCAGTTTCCGTACATCCGCTTCAGCTGTTCGGCCTCGTCCACACTCACGTGCAGCCCCACTGCCAGATCATTCGTAAAATGGTCGCCGCCAATCGGCAGCACCGCCGTATGCGCCACCGAGCCCTCAAAGAACACCACCAGCTCCGTCGAACTCGCTCCTATGTCCACCACGCACACGCCCAGCTCGCGCTCGTCGGCCGACAGCACCGCCTCCGCCGCCGCAAGCCCCTCGAACACCGTATCCACCACCTCGAGCCCCGCGCGATTCGCGCACGTCACCACACTCTGCGCCGCACTGCCCGAGCACGTCGACAGATGCAGACACACCTCCAGCCGGTTCCCCACCATCCCCACCGGATCGTGAATTCCGCCCTGGTCATCGAGGATGAACTGCTGCGGCAGCAGGTGCAGCACCTCGCGGTCCGGAGCCAGCCCCACCGAGCGCGCCCGGTCGATCGCCGACCGCACATCCTCGCGCGTAATCTCCTTCATCCGGCTGCCCATGCTGATGCCGCCCTGCGAGTTCATCCCGCGGATATGCGGCCCGCCAATCCCAACCACTGCCGTCTCAATCGGCGCCTTCGTCGACTTCTCCGCCGTCAACGCTGCCGAATTGATCGCTTCCGCCGCCGGCCCCAGATCCGAGATCACGCCCCGCCGCATTCCCCGCGACGCCTCTACGCCGTGCCCGCGATACCGCAGCACGCCATCCACCAGCTCCGCCACCAGCACGCAACTCTTTGAACTACCCGCATCCAGCACGGTGATCAGGTTGTCAGTCTTCGTATTCATGGAGTCGCTCCACCGGCGCCATTGGCTCCGCCGCTCTTCGTTGTCTTAGCCAACGCTACCCTGGTCAACGCAGCCTTGTGTGCTGCAGCCAGCGCCGCAAACTCCTTCTGATTCGCTGCGCTCTGACCCGCCGCCGCCTTTTTATTCGCAACCGGCTTGTTCGCAACGGTCTTCTTCGCAGCAGGCTTCGTTGCCTTCGCCGCAACCAACTTCGGCTTCGCAGACTGCACGCTCGCAGGCTGCACGCTAGGGGGCCTCACGCTAGCGGGGGGAGTCGCCGCCACGGGTGCCGGCCTCGCTGCAACTGCATCCGCATTCGCCGCAGGTCCACTTGCGCTTCCACTGCCCGCCGGCGCAGCACCTCCTCCGCCCTGCATCTCCAGCACGATCTGGCCCTCGTACCGCATGTCCGCCGAAGCCAGCTTTGGATACTTCTGCTTCCACTCCGGCAGATGCTGTTGGAACTCGCGATACCGCTTCAGGAACTCCTCCTGCCCAAAATGCACCAGGATGTCCGAACTCCCCGACGGAACAAGCGCCTTCACGTCCTCCGGGTTCGACACATCCACCTCGCTCAGAGAGTCCGTCAGATGCTCGCCCGTACTATCCAGGGCCTGCATGAACCGCCGGTAGATCTCCATCCTCGCCGCCCGCGTCGACAGCGGATCATCCGCCGACACCCCCGTCAGCACCGGAAACGAATAATGCGGATCGCCCGCCGCGTCCGGCTGCATATCCAGCAGCACGCCGCCCGCGTCGACCAGTCCGATCTGCGTTCCCTGCCGCACAAACGCCACCGGCGTTCGCTCCCGAATCTGGACCCGGATATTGTTTGGCAGCAGCCGCATCACCGTCGCATGCTCCACCCACGGAAGCCGCTCTAAATCTGCCCGGCGTTCCGCCAGCGACACGCGAAAGATATTCCGCTCCAGGTCCGCGCCAAAGACGCGCAGCACCTGGTCCCGCGTCAGATGCTGCGCACCGGCAATCTGAATATCGTCTGACGTCTCCACCAGAAATCGCGAGTCGTGCAGCAGGTAATAGCGCACCCCCGCAACAGCCACCGCAACCGCTCCCAGCACTCCGAATGCAACCACACCAAGCACAATGCGCCCGGCCACGCTCCGCGGCAATCCACGAAACCGCAGCCGGAACGATCCTCTGCGCGGAATATACTCCGGCTCGTCCAGCGCCCCATATCCGGGCCCAGCCACGCCCGGCCCATCGTAGTCTTCGCTGCCATACCCACGTTGCAGAGCTCCCGCCGGCGCAGGCCCACGGCCCTGCCACGGCGTACGCGTCTCGGTCTCCGGAGCATAGCTCTCCTCCGGCGCCTCTAGCACCGCAGAGCCCAGCCCGGTGTCGTACCCGGACCCGCGTTTGGAACCTGTCTTCTTCATCTCCGCCTGGCCCTGAGCAAGGCCGCGGAAGAATCGCCGTATCACAACTATAACGGCCTCCGCCCGCCCCGCCGCAATACTCCGCGCCGGGGTATCGCTTCAGGAACGCTCCAGCAAATTGATTGTTCCATTTGATTGCTTCCTCTTCGCCTACCTGCCGCGCAGTTCCTCCAGCAACATCGGTCCCGCCTGCGAGACGCTCCCCGCTCCCATCGTCAGGATCATCTCGCCCGGCCTCGCGTCTGCAGCCAGCCGCTCCACCGCCTCGGCCATCGAGTTCGCATACCTCACGCGGCCTCCGTTCTTCTCCCGAATGGCCGCCGCCAGCGCCTCCCCGGTAATGCCCTCGATCGGCTGCTCGCTGGCCGCATAGATGTCCAGGACCTGCACCGCATCCGCATCGCCAAACGCGCCCGCGAACTCCTCCATCAGGTCGCGTGTCCGCGTATACCGGTGCGGCTGAAATAAGACCAGAACGCGCCCATAGCCGCACTCCCGCGCCGCCTGCAGCGTCGCCCGAATCTCCGTCGGGTGGTGTCCGTAATCGTCCACCACGGTCACGCCGCGCTCCACCCCACGCACCTGAAATCTCCGGTCGACACCGCGAAACGTCGCCAATCCCGCGGCGATCTTCTCCGGCGCCAGCCCCAACTGCACGCCGATCGCGACCGCAGCGGTCGCATTCAGCACATTGTGCCTGCCCGGAACATAGAGCTCGAACGGCCCCAGAACCAGCCCACGCGCATTAATCTCGAAGCGCGCATGACAACCTTCCGCGTTCGGCAGCATCCGCATCCGGAAGTCAGCCTCCGCGCTCTCGCCATACGTATACACGCGCCGCGTCACCCGCGGCAGAATCGCCCGCAGCCTCGGGTCATCGACGCACGCCGTCACCGCTCCATAGAACGGAACCTTGTCCATGAACGTCACGAACGCGCTCTCAATGTCGGCCATATCCGCATATGTATCCATGTGTTCGCGGTCGAGGTTCGTCACCACCGCCAGAATCGGCGACAGCTTCAGGAAGCTGCGGTCGCTCTCATCCGCCTCCGCAACCAGATACTGGCTCTTGCCCAGCCGCGCATTCGATCCCAGCGCATCGACCCGCCCGCCCACCACAACCGTCGGATCCAGTTCACCGCCCGCGAGCACCGCCGCTACCATCGTCGTGGTCGTCGTCTTGCCATGCATGCCCGCGATCGCAATCCCATACTTCAACCGCATCAGCTCGGCCAGCATCTCCGCGCGCTGGATCACCGGAATCTTCCGCGCCCGCGCCTCCAGCACCTCAGGATTGTCCTTCGCCACCGCCGAGCTGGTCACAACGACATCGCTCGCCGCAGCATTCGCAGCCGCGTGGCCGACAAAGACCTTCGCGCCCAGCCGCTCCAATCGTTCCGTCGTCGGCGATGCCCGCAGGTCCGACCCCGAAACCGCATAGCCCATCGTGAGCAGGATCTCCGCGATCCCGCTCATCCCAATTCCACCAATCCCGATAAAGTGCACCCGCTGCGACGGGGCAAACATGGCGTGTTCCGGCAAAAAGTTCGAACTCATTCTGATGTATTGTCCCATTCGCAGGGCTTGTGCATGCTCTATCTCAAGAAAAAGCACGCTTCCCCGGACTCCGAACGGCAGCCAGGACCCATCCAACCAATTTCCGCCCCTGAAACTATCCCGAAGAAACCGCAACAAATTCTGTAGAGTATGTGTCTAATCAACCGAGAGCCGGATCAGGGCAAGCTGCTTACGAGACCGGAACTCTGTCCTCACCGCACTCGCAATCCCAGCTAGGGAGCGAAGGGCGCTGGAAGGGTAAATATATGAATCTGAATCGCGCAATTCGCAAACTTCTGGCAGCATCGGCAATTGCGGCCGCCGCGTTCATTGCCATGCCTGCGCCGCAGGCTCAGGCGCAGGTCGCAGTTACTGCAGGCTACGCCCCGCCTCCAATTCCTACCTACGACCAGCCCGAATGCCCCGGTGACGGCTACATCTGGACCCCCGGCTACTGGGCCTGGGGTGACGGCGGCTACTACTGGGTCGACGGCGCCTGGGTGCTGCCCCCCTATGTCGGTGGCCTCTGGACGCCTGGCTACTGGGACTGGGACGGCGGCTACTATGGCTGGTACCCCGGCTACTGGGGCATGACGGTCGGCTACTATGGCGGCATCAACTACGGCTTCGGCTACTTCGGTTTCGGCTTCTACGGCGGCTACTGGAACGGCGGTCGCTTCTGGTACAACCGCGCCTACGGCCACTTTGGTTCCGGCTTCCATGGCAGCACCTATAACCGCACCTATGCCGGCTCCAACGGTCGTCCCGGCGGATCGTCCTTTGCTAGAGCCGGCGCTGCCGGCAACCGCGGTGGCGCAGCCTCTCGTGGCGGCTTCGGCGGCGGCGCAAGCCGCGGCGGCGGCGGACATGTTAGCGGCGGCGGCGGCGGTGGCGGACACGCTGGCGGCGGCGGCGGCGGTGGTGGACACGCTGGCGGCGGTGGCGGCGGCGGAAACGCTGGCGGTGGCGGCGGCGGACATCGCTAAACAGCACGTCTGCTGACCATCGACAAATCAGGGCTGAGGAGCAATCCTCAGCCCTTTTTCTTTGCGCGCCTTCGGACTATCGACCCGCCAGCCGCAGCACCATCTCCGCAATCCGCTGCAACGCTCCGGGCCTTGCCAGCGATCGCGCTCGCTCCGCCATCACCGCCCGTCGCGGTCCATCCTTCAGCAACGCCACCAGCGCGGCTCGCAGCGTATCCGGTGTCACGTCGCGCTGTAGCAGCATCATCGCGGCCCCAGCTTCGACAAGCACCTCAGCGTTCTTGCGCTGATGGTCGTCCGC
>Ga0224555_1003430_pt1 | contig 16199 bp, 21 predicted proteins | sample 714S23034metaG_FD_180687 | JGI IMG/M metagenome (GOLD analysis project Ga0224555, IMG submission 180687) | Peat soil microbial communities from Stordalen Mire, Sweden - 717 S2 30-34 | ecosystem: Environmental > Terrestrial > Soil > Wetlands > Peat | place: Sweden: Norrbotten County, Stordalen...
CTAAATGCCAGCCAGGCTCGTCGCTGCCTCCCTGCATGGCAAAATCACGCCGATGTCCGCATTTTCGGCAATCTCGTACCGCCCAAAACGCCGTTCGCTGTACTTTCATGAATAATGCAGGCTAGGGATACCGATTTCTTCTTTCCGCGAGGAGGAGGAGGCGGCAGAGGTATGCCTCCATTTGCCAGCATCCGAATCGTCAGAATCCCGTTCCCATCTTTGTGTACAGTTAGTCGTGCAACTATCAGCTGGCTCAAGCTCCTATCCCAAAGAAACCGATATTCGGCATCGTCCGAAGGCGCGGCACATGCATACAGTGACGGTTCATGCATGCGTCGAAGGAAATCCGATTCCCATTGGACCTGGAAATCTCCGAAGAAGAGACCGGGCCATGTAGTCCTGCTTGTCCTGAAGGGAAGAACTCGCCTGAATTTGAGCAAGATTGAACCTCGCCCTCTTCCCGGGTGACAGGCTGTTGTACAGGCTTCTTGCAAGCAGCAGCCAGCATGACTCCCAAAACAACAAAGAGAATGTAGCCATGGCGATTCTTGCCCATACTGTGATTAGACACCGAAGCCCAAGAAAGCGGCTGTTGAGTACACAGCAGGGGTGCTTCCCGATCTCAGTCTCACTCTGCTCCTGAGTCACCGCCAACCCTTCCCCGACCCCGTTTTGGGGCGCCTGCATTGCCTTGGGGGCGAAGAGTTGTCAAAGGTCCGAGTCGGCGACCAACTGGGAGTTGGACAACTTTACTTCGTCGTTGATCGTTCCTTCTACCCAAAACCGGACGAAGCAGGGCGGTACGTGACACGCTCGCACTGCGCGCGTACCCAGGGAGTGAGAGCGAATATAATGTGCATGCCGAGCCAAAGAAGATCTTGAGTTCCAAGGAATCTTACTGACTGATGGCCAAGAGCACAATCACCTTCGACACCGTGCGGGAAATCGGACTTGCCTTGCCCGGCGTCGAGGAGAGCACAGCATACGGGTCTCCGGCACTCAAGGTCCATGGAAAAATCATGGCTTGTATGGCCATTAATCGCTCTGCTGAACCTGGCTCGCTCGGGGTTTGGGTGGATTTCGACGATCATGCCGAACTTCTCGCAGCGGACCCTGATGTTTACTATGTGACAGACCACTACACCCCCTACAACGTAGTGCTGGTGCGCTTGTCTCGCGTCAAGCGAGATATGTTGCGAGACTTGCTCTGTATGGCACATAAGTTTGTGACCCGCAAGGTCGAAACCCGTCCGCCAGCACGGAAGCGACGCTGACGGAATCCCAATCTTTTCGGTGGTTGTGCCTGGATCACCGGAAGTAACCCCTAAATTGGGGGTTCTGTCCGGATTGGCGACCAACCGCCCGGAGCCGCAAGATAGGGCCGGGGCGAATCTGGAAACGTGCATTGGGCTGTTAGCGATAACTGACTCTCTCAGGAGCCTTGATCGACAATATTCACCCGGCTCCCAGGTCCGTGAACCTTAGGAGCCACCGCGAAATGAATTATAAGACTTTGAGAGAAATGGTAAAACTTGCGCATTATGACGGATGAGCAAGAGGTCTCGTCTGACGCTGGTCCAGAGACGGAGTTCGAAACTCCGTCCGATGAGAGCACAGCGCCGGAGCCGGAGACCGACCCGGACGAAGGCCCAAAGACAATTTCTGCATTAGAATCTAGCAAAGGAGATGCAATGACCAACAAGGCGAAGCCAGCCCCGAAGTTGAACGACGATCAAGTTTCCGGCGAGATCGTCAACGATTCTCTGGGCACCGTCGATCAGGCTGATACTACTGACACTGACCCTAAAGACGATCCGGAAACTAGGGACAAAGGAGTCGAGGGGGCAAAGAAAAGAACAGAGGATTAAGGCTTCCGGGGAGGGTCTCCATGAGATCTGCACCTACTCAGATATTACCCCGCGCTTATTCTCTGAGCGGCCCTGATTGGTTAGAAGTCTATGCCCGGCAATTCTTCGGGCGCGGCGACCTGCGTACCCGCCGTGAAGTCGTCGTTATCGCCACCAAGGTTAATGGCGTCATGCGCGACGAACCCAACGGCCATGGCCTTTCGCGCAAGGCCATCTTATTCGAAATTGATCAGAGCCTCCGCCGCCTTCAGACCGACTATGTGGATGTCTACCAGATTCACCGCTGGGACTACGAAACACCGATCGAGGAAACGCTGGAGGCATTGCACGATGTGGTGAAGTCCGGTAAGGCGCGCTATATGGGCGCCTCTTCCATGTATGCTTGGCAATTCGCCAAAGCGCTCTATCTCGCCGACCTTCATGGCTGGACCCGTTTCGTTTCCATGCAGAATCATTGGAACCTGCTCTATCGGGAAGAGGAGCGCGAGATGATCGGCCTTTGCCAATCCGAAGGCATCGGCATCATTCCCTGGAGCCCTCTGGCGCGTGGCCGACTGGCGCGCCCCTGGCAGAGTGAAAGCACCAAACGCTACGAGACCGACCAGTTCGGAAAGAAGATGTACTCGCAGACCGAAGATGCTGACCGCAAAGTTGTGGATCGCCTGGGCCAGGTTGCGGGAGGGCGTGGCGTTCCGCTTGCGCAGGTTGCGCTCGCCTGGCTGCTCAGCAAGACGGCCGTCACCGCGCCTATTGTTGGCGCAACCAGGCCGCATCATCTTGAAGATGCTGTAGCGGCACTTTCATTGCATTTGACTCATGGGGAGATTGCCTCTCTCGAGGAGCCGTACACGCCTCATCCAGTGCTCGGCTTCAGTTAACTCGAAGCCTTTGCAGGCCGTGCCTGGGAGTCGCAGCCGTGATGAAGGATCTGCCCCTCTCGAAGGTCTACCAGTTATTCGAACGCGGCCCCGTGGTTCTGCTGACGACCGCCCTCAAGGGCCGAGCCAACGTCACGACCAGCACCGGTGACAAGGGCCACTTTGACATGGGTTACCATGGCTATAGATTAATGGCACGCATGCCTTGCTCGTGGTATCGCGCTCCCACCGTCACGCCCAACGGGAAAGCCGCATTCAGCCGGCCAAGCTGTTCAGGCGTCAACGCAACCTTTAATACCCCGACGTTCTCTTCCAAATAGCGCGTGTGCTTGGTTCCCGGTATGGGGACAATATCTTCACCCTGGGCGAGCACCCAGGCCAAGGCGGCCTGCGCCGGCGTACAGCCGATCTCTACCGCAAGCTGCTGAACCGTTTCAGCAACTTGCAAGTTGCGTTTGAAGTTTTCGCCCTCGAAGCGCGGGTGGTGACGCCGCCAATCGTCCTCGGGAATATCTTCAGGTGTTTTGAAGCGCCCAGTCAAAAAGCCCCGGCCCAGCGGGCTGTAGGCAACAAAGCCGATGCCTAACTGACGGCAGGTTTCCAAAATCTCGCCCTCCGGATCCCGCGACCAGAGAGAATATTCCGTCTGGAGCGCGGTGATGGGATGGACGTTGGCGGCGCGGCGAATCGTTCCTGGCGCGGCTTCCGACATTCCCAGAAACCTCACCTTGCCCTGCCGAACCAGCTCGGCCATGGCGCCGACCGTATCTTCAATGGGCGTGTTGGGATCAACGCGGTGCTGATAGTAAAGATCAATATGCGTTACTCCAAGGCGCTTGAGGCTGGCTTCACAGGCCCGCTTTACATATTCAGGCCGTCCGTTAACACCCAGAAATTCGCCGTTGGGCCCGCGGACGTTTGCGAATTTAGTGGCCAGAATTACCTGGTCGCGCCGGTCGCGAATGGCGCGCCCGACCAACTCCTCATTTTTCCCGACACCATACATGTCGGCGGTGTCCAGAAAATTGATGCCCAACGCCAGCGCACGATGGATGGCGGCGATGGACTCCCTCTCGTCCGCAGCGCCATAGAATTCCGACATGCCCATGCAGCCCAGTCCAAGAGCCGAAACCTCTAGCCCTGATTTTCCCAATTTGCGTGTTTTCATCCTGAATCAAAACTCCTTCCATCTGTCTGCAGGCGTCGCGGCCAGCGCCAGTCGTGAAGGCCCGCGTTCAGTTGCGCTTGAGAGTTGAGTTGAGAAGATCGGTCAGTTTTTTGTAGGCGCGTTCGGCTTGGGGCTCGTTGTATGCGGGATTGTCGGGAACGGTCCAGCCGTGGTGCGCTTCGTAAACTTCGCTCTCGTAATTCCCGCCCCACACCGCAAGGGCGCGATTGAGCTTCTCGATGGCTTCCTGCGGCATCGAGCGATCCTCGGTGCCGTGGCCGAAATAGAGATGTGCCTTGACGCGAGAAAGAAGCGTGTGCGGGCTGGTCGGTGCGTCGGTGTAAAGAGCGCCGCCGTGAAATGAAGCAGCGGCGGCAATCTGGTCCGATCGCGTGACAGCGGCCCGCAACGCCATTTGCCCGGAGAAACAGAAGCCGACGGCGCCAAAGGCTTTTCCACTGACACTCGGCTGCTTCGCGAGAAAATCGACGTACGCGGAAAGATCGCGGTCCATCGCGTCGGGCGTCAGCGGACCGCGAATCTCGTTCATGCGTTTTACGAAGCGCTCGTCGCCTATCTTGAAAGGGGAATTGAAGATGGGCGGCTTGCCATTGCGATAGAAAATATTTGGGAGAAGCACCGTGTAGCCCTCGGCGGCTAGACGGCTGGCCATGCCCCGGCTTGCATCACGAATACCGAATATGTCCGTCAGGTAGAGGACGCCCGGCCAGCGGCCTTCTTTTTCCGGCTGAATCAGGAAGCCGTCTGCAGCGCCATCTGGAGTTCGAATCTCGATTGCTGTTTCGATCATGCCTGCTCCTCGATGAAGAGTTCGAAGGCCGCACGCGGATTTTGCCGGGATGCGTCGGCGATTCATAGTTCGCTGCTGCGCTGCCGGAAGTGTAGGTAAGCGAATGAAACTTCGGCTTTGAACCAGTTTTTCGGTACCGATTCAAATTTTACTCCTGACAGGTTGTTCGGCAGTTACCACTTGTGAACTAGCCAACACGCCTCCGGCGGGTACGCGATGCGCTGATGAAGTGAACGTTGCCATCGTAAACGTGAGCCCTGACACAGCAGTGGGTCACTCACGGATCGGGCTGCCGGCTCGGGCCATTGGGATACTGGCTCCGCCATAGATATCAAGATTCGGCGGAATGACTGGATTGTGACGGCCCGCAGATGCTCGAAATGTGCGTTCCGGGTGAATAACCGGCCACTCGTCCCCAACCTGGTTTTACACCCCCGAGTCTCTGGCCGCCCCGGCTACCGAGACTGCTCCGGATGGGGCGGCCTCCCGTTCCAGCGATGCGCCCGGGATTGTGAGACGCTGAATGATAATGTGGGAACGATGCCACTTGACTGGAGTTGCGGGGCCCTTGCGGAAGGGCTGCGATGCTACAAGAACGAGGAGTTTTTCCTCGCTCACGAGCACTGGGAAGGTATCTGGCTGAACTGTGAGGAGCCAGAGAAGACGTTTTTGCAGGCTTTGATTCAAATTACGGCAGCGTTTCACCACCTTCAGCGGAAGAACTTTAGAGGCACCGCATCGCTGCTGCGCGCAGCATTGCGCCGGCTTGATTCATTTCCCGCTGCTTATGGAGGTATAGCAGTCGAGGCCCTTCGCGAAAGCGTTCGAGCTTGGCTACAGGCGCTCGATCGAGAGGGGCCATCTCCACAACTTCCTATTCCGCAGCTTCGATGAGGTCCAAATATGAACGTGAATCTCGGGCGCAGATGGCCGGACTTTCCCCTAGTTTCGGGCGAATTACCGGTACTCTTCCCCGACCCGGCCTGCGGCCGGTCTCGAATTCTCTCCAAGACGAATATCTGGGAAAGGGAAGAGTGGGCGACTTCGCAACCGGAGCTCCGGCGGTATATGCTTCGTGCCAGGATTGAGAAGAAAAGGTGCGGTTGCAGGTCGGTTTGTCGTCGAGAATTACCAGATGAAGGGGAGACGGGGATTTATGCGAATTCTCGGGTTGGTGCTCATTTTCATTGGAGCGGGGTTCGGATTGGCCGGATGCTTCTTCGGTCGTGCGTCTTGGATTGGATTGAATGATCGCTCTGTTCCCATGTGGTTATTGTGTGAACTCTTCGCCGGCATCCTGCTATTACTCGGCCTTGTGGTCCGATTCTCTCGCGCTGCTCAATGAAGCCCCGTATGATTAGTGCATCGCGGACGTATTACCGGCCACACATCCAAAAACCTCTCAATTGCCTTCCCGAGCCTGATCCCCGTGCAAGGATAGGTTTCTTTAGACAGTAGTTCAGCGATTTTCTCGTCGTTTTTTGTTACGCTGCAAGCTGTTCTGCAAATACTGAGAGAGACCTCTTGGGGCTGATTGGATCGTAGTATGGTTGTACTCCCAAAGCGTCCGGTAGATCTCCGCCACGAGCTCTCCGGCGTTCGATGTCGACCTTCATCTGAACGCGGCATTTACCCACACGTGACGGGAGGGCAACGATGGTCATGGAAGCAAATACTCCTCCTGATTTTGCGCTGAAGACGGACAGGGACGACCACGACCTTCCTGCCGAGCAGGTCGTGGTAGCTTACCACGAGAGAACGAAGCACCACTACCACCGCTATGCCGCCGCGCTTGGATACATGGATTGGGCCAAGCAGCCAGATCCGTTCCGCCGTTACGACGGAGCGCCGCTGGTTCGCCTTCCTTTCCCCGACGGGGGGCGAGCGCTTCCGTATTGGCAGCTCTACGTTCCGGACAACATGGTGCCGGCTCCGCTTTCGGTCGACTCCATCTCACTCTTCTTGCGCTATGCATTCTCGCTGACAGCTTGGAAACGGTTCGAGGGAACCACATGGTCTCTGCGTGCCAATCCGTCGAGCGGGAACCTCCACCCGACGGAGGGATACGTGCTCTTGCCGTCTTTGGACGCTATCCACAACCGTCCCGGCGTATACCACTATGCATCGAAGGCGCACGGTCTCGAGCTTCGAGCGGACTTTGATCCCTCGGTTTGGGCGGCCTTGACGGCAGCGTTTCCGGAGGGCTCATTCCTCGTGGGGCTGTCGTCCATTCTTTGGCGGGAGGCCTGGAAGTATGGCGAGCGTGCGTTCAGGTACTGCCAACACGATGTCGGCCATGCGTTGGGGACGATGCGATTCGCGGCGGCTGCCCTCGGGTGGAAATTCCGCCTCCTCGACCGTGTGGGTAACGCCTCCGTGTCCCAACTTCTCGGACTTGACCGCGAGGCCGACTACACCGGCGCCGAGCGGGAGCAGCCCGAACTCGTGGCGCTTGTGGTCAGGGAGAAATGGGCTAGCGACCGGGGCCTCTGCCTGTCCAAAGAGTTGGTATCCCAGGTGGCCACTTCTCAATGGTACGGCATGGCTAATGTGCTGAGCCCCGAGCACGGCGTCGATTGGCCAGTGATCGACCAGGTGGCTGTCGCCACTACAAATTCGAGGATTGCGGCCGACGAAGAGTTCTCCAGGTTCCCTTCGGAGGAAGAGCTCTTCGGGGCGCCAGTTCGGTCCGGAGCCTTCTCTGCGGAAAAAGTTATCCTGGGGCGTAGAAGCGCGGTGAGCATGGACGGGTCCACAGCGATTCCTGCGGCGACCTTCTTCCGGATGTTGGCTCGTCTCGTACCCACCCGAGACGGCCAATCTATGCCGTGGGACGCCCTACCTTGGCGCCCACGCATCCACCTGGGCCTCTTCGTGCACCGCGTGAACGACGTACCTCCTGGTCTCTACGGGCTCGCTCGGGATCCGGAGAAGGTCGAGACACTCCGGCAAGCGATGCGGCCTGAGTTCCTGTGGCTACGCCCTCCGTCGTGTCCGCATAGCCTTCCCTTATTCCTACTGAAAGCGGGGGACTGCCGTACTCTGGCCGTGAGCATCTCCTGCGGTCAAGACATCGCAGGGGACGGGGCCTTCAGCCTTGGGATGATCGCCGAATACATGGACAGTTTGGTTGTCTATGGCGCCAGCTTCTACCGAAATCTCTTCTGGGAGGCCGGACTCGTGGGCCAGGTACTGTACCTCGAGGCAGAAGAGGCGGGCATTCGTTCGACCGGGATCGGCTGCTACTTCGATGATGCGGTTCACGAAGTGTTCGGCATCTCTTCGCGTGATTGGCAGAGCTTCTACCATTTCACTGTGGGTGGCCCAGTCGAGGATGGACGCCTTACCACCTTGCCTGCGTATAACTTGGGGGAAGCAGGATGAGCACCCCGACATTCGAATTAGATCGGTCGCCCGCGGCGTTCATTGCGACGTTGGAGGTGGATAGCCCGATGATGCAGGCACCGGAACCGCGATGGCTTTGGTCTTGTCTCCGCCGTCGGCGAGCGCATTGGCGATTTCGCATGAACTGAGAATCCTTTCTGGCGATAACGGCGTTTGGGGACTAATCGTCGCGATCATCCCTAAGAACCGGTCCAGAAACTAAGGAGATCGTCGCAGGAGCATTATGGACGAAGGCGATGTAGATCATGGATTCTGCCAAGGTGTGGCGAATTTCGTAGTCTTTGCTGAGGCGGCGTGACCAGTTGAGCCAGGCGAATGTGCGTTCGACGATCCAGCGCTTGGGCAGTACGCGAAACAAGTGTTGCTCGTTGCGTTTTACGATCTGGACGGAGTAGTCAAACATATCTTTGGCCCAGTCGATCAGCTTGACTGCGACATGGTTGTTGAAGCGGCGATGAAACGCTTTGGCCGTCTGGACATTCTCGTGAATAACGCCGGCCGAGGCAGGAAGTATGTCAGCAGCGCATTCTTCGCGGAGCCTGCTCGATTTTGGGAGATTGCGCCTCAGACCTGGCGCATGATCGCCGATACGAACGTCAATGGCCCTTTTCTGATGGCAAGAAGCGCTGCACCCGTGATGGTGAAGGCGGGTTGGGGACCGATCGTCAACGTCTCGATGAACCGCGAGACCATGCGCCGCCACGGCTTCTCGCCTTATGGCCCGTCGAAGGCGGCGCTTGAATCGGAAACGATGATCTGGTCGCGGGACCTTGAGGATACGGGCGTAACCGTGAATGCGCTCTTGCCTGGAGGAACTACCCTTACAGGCAGGATTCCGGACGATGTGCCAGCCGAAGCGCGGTCGGCATTGCTCGATCCGGCAATCATGGTCCCGCCATTGCTCTGGCTTGTTTCGCCCGGATTCGGACGGAATGACCGGTCGCAGGCTGGGGGCGGCTCCGGCCGGCCAGACTCTGCTGACTTCGAAGTCCGAGTTCCTCTTAGCTGAGGAACGGTCAGGGACGCTTCTCCCTGTTCGGCCAGCCATAGTTGGTGCGTAACCGCATTGAAATGCATCGAAGACGTGGAGGAGAATGCAATGACACAGCAACAATCGCCGGTATGGTTTATCACCGGTTGCTCGACCGGCTTCGGCAAGGAACTTGCAAGACTTGTGCTGGCCAAGGGATGGCGTGCGGTAGTGACAGCCCGCAACCCCGATCAGTTGAAGGAACTCGTTTCCGGGAAGGAAAAGGACGCGCTCGCCGTGCAACTAGATGTGACGAACCGGGCGCAGATCGCGCATGCCGTGCAGCAGGCTGAGAAGAAGTTTGGACAGATCAACGTGCTGGTGAACAACGCGGGATATGGTTATATCGCGGCAATCGAAGAAGGCGAAGAAGACCAGGTTCGTGCGATGTTCGAGACCAACTTCTTTGGCTTGGTCGACCTCACAAAAGCTGTGTTGCCAGGCATGCGCAAGCGGCGCAGCGGTCACATCGTGAATTTCTCTTCGATAGGTGGTTTGGTCAGCTTTGCCGCCACCGGCTACTATCATGCCACCAAGTACGCGGTGGAAGGTTTGTCGGAGTCGCTTTCGATCGAAGTTGCCCCCTTGGGCATCAAGGTACTAATCGTAGAACCGGGTCCGTTTCGCACAGACTGGGCAGGACGCTCACTGCTTGAGTCCAAAATCGTTATTGACGATTATGCCTCGACTGCGGGCGAACGCCGCCGGCAGACCCATGAACGAAGCGGCAGGCAGCAGGGAGATCCGGCACGGGCCGCGGAAGCGATCATCGAAGCTGTCAGCTCAGAAAATCCGCCACTTCACCTGCTGCTCGGCAAGCCCGCGCTGGAGTTGGGATACAAGAAACTCGAGGCTATGAAAAAGGACTTCGAGGCTTGGCGGCAGACCACGATTGGCGCCGATTACCCGGAGTTTCAGGATGCCAAATGAGGAGTGCGTGATGCGGTGTGGCCGCCAGACGGACGGCCACACGCTCCTCTTCAGTACGTTCCGGCTTGCCAGACGATGGTCGCCAGAAGTGCCGTTCGTCACTGCAAAGTCACATCAATAGCGGTAAGAGTGTCTGCAGGTGGCGCGATCCATGATGAGGAGCCGCTTCGAAGATCAATGCCGAGCGCTGAACGGCTTTGCCTCAACCGCTAAATCCCTGCTCTTCCACAAGCTGGCCCTCGGATCAGCATGTTGGCGGCGTGATGATCTGGGAACTGAGTGGCGATACTACAGACGCTGCACTGCTTCATACCGCGTATCGCTCGCTACAGCATCCTTTGAAAGCGCGAGTCTTCCAGGGCGCGATTGCCGCGCGGTCTCAGCCGGTGCCTGTCGCACCACCGCCATCTGCCCCAAGCAATTCCGACAGCACGGCTTCGGTGCATCCTCCAACTGATCCCATGGTTGAGGTTACTCTTGGGCACAGAGGGAGGGACCCGTCTTCTCCCGCAATTGTGGGCGAGTGACTATTGCATTCGCTGGCGAATGCTGGAGGACTGGGCACCCGTCTTTCGTTTCAGGCGCGTACGGTCGATTCTTTCAGGAGCTTCGCAGCACTTCAGGATTCGTTACGCGTACTGGTTTCCCGTCGAGGAAGGCGAGTGCATTTTCCATGCTCTGGGGGTAGAACTGCTTCCATGTTTCACGGACGCAGTAACCGAGATGAGCCGTCAACACCGTGTTGGGAGCATTTCTCAGCGGATGGTTTGCGGGCAGAGGCTCGCGGTCATAGACATCGAGCGCCGCGATGATGCGGCGAGTCTGCACAGCCTCGATCAGCGCCGCCTCGTCCACGATGGGTCCGCGCGAAGTATTGATCAGGATTGCTCCCGGCTTCATGAGCGCAAGGTCGGCGGTGCCGATCAGCCCGCGGGTGCGGGGCGACAGCACCAAGTGGATGCTGACGGCATCGGAGCGTGACAGCAGTTCCTCTTTGGAAACGAGAGTCGCGTCCGCCGTCCGTGCCTTCTCGGCAGTTAAATTCTGGCTCCATGCCAGCACGTTCATATTCAGTGCCTGGCAATAGCGGGCCATGTGCGAGCCGAGACGTCCGAGCCCGATGATCCCGATTGTCTTTCCGGCCAGGCTGATGCCAACCGGCAGACCTTCCTGGAACCGTCCGGCGCGCATATTGGCATCGGCGGCGGAAATAGCCCGCGCTGCGGCCAGCAGCAAGCCAAGTGCGAGTTCGGCGGTGGCCGCCTCGCTGGCGCCGCCGCCCGCCGTGTTGCACACGACCACACCCCGCGCGGTGCAGGCGGCGGTATCGAGCGCGCGGTTCTGCGCGCCGGTGATGCCGAGCATGCGCAGCCGCGGCAGCCGGTTGATCAGCGAAGCCGGCAACGGCGTGCGCTCGCGCATCGACAGAACGATCTCGAAGTCCGCGAGCTTCTCAGCTGCATCGTCCTCATCATTGAACGCGTGTTCGAAGAACACCACCTCGGCGCGTCCCATGAGGGGTGACCAATCGGTGCTGTTTCGTGCGATCCTCTGCCAGTCGTCCAGAACCGCTACCCTGATCATCCGTTTTCTCCTCAAATAGCTATTTTGAACCCCCTAGCCCCATGCTGCCCCACTCTGAATCTGGGGAGCGGATCAAAGACGTTGCCGGTTGATCGATCCGGCTCTCGTCTGCAACACTCGAACCAATGGGCCGTTTCGCTTCAACTGTCGAGTTTTATACGCGCTATCGTGAGCCTTATTGCCCGGAATTCTTCCAGACGGTTGCTGAACGGCTTGCTCTCCGCGGGGATGAAGCCCTGTTGGACATCGGTTGTGGCCCAGCTCCGCTGGCGATCGGCTTCGCTCCGTTCATGACAAGCAGCACGGGCCTTGATCCAAAGCCCGCCATGATCGAAGCGGCGAAAGAAGCCGCGGAACAGGCGGGAGCACCCCTCACCTTGCGTCTGGGACGCATTGAGGATTTTTCTGCCGGTGAATTGTTTGACATCGTGACCATCGGCCGTGCCCTACACTGGCTGGATCGCGGGTCCGCGCTGGAAGTGCTCGAACGAATCGTTTCCGGGTATGGGCGGGTGTTAGTCTGCTGGTCTACCAGTGTCGAAACTCCGGCAACTCCGTGGCTCAAGCCCTACCAGGAGGTTTGCCGCTCCTGGTCTGACGATCCGGACCGGCAACGCTATCGAATGGAGCCACAAAACTGGTTTGCGGGCTCGCGGTTTCGCCAATTCGATGGCGTGCCGGTCACACAGATCCGGCATGTGGGTGTCGCCGATCTGATCGGCAGGGCGCTGTCAAAGTCCAATACGTCGCCTGCATTCCTGGGAGAGCGCAAGACGGAGTTCGAAGCTGAAATCCGGTCCGCGCTCGAACCCTTCTCGCAGGACGAGAAGTTGCAGGAAGAAATTGTTGCAAACGCTATGGTCTTCGGCCGGGCAGCACTATAATTCTACCGGACATGTTCTGAGAAGGGCGCGTCGCGGAGCTTCGTTCTACACGCGTCCACCCGGTGAAGTGACTTGCCCGGTGTGAACGATTTCTCTCAAGTTCTTTGCGTCATACGGAGGTGTATGCATCGATGAACGCGCCATCTACATTTCCAGATGCTGTACCGAGGGTTGCTGGCTCTCCACTGCCTGATGCTGCGCTAGTCTCTAAACAAAACCGTCAAGCACCGGGTTTCTATCGAGGGATGCTCGGAGTGTTCGAGGTTACGGCCTTGTCGGACGGCAATGCGCCGCGGCACATGGACCAGATCCTTAGCAAGCCCGATATCGCTATCGCGGAATACGCGGCGGACCATGAAGTGCAGCCAGTCAATCTCTCGATCAACGCATACCTGATCAATACCGGCTCCTGCCTGGTCCTCATCGATACGGGAGCGGGGGAGCTGTTGGGCACCAGCAGTGGCCTGCTGATTTCCAATCTCAATGCCGCCGGCTATCAGCCCGAGCAGATCGATACGATTCTGCTCACCCACATTCACGCTGATCATTCAGGCGGACTTTCCGTTGGAGGCGTGCGGCAGTTTTCCAATGCTACGGTGCATGTCGATAGACGGGATCTCGAATATTTTGTAACGGGGAAAGATCATCCCGGCCAGTCTTCGGCCCTGCGCGCGACCATCCAGCAATCCCGTGCGTCGGTGGGTCCCTATCTTGATGCGAAGAAGATCGCACTCATCCAGGCGGGCGACGCGATCCTTCCCGGAATTACTTCACGCACTCAACCTGGACACACTCCGGGGCACATGGCTTATCTCGTGCAAAATGAAGGCCACGAGATGCTCTTCTGGGGTGACATCATTCATTCATCGGAAGTCCAGTTCGAACATCCTGAGGTCACGGTGCAGTACGACGTAAACCCGAACGAGGCTGGCAAGACGCGTTTGCGGGAGTTCGAGTTCAGCGCAGACCGGGGAATTCTGGTGGCTTCCGATCACATTTCTTTTCCAGGGCTCGGGCATGTTCGCAAGACCGGTTTCGGATATAGATGGTCCCCCATCCCATACTGCGCTACGGTAAGCGAGTTATGCCCTAAATAAGGCATGCTTCATTTCAGAACGAGAACAGGCATGGTCAAAGCGAATCTTTCCACTTGACCATCTTTTCTTTGAGATCGATGGTTCTGCCATCCACGACGAAGGTACCGTCTCCATTGGCGTGGATTGTTCTGCGCTCCTTGCGCTTTGGATCTATCCAGGCTTTGACTCCTTCGAGAATCACGATGCCATGCTTCATGACGACATCCACCAGTCTGCATTCGATGTTGGCGAGACACTCGGCAATGAGCGGTGCCTTGACGTTTTTGCCCTGCAACGGCGTCAGGCCGAAGGCATTGAATTTATCGACGTCCTGGCCTGAACAATTGCCGATCTCAACCAGCTTGGTTGCAAGGCCGACTGTGGGAATCGCAATCACGCATTCTTTGGTTGCTAGCAACGCCTCGAAGCTGTAATCCCAGGGGCCGATGATACAGCCAATCCGGGGAGGATTGAACTCCATCATCATGTGCCAGCTCATGGTCATGATGTTGGTGCGCCCTTTATTCGCGGTCGTCACCACCTCAATCCTGGACCCTGCGGCGTTTATCGGTACGAATCCGTGATTCTCGCGGTCAGCTTCTGGATTTCCAAGGGCAGGGCGCGGCGAGAACGAAAGAATTGGGCCGCCAGAACAGACAGAAGCCCTTGTACGCGCGATATGAAACGAGCTTACAAAAAGGCAGAGCAAAGGGGACACACAATTGATCTGTTTAATTTGACCGAAGATTGCTATTCTGGCAAGCCACAGGAATCATTTTCTCTTGGGCAATAGACCGTTCAGCAGTATGTTTGCCAAGTCGTCGGCGTAAGTAAGCGAGAGTCTGCGGTGATTCACAATGAGTACGTACTGCATCGTCCCGTACATTAAGTCGACAATCTGATCGATGTCCGATTCCGCGTCGAGTTGCCCTTCCGCCCGGAACTGTCCCAGGGCCACGCGCAATAATTTGCGCCGTGGTTTGACCCAGTAGGTCTGGAAGGCTGCATCCACTTCAGGATCGTCATGCGCGGCGTGGAACACGGCTCGGAGAAGCCGCCCGTTCCGTCCCATCAGGGCCTGTGCGAAGCCTCGCAGGCTTGTCCTGAAGAAGTCCTGAAGCGATGACCTCTCCGGACGGTGCAGTTCCGGCATGATGCTCTCGACAAAAGCATCGATCACCACGGCGGCCTTATTCGGCCACCAGCGGTATACGGTAGCTTTGCTTGCCCCCGCACGCTCGGCAATCGCATCCGATGTCATGTTGGCGAAGCCACATTCCTCCAACAAGGCCAGCGCGGCGTGCAGTATTCTGGCCCGCGCGGCAGCGTCGCGTGGTCTGCCGTGCGCCTTCATCCCGGCTTCCGTTACTGAAGCAATCGTCATTTGTACCTGCCTATCATAACCGCTCCTGCCCAGCACGAATGGTGCGTATAGCTGGGTGCGTGGGGCAGCCGTATGTGTGCAATCCGTTTCGATGCCGTTCGACCTGCGCGCAAGTTCCATTACGGGCGGCTATGCTCACGACGACTCACAGCTCCGGCAAGTGGTCCCCACCCGTCGGCGGCCGCCCTGGTCTGTCAGTTTCGTCCTCAGTAGCAGTGTATAGTAGTGAATAGTAAGAACGAAACAAAACCGTCTCGTTTCGTATATTGAGGTTCGTTCCACCAGAGAATCCTTATGCACTATCTGGCCAGAAGAATGCGCCGCCTGCATCCCCGGGCTGTTCGATTCACGCGGACAGAGCGCGGACGGAGCGCCGTGTTGCTGGCATTCACCGTGGCCATGGGAATGGAGTTGTGGACGGGGGCCGGAATGAGCCTGGTTCTGCCCTTTCTCACCGGTACCCTCAGTGCGTCAGCGGATGAGGCAAGTTGGCTGATCACGGTATACGCCACGGCGTTTGCCGTCTCCATCGCCATGTCGCACCGGTTGGCGAGTTACTTTGGCAATCGCAACTATCTGGTAACATCCTGTTTGACCTATGCGGTAACCTCTCTTGGCTGCGCGCTCAGCCCTTGGTTAGCCCTGATGCTGGTGCTGAGGGCCGTGCAAGGATTCGCGGGCGGAGCGTTTCTGGTGCGGGCTATCGTCTTCTTCAGGCATGACTACAGCCACCCCCGCGAACGGCTGCGAGCATCACTGATCTTCTGCGGACTGATGTACATCCCCGGCCGGGTCATCGCACCGATTGTGTCCGGCTATATGACCGATACGATCGGTTGGCAATGGATGTTTATCCCCACTGCGGTGGCCATGACCATTTGCGCCTGGGTCTTTCACCGGTATACGGCGGAACGGATCAAGGGCGACACGGAAAAGATTCGCTTCGATTTTCCAGGTTTTTTTCTTCTTATTGTGGGCATGAGCTCGTTGCAGATCGTTCTAAGCCGCGGAGAAGTCGACGGTTGGTTTGAATCGCCCTTCATTTGCATATCCACCATCGCTGCCATATTCGGCTTCGCTCTCTTCGCTGTGTGGCAGATGATGCGCGCCAACCGCCATCCTCTGCTGGATCTTCACCAACTGCGTTTTAACCGCGCAGTATTGAGTTCCACTGTGGTGGG
>Ga0224555_1003435_pt1 | contig 16178 bp, 13 predicted proteins | sample 714S23034metaG_FD_180687 | JGI IMG/M metagenome (GOLD analysis project Ga0224555, IMG submission 180687) | Peat soil microbial communities from Stordalen Mire, Sweden - 717 S2 30-34 | ecosystem: Environmental > Terrestrial > Soil > Wetlands > Peat | place: Sweden: Norrbotten County, Stordalen...
CGCTCAGAAGGGAGAATCGTTGTTTAATAAAAGGGTTGGTCGTCACTCCATAAAACTATCATTCCCCTCAAAAAGTTGCTACACTTATTTCGTTACAGTCCCTAAGCCATATCCCATCTGGCGGGCGGCCCCATGAATCAGTCAGTATTTATGACCTCCTGATCCTGAGTCTTTTAATATGCTGATGTTATCTTCCACCCTCCAGTGACGGGAGAGTTGGTTCGTAACCCATTGGTAATACGAATGTTAGGTTGCTTCATTGTTTCCGTGATGATCCGTATTTTTGCACTGAAATAGCCTGTTTCCACCTGGAGGGGTGGACGGTGAGACTAATCTCATTTTGCGCAAACGTCTCATCAGAAAGCAGAAACTACAGCACTGTTTGAAATGTTTCAAGAAATCTGACGACGGTCTAAAAATGCTTGGAAGCCCGGCGTTTTCGGACACGATGGAATTCCTGCCAACGAGCTGCCAACCGCAGCCTGAGCAGGAATTCGCCATGCACAGGCGCTGATTCCTTCCTTCCCCGTGGGCAGGTGGGCATATTTACGGTGCGACCCCAAGAGCCGGTTTATCGGACTTCACGCCTTTTTGGATAGCATGGTCAACCATTTCGCCGATGTACCGGCGGCGGGCGGCAAGTGGCAAGCGGTTCACGCGCGCCATCTCCTCCCCAAAGGCGCGGACGTGGAAATCATAGATCGCCCTCCGCAGTTTCCTCTGCATGGCTGGCGCGTGTTTTTCTTTCTGCTTTCCCGTCTTGTTCATGCCGTGACTAAACTAAAGTGTTCCCGGACATCTGGCAACCACTCCATCGCACCGGGATTTATGGTTTGAGCCAGCGCCTCTCGCGCTTCGGAAAGCATGCGAGCGACACCGAAATCGCGCAAAGGATTCATCGGGAGATACTTTTCCGCGCAGCGGACGCGAAGGTCGTGTTGGTCCGGCAATCCAGCGCTTGGCAGAAGACGCGATTTCCGCACCTCAACCATGTATCGCCGCACGGCTTTTTCATAAATACGCAGGCGAACCCTGTCAAGCTCGTGCCAGTACTCAATCTCCGCGCGCAGGGCCGTTCGCAGTTTGGGATCATGATTGGCTGCCAGTTTCAAAACCGGACGCCGTTGGCAGAAATCTACGGCTTGCTTGGTTGTGTCTCCGAAACGGCGCAACAGGTTCTCATCGTAAATGTGGAGCCATCCACGCTCATCGCCCATCTCAATCATCCGTGCGCCGAGGGCCGTCACATACGGCCAGTCCTTATCACGGTTGGTGCGTTTCATTTCCGCAACCGTGTGGGGACTTGCATAAATACCCCGAATTTCCGTCTCCCAAGGCGAACTGCTCCGGGGCGCAACGCCAAAGATATCCAGATACGCCCCGGCATCCTCGGGAGCCCAAACGAAATGACTTGTCCATCCACCGCGAAACCAGCGCGGATCCAATGGCGCGCTGAGATTCCCTCGATAATGGGGCAAATGTCCGCCCAGGGTCGCTTCGCCCAACAATTCCAGAAGTTCACCGGCTGAATCCGGCGAGCACAGCAAGTCGCAGTCTTTCGTCGCCTCGGAAACACCGAATGACACACAGGCCATACCGCTGGTAATGGCGCAGGTGATCCCGCGACTGCGGGCGCGGTTGACCAATCCCTCATAGAACCGCTCAAGCTCGGCGTAGCTGAAAGGCATCACTTGGTTTACTACGGGGCGATTGGCGTGTCCAGTGCCGCTTCGGATTAGTCGAACTCCTTCCTGGCATCCGCCGGGGCCCTGCTGGAAAGGAAAACGATGTCAAAAAGACTTTGGAACAGGTTGTTGACCTATTTCGTGCCCCGGGCAGCGTCGGTTGCTGCTGCTCCGGGACGGCCAAAATGCCCTACTGCGGCAGCGATATGATGCCCCTGCGCTGAAGTTTTACCTGCAAGTGCCGTGATCACAGCAGCGGCGGCGCAAATCACACGCGCTACAGGCACTATCCGAGGAGTTGCAACACGATTTGGGACACCGTGGGGCGCGTCACGTTCCATCTCGCCGAGAACAAACGTAAACAACTGAACCGGCACTAGGAACGGCGATGCTTGATTGGGATCAAACCGCCAGTGAGTTCATCACGCTGTCGGAATCTGTCTTAACGGCGATTCTGATTGGGGACGACTCTCGCAGCCCGCCGCGGAGCTCTTCCGACCTCTACTTGCTGATGGTCTTCTCCATCTCGGTCTTTCGGACTTGAAGCGCGGCCAACTTCTTCCTGAGGCTGGCAATCTCCCTGTTGATTTTCCGCAGCTCTGTTTGGGCCTTGCTCCCGGCCAAGTGGCTCGAGCCAAACTGTAGAGCGATATACTTCTCCAGTTGCCTCCTCAAAATTCTCAAATAAGGGTTGCCCCAGATTGACCCCTCCCGGTATTCAAGCTTGCCGGCGCGGATGCCCTTTACAATGAAATCCTGGCTCACTCCGTATTCCTTTCGAGCCGTCACGTCGCTCAGGGTTGCCCCTTTGCGATTCCATTCACCGTATTCCGCCATATTTCACTTTCCACTGACCGAGCAGTATAAAGGCCCGGCGTTTTTTGGGTTAACAAAACCCACCGCTCATTTGAAAGTGCAATGTAAGTTTTTGGCGGGCGCGCGCAAGTGCAGATTTGCGGAGCAACCATGGGGAATTGTATTTACGAATCGCGCCGCCCACGCCAGCTTGCTGTGGTATGACCAAAGAAACGATGCTCAAGGAAATGTTCCTGGAGTTGGGCCAGGCGGACTTGAAGGCGATTGGGCGGAGCCGGGGGTTTGACCCGCAGACGATTGCCTCTCCCCAGTTGATGCAGCATGTCTTCCTCTCGGAACAGGGCGTGGCGGCGGCGCTGGCATCGCTCTCAGAAACGGAGTCCCTCGGCCTGCACCTTTTGAATTGTTTCCAGGACGAGGTTGACGTGGAGTTCTTCCGGAAAATGTACCCGGATTCGGCGCCCCGCAATTCGTTTTACGGCAGTTACACGGAGCGGTTCCACGGGCTTTTTCAGCAGGTGAAGACGCAGTTGATTCGGCGCGGCGTTTTGCTGTTCGGCACATTGACTGCAAACGAGTCGCGCGGGGCGGTTTCGTTTTCCGGAGGTGTTTGCTTCGCTGTTGCCGGCCCCGTTCAAGCCCAGCAAACTGAGCATGGATGCGGCGCCACAGTATCGCCGGGAACTGTTGCGCCAGAAAGTGACGCAGATTCCGACCGAGGCGGCCGCTTCGAGCGCCAAAGCGGGAAGCGAGGAGGGACGCTGGCGCCTGGCCGAGGGAGAGTTGCTCTTTGGCGGCCAGCCGTTCCGGGTGGAACGACTCGATGCCTGGCGGGCGCGGCGATTCGAAGTTGCCGTCGGTTATACCAACAAGGCCCTGCCGAAAGCCCTGTTGCCAGTGCCGCTGCTCCTTTATGCCTTGTCCCGGCTGCGCCAGGATGAATGGCTGGCACCTGGCGAGGTCTTGTCTCTGTGGAAGATGGTCCTGGCGGGAGCCAAAGCACCCGAGCCACAGGCCGTCTGCGAAGCCGGCTTCCAATGGGCTTGCCTCGAAAAGGCCGAACAGGAAGGAGCCAGCTATTACCGCTTGCCGCAACAAGCCGACGCCGAAGCAGCTTCGCCCCCCGAGGCCTTCCTGGATGTGCGGGATGCCGCGCGGGTCCGGATTTGCCTCGAACATACGCCCTTGTCGGCCTTGGCGCGGCTGGGCGAGATTTCCCGCCTGGAGGCCGCCGGGGGCGAACTGTGGGCGAGGCCCAATCTGTTGAGGATCAGCCATGCGCCAGACCAGGCACTGGTTGATCCGGTGGTCTGCTGGCTTCGGGAGCATCATCCGGCTTTTCGCAGCACGATGGAAACACTTAAGGAGCGAAGGGGCAAGGTCATGTTGCATGAAAACCTGCTGGTGGCGCGCGTGAGCGATTTAGGGCTGAAGGTGATGCTGGAGAAAAAGTTCGGCGGACCGGGCCAATTGGTGGCGCTGGACGCCGGGTTTGTGGCGTTTCCCACGGGCTTGCTGCCGGAACTCGCGTCGTGGATGAAGAAATCGGGCCATGTCATCAAGAGCACCCATGCCGATGAATCCCCTTAACCTCCAAGAAGTCAAGGCAACGGACCTGGATGTGTTCGTCAATCCGGCGGACCTGCGGCAGGACTTGCAGGCGTTGGCCGACTATGTGCGAATCCATGAGATCAAACGAGGCTATCGGGACAACCGGATTCCCCAGGCTCACCAGCAACGGCTGCTCAAGTTGATGAGCGACCCGGCCAGCGCTGCGAAAAAAGACCAATTTGGCGATGCAAAATGGATTGAGCATCTGGATGCGGTTTGCCTGGCGCTCAAATGGGTCGGCTATGATACGGAGGGCAAATACATGGGCTATTCCAGTTCGGAACCTTCATTTCCGGACAACTTCATGGAATTCGACGAGGGGCAGCATCGGAATTTCCTCCAATTGCCGTTGCAGGCCCAGGAGGAGCGGATTCTGGAAATTCACCTCAAGGCAGGCGAGGTTGGCGCGAGCGAGTTTTTTTCGCGCAGCACGCTGGGACGGCTGGATTCTTTCCCCTCGTTCGGCTGCGCCACCGGGGTGGTCCCCACGATTGCCTTCTGGAAGGTGAGGCGGCATCTGCTGGAACTGCTGGCGCAGTGCCCGGTGGGCGTTTGGTTTAGCACCGCGTCGCTCCTCGATCACCTGCGGTTGCACGACCCGTGGTTCGTTATTCCCAAAGTAGTCCCTGATGCGGTCCGAAAGGACTCCCTGCGCCAAGGCCGGTACGCCAATTTTGTCGAGCGCAAACCCGGCGATTGGAATCATGACAAGCCAATTTCCGAAAGAGACCCCGAAGGCTTTGCCAAGGTCGAGGGACGTTTTATCGAGCGGTTTTTGGAAGGCGTTCCCCTGGTGCTGGGCTACACGGAAGTGGCCTATACCCGGAGCAAAACCGAATCGCCGATCGAACCGTCGCGGGGACTTTTGCCAGCCTTCCGGATCACGGAGCGGCTCCGGCGGGCCGTGCGCCAGGAGGTGGCCGAACCGAAAGTCACCGTGCTGCCCAACTTCGAGGTGCATGTCGAGTCGCTCTTCTTCCCGGCGCGGACTGAGGCGCAACTGCGCCCGCTGGGCGAGTTGGTTCAGCGGGGCATCGTGACGGTCTTCAAGTTGACCAAGTCGAAGGTGGCCGCCGCGCAGGCGGCGCAGGCGGATGAGAACGCCATCCAAACACTCAAAGCACTCTCCGGGCGCGAGCTGCCCCAAAATGTTGAGCACGAACTGCGCGATTGGGCCGGGCACTCGGAGAAGTTCATCCTTTATGAAGGGTTCGGCGTATTGGAGGGAAGGCGCGAGGCTACCGGGGTCGGCAGGTTCGTCGTTGAGACGATTTCGCCGAGCTTTGCGCTCGTGCATTCGGCGGAGGCGCTCTACCGGCACCTGGAAGCAGCCGAGCAGGTGCCGCTCAGAATACGTCACGCGGACAACGCCTTGGCGGCCCCGGCACATGTGCGGAGCCGGATCGCGCCCACTGCCGTGCCGCCTTCCGCGCCCGTCAAAAGGCCGGTCAAGGTCAAGCGCAGCCTCCGGACGACCCTCTGGTTCGCGGATGGAGAAGCGCACGCCGCCTTCTGCCAGCTCCTCTTGGATGCCAAATGTGTGCTGGCTGCTGACCGGCGCGCCCTCACGGTTTCTTATCCGCCCCAGGCCGAACCGCAAGTCAAGGAGTGTCTGCGGAAACTCAAAGAGAACTACACACTGGCGGTGGAGGATATCGAAAGCTAACGGCATCGACCCACCGCCGCAAAGTGACCCATGCTCGCACCCGACCCCCGCAATCCGCTGATTGTCCAGAGCGACCACAGCATCCTGGTGGAGGTGGACAATCCTCGTTACAGCGAGGCGCGCGACCGCCTGGTGCGCTTCGCCGAACTGGTGAAGTCGCCCGAGCACATTCACACCTATCGCCTGACACCGCTCTCAATCTGGAATGCCTGCGCGGCCGGCGTCAACGCTGCGGCCATCATCGAGGCGCTGGGCGGCCTGGCGAAGTACCCGGTGCCGGAGCACGTTCTGGTGTCGGTGCGCGATTTTGCCGGCCGTTATGGGCGGCTGCAAATGATGCGCGATGCCCGCGGCTTGGTGCTCTCGGCCAACGATCTCCCCCTGGCGGAGGAGATCGCGCGGCAGAAGGCGGTGGCCCCGTTCCTGCGCGAGCGTATTGAACCCCGCCGGTTCCTTGTGGATCCGGCGGATCGAGGCCGGCTCAAGCAGGCCCTGATTAAGATAGGCTTTCCCGCCGAAGACCTGGCCGGCTACACCACCGGGGAGGATTTCCCCATTGATTTGCGCTTGCTCACCCGCGCGGGCCGCCCGTTTGTCTTGCGCCGCTACCAGGAGGAGGCGGCCCGGACCTTTCACGCCAGCGGCACCGAGCGGGGCGGCTCCGGCGTGATCGTGCTGCCCTGCGGCGGCGGCAAAACCATCGTGGGCATGGGGTGCATGGCCCTGGTCAGGTCCTCCACGCTCATCCTGGTGACCAGCGTGACGGCCGCGCGCCAATGGATCGAGGAGTTGCTCGACAAGACCACCATCCCCGCCGATGCCATCGGCGAGTACTCTGGCTCTGTCAAGGAAGTGCGCCCGGTGACGCTGGCAACCTACCAGATCATGACTCACCGATCGAGCCAGGACGCCGAATTCACCCACCTGCAATTGTTCGATCAGCGCAACTGGGGCCTGATCATTTATGACGAGGTTCATCTGCTACCGGCGCCGGTCTTCCAAATCACCGCCACTTTGCAGGCCCGGCGGCGTCTTGGCCTGACGGCAACCCTCGTGCGCGAGGACGGGCGGGAAGATGATGTCTTCGCCTTGATTGGTCCCAAGAAGGTGGATATTCCGTGGAAGGAAATGGAGGCCGAAGGCTGGATCGCCAAGGCCCGTTGCACTGAAATCCGGCTGCCGATGACCGAGGCGCGCCGCTTCGATTACGCCGTCGCTCCCGCCCGCCAGAAATTCCGCATCGCCTCCGAAAATCCCGGGAAACTCGAGGTCGTGCGGCGTCTGCTCCAGCGCCATGCCGATACGCCCACGCTCATTATCGGGATGTATGTCGAGCAAATCCAAAAGCTGGCCGAAGAACTGAACATTCCCATCTTGATGGGCAGCACGCCCCAAAGAAAGCGGGATGAGATTTACGCCGAGTTTAAGGCGGGACGCCTGCGCCAGTTGGTGGTATCCAAGATCGCCAACTTCTCGGTGGATCTGCCCGACGCGGCGGTGGCCATCCAGATTTCCGGCACGTTCGGCTCGCGGCAGGAAGAAGCGCAACGTCTGGGCCGGGTCTTGCGCCCCAAGCCCGGAGAAAACCAGGCCCACTTCTATTCTCTGGTGTCACGGGACACGGTGGAACAGGACTTCGCCCTGAAACGCCAGCTTTTCTTGTGCGAGCAGGGTTACCAGTACGCCATCTGGAATCTCGAGAGCGCGAAGGGGAAGATGCCCGAGAACCAAACCAACCAACCGACGCGGGTCGAGTTGTCCTTGGGAATCCGGTAATTTCGGTTGTCATGAACAAGAAGTTCTAACGTGGGTTTCATTCCGAAGGATTGCAATCGACCTCAGGCCTGATTAACTTTTGGACCGTGAATTGGCATCAGATCATCGAAGGGCGAGGTTATGACATGGACCAGGTTGTCGTCATTGGCAGACATGGGATTCTCGGACAGTTGCCCGATGCGCCGCAGGTTCCCCGCCAATTCATGGAAACATAATGGGCCAGGACGATCCTCAAACGGAAATGGCAGCCATCCACAAGCAGGTTGGAGGATGGTTCGATGGATTTATCCACACTCCTCCGTATCAGGCGTTGTCTGACATTGAGAAGGACAAGGCGCCGGGCATTGTGCGGTTCTTCACCGAGTACAGTTTCCGCTACATCGGAGCAACGCCGGAGAAATGGAACCGGGACGTCCTCAGGGAATGCTGCCTCGAGATCTTGCCCAGAAAAATGTCGGCTGAGAGGTCGTTCTTCCGAGCAGTCGCTCCGGTACTATCGGCCTTTTTTCGGTTCCTGGCCGAAAGGGGACTGTTGAGCAATGCGCCTGAGCTGGCCAGCACCGTCCCCGAACTGGATGGCGAGATCATCCGCGCATCGCAGGATGAACGCAATTGGGGGCCGGCCAAAGCCTTCGTCATGGCGGCTGAAAAGGCCGGGGTGGACACCTGCGACCAGAAGGCCATGAGCCTTTTTATGATTGAGCATAATTTGCGACAGGTCGCCCGAATGCAAGCGCGAGAGACCGTCCCTGTTTCCTCGATGTTCTCCCTGCCAGCGCCAGCAACACCCATTCGCCACGCCGAACCCAAGATTGGCCGCAACGACCCGTGCCCCTGCGGTAGCGGCAAGAAATTCAAAAAGTGTTGCGGCACTTAACGGATTAATCCAGCCAACACAAAATCCTCCCCTGAATTCATGAGTGAAGACAAAAAACTTGAATTGACCTGGAGTGAACCAAAGGGACATGGCGCCCCGGAGCCTTGCCTCAACTTCGAAGTATTCGACAAGGCCGAAGGAACCCACCTCACCTGCGGCGCGGTCTTCGAAGTTTGCGCCACGCCACGGTGCTCGTGCCATGCCGTTTGCGTTCACTCGGCACCGTTGTTGCCAGATGGCACGGCAACTCCGGGCTTGCTACGCTGGTTCTGGCTGGATTTACAAGAAAGGGCGGTGGAAATGACGCCGGAATTGAAGGCCGATCCGGCGGCATTGCACCAGGCCGAAGTCATTAGCAAACAGATGGCCAGCACGGCTTGGGACGAACTCGACCACTGGTTCTGGACTGCAAAAATCGAGGCTATCGAAAGGGCTGAGGTCGCCGCCATTGACATCAATGACCTTCCCAACGCCGACGATGGACACCTGGTCCCCTTCATAGAAGTTTTTCTTTAGGCCTTTCCTTGAACTTCACATTTGAAAAGGCGGCATGGGCCGCCGACGAGCAGTACTGCGTCCAACCGCGGTGCAGATGCACGAAGATCGTCCTTTCATTTCTTCAGTTGAAGGACGCGACCGGACGGAGAACCACCTCGCTGCGGGATGTTCCAGCCATTCGCTATGACTACCGCGCCCATACCAGCCGGCACCTGGCCCCGGGGCCGTCCGGAACCCCCGCAACAGGGCTATTACTGGCGGCGCTCAAGACAGCCCACCCCTCGCTGGACACACGATTGGAACTGCACCACCGCATTATGCAAAGCCTTTATGCTCGCCACTACTTGGTGCAGATCAAAGAGCGATTGGAAACACATTTTTCGGTTAGGGGGGAGAAAATCGGTCGCAACGATCCCTGTCCATGCGGCAGCGGAAAGAAGTTCAAAAAGTGCTGTGGCGCTTGAAGGGGTGCTGCACGCATCGCCCGGCGCCTGATTGAACATCGCATCCCCTGTTGGCGGTCAACCTGCCCTTGGATAGCCTCGCCCCTATGAATACGACGCAGCCGAGCAACAAACCGATGAATTCAATGTCCCAAGCATGCTGAGAGTTTAAATGAGCCGTCGCCGTTTTGCCAACCTGTTCTCGAGGGTAATGTTCTTCGCGGACCCCTTGCCAGGCATTGGCTCAATTACACCCCTTCAAGCACTGGCTGCTTGCAAATTGCTTGACCATTTGCTCAAGCCGGTGGAGAAAGCCGCCCATCCTCGGTCGGCCATTGTAACGGAAGAGGGTTTCCACCAGACGATGGTGGATGCGGCCGCACTGCGCGGCGTACTGGAGCGCCAGCCACCGATAATAGGTCTCCATGCTCTTCATGTTTTGCGTAAAGACGATGCGCACCAGTTCGTCCAGCAGGGCGTCGGCGCGCTCGTCGAACAAGCGGCTCAGGTTCGCGGAGGGGCCGCCCGGCACCGGCTGGTATCGCTGCATAAAGACGTATGCCCCCGGCAACGAGCGCAGAAACCGGAACCGCTCCACGTCCTCGTCAAGGCTGGTGTTGAAGCCGTACATGCAGACGAACTCGACGTTGTCCCGCCGGCTCGTTTGCAAGAGCGCGTACCGCTCCCGTACAAGGTCCAGGTGCTGCGCGTCGTTGAGGCTGAAGTAGTAGTTGCGACGCGTGAAGGCGGGATTGGAGCAACGGATGCGGCGCAACAGCGCGGCGGAATCAGGTCGCAGCATTCGCACGTCGAGAGTCTGATTGAAATTCACCGCCAGGTCTCGGCGCGCCATTTCCTCCAGCAACTCCAGTGCCGATGGATGCGCCAGCAGGTTGTCATCCAGCAGAATCAGCTTGTGTCGTTCCTGCAAGAGCGTGTCAAAGTCGCTCACCTGGCGCGGCGCGCCTTCCTTGACCGGCACCACGCAAAACGGGCAGCGCCGCGGACAGCCGCGCGTCAGAAAGCCGAGGGCGCGATCCCCCATCTCGGGGTAAAGAGAGTAATCCGGGGCCATCGCTTCGATGTCTGGAGCCAAACGCAAGCGGAGGTCCACGCCCGAACCGCCCACCTGCACGGTGGCCCCATAACAACGGCGCAAAATCTCGACCCGCATGGCCGAGGGCGCCGTGCTGAACACACAACTGGCCAGCACGGTCCCGGCGCGGGGGAGTTCTTTCACGCCGCGCGCCAGCGCCACCTTGCGGCCTTGGGCCTTGAAGCAACGGCTCAGTTTCATCAGCGCCAGGTTCGGCAGCGTGCCGTCCACGTCCACCAGCAGTACCGTCCCCTGTGGCAGCCGCCGGGGCGGAGCAGGCCGGCGGCGTGGCTGCGGCTCGGGAATGGGGAGGTTTTGCTCCAACAACCGGGCCGGAAAGCAGCCCCGCCCTGACGGTGAAAGCGCGACGAAGAACTGGACCTTCGGGAACCAGGCGTCCAGGAGCTTGAAGAACTGTGCTTGTCGGCTGGCTTCGCACCAGGCGTCCGGGCGGTCCAGGAGGACCACGCCCGGTTGCTGGAGCGGGTCGGGGTCGTCCAGGCGCGTGGAGGCGTCGAAAACATGGCGGGCCATGTCCAGGGCCACGATCGCGGGGCGGCGCAGCGACGCGCGCGTGGCCTGCCAGCGGGCCTCGAACGCGCCCTCCCTGCCCAGGCTGCCGCCCACATCCCAACCAAGCCAGTCACTCAAATCCGCGCTCAACCTGGCCAGGAGTGCGCGGGCGCGCCCAGCCCGATATTGAGACTTGTGGCGCAATCGCTCCAGGAATGCCACCGGATCGGTGACCTGCGCCTCCGAGTCGAACAAATTCGCGCATCGCTTGAGTCGCTGGTCGGGATGGATGTCGAAGCAATCCGTGCCAGTTTGTGCCCGGACTTGGCTGCCATAGCCCAGGAGCAGCCGGCCGACATTCGACCTGCCTAGATCCGGACGACCCGCCCGCGCGGCTGGATCGCGGCGGCGCATCGCGGACTTGGGCATGGCGCTGAACTGGCCTCCCTCGCCACCCCACCAGCCCAAATGCCGGCGCACCGGGCTGGCGGATCCGCGTTCCTGGGGCGCGTGCAGAAGTTGGACAAACTCGATGTGAACCGGCTGATCGGAGTGCTCGGCCAGATTCAGCGGAGACTGCTGCGCGAGCTTCTCCAATTGCCGCTGGCCCAGTCCCGCCAGTGCCAGCGCGCGCAGGAGCGCCGAGGAAGAACTCCCGGCCGGAAACAGGTTCCACCGCCGGAGACGCCCCGGCCCAATCGCAAAATCATGCTCGCGATGGCCCAGGGGCCGGACATTCCCCACCAAGAGTCGTTCAAAGTACATGGCAAACAGGTCCTGTGCTCATTGGCCTCAGCGCTCCATTGGCTTTGAAGCCGCCTGTAGCAGCGATAGAGTGGGGTATCGCTTGCGATAAAACTGGCCTTTGTGCCGGCGCAAGAGAAATTCAAGGGCCAACCCGGACGGCGCGTTCCTCATCAAAAAGGACTCCGTCAATGATTCCGTCCCATGATCGGCCGCCAGCCGCCGGACAAAAGCCGGGCTGATCGCTGCGTCGGTCAGGAGGTGTTGCAGGGAGTCTATTTCATCGTCAGTCAAGCCGGCACCCTTTTTGCGCAACCCAGCCAGCACTTGGTTGAACCGGAGCGAATACTCCACGCCCTCGTCCGGACTGGAGAAGGCGCCAATGCCCTGGTTATGGTTCAAAAACTTCGGCGGGAAGCTCATGCGCGGACGCGGATGCTCCAGGCCGCGTTCCCGCATCACCCGCGCCACGGCGTCCGGGTCGGCGGCCCGCCACTCTGCCTCCATGCGCTTTTGCTCCGCCGCCGCCAGTGCCAAGCCGTCGGGAAACACCATCAAGTCGCCCCCGTAATGGGCGACGTATTTCGCATGGTTTTCTCGGGTGAACTCCAAGGCTTTGGCGGCTTCCGCTGGACAATAGCGATACGCGATGGAACTGGAGTGTTCGAGCATCTCTTTGCGGATCTTGGCTTCCTCCTGCTCCGGCACGTCCTCAAAAGTCTTCTGCGTCCCCGACCAATACCATTCCCCCTGCCAAGGTGTGAGGGCACCATACACCACCATTCCCGGGGTGAACGGACAGCCGGCCATGTTCATCCGGATATTGTATGGCTGGCCGTTCACCAAGTTGCGGGCTTTGATGAATTTCACCTCATCGCCTTCTTCATGCCGCGTGAGCACGCGAAAAAAAGACCAGTGCCGCTCATACCATGTCCGCAGCGTTGCTTTGTCCTCCGCCGGCAGATTTAGCGTCCCCGCCAGAACATCAATTACGCCCAGCCCTGACCATTCGGTGCAGTGCTGGCAGACAAAATCGTCCTTGGTCGGAATGTCCGGCTCGCCTTGGTGCTCGTCGAGATACTCAAAGAATTTAAAACGGAACAGGTAAGAGTTGATTCCCATCCAGAGCAGTTTGCGTTTGATGTCCCAGCCAAACTCGTTTGGGGTGGAGAGAAACAGCGTTACGCCGGAGTCCCGCGGCACACGGGCAAACCGCTCGGCCAGCAGCCGGCTGGCCGCTTCCGCGAGCCGTTTCAAATCCTCATGTGTGGGCGAGAGCACTCGCTCTGGATTGAAATAGGGCCACATGCTCCAGAGGAAAAACTGAATGCGCCGCAGATCAAAACCGAGCGGTTCAACTTCCGGGGCCGCGTTCACGATCAGCGGCAGCGGCGTGCCGAAACATTGCCTTTGATGCGTCTCGACCGTGCGCCACAATCCAATGTCGTTATGAACGTCCTCCGCCCACTCGACCAGCAGCGCCGCCACGTCGCTCCAGGCGGCGTCCGGCAATCGGCAGGAGGGGAAGACAAAGGTGTTCTGGGTTTTCAACAACACCCGGCGCAATTCCTGCGCGATCTCGCCCAGATACTTGTCCCCGCGTCCGGTGAAACCGGGGAGCCGGGCGGATGAAAAAATGCGTTTGGCCTCGCTGCTCATTTTGGGCTTTAGGGTAGTGCAACCTCGCCGCGCGACAAGCCGCCTTTCGTGTGGTGGTACAGAGGAGCGGGATAACTTCAACAACACATAACGAAGGAATGGATGCTCATGAAGCTCAGGCCGCCTTCCACCGTTCCCCGATAAATCCTGATTTGTCGCCCTGGTGGAATTTGAAGTGCCCGACCAACCGTCCTTGCGCCAGCGATGCCCAGCCTTTTCCGGAGGTTTCATCCATTTCGTCAAAGCCGGTGAATGTGAACTCGGCTTTGCCGGTTTCGTTGATCTCCCAATCCAATTCCAGGCTGACAGCCCCAAATCGCATTTCGCCCCTCCCGCCCTTTTGAAAGGAAATGAAACCTGGTTCAACCAGATCAATAAATTCCTGGTCCCATTGCTCCATCTCAATCAAACGCCATTTCCCGATAACATTATTTTGCATGATTGTGCCGCCGGGGCTTACGTAGCTGCGTGGGGTCGTCCATGTTTTGCGCCCACTTTTTTCCTTCTCCCGTGGTTCTGTAACGCTGCAACCGACTTCTTGGTTTGTCGGCTATCGAACGCTCAAGCCAGCCTTTGGCAATGAGCGCATTGAGATAATTCTCTCGAAAGGTTTGGCGGTGTTTGACGCCAACCAGCGCCTGGATTTCACTCGCCTTGCGGGGTTGCTCGCAGAACCGGAGAACCTGGATGGCGACTTGGCCGGTGACTTGGCCGGTGACTTGGCCGGTGACTTGGCCGGTGACTTGGCCGGTGACTTGGCGGCTCGTCCGGTTTTTGCGTTCCTGGGCTTCTTTGATAAACGCGGGATGAAGCGGCAAGCGCACGAGAAAATAGGTTCTGTTTCTGTCAGTCTCAAATACGGGCGGTGGAGAGCCGTTCAGTCGCATCGTCTTCAACATCTTTGGAATGCCCGTGCCCCTGCCTTCCGTGAGGCTGAGTTCTTTTAGAAACTCGCCAATGCGCCGGTTGCGATACCGCCGCGTTGCGAAGCGCCCAGATTGGAGTTCCTTGATGCTGACCGAGCGGTCCAGCCCCGGATAGCTGGAAACGGTGATTTCATCCGGCAGGACTCGGACTTCGATCGGTTCCCGGATTTCGTAGCTGCGATGATAAACCGCATTTACCACGGCTTCCTCCAGGGCGGAGTAAGGAACTTTGAAAAAGCGGTCGGCTTCCGCCCGATCACCGTGCTTTATGACGCGTTCCTCAATGACCGTGTTCTTCAAGAACGTCAGCGCGTCTTTGAGGATCACGTCCAGGGAACCGGCGAAGGTCTTCTCCGTGAAACTGTCACCGCCCGGCCCTTCGGGGAACTGCACCACATCAATTTGCGTTTGGGGAAAGAACTTCTGGGGTGCCGGGTTGAAGAACATCAGACCAACATTCAACGGGTGCATCGCTTCGGCGGGACCGTCGGCAATTCGCATCTGGCGGCATAACTGAGCGAACTCCAGCTTCCCGGATTCGGCCAAGAGATCGCTGCTCACCTCGCGGAGAAAACTTTGGATCAACGGAAGATTGAGGTCACTCAGGGAGGTGCTGTGGTGGATGCGGTCGTCGAAAGGAACGGTGGCGGCCAGGCTGACCAGTTCGACTTCTTCCTGATGCCTGGCTCTGACAGACGCCGAGCCTTTGCGGACGTAATATGCGAACTCGCGGTTCCCTTTGGCCAATGACACTGGGGCCTTGTAAGGCCGGGATTGGCCGCCCGGACACCAAAGCACGAGAACGTGCTTTTGCTGAACGACGTAAGGCGCAATAACTGGGTGGTAGTAGGGCTGCATCCGGTGCCCAATTTCGAGAATCTCTTTTTGAACGCAGTCCAGTTTGTTGGTCGGCAATCCCGCAGGCGGCAGCACGGGCTGCCCATCCTCCTCTGCGACGCCGATGAAAATGTAGCCGCCACCCAAATTGTGGAAATCATTGGCGAAGGCGCACATCGTGTGGAGGACGGCCTCCGGATTCCAGCCTTGCTTAAACTCCATCCGCTCCCATTCCACGGTTTGTCCGTGAAGGACATCATCAATATTGATCGGCAAGCGCATCACATGTGGAGGCTAAATCAAAACCGCTTCAGAGAAAACCAGATTGTTCCGACTTTGCGCGCCAGGAAATGAGAGCGACAATTAACGCCAAGGCTGAACTAAAGGTTCGCTGACCTCGACAGAACGGCTCGTTCACGATGCGAAGGTCAGGGGTTCGAATCCCTCGTCTCCACCGTCTTTGTTCTGCCACAAAGTGGAGGCAAAACGCGGCAAATATTACCTGCTTTTGGTTTTTGAAACCATGTCGCATTGGATTCTTCAGGATGAGGCAAGTCCGATGCCACCGCCAAGCGTGTATATGGTTTCAAAAACCATGCGCATGTAGTTTTTGCGACGGCGATACTGGCGCCGAGCCTCTGCACTGACAGTAACCGCTGTCACGGCTTCCAAGCTCCGGCACAGGGAGCGACCAGCCGCCCGGCAACGCTTGGAATGAGAACAGGAACATCGCACCGTTGACGACGATCTGGGCGACAATGACTGGAAGCGCGGCAAGGCCCTGGATGGCGAGCACCAGGTCAACGACACCCGCCCCGAGCAACAATCACGAGCGCCAAGTCGGCTCAATCCCTGCATCCACGGCTTCGAGGTTGGGGTAAATTACGCCGCCACCGTTGTCATCACGGCACTTGCAGGAAAAACTTCAGCGCAAGGGCATCATATCGCTGCCGTAGTGAGGGCATTTTGGCCGTCCCGGGGCAGCAGCAACCGACGCTGGCTGGCGCACGAAATAGGTCAACAACCTGTTA
>Ga0224555_1003439_pt1 | contig 16149 bp, 13 predicted proteins | sample 714S23034metaG_FD_180687 | JGI IMG/M metagenome (GOLD analysis project Ga0224555, IMG submission 180687) | Peat soil microbial communities from Stordalen Mire, Sweden - 717 S2 30-34 | ecosystem: Environmental > Terrestrial > Soil > Wetlands > Peat | place: Sweden: Norrbotten County, Stordalen...
CTTTCGGCCATGCTTCTCAAACATCGCCTGCGATGCCAGCGTCTGCTGAATCCACGTCATTCGCTTCATACTTATAGTCTATTCAAATATGACGCCGGTTGCAGACTTGTGCAGAGGTTCCCTAGGGCGGTGATTGCTATGTACCCCATTGTGTTCTCAGGTCTCAGGCCGTAGTACGACGGAGCGCTAGTCCACTGGCGTCCGAGCTGAAGCCAATCTTGACTCAATCGGATTCCGAAGCCGTCTCTATATACTCGAATTCCGCTCAACGACTGAATCAGTGCACGGTAATCGGATGCATCCTTAAAAACGTTTTGTTTGGCTTGCATCTCTTTACCCAGCCCGTAGTAGTCGATTTCGCCAGAGAAAGGTCCCGGAGACGCAATTACTCCGTCTAATGCTTCAACCCCGTCGAACTCGTCTATTGAACGAGATGTGCCAAATGTCACCCACCATCTTCCGGAAACTCGGGTGAATTCGAACCGGCTCTCCCCTTTCAATGTCTTGAGGTATTTGAAAAATGCTTCTCCGCCATCAATCTGTACGAGATCATCAAAGAGAAGTTTTTCCTTCCTGCCTTTATCGGGCCTTATATAGTCGAGGGTAACCTTTCCAGCAATCGCAAGCTCTTCCTCTTTAGTTTCCGGATTGGCCCCAAAATTGAGAGAGTATGTGACGATGGCGGTGTTCCGTAGCTTGGAACCAATCTCATAAAGATCTAGGTCAACACCATCGAATTTTGCGGAGACCTGGAACTCCTTAACGGCGCGATATGGAGAGATGATTTGCGAAAGGTTCTTCCGAACGGAATCACGTCCCGCAGTTCTCCACAAATCTATGTCTCGGAGTCCGAGAATCGATAGCTTCGTCCCGCAGGAAGCCAAAGAGTCCTTTTCGCTGTATTCAACTGGCACATGCTCCAGCAACGTACCGGTGTGAAAAGCATTCCAATTAATTAGCACCGTCCGCTCAGTACCGTCGCCAATGGTCGTGACAATCTGTACCTGTGCGCCAAGACGCTGAGTGCCAAGGCGACCCAAACCCTTGTCTCCAAGCGGTGTTCGTCCTTTATCAGTGGTAAGTTTTTTCCGTTTGAATTCTCTCTTTGGAGAATCTGAAATGGTCAACCATCCCCTCTTGATTGCCTCCTTGCTCATACCGCTTCCGTCGTCTTCAATGGTGATCTGCCCGGCGCCGCCGGGAGTGACAGACGAGGTATCGATTGACACCTTACAGTACGTGGCATCCGCATCATAGGAATTCTTCACCAATTCCAGGAGCGCTTGAGTGGCATCCGTGACCAGGTTCTCCCCGAGCTGGAATACCACCGAGGCGTGTATGGAGAAGTGTTCGGTCTGTGAAGTCACACCATCACCCTTTGCGGAAGATCAGGATATGTTCCTTGCTCATGGTCTCGCTTACGTTGTTTTTCGAGGCCATTCTTTTAGTCGGAATTCCTCGCGAGACCGTGACTACGTGTACGGCATGATTGGCCTTCAAAAAATCTGCAAGAATAGCCCTAGTCGGTATCTCTATCCCTCCGACCTTCCGATTACCTACGACCCAGATCATATATGCGTCCTTGCGTAGCCGCCGGAATATGGGCTTAATACAGTCATTCAAATCGCGAGCAAAAGCGGCGACGCGACCGCGGCGATCAGATGGAAGTGAGGACAACTCATCGAGGGTCTCGGCTAAAGCCGGTGAGACTTCAGCCAATTTACCGATCTCAGCGAGGACGCCCCGCCTGGTTCCACCCAAGCTCTTGGAATCGATCGCGCGTGTGCTGGAGAGCGTGTCAGCAGAGACGTTTGCGTCAATGTCTTGAAGGTCGATCCATTGGAGAGGTAAATAGGAGTGCTGGCCGTATGGAACAGTTGTGTGGTTGTCGCCGTATGGAGGCGAGGTAATAAGAAGATCGCACTTAGCATCTGCTTTGCAGGTGCGGCTGTCTGCCAGCCGAATTGAAACATGTTTGGAAAAACACCCGCGCCGAATGACATTGCTGGCTTCCAATACCTCTGCAAACTCCGTGTAGCGCTGTACATTCCTAGTTAGTATTTGCTCAAAGACGGCAGCAGAGGAGAGTGAACGCCTCTCATGGAGGTCCTTACCGTTGCGCACGTGAAGTTTAAAGGTGGATGTTCGTGAGTTGCTGGAAAGCCGCACGGTCTCGGCGAGGCAGGCCCAAAAGAATCTTCTGCACCAAATGCTGGGTTCCGACCGAATGGCGCGCCTGATGCGAGACAATTCTCGAATTGCTTTGCGGCTAAACCACTTGTTGATGTTTGGGAAGTTCGCTTCGGTCGCAGATGAAGCGTCTGTTTCGATTGCGTCAATTAAGTAATCCGATCTTTCGTCTAGCAGTTCCGCTCGGAAAGGTCCCAATCTCACCTTGCACAAAAGAACTGCGAGCGGATTTACATCCATCCCCAAGAACCCCAGTCCCCGGAACATCGCTTCAGTCAGAACTGAACCGGAACCTGCGAAGGGGTCAAACACTGTCCTGATCTCAGGATCAGCCGAGATGATAATGTCGGTGAGGTCCCGAAGCATCGTAGGGACCATCATCGCGGGGTACTGAAAATAATCGTATGATTGCGCGGCTCGATCACCGACGGAATACGACAGATAGGACGGCCTATTAAGCGTAAGCCTACCCAGTGCGGCCCTCAGGGTCGCGTCGCCCGCCAAAGGAACGTCACTCATCCTACCAGTCTATCGCGCATTATGTGATGGATTGTCCCAAACCCTTGATTAAACAACACCATAGCAAGAAGGCTCCGATTGTCAAGAGCCGTTCGGCGAAAACAGCGATTGAGATAGCAAACCAAATCGTCGGGTCGGATTAACACCCAGCATCCAGGCTGGGCATTTGTCTGGCAAATGGCGACGGAAACACTCACGGAATTCCTTCGTGTGGAATTTGGAGGCTTTGACCGCTACAAAATCGTCTACAGCGGATTTTTCAATCGGGATAAAGTAACTGTAAGTTATTGAAGGTATTGGTCGGGGAGAGAGGATTTGAACCTCCGACCCCCTGGTCCCGAACCAGGTGCTCTACCAGGCTGAGCCACTCCCCGACGCTCAATTTTCACCTGCAGCCTCGGGATCCGAAACACGCTGCAAGTCGGAGTGCAAGGCTCTGAAGGTTTCAGGGCCACCCGCCACTCCTTGCGGTGCGGCGTCGAACGCAAGGCGGTCCACACGGCCCCCTCCGCATTCGCGACTCCTCATTGATTCTATCGCAGTTGCGCATTTTTCGCTGGCCACGCAGGCTGGGACAGCGAACCGTCCCCCGGTCTCCCGCCTCCCGGCTCCCATCCGCCCTTCGATCCCCGCCCGCTTCTCCGCCAATCAGCGAACCACGATCACGCGTGTCGCGTAAGGCTCCAGATCGAGTTGAATCACCGCATGCTCTCCACTCCGCGTCGCATCGAGCGGCGTCACCGAGCCCGTCTGCGCATCCCACGCTTCCACCTTGTGTCCCATTTCCACGCGCCCCCTCGCCATCAGCGTCACCGCATGTTGGCTCGCCGTCGCGCCCTCGTTGAAAAAGAGATACACATCGGCGTCCTTCCAACGGCGCTTCATCACGCGCAACGCCGTGTCCGGAGTGTCCATCGCGACCACCGGCGCAATCACTGTCGATTGCAACGCCGCCAGCACCTCGGCAGGAACCATTTGTGGCGCCGGCGGCGCGGCCGGTGGCTCGGCTGGCGGAGTCGGCGTAGGCGGCAGTTGTGCGCTCACCACGCTTGCCCACGAAAACTCCGCCGCCGTTGCCGCGCGTGAGTTACGAATTGACCGGCCAGCGATCCACTGCGGCGTGCCGCCCAGAAAAGCCACCTTCCCTCCGCCACGCGCGAATACCTTCAGTCGCGTCTCCACCGCGGCCGGCAGCACCAGCGGCGCAGGCAAGATCACCGTGCGATACCGATTCCCGCTCCGCGTCTCCAACGCGCCGGGCAGCGCCTTCAACCCGTTCGCCAGCGCATTCTCGTCCACAATGTCGAAATCGATTTGGTGCTCGCTGAGCAGCCGCTCGGCCGACACAAACTGCTCGTCCGATTCGTCGTTGCCCAGCCACATCGACATCGACGGCAGATACAGCGCCACCGTCGCGTCGGGCCGTCCCATCGCCATCAGGTAGCTCATGCGCCGCACGTAAGCTGTCAGATCGGAGAATCCCGGCTGGCCCATGTACGACGGCGCCGGCCGCGGGCCCGCTGAAGTCGCGGGAAAATACATCATCTCCACCAGGTTCACGCCGCGCACAAACTGCTCGTTCACGATGTACCGCGCCATCTCCACATCGGGTGCGGGCCGATACGCAGCAAAACTCTCCGTGAACGCGCGCGGCCTTCCGTCCACGTGCGCTACGGAGCTCGCCAGCCGCGGATAATCCGAGATCGTATCCTTCCAGATCTGGTGCCAGATGGCATCGATCCCCGGCGCCTCTACCCAATGCATGTCGCGGAAGAACGAACCTTCGCTGTGCGTCAGCTCCATCTCCATCTCTTCGTGATTCAGGTGCACCTGGTACTCCAGGTGGTTGGCCGCGCACCACTGACTCTGCGGCTCAAAGAAGCCTGCGGCAAACATCTGCGAGAACACGTCGTAATAGTCGCCCTTGATGCGCACCTGTTCCGCCGAAAGATGGATTTCAACGCCCGGGTCGCGACGCGACGGAGTCTGCGCAAACAGTGCGGCATACGGCTGCACGTCATAGCCCTTGATCTCACGAAAGCGTGCGAAGAACTTTGGCGTCCACGGCAACCCTGCAATCGAGTAGTCGGGTTCATCGCCGCGGAAGCCCATGATGGTTTTGCCGAACTCATCGCCAACGTAGTGTTTGTATTGCTCGTGCGTGAAGGCCAGGTACTGCCGTGTCGCCGCCGGGTCCAGATAGTCTTCGAGCGACTGCTCGGTATCTTTCACGCGCTTCGGATTCGTATCCGACCGCGTCGGCGACGTGCGGAACTCGTGATCCACCAGCAGCACAGTCCAGTTGCCCGCGGGCGCAGTCCAGTCGAGCGTACTTCCGTGCAACGGCAGCGGCATCGCCGCTCCGTTCTGGTCCACCGCGGCCGCGCTCACCACCGCCGCCTGCAGCTCTTTGTGTAGCGTCGTTCCACCCGCCACCTGGATCTTTTCTTCGACTTCCAGCGCCTGCATCCGCAACTCGGGCTTCTCCGTCGTGAACTTTCCTCCGGCAAAGCCGCTGGGGTAGCCGGCATCGTCCACAATCCACACCCGCATGTTGCGCTGCTTGGCCTCCTCCACAAACTTGCGGAAGAAGGCAAAGTACTCCGGCGACAGGTACGCGAACGGCATGTTGAATCCAGCCTGCACCGTCACCGCTTGGAAACCCAGATTGTGCAGCGTGTCCAGATCGCGCTCCACCTGGGCAATACTCACGCTGCCGTTCAATCCGTAATACGGCTCTGGGCCGTACTCTGGCGGAGGAGTCTTCCACTGCGCAGCCACTTGCGCGGCCGTCGGGCTCTGCAAATGCTGCCACGGTTGCTGACAATTGGCTCCCGCGGCCAGCACAAGCATTGCCGCCGGAATAAAAACCATCGCAATACGAAGCCTCATGGCTCAGGAACTCCTCTCAGAATGAACGGCTCCCATTGTAACGCCGCATTCGTGCATCCCGCGCCGGAGCCACTCCCATTCCCACTGCAAACCGCGCAGTCCGCTTTTATGCGAAAATGACAAAGGCCCGGCGTGAACGGCGGATCGCGCTCTCATGCCGCTCAAGCCGCCCAAAAACTCAGAGGAATATCATGAGCGAACTCATTCTTGAGCCGCGCCGCACTGCGGTCGTCGTCATCGATCTGCAAAAGGGCATCGTGGGATTCCCAGGGAACCCGCACTCCGCGTCCAGTGTCATCGCCAATACTGTCGCGCTGCTCGACGCCGCGCGCAACGTGGGCGCGCAGCCGATTCTGGTGCACGTGGGCCGCTCGCCCGACGGCGGCGATGGATTACAAGTGGCTTGCGACGAACCTATGCGGGCCGCCGGCGCGCTAGCGCCCGATTGGAGCGAGCTGATTCCTGAACTCAATCGCCAACCCAACGATCTTGTCATCCTCAAGCGCCAGTGGGGCGCATTCTACGGCACCGATCTCGAACTCCAATTGCGCCGTCGCGGCCTCTCGACCATCATCCTCTGCGGCATCGCCACCGCGTTCGGCGTCGAAAGCACGGCCCGCGACCCCTACGAGCGCGGCCTTGAACAGATCTTTGCCGAGGACGCCATGACCTCCCGCACTGCCGAAAGCCACGCCAACGCCATCGCCAACATTTTTCCTCGCATGGGCCGCGTGCGCAGCACCGCGGAGATCGTCGCCGCTTTGCGCGCAGGCAAAAGCACCGCGTAATCTGTGCTGACTTTTTCCGCGAACTTTAGAGAATGTACCGCGACAGATCCTGGTCCTTCACAATCGAAGCCACCATCTGCTTCACATACGTGGCGTCGATCAGGAAAACCTTCTCAGGGCCGGACGTCGCCATGCGTTCCTCGTAGGGCAACGGCGTGCTAGCTTCTTCGCTGATGGCCCTTTGAATTGCCGCCGCGGCCTGTTCATCGGATGTGCGGCGCGCCACATCGGGCGCCAGGAAGCTGATGTCCTCGAGCACGCGTTCCATAATGGTGTGCAGCCGGCGCGCGCCGATGTTTTCGGTCTGCTCGTTCACCTTGAAAGCGAACTCCGCCATCTCGCGCAGCGCGTCAGGCGCGAACTCCAGCCGCACGCCCTCGGTCTCCAGCAGCGCCGCATATTGCTTGGTGAGCGAAGCCTTGGGCTCCGTCAAAATGCGCAGAAAATCCTCGACTGTCAGTGATTGCAGCTCCACGCGGATGGGAAAGCGCCCCTGCAACTCGGGAATCAGGTCGCTGGGCTTGGAAACGTGAAACGCGCCCGCGGCAATGAAGAGAATGTGGTCGGTGCGCACCATGCCGTAGCGCGTATTCACCGTTGTACCTTCCACAATCGGCAGAATGTCGCGTTGCACACCCTCACGCGAAACATCGGGTCCGTGCCCGCTCTCGCGTCCGGCAATTTTGTCGATTTCATCCAGGAAAATAATCCCGTTCGATTCGGTGCGCTCCACGGCCGCGCGGTTCACCGAGTCCATGTCGATGAGCCGCCCCTCCTCTTCCTGCACCAGGTAGTCGAAGGCATCAGACACCTTCATCTTTCTCTTCTTCGTGCCGCTCCCAAAAATATTGGGCAGCATGTCTTTCAGGTTCATCTCCATGTCTTCAAGGTTCTGGTTGCTGATGATGCCGAACTGCGGCGTGGAGCGCTCGCGGGCGTCGATCTCCACGATGCGGTCGTCGAGCTTGCCCTCGCGAAATTGCTGGCGGAGCTTTTCGCGCGAGCGCTGGTGGCTCTCGGATTCAGGCAGCTTGAGTTGACCCTCCTGCCCGTGAGGCGCCGCGGGCGGCGGGGGCAGCAGCACGTCGAGCAGCCGCTCCTCGGCGTTCATCTCGGCGCGGTCTTCCACCTCTTCCAGGCGTTCTTCGCGCACCATGTCGATCCCGATCTCCACCAGGTCGCGGATCATCGACTCCACGTCGCGGCCCACGTAGCCAACCTCGGTAAACTTCGACGCCTCCACCTTCAGGAACGGCGAATTCGTCAGCTTGGCTAGCCTCCGCGCAATCTCGGTTTTGCCCACGCCCGTCGGCCCGATCATGATGATGTTCTTGGGCATGATGTCGTCGGCCATGTCGGGCGGCAGCTTTTGCCGGCGCTGCCGGTTGCGCAACGCAATCGCCACCGCGCGCTTGGCGGCCCTCTGGCCCACCACGTGCTTGTCGAGTTCGGTCACAATCTCGCGCGGCGTCAGCTCGTCCAGCGAGACGTCCTGTTCTTCAGCGGATGCGGGAAGATAAATCGCCATTCTCTTTTCGAGCTACTCCTGATTTCCTTGCCAATCACTGTCTGTCATCCTGAGCGAGTCCGCAGGACGAGTCGAAGGATCTGCGGTTGCTTTTCAATTCAGTCGAACGCTCAAGACCTTAACAAGGTCACCATTTGAACAGTCCATGACCAGCCCGATCAACGGCTGCCTCAGCTCTGCAATTCCTCCACCGTAATGCGGTCGTTGGTGTAGATGCAGATCTCGCCGGCGATTCTCATCGCCTTCTCGGCAATCTCACGGGCGCTCAAATCGGTGTTCTCCATCAATGCGCGGGCCGCTGCCGTGGCGTAGCTTCCGCCGCTGCCGATCGCCGCGAGCTGCTCGTCGGGATCAATTACATCTCCTGACCCAGAGATCAAAAACGTCTGTGCCTTGTCCGCGACCAGCAGCAATGCCTCCAGGTTGCGCAGCATCTTGTCGGTGCGCCAGTCCTTGGCCAGTTCCACGGCGGCGCGGTTCAGGTTCCCCGCATGCTGCTCCAGCTTGGTCTCAAACCGCGCAAACAAGTTGAACGCGTCGGCCGTCGATCCCGCGAATCCCGCCAGAATCTTGTCCTGGAAGAGGCGCCGTATCTTCTTGGCCGAGTGCTTCAACACGTGATCGCCGAAGGTCACCTGGCCGTCAGCGGCCATCACCACATCGCCGTTGCGCCGCACGCAGATCACGGTTGTCGCATGGAATGTCAAATGCTCTTTCACAGCAGTTTTCAACCCTCAAACTCGGGAACAAGGGCCTTCCACAGGGAGGAATCCCGCGCCCGATGCAACCTAGAGTATAGGGCATTTACGCGGCGTTGGAGTGCTTCCGGCCTGCTGCAATCGCCCCGGCCGTCAAGATACGCCGCCGCCCCGGCCCAACCTGCATTTCGCGTGCGGTATTCTCAATCTGGGGCTGTTGGGGGCAATGTCCCACCCGTAAATGACCTTTCCGAACAACAACGACTGGCAGATCGTCGCAGGCGTAACCGCAATTGCCGCGGTCGCGGCCCTGGCTCTTTGGCTGGTGTTGCGCCGGCGCCCCAGCGCCGAGGAAATCGAACGCGCGCGCCGTCAGTTTCTCGTCCAGTCGGGGCGTCTCGTCGATGGCATGCTGCTCGACGTCTACGAAGTGGAAGGCGCAGACGGCCACGCGCTGACCTTCCTCCTCTTCAGCTACCGCATCGGCGGCGTGGACTACGAGTGCTCGCAGGAAATTACCGCCATGCTTGGCGTGGTCGAGACAGGCAAAGTGCGTGCTGGATTCCCCTGCACCGTGCGCTACCAGCCCGGCAACCCGTACAACAGCATCGTGGTCGCCGAGGGCTGGACCGGTCTGCGCGCAGGCCTTCCGCAATTCCCCTCCATCGACGACCCCAATCCCGTCGACCGCAGCCATCTCGAACCGGGCGCCCATTAGCTTGCGGACCCGCATACCTTCCTAATTCACTTCTTTCACTCTCTTCACATTTTTCACTCCTTTCACTTTTCAACTCCCTCGCTCCCTACGTCCCTGCCTTCTTGGTCCCTTGTTCTCTGCCGGGGCCCCCGGCGGGCGATTTTTGCCCGCGGGGGTGGCTCGGTCCCTGCCTTTCTCGCATACCCAACCCCGGTTACACTATTGCTATGCATTGGCAGCCAGCGCCCGCTCACAAAGGTGCAAACCGCACAACCCTGGTCCTGCGCATCTCGCTGGCCGCCACCCTGGCCTACGTCGTCGTCACCTTCGTCGCCGGTTTGCGCGCTCACTCGCTGGCGCTGCTCTCCGAATCCGGCCACAACGTCTCCGACTTTCTCGCCCTCCTCCTCAGTTTTGCCGCCGTCTATTTTCAGTCGCGCCCCGCCGACCACGCTCGCACCTTCGGCTATCAGCGCGCCGGCGTCCTCGCTGCCTTCATCAACGCCGCCACCCTCATCGCCATCTCGCTTTGGATCGCCGTGGAAGCCGTGCACCGTCTTAGCGCTCCCGTCGTCGTTGAGCCCCGCCTCATGATGATTGTGGCCGCGGCGGGCGTGGTCATGAACGGCATCATCGCCGCGCTTTTGTGGGGCGTGGCGCGCGACGTCAACCTCCGCAGCGCCTTCCTGCACATGGCCGGCGACACGCTTTCCACGGCTGCCGTCATCGCTGGCGGCTTCGGCATTCTCCTCACCGGTCAAAGCTGGATCGATCCCGTCCTCTCGCTGCTCATCGCCGCGCTCATCTTCTGGTCCAGCATCGGCATCGTCCGCGAAACCCTGAACATTCTCCTCGAAGGCGCGCCGCGCGGCTGCTCGCCGTCGGAGATCCGTTCGGGCATGGAAGGCATCGAGGGCGTCGTCAACGTCCACGACCTGCACGTCTGGTGCCTCGGCTCCCATTCGCGCGCCCTGGCCTGCCACGTTACCATCGCCGACATTCCGCCGTCTGAAAGCGCGTGCATTCTCGTCAAGCTAAACGGTCTGCTTCGCGAGCAGTATCAGATCAGCCACACCACCATCCAGTTCGAGCATATTGGTTGCGAGTTCCTCGATGGCTGCGTTGCGCCTCCCGAAGCCATCTCCGCCGGCCACGCGCATCCGCACAGCCACGCGCATTAGTGGCGAATAGCCAGAAGTTTGCATCACAACAGAACTGTCATCCTGATTGACCAGGATTTGGATGTCATCCTGAGCGAGTCCCGGCGCGCCGGGACGAGTCGAAGGACCTGCGGTTGTTCTTCAAAGAATTTCCGATACACCGTACATCACTGGTACGCTGATTGGTTACAACGATTTTCTTCACAAGCGAACTATGATTTCCCGCCGCGCCTTGCATGCCGCTTTTTTCCTTGCCCTGCTTGCCTTCCCGTCCGCGTTCAACGCGCAATCCCCTGCCTCCGAATCTCTCGATGCCTTCGCCGGCGAATACACACAACCCGGCCAGCCCGGCAATGCCTTCAGCTTCTATGTACAGGACGGCAAGCTGACTCTCGAATCCGAACGCTCTGTGCCCGAGCAGCTCAAACAAATCTCGGCAACGGTTTTCAGCTTCACGCACGGCGATGACAAAGCCGTCTTTTCCCTCGACGCGTCTGGCCGCGCAATCTCCTTCTCGTTTTCCACTTTTCCCGCCGCCATCTTCGTGCGCAGCGGCCCGCCGGTGCACCGCGTCTTCCACGATTACGTGCGCACTGATGCCATGATTGCCATGCGCGACGGCGTCAAGCTCCACGTGGTGATCCTCAAACCCTCCGACATCGCCACGCCGCTGCCCTTTCTCCTCGAACGCACGCCCTACGGCGTCGAGGAAACAAGCCGTGCGTCCTTCTTCCAAGCGCGTCCGGAGTTGGCGCGCGACGGCTACATCTACGTGGCCGAAGACATTCGCGGCCGTTACAAGAGCCAGGGCAAATTCATCATGATGCGCCCGCTCGCCGATCACAGCCCGGGGCCCCCACGGACAGGTCCAGGTCCGCGGGGTGGTCACCACGACCCCTCGGCCATTGACGAAAGCACCGACACCTTCGACACCGTCGCCTGGCTCCTCCAGAACGTGCCCGGCAACAATGGCAGCGTCGGAGTTGTCGGCACCAGTTACGACGGCTTCCTCGCCATGATGGCGGGCATCGATCCACACCCCGCCGTCAAAGCCATCTCGCCCCAGGCGCCCATGATCGACGTCTGGATCGGCGACGATTTCTTCCACAACGGTGCATTCCGCCAGAGCTACGGCTACGACTACGTGCGCGACCTTGAATCAACCAAGAACTGGACCGCCGTCGATTACGGCCGCGACAAGGACGGCCTGCCCGTCGACGGCTTCGACTACTTTCTCGAGCGCGGCAGCTTCGAGCGCGACGTGAAAAAGTCCGGATCGGATTTCCTGCCCACGTGGAAACTCTTCCTCAATCATCCTGCGTACGATTCCACTTGGGTCACGCGCGCCGTTGAGAATGCGCTCAACGCGGTCCCCGTTTCCACGCTCACCGTCGGCGGCTACTACGACCAGGAAGATATGTACGGTCCGCAGGAAGAATACGCAAAGCTCGAACCGCACGACACCAAACACCAGAACTTCCTCGTGCTCGGACCCTGGCGTCACGGTTACTGGTCATCGCCCAACTCGAGCCTCGGTAATCTCGACTACGGCGAGCCCATCGGCTCCGAGTTCCGTTCGCGCATCGAAGCCAAATTTTTCGCGCACTATCTCAAGGATGAGCCCGGCTTCGCTCTTGAAGACACCGCCAGCTTCCAGACCGGATCGAACACCTGGCAGTATTACTCGCACTTCCCGCCCCAGCAATCGCGTCCCACAAGCCTCTATCTCGCGGGCTCCGGTCTGCTCAGTTGGAGTTCCTCAACAACAGCGGCGACCGCGTCCTACGTGAGCGATCCTGCAGATCCCGTCCCCTATCGCCACCGTCCCATTCAACCCACTTACTCCGATGGTTCGCAGTGGTACAACTGGCTCACGGAGGACCAGCGCTTTGTCACCAGCCGCAGCGACGTCGCCGTCTTCAAGCTGCCCGTGCTCACGCAGAACCTGACCGTCACCGGCGAGGTCGTCGCTGACATCTTCGCTTCCACCACCGGCAGTGACAACGATCTCGTCGTCAAGCTCATCGACCGGTATCCGGATGACGATCCCGATCCCAAGATGCGCGGCTATCAGCTCATCATCAACGCCGAAATCTTCCGCGGCCGCTATCTGTTGGGATTCGACCACCCCACCGCGCTCGCGCCGGGCTCCGTCCACGAGTACAAGTTCAGCCTTCACGATGTGGACCACGTCTTCAAGGCCGGTCACACCGTCATGGTCGAAATCCAAAGCACATGGTTCCCGCTCTACGATCGCAATCCGCAAACCTTCGTGCCCAACATCATGAAGGCCAAGCCCTCCAGCTACAAGCCCGCGACCATCACCATCTACTCCGGCCACGGCCACGACTCCGCGCTGCTCGTTCCAGTCATGAACCCCTGAATGAAGCGCCGGTCTCCAGACCCGCACAGATCGCGGAACCTTTGCCAAACCATGGCGGCCACCGCCCCCGGCACCCTATAATCTCCTTAGGTTTAGCAGCGTTCCCTACTTCCCGGCAAAGCGAGAAAAAACCTTGGCACGTGAGCTCCATAAAGCGCGTCTTCTGCGCAAAGAGTGCATCTCTGAAGTTGCGCAGTGCTATCACTTCCTCTTCTCTGTCGAGTCTCTTGAGTCCTTCCCTTACCTGCCCGGTCAGTTCGTCTCCGCAGTCGCCCTGGACGCGAACGGCAAGCAGCAGACCCGCGCCTATTCCATCGCTTCGGCGCCCAGCGGCAACCAGTTCGAGCTGTGCGTCAACCGCGTGGAGGATGGCTTCTTTTCGAATCACCTCGCCGACCTGCCCGACCTGCCCATTGGCTCGATCATTGAGATCCACGGTCCGCACGGCCACTTCGTGCTGCAGGAGCCTATCACCGATTCCATCTTCGTCGCCACCGGCACCGGCGTCGCGCCCATGCGCGCCTACGCGCAGTGGCTCTTCCCGCCCCAAAGCGGTCCTGACGCCGGACCCGACCGCAGCAATGGCAAGCAGATCTGGCTCGTCTACGGCACGCGCTACGAAACCGACATGTATTACCATGACGAATTTGTGGCGCTCGCCCAGCGGGTGCCCAACTTCCACTACCTGCCCACGCTCAGCCGCGCGCAAGCCGATTGGACCGGCCTCCGCGGTTACGTGCAGGATCATGTCGCCAAAATTGTTGAAGACCGCGCCGCGCGCCTGGGCCAGCCGTTGTCCGTCGCGCCCGTCGATCCCGCAACTCCGCCCGCCGAACTGCGCTTCGACATCTATACCTACATCTGCGGTCTCAATTTCATGGTGTCGAGTGTGCGCGAGCGCCTGGACGCCTTCGGCTGGCACAAAAAGCAGATCGTCTTCGAGCGCTACGACTGAGAACCGGTTTTGTCCTAGAATGAATAGGTGGACAAGAGAGGTGGTGCCTGAATGACTGGCCTGAACCCGCGCATCACAGTTGAAGCCGGCAAGATGGGGGGCAAGCCCTGCATTCGCGGCTTGCGCGTTACCGTTTACGACCTCGCGTCCTACCTTGCGTCGGGTATGACAGAGGACGACATCCTGCGAGAGTTCCCGTATCTGGAAAAGGAGGATTTCCAGGCGGTGTACGAGTTTTTCGCCAGTATTCCGGAAAGGATTGCCGTTCTTGAAGCTTCTCGTTGATGAGAACCTTCCCCCGCGGATCGTCCAAGACCTCGCCGACTTGTTTCCCGACTCGACTCACGTCAGCGCTGTAGGGTTAAGCAGCACCCCTGATGCCATCATCTGGGAGTACGCCAGAACACACGGATTCACGTTTTTAACCAAGGACAAAGATGTTGCGAGCTTGAGCATTGCTTGGGGCGCTCCGCCCCAGGTCATAGTGTTGCAAACAGGGAATTGCTCAACGACCGATCTCGTTCAAATGATCCGAGACAACGCCATCCGTTTTTCCGATTTCGAAAGCGACGCCCGGCGCAGCCTGCTCGTCTTGCGATGACTCTCTGCTCTACAGATTGAACAGCTCGCGCAACCGCTTGGTCTGCGCGCGGCTCACCGGGATCTCCGTCTGCTGCCGGTCGTTCATGCGCAGTTGGTAGCTCGACTTGAACCACGGCATCACTTCGCGAATCTGGTCGATATTCACCACAAATCCGCGATGCGCTCTCCAGAAGCGCGCCGGGTCGAGCAGCTCCATCAATTCTTCCAGCGTCCGGCACTTCGACTGCCCCTCGAACGCGCGCGTCACCACGCGAATCACGCCCTCGTCGATCGCCGCATAGCAAATCTCCGCCTGGTCCACGAGCAGCAAGCGGCTCTGCGCCTGCACAATCAGCTTAGCCGGCGCCCGTCCCGGCTCGGCCGCCTGCGGCCGGTTCAGTAACCGCAGCAGCCGCTCGATCTGTGTCTTGGCCTGTGACTCCGCATCCGGCGCGCCGCCACCGGGCGAACCGCCCGTGGCCAGCCGTACGCGTACCCGCTCCACCGCTTCAAAAACCCGCGCGCGGTCGAACGGCTTCAGCAGGTAATCCACGGCATTTACATCGAACGCGCGCACCGCGTACTGGTCGTACGCTGTCGCAAACACAAAATGCGGCAGGGTCGCCGTGTGCTTGCCCGCGCTAGCGGCACTTGTGGCCCCGCGTTTCTCCGAATCTCGTTTCTCTGAATCTCGTTTGTCCGAATCAGGTTTCTCTGGCGCGGCCGCGCCCACGCGATTCCGCTCCATCAGCCGCTGGATCACCGCGAATCCATCCTGGCCCGGCATCTGCACATCCAGAAACACCAGGTCCGGATGGTGCTCCTCGATCAGGTCCACGGCCTCAATGCCGTTCGCTCCCTGCGCCACCACGTCCACCCCACCCACCGAGTCGAGCAGATACTTCAGCTCCTCGCGGGCCAGTTGTTCGTCGTCGATAATCAGTGCGGAAATGGACATGATGAGCAGCGATTCGATTCTATCGCAAGCGAGTTCAGAGAAGCCGGAATGAGGCGTTCGTCAACCGCCGGATCGGCCGTCAGATCGCGAAGCCGCCCCCTCGGCGATGGTAGAAACGTCGCGGCACCCGTGCAGAACCCGGACGATAACAATCTCGCTTGGACGAGGCAAGTAATAGACTGCATACTTCTGATGGAAAATCACGCGCAGATCGGGCGCAAGACGAGACCGAGGCGCACCGGAAAGTGGCAGCATCAATGCCTGGCGAATCCGGGACTCAAGGCGCGACAGAAATCGGGTTGCGACTGATTCGGATGCTTCTGCGGCGAGATAACTCCAGATCTCCGCTAAGTCTGCTTCCGCGGTTTCGGTAAGACGGAGTTTGCACGGTTTGCGAATTGTTTCCTCCCGCGCTCAAGAATGCGCTTGCGATCGTAAGCGACGAGCCGGCCGTCCGCCACATCCGCAAGGCCGCGATCAATATCGACCCTCAAAGCCGTAAGTTGCCGCAATTGAAGGTCGCGTTTCAACTTCCAGTCGCGCAGCGCTTCGCGGATCACTTCGCTGGTCGAAGCGTATCCACCTTCATTGACCGCCCCCTTGACCAGCCCCGCCATGTCGGCAGGAAGCGTGATGGTCAGGCGTGCAATCGCTCCCATAAAGGCGCCCCCCTGTGCGATTCTTATTTCATACTTTATCATACTTTTGAAGCAGGAGAACTGCCCCCGTGACAGCGCCGGCGGGGTCGGCGGAGCTGGAACAATAGCAAGCCAACAAGCTAAAAGTTGAGAGCTGAAGG
>Ga0224555_1003442_pt1 | contig 16135 bp, 14 predicted proteins | sample 714S23034metaG_FD_180687 | JGI IMG/M metagenome (GOLD analysis project Ga0224555, IMG submission 180687) | Peat soil microbial communities from Stordalen Mire, Sweden - 717 S2 30-34 | ecosystem: Environmental > Terrestrial > Soil > Wetlands > Peat | place: Sweden: Norrbotten County, Stordalen...
GGAGTCGTCCAGTAGCCAGCCCACCGCCAGCCACGCTCTGTGAAGATGTGCACGGCTGGGTCGCCGTTGTGTAAGAGTCCCGGGTCGGTGCGGCTGCGGTCGAGATAGGCCGCCGCGTTCTGCGGTTCGAAATACCCGCTGGCGTAGAGGCACGGGTTGAGAAGCGGATTGAGATCGATGGCCCGGCCGTAAGCGTGTGGAGACCATTTGCTGGTTCCTGGGATGCTTCGGCAGTTGAATGCCGAAGTGTTGTTGTCCTCCATGGATAACTCATCATCGGCGTCCGAGTAGTGGTCGACCGTGCGGATCTTCTCGACGGGATAACCCAGTCGGTAAAGCTGCTCGAAGATCGCGATGACCGCCGGCACCAGGTCTTCATGCACGATCAGCTCGCCGCGGTGGGTCTGGCCGTCGAAACCGATGTGGTCGACGTTGACCCGTCGCAGCCGCCCCGGCTCGACGGGGCAACCCGGCCGCCAGCTCGCGCCGAGTTCGGCGGCGGTGACCGGCTCCACGGTCCCACCGGCAGGTGCTGGCGGCGCGCTGGCCGACGACGCGGCCGACGGTGATGGTGTAACAGCCGGTGATGGTGTGGCCGTAGGAGGTGGCAGCGCGGAGGTGCACTGCACCAGCACGACACCCGCTGCGAGCATTTCCGCCAGCACGGCACCCCGCCGCTTGAAAGACGTCAATTGGGATGAGTCCCTTGCAATAAGCGGTTTCGCTAGACAAGTCCGGTACCAACGCTACCGCAGACAGAATTTCTTGTACTGGCTACGGAGGCGGCTACTGCGCGAGCGATCGGCGAGCTGATCGCTCGCGGCGAGCACGAGGGTTCGGCATTACGTTCTTGCCCAACCCCCACGGCTGGACGGTTAACGACCGGCTGACGAGTTGCCGAAGCTGTTACTCAACGAGGCGAGCCGGTGGAAGATTTTGATCGGTGCCCGTGGTGCGACAAGAAGCACATGCGGGCACCTCATGCCGGTGACCGAGGCGCGGCAGCAGCTGGGCGGCATCAGCCCCACCACGTTCTACGAGCTTGTCAAGGAGGGCGAACTCTCGCTCGTTAAGATCGGTCGCCGCTCATTCGTCCACGCGGAAGACCTCGACGATTTCCTCAGTCGAAAGCGATATACCGGCGGCTCGAGTCGGCCTAATCCGTCTTGACGCCGTCAAGACCCGAGAACGAAACCGCAGGTAACGAGCGGGACCGACTCGGAACGAGACGCATCGAAACCGCAGCTAAATCAGCATTTACGCAGGTAGAGGCAGGGGTTCGAATCCCCTTAGCTGCTCCGTGTGTGGCGGACGTTCATCGGTTAACGGTCGTGGACGACATCTCAACTGCTCCGGGCATTCACGGCTTTGACACCCAGTAGCGAGGCACAGCCAGTCACGCTGCTTAGGTATGGCGGGCCGATTGTGCCGATTGTTATGTCACCACCGGTGACTAACATCCGACGCGCCGCGGTGCAGCGGCGTGTGAGCGGTTTGGAGGATGCACGGTGTATTTGCAGAGCCGAAGCAAGCGATGGCTCGGCGTGCTGCGTCGGGTTCGGCCGGAGCTGCAGCTAGCGAAGAAGAATGTGAGTATGTACGCCGAGGCGGCGAAGCGCATGCCAGGAGCCGGAGTGCGGGTAATAAGCGAGCGCGATCAGCACGTGATGACCGTCTTGGCCCGGGATTCCATCGCTCTTACTTTCGAAAGTCAGCGCTTGGAGAGTAACTCCTGGCTCGCTGACACGCTCAAGGATGTCTCCGAGGGGCTCGATCAGTTTTCGTTCGGCGAGGGATTCACCAACAGCCTGGACGTACTCGACGCGGCTGCCGAGTCCGCGATTCCACTTCTGCAGGAGCGCACCACGGAACCCGACCCATCTATCGACGAGGTGGTCGAAGAGATGGAACGAGCGTTTCTGATTTCGCTTGTTGTGACCTTGACATCGCACAATGTGCTCCTGCGGAAGGTCGCGGAGTGGGAGCAGCCGCACCAACGATTCCTGCAGGGCAACCTTCCGGCCGACGTCGGCCACTACTTCGACGTCAAGACACTGTCCTACGTCGACACTGCGGAACCCGGTCGCATACACATGCAAGACCTGGTGTTTGCAATCGACGCCGGCGCCACCATGGTGACGGTGGCCGGTCAAGAGAGCGTCGATAACTACCCCGAGGTACAGGCGGTGGCCTACGCGCAGTGGTTCAGCTACGCGTTCGCCCTTTGGGAGGAGCAGTTTCGTGGCCGGATCGCGCGCTACTTCGATCAACATGTACACGAGAAGATCCGCAAGGCCGACGTCTTGGTCGACTACTTTGGTGACATCAGGTTGATTCGGAACGACTTCGTGCACAACAAGGGCATCTGCAAAGAATCGGCCAATCTCAAAATCCTGAAGTGGGGTCTCGTTCGGGGTCGGTCGATCGAGATCTCCGCCGAACAGATGATGTCCCTTATCGATCTGTTCCCTCGCGACGAACTGCGCAATGCGCCTCCACCACAACCTTCAAGTGAGATGCAGCGAGTTCCCGGCAAGGTAGACCCTCGCCTACTCGAAGACGTCCAACAACGCGCTCAAGAGATGGGACTAACGGACAATCAGCTTCTCAATTCAGCACTTACAAATTGGCCGTTCTTCATCAACTCCCAACGGAGGACGGAGCATGATGGCCCGCCCGAAGCGGGGACGTGGACACCGGAGCTCAAACCTCTCTCATCAAGCAGGTCGTCGACCGGACGGCCCGACGGCTCGCCACCCTGTTCGCGTATCGACTGTCGCACCACGGCAACTAGCCGCAGCTCGGCGTCGATGTCAGCGCCGTCGCGCATGCGTCCAGGCTAAGTGCGAGGGATGACAAGTAATCGCAGGAGAATCGCCACGTTCACCGCGGCGTCGGGTATGACGGAAGCTCAGGGATTGGTCGGTGTAGCGATCGGTTAGGAACTGTGCCGAAATCCGGCCGCACCTTGTCACGGCGCTGTCACAACTCGGCGGCAACACGCAGGCATCCGGTGACATGCCCTGACACCATTAGGGCAGGTCAGTGGACTTCACCGCATCAGTCGAAATCTCGTGAACATGCGTCCTGCGGACTGTAAATCCGTCGGCGGTCCCTCGATCTGACGACAGTCTTGACGACAACGGTGACGACAGTTGCTTCTCCACCTACGCCGCCTGCACGACCATTTACGGCCGATCTTGCCTGGTCACGACTTCTGCCCGCTCCTGGCAGTGTGGGGGTCAGGGGTTCGAGTCCCCTTAGCTCCACCCTTAGCTCCACTCGGACACCCTGGCTTCCGTGGGCCTGATTTTCGGGCGTTTGACGACAACTGTGGCTCGTATCACGACGACCAGCCCTGCGGTTTCGTCGCCAAGGTAGCGTGTTTTAGACGTTCTCGGTAGCGACCGCGAGGACTCTCAAGCATTTCAGGCCTGATGCAGCCTTTCAAGGGCGAAGCAAAGGAGGGGACGGTGAATTTCAGTCTGTATGGTTGTGTGACGATACTCGCCGCGGTGCTGGCGTTGGTGTTCGCCCCTTGTGCATATGCATTCGTAAAACGGTTAGAGGCTCGGACAAATCATCCGCTAGGCGAAGAAGTGGGGGCCCACAAAGCGGTTCTGAGTAAATTGCGCAAGCGTGAATCAATGTCGCAGGCTGAGGTCGAATACGCAGCGCAACTTATTTCTGACAGTCGATCTCCACTCGCCTACTCGATACCCGCTACCATCTTCACAGTCGGGTGCTTTTATGTGTTTGGGTGTCTTGAACAGTTGCACGGCGCCAGGCTCTCCGCGCGACCATTTATCGGGCTGATCCCCATGTTGGCGGCCACAAACCTAGCCATTCAGCTACTCAGGGTCGCAAGATTGAAAGGGCGTCTGCAGGAAGCTTCTTCGACGTGGCCCGAGGAATCTGCCGCGGTCACCCACAGTGCAAGCGGCTGATTATGAAGCCAGCACCAGCACCAAGATATGGAGCTGTTTGGCGAAATCGGTATGGCGTCGGCCCGCGCGGGCGCGCCAGCGCCACGCCGCCGCGACTGCAGCCGACTAGCTGCTGATGCGCAACGTCATGGATGAGTGCGCGACGGTCGTTCGGAGGTTACCGCTGAGTCCCCGTCCTCCCACAGCAGTAGTTGCCGAACCGCGTGGCGTGTTCCGTAGGGCCGAAGCATTCGGCTTGCCGGGCGGGGGCGCACTCGTAGCGGCCACCAGAACCAGCGCCCGAGGAGCGCTGCGATGGACGGCGTCATGAAAGAACGCACGATCAGCGTGTCGAACAGCAGACCCAGCGCGATGGTGGTCCCTATCTGACCGAGAATCCGCAAATCGGCGAACACGAAGGAAGCCATGGTGGCCGCGAATACCAGACCGGCCGCCGTCACCACCGCGCCGGAGCCTGCCATCGCGCGGATGATGCCGGTTTTCAGGCCGGCGCCGATCTCCTCCTTGAACCGCGAGATCAGCAACAGGTTGTAGTCCGACCCCACCGCTAACAGCAGGATGATGGCCAGCGCCAACACGATCCAGTACAACTGGATACCAAAGATGTCCTCCCAAATCAGCACGGAAAGCCCGAAAGAGGCGCCTAATGACAGTGCCACTGTGCCGACGATCACCAGCGCAGCGACCAAGCTGCGGGTGATGATCAGCATGATGAGCAGAATCAGGCTCAGCGCGGCCAGTCCCACGATCAGCAGATCGTATTTGGCGCCCTCTTGGATGTCTTTGTAGGTGGCCGCGGTGCCGGTGATGTACAAGTTGGCGCCCTCCAGGGGGGTGCCTTTCACGGCCTCGTCTGCCGCTTGTCTGATCGGGTCGATATGCGAGATGCCCTCGGGGGTGGCGGGATCACCTTTATGGGTGACGATCATGCGAGCGGCCGTGCCGCCCGGCGAGACGAACAGCTTGAGGCCTCGCTGGAAATCGGCGTTGGAGAATACCTCTGGGGGCAAGTAGAAGGAGTCGTCGTTCTTGGACTTGTCGAACGCTTGCCCCAGCGCGGCCGGGTTATCGTTGGCGAAGGTCGACTGGTTGTTGATTCCGGAGTTGGTGGCATAGTTGGACAGCGTCAGTTCGAGATTTGTTTCCTGGCTGGCAATCTGGGGAGGTAGCAGTTTCAGCAGTTTCGACTGGGTCGAATCCAGCTTGTCCAACGAAGCCGTGAGGCTTTGGAATTGCTCGCTGAGCTTGTCGATGCCGTCAATCGCGTCGAAAATCGATCTCAGCGCCCAGCAGGCGGGGATGTCGTAGCAATGCTGTTCCCAGTAGAAGTAACTGCGGATCGGACGGAAGAAGTCGTCGAAAGTCGCGATCTTGTCGCGCAGGTCGTTGATCACGGCGATCGTGTCGTGGAAGCTTTGCGTCTCCTGGTGAGTGGCGTCGCCGAGCTCCTGTTGCAGGGCGTACTGCTGCTGCAAGAGGTTGATCGTTTTCCGTAGTTCACCGGACTGCCTGAGCAGGTCCGCCGCGCGGTCCCGTTGGTAACCCAAGTTCATGACCTGCCCGACGCTTTGCTGGCTGAGCTGAAACGGTATCGAGCTGTGGTCAAGCGGCGTCCCCAACGGCCTGGTGATCGACTGCACCTTGGCGATACCGGGCACGTGGAAGATCGCTTTGGCAACCCGTTCCAAGATCAGCATGTCGGCCGGATTGCGCAGGTCATGATCCGCCTCGATCATCACCAGCTCGGGATTCAGCCTGGCCTGCGGGAAATGTCGTTCTGCGGCCGCATAGCCGATGTTGGCCGGGGCCCAAGCAGGCATGAAGGGGCGGGCGTCGTAGCTGGTCTTATATCCCGGCAGGGCGAGCAGACCCACCAACGCCACCGCGATCGTGACCACCAGGATGGGCCCGGGCCAGCGGACGACGGCCGTGCCGACGCGCCGCCAGCCCCGGGTGCGCGTCGCGCGTTTGGGGTCGAACAGGCCGAAGTGGGGGCCGATGGTCAACACCGCCGGCGCCAGGGTGAGTGCGGCCGCCAGCGCGACGAGGACGCCGATTGCAGCGGGAATGCCGAGGCTCTGAAAATACGGGAGCCGGGTGAAGCTTAGACAGAATACCGCGCCGGCGACGGTCAGGCCCGAACCCAGGATAATGTGCGCGGTGCCCCGGTACATCGTATAAAAGGCTGTTTTACGATCCTCCCCGGCATTGCGCGCTTCGTGAAAACGGCCAAGGATGAAGATTGCGTAGTCTGTTCCGGCAGCGATGACCAGTAACGTCAGCAGATTGGTGGAATACGTCGACAGCCCGATGATTCCGGAGTTCGCCAGAACGGCGACGACTCCGCGGGACGCGGTCAGCTCAATCATCACCGTCAGAAGCACGACAATCACCGTGACTGAGCGGTAGACGAAAAACAGCATTATTGCGATCACCGTGATAGTGATGAGGGTGACCTTCAGAGTGCCTTTGCTGCCCACCTGGAACTGATCGGTTATCAACGGCGCGGCGCCGGTGACATAGGCCTTGACCCCGGGTGGTGGCGGCGTATGGTCCACGATGTCGCGCACGGAATCGACGGACTGAGAAGATAACGTCTCGCCCTGATTGCCGGCGAGGTTGAGCTGCACTAATGCCGCCTTGCCGTCGGCGCTCTGCGAGGCCGCCGCCGTCAGCGTATCCCCCCAGAAATCCTGAATGTGCTGCACATGCTTCTTGTCTTGGGAGAGCTCCCGAATCAGGCCGTCGTAGTAGTGGTGCGCCTCGGCGCCGAGCGGCTGATCGCCCTCCAGGACGATCATGGCCGCGCTGTCGGAATCGAACTCGTGAAACACCTTGCCGATGCGTTTACTGGCCTGCAGAGACGGCGCATCGCGGGGGCTCAGCGACACGTTATGGGCTTGGGCAACCTTTTCTAATTGCGGCACAAAAACATTCGTGACCGCGGACAGAGCCAGCCAGAAGAACGCGATCGGCACCGCAAGCCGCCGGATCGTCTGCGCAACCGAAAACCGGGGGAGGTGATCGCTGCTCATCCGGACTTGTCCAGGCAGAAGGTGTAGGCGTTGACTTCGTTGACTATCCTCTCGTCCTTGACGACGTCGTTGATGGTGATGCGGCAGCCCAGAGTGTTGCCGTTGCCTTGCGCTACCAGGTTGGCGATGACCGCGGGGTCGGTGGTGATGATCTCGTACTTCCACGGCAGCGCCACGTGGTCAGCTCGTTGCGGAGCCGCATGGACGTCCTGATAGTTGACGGTTGCCACCGCCCCCGGGTCACCGAAGACTTCGTAGATCACATGCTTGGGGTTGAACTGGACGATGTCGTCAGATACGCCGGTACCGGTTGAGGTGTTGGTGTGCGAGGCGAAGATGCCGTGCAGCCGATACACGAGGAACCCGGTGACCGCGACCACCGCCACAGCGACCAGCAGCACCCACCGTCGTCTGACTATGCGGCCAACCGAGATCCGTTTCACCCGTTAGCCTTTCGATAAACGGTGACAGGATCGCCTGCGTGAGATCAACCGTCCTGCCCTGGGTGGGCTCGACTGCAGAAACAGTACGGTACGGGACCGGGTCGAGCAAGGCATGGCGGCGTGCCCACTGGGCAGACAACGTGAACCGCCTTAACCAATTGGCCGGGTGAGGCTGGGAATCACGACCTCGTCGACGAGGGCTTGCACGGTGTGACGGGTGGGGGGGTCACCGGGCATGAGGCATCGGGATATCAGGTAGCGAGGCATCAGGTCCCAGAGTTCGTCGGTGATCGCGGCGTCGTCGATCTCTCCTCGGTCGACGGCCTGCCGCAGGACGCGGTTGATCAGGGCTTTCCGCTGCTCGAGGAACTGCTTCATCGCGTCGTTCAGCGCGGGGTTGCGCGACACCTCGACAAGCACCGCGCGCAGGGTGCTGGCGTGCGCACCGGCCTCCTGGCACACCAGCTCTCCCAGTCGCAGCAAATCGCCTCGCAGCGTACCGGTATTGGGTGGCACCGCGACCTGGCGGACGCCCTCGATGAACGCGGCCAACACCAATTCGGCTTTCGACGGCCAACGCCGGTAAATCGTGGCCTTGCTGGCTCGGGCGGTGGCCGCGACCGCCTCCACCGTCAACCTCTCATACCCGTGCTGCTGCAGCAGCCGCAACGTCACCGCAAGCAACTCGGTCTCCCGCGGCGACCACGGTGAGGACTCTGCGACGCAGTCGTCGATCCGGCTCACCACGTCACCATAGAACCATTGCCGCAGTACAGACCAGTACCGTACTGGCGAAACCGCACGGCGGGATGACCCCAAGCCTCGGGTGGGTGCGGCTTTCAACGCGCGCATCAACTGCTCCACCGGATTCGACACGTCCCTCGCCGGGCCTCGAATCGTGCTCAACGGTGGTGCGGCGGCTGTCAAGGCCACGCCGTAACACAGTCGGCTCCAGGCCGAGCCTTAACAGCCGCCGCACCACCGTGCGAACCGGCCTATACAGCGAGCGAAGTGGTGAGGTGCTTGAACGACCGTTACGGGGAAACCATGGACTTACCGCTACGATCCGAAGGTGGAATGCTAGCTATTTCCGGCGGGCAGCAAACGCCGTTGAATCTCTCAAAGCCGAGCCCGCGAGCGAGGTCCGCAGTCAGTCCGCGGCCATACGAGCCAGCAAATCGCGCAGACAGGCCCCGCACCATATGACTCCAGCGCTGGCGTTGTCACAACGTTGTCACAACTAGGTGCGAATCGGGGGAGTCGACCGGAGACAGCAAGAGACGGTTTCTGCTGGTCGGAAGACTTCGAGACGCATTGCAAGACAACAAAATTCACCCGATGTCCGACTGGGGGTCAAGTGGTCGCAGGTTCAAATCCTGTCAGCCCCACTTAGCGGAATGTGCTGCGACCACAAGATGACGCGATGGTCGTCGACGCTAGGGCTCGACCGGTGAGGATTTTCAATACTGTTGATCAAGACGATCTAGGCGAAGGCCCGATCAGGAACGGGCCCGGGCAGGGCGGCGGAGCGATCAGGTCCCACCGATCAATGACTGCGCCTCTGGGGGGCCGACTACGAGATCGTGAAGGTCGCCGCCGACCTCGAGCCGACCCGACTGTTCGATCCCGCCGACCTTCACCGGCTCGAAGCCGGCCGTGCGAATCAACCGCTCGACTTGCTTGCCGGCACGGTCGTCGTCGGTCACGTAGAACAGCACCGCCCGCTCCGGTGACCGGTTGCTGGAGGACTCGAAGAGATCGGCCGACAGGGTTCCAAACGCCATGGCCAAGTGCGCCCCCGTCGGCAACCACCCGGCTACAACCTCGCCAGAGGATTGCCCTTTCGGCAGCAGACGGAAGACGTTGCCTTGTGCGTCGGTGGCGAGCGGGTTGCTCGGAATGACTACAAGCTTGTCGGTTAGCGGGTCGGCGATCTCGTCTATGACGCCCTTCAGGGAGGCAAAGCGCAGGGCGAGCACGACGGCATCAGTGCCCTGCAACGCGTCGCGGTTGTCGACGGCGACGACGGCAGCTCGACCGATCTTTGCAGCCAGCGTTCGTGCCGACTGATTGTCGGCGCTCAAGAGCCGCAGGGTCTCGCCGCCGGAGGCGAGCTGGCGGGCGATGACCGATCCGAGCCCTCCAGTGCCGATGATCGCGGTGGTCATGACCGAGACCTCCTCAGCGTTCTGGCACTAACAACGGCGGCCCGCAGCATCGCCCGAGCGGTCTCGCAGCGCCTCGCTGAGAGCGGGGGAACGGCGGGGAGGTGCTGTGACCGCTGGTAGGGATCTCAGTGTCGGGGGACTGGCCACCGTCGATGTGAGGGATTTCGCCGGCGATCTCGGCATTCACTCATACTCCTCAACGGGCGCACTCGATGGCCAGTGAGCAGGCGACCAGTCCCCTTCTGGGTCCGTCGTTTGCCCCACTTCGATCAAATGGCCGTCAGGATCGCGTATATAGCAACGGATCTCGTACTGGTGCTGTTTCGGCGGCGTCAGGAATTGAGCACCCCGGGCGCTCCATTCCGCGTACACAGCCGCAATGTCTTTGACCCGGATATTGAGGAAACTGCTGACCCGGTCCGGATCACGTGGCGCCTCCAGGGTGACCGTCGGCTTGTCGTCGGTCGGGCCTCCGCCGACATTGATGATGATCCAGCTGTTGGACAGCGCAACATAGGTCACGTCTCCGTGGAAGACCACCTTGCCGCCGAGTACTTCGGTGTAGAAGTGCCGAGAGCGCTCGACATCGTCCGAGACGATGAAGTGGGCCAGCACAATTCCCTCTGGGGGCGGTGGTAGCACAGTCATCTGGTATCTCCATTTCCACTGGTTGGGTCTCACACCCCGTTTACGTCAGGTTTTACTCGGCAGCTGGCCGCCGGGGGCAGCCGGGTTCCGCTATGGCGGGGGTTTCATCTCCTGAAGCGTCCGCGGCACCAATTCGCTGACGGTCGGGTGAATGTGCACCCTGCGTGAAAGCGTCCTTTACTGCTCTTGACGCCGTCAAGACCCGGACAACGAATCCGCAGGTAACGAGCGGGACTAAGGCGGAACGAGATGCACCGAGACCGCAGCTAGATCAGCATTTCGCCTGCTCAGGCAAGGGGTTCGAGTCCTCTTAGCTCCATCAGGAAACCGCAGGTCAAAGTCTCAAATCTTCACGCGGCATCGGTAGTCAGATGAGTGCGGGCATGCTGTCCCAGCCGCGTACGGCCGATGACGATGAGAAAACGGCATTGGGGAGGTCGACGTCCCAGTCGGGGAACCGGGTCAATACTTCGTCGAGTGCGATCCGCCCTTCGATGCGGGCCAGCGCATTGCCCAGGCAGTAGTGGGCCCCGACGCCGAACGTCAGGTGCTGGCGTGGTGGGCGGGCGATGTTGAAGTTTCTCCGCATCGGGGCCGAACCGTTGGTCGTCGCGGTTGGCCGCGCCGATCAGCGTCAGGATCGCGCTGCCCTCCGGAACGGTCTGGCCGTAGTACTCCACATCGCGCGTGACATATCGCGCTGCCTGCAAAGCCGGCGGCTCGTACCTCAAGATTTCTTCGATGGCTCCCGGCAGGAGTGCGCGATCGGCAGCCAATCGGCGGCGTTGATCGGGGTGCTCCGACAACAGCTTTCCCGACCAGCCGATCAGGCGGGTGGTCGTCTCCGCGCCGGCGACGGCAACGACATTCATGAACATCAGGAGTTCTTCCCGATGCAGTCGGCGCAGCGTGCCGGTTTCATCTTCGAATTCGGCTTCGAGAAGCTCGGTGGTGAGGTCGTCAGCGGGGTGGTCCACCCGCCAGTCGATGAATTCGGCGAACACCTGCCCGTCGGGCATGCCGTCGGGATTATCCAACTGCCCGCCACGCTCGGTGCGGAGACGTCGGTCGCCGTCCTCTTGGACGAGTTTCTGAAAGTGCTCCGGGATGCCGAAAAGCATGCCGACCACGCGCAGCGGCATGACTGCGCCGAGATCCTTGACGAAGTCGAACCGATCCCCGCCGACGAGGGGGTCGAGGCATCGCGCGGTGAATTCGCGCACCTTGGGTTCGAGGGCGTTGATCTTGCGTGGTACGAAGGCCCGGGAGAGCAGATTGCGGTGGATGTCGTGAATCGGGGGATCCTCGAAGATCAGGGTCCCAGGCGGAATCTCCATGCCGGACTTCAGAATCTCCAGTACCACGCCCTTGGCGGAGCTGAAGGTTTGATGATCGACCAGTGCGCGATTGACGTCGTCGAATCGGCTCAGCGCGTAGAAGTCGTGCGGCTCGTTGTAGTACAGCGGTGCGTCGTCTCGCAACCGTTTGAACATCGGATATGGGTCAGCGTTGAGGTCGGCGTCCCACGGGTCGTAGTAGACCTGATTCGTTGTCTCAGCGGTCATGTCGATCCTCGTTCAGTTCGGCGAGCGCATGAATCTGCTCTAGGTAATGGGCCAGCGAGTGATGGACGAACCGGGCCGACAGAGTCGTGGTGCCTCCTGAGGCCATGGTCTTCAGGATGTCCCGCGTCACCTCCGGCTCACCGACCGGATCGAGCAGCTTGTCGGCGGGCATCACCACCTCGAAACCAGGAGGCAGGTCAAACGATTGCAGCCACTCGGCAGCGGTGTCGATCGAGACGTAGAACGGGCACCAGCCGTCGGCAAGGGTGACCGCCCGTCGCAACGAGCGTTTGGTGCGGCCACCGATCCAGATCGGCATGTGCGGCTGTAGCGCACACGGATCAACGGTCAGTCCGCCAAACGAGTAGAACTCACCGTCATAGGCCGGCTCATTACTCGCCAGCGCCGCCCGCAGCGCCCGCAGAGCGTCGTCGCCGCGGGCGCCGCGGTCCTCGAACGGTGCGCCGAGCAGATCGAACTCCTCCTTCAACGAGCCCACACCGACGCCGAGAATCACCCGGCCACCGCTGACGTGATCCAGTGTGCCGTAGCGTTTTACGATCGCGAGCGGATGGTGATATCCAAGCACCAGCGTCATGGTGGCGAACCGGATCTGTCTTGTACGGGCCGACGCGTAGCCGAACGTGGCAAGCGGATCCCAGTAGCGGGAGCCGCGCCGCGCGGCTTCGGTCGAGGGCAGGCCGATGTGCTCGCTGCACGTCATATGGTGGTAGCCAAGGCGATCCGCGGTCTCGGCGACGCGCCCGATGTCCTCGACTGTGCCGTCCCTTTCCCACTCCAACGCAGCCCCGCCGATGTTGGTGACGACGGGCGTGGCGATGCCGAGTTTCACTGCAAGGGCTCCTCGTCCACGGGCATCCCGATCACGTAATCAGCTGTCGCGCCGGCCAGTAGGGATTTGCGGCCGGACTGGTGCGTCCAGACCAGTGGGCATGACTTGGTGGGCGACTTCTGCCAGAAGGTGATTTCCTCGTAGCTCATTTCGTGGCGCACATAGTACTGCGAACGCTCCGCAATCTGCACCACCCGAAGCTCGGCGATGCCTCCTTGTCGGCCCACATCATGCATGCGCGGTCTACCTTTCCCGTAGGGACGACGCCCGAGGGTCGGTTCTGTCTGACGCGGGGGCCACCCGGGTGACCTTCTCGGACAAAGGGCCGAGCAGCTTGGTCACCGCCCTGTAAACGACAGCACCGTAAGGCCATTGGGTGACGACGCGGCCCGAGGGGCTTTTGTAGTAGTTGTTGGCCTGCACCCAGACGGTCTTGGCGATCGCGCCCTGAATCCATTGGTTGTAGCGGCGGTAGAACGAAGGCCGTACCTCCACGGAGGCCACGTTCGGCCCGCGCAAGCGCTTGATAGATCGCACCGCGAACTCAGCTTGGCGCTGCAGGGCTGAGACGATTTCGCCGCCATTGGTGTTGGGGCCGTAGAGGATGTAGAAGTTCGGGAACTCCGGCACAGTGATGCCGGCGAACGCCTGTGGTTCACCATGCCAAAACTCGTGCAGTGTGCGGCCAGTACGACCGACGACGCGGTATGACGCGAGATAGTTCGCCGGCTGAAAGCCGGTCGCCATGATGAGCACGTCGGCGGGGTGCTCGACGCCACGTACGTCGACGACCCCGGTGCCGGTCACCGAGGCGACCGCGTGCGGGACAAACTCGACGTCATCGCGCAACAGACTGGGATAGAAGTCCTTGGTGAGCACCGGTCGTTTGCCGGGGAACGGGTATTTGGGCGTAACCGCTTCGGCGAGGTCGGGCCGGTCGGCGAACACGGCCGCGATGTAGGCGCGGCATCGCGATTCGGCAATCGAATTGATCTTGGTGCCCGGCCGGTGCAGTGCGCCAAATAGTTGACCGATCTCGATGAGCCAGAACTGGCGCAGTCTCTCGCGGCGCCGAGTCCGGGGTCGGCGCAGCCTGGCGCGCTCGTCATCGGATAGATCGCGGTCGGGCTTCCGCATGACCCAGCCCGGTTCACGCTGGAACAGCGTCACGCGCTCAGCCATGCCGGCGATCGATGGAACCACTTGCACGGCACTGGACCCGGTGCCGACAACCGCAACCCGCTTGCCGGCTAAATCGATCGGCTTCCAGCGCGCGGTGTGCAATTTGGGTCCGGCGAAGTCGTCGAGACCCGGCCACGTTGGGTAGTTGGGGATATTGAGCATGCCCACCGCGCTGATCACGGCGCGGAACATTCGCTTCTCGCCGTTGGCCGTCCGCAGAACATAGCCCCTGTTCTGGTCGTCCCAGGTGACCTCTTCGACCGAGGTCGACAACCGGAAATGCTTCCGCAGCCCGTACTCGTCGACGACATCTTCGAGGTAGCGTTGCAATTCGGCCTGACGGGCGTGGGTGCGGCTCCAGTCGTGCGGACGAAACGAATACGAATACAGCTGGGAATGCACGTCGACTTCGGCGCCGGGATAGCGATTGTCCCACCAGGTGCCACCGATTCCATCGGATTTTTCGAAGATGGTGAAGTCGCGCAGACCCGCCTCGGTGAGCTTGACGGCCGCGGCGATGCCGGCAAAGCCGCCGCCGATGATCGCAACCGACGGGCCCGCGGTGTGTCTAACCACGAGACGGCCTCGAGCTGCGGCCGGCGGCAACCTCAAGCACGGATCGCCTCGATGGTCCGGGCAGGTAGAAGCGGTGAGCGAGTAGGGAAGTCGTTCGGCTGGCCCGTGGCTTGCAACAGGTTTAGCTGCTTGCGTGTTGTCGCGAGATCGCGTGGCGCAAGTGTCAGTCCAGCCATGCCCAACCTTTACATACGGCTGTCATCATGTAAAGCTAATTATCGTTGCGTAGTACCCCGTCTCCGTAAAGCGATTGGCGGTCATGGAAGGATCTGCGTGCCCGGAATTCACCACACAGCGATAGTTACCTCTGACGTCGAACGATCGATGCGGTTCTGGTGTCACGGCTTGGGTTTCACTGAATTGTTCGATCACACATTCACCGGCGACTGGCCCACCCTGTTCAATGCGGCGACCCGCCGGCTGCGGTCAATATTTCTTGGAGACCCCAATGCGCCTGACGCGGGCATCGTCGAGCTCGTGGTCTTCGAAGATTCCCATCCTGCTGCCCCACCACCAGAGGGGCCAACCCACGGGTTTTTTCTGGTGTCGCTGGAGCGTGAGGTAGACCAATCGTTGGCGACATTGGCGCAGCTCGGATTCGACGACGGCGTGCGTCGGATCTCGATGCCGGCACCGGGCGGCAAGACGGTACCCATGGCGGTGATCACCGCCCCCGATCGAGTCCGCGTGGAACTCATCGGGGCACCTTCATGACCGCGGTCGTCACCGGCGGCGGTTCGGGTATCGGCAGTGCGGTCGTCACTCGGCTGCGCCTGGCGGGCAATCAAGTCGTGGTATGGGACATCAAGGACGGCGACATCGGTTGCGATATAAGCGATCCCGACTCAGTATCGGAAGCAGCTGACAGGACACTGGCCGCTCACGGCGCGCCGAACCGGCTTGTAGCCTGCGCGGGCATTGGTGCATCGGGGATGTTGTTGGACCAGAGCCCCAGTGACTGGCAGCGGGTCATCGACACCAACCTGACGGGAACGTGGCTGACGATGCGCGCCGTCGCGCGCATGATGATCAACTCGGGTTCGGGTGGGTCGATCGTAGCCGTGTCGAGCATCAGCGGAACGCTGGCGGACCGTGACATGGGCGCATACTGCGTGTCGAAAGCCGGGATCGACATGCTGGTGCGAATCGCGGCCACCGAGTGGGGCAGATACGGCATCCGCGTTAACGCCGTGGGTCCCGGCGTGACTCGCACGCCGATGCTGGCTAAGCCTGAGCAGCTTCCGGGTTGGGTGGAGGGACTGACCGAACGAACGGCGCTGGGTCGCATCGGCGAGCCCGACGACATCGCCGAGGCGATCGTCGCGTTGCTCGAAATGTCCTGGGTCACAGGACAAACCCTCTTCGCCGATGGCGGACTGGCGTTGCATAGCCCCATCGACGCCTACGGACAGATCCAACGGTTGTCGCAGCGAGGCGGTCAGTAAGGGCGTGGCGTTCCCCGAGATCTGTCTGGGACGAAGGTGACGGGCAGCGTTCCCAATCCGGTCATGCTCGGATTGCCGAGGTACTCGTCGACGCCGTTGAGATCGACGCGGTAGTCGGGAATGCGTTCCAGTACGGCCTTGAGCATAACTTCGAACATCGTTCGCGCCAAGTGAGACCCGATGCAACGGTGCGGACCCAGCCCGAAGGCGAGGTGGCGGTTGGGAAAGCGGTCGAGGATGACATCCTGGGGGCGGTCGAATTCCTCTTCGTCA
>Ga0224555_1003443_pt1 | contig 16135 bp, 14 predicted proteins | sample 714S23034metaG_FD_180687 | JGI IMG/M metagenome (GOLD analysis project Ga0224555, IMG submission 180687) | Peat soil microbial communities from Stordalen Mire, Sweden - 717 S2 30-34 | ecosystem: Environmental > Terrestrial > Soil > Wetlands > Peat | place: Sweden: Norrbotten County, Stordalen...
ACGGCCTGAGCGCTGCACCGGCGTGAAAATGGTTTGTGGGCGACCACGATTCACCACCGTTTTAACTGCGAAGGGCCACAGCCCGGTCAGAGGGAGAGATTCGGAGAGGCAACCAAAAGTGAATGAAATGGACGAATCTGAGTCGCAATCGAACATAGAGTCAGCTAGCGATCGCGACGGCTCTGACGTGTTTCCCGAAAGAGAGCTTGCGTCTGTAACGCTGACGATGGGATCGGGCGGCGCTCGCAATCCGCTGATATTGCAGCCCGGTGCCATAGTGTTTGAACCAGATCCAAACAACGAAACAAGCCCGTTAGCCAATTGGGTCTGCGATCTTTCCGAGGCTCAATACACACGCTATCGCGATGCGCTCGACACGCTCTCCCAGATTCATGTAACCAACATGTTCGGTACCGTAAGGCAATCCGGTCTAGATATGATGGCGGTTGTCGGAGAAGCTTACAAAGCTCTGTATGAGAACAAAATATCGACTCTGCGCCCCGATGATTTCGTGCAGTGGACCGTACGGTTGCGTACGTCGATTCTCAGTTTCTGTTCGGTGATTCATCACCATCAGGAGCAGAGTTATGCGGCCGTGAAGCGCAAGTTTGGGGAGGATTCGCGAGAGCATGAGGCAATGAGGCTAGCGTTTGGCGAGATTTACAACAATTGCTTTGGATATCGATATCTCTATAAGCTTCGCAATTGCATGGTTCACTATTCAATGCGCGCTATAAATGTCAGTACCGAATCCCGTACCCATGAGGGCCAAGAACTCCGCTGGTGGGATATCTCCATGAATCGTTCTGTGATGCTGAAGCCAAAGAAGCTACTGAACGCCTCATTGCGCAGCGAGATAAAAGCACTAGACGAAGATCCCATTATCGTGGAGATGCAGACCGAGGCGTTCAACGAGCTAATAAAGACCAATCGCAAAGTCATCGAAATTCAATACCCAGAGATTGGCCATATTTGCTCCACCGTACGTGAATTCGACCAACTATTTCAAGGCAAAGACGGAGTACGAGGATTAGCAATAAGTCGCAGCGCCGAGATTAGGTCGCCGTTCACCTTCGAGTTCCACCCAATCGCGGGCCAGGTGATCGAAGCTGCACGGCGCTATGGCGAACTCAACCCTGACGACGCAGCTCCACGACGTTAGATGCATCAATCGGCCGACTCATCGCTTCCAACGCTGCCATCGTCTCAGCGTGATCGTCATCGAACAGATGCGTGTAGACCGACAACGTCGTGGTGACTTTCGCGTGACCCATGAACCGGCTCAGTTGTAGCGGCGGAATACCGGCCGCGACGCACAGACTCGCGTAGGTATGCCGGAGCGCATGAAACTTTAATCCGGGTGGCAGCACGTCGCCGTCTCCGCCAAGGCGGTTGGTGCGCAACACCGCTGGCCGGAACACGGCTTTGTAAAACGTCTGGTGACGAATCGGAGCCAACCAATCCAGCACCAACCGGTCGGCGGCGTCATCCACCGATAGCCCTGCCAGCGCATCGACGGCCGTGGGCGCGATCCGCTTACCGTCCGAATCGGTGGCGCGCTTGCCGGTCGGTTTCGCGGGTTTCAGCGTCACGGAGCAAAACAGCGGTGCTGCCGGATCGTCGCATCGCGGATGGGCGGCCAGGTAGTCGCGCAGAAGCTCGGTGGTCGCAGCCATCAACGGAACGCGGCGGCGTGAGCCTTTCGTCTTCGGCGAGTCGTAGACCAGCGCGCCGTCGATCGTGATCACCGTGCGCTCGATATGCAGAACGCCTGGCTTGGCGGGCGCGTTCGGGTTGATCGGCGCATCCGGTAGCTCGACATCACCAACCTGCAACCCAGCCAGCTCGGCAGCGCGCAGGCCCGACCACGCGGCCAGGTGCACCATCACCGCGCACGGCCAAGGCGTGGCGTCGACCAGCGCGGCCACCTGCGCAGCCGTGAGAAACATGTCGGGATCGTCCACCACGCCAGGCGTGCCACCTTGGGCGCTGCGCTCGCTGGGCAACTTCACGTGATCGGCCGGGTTGACCGTGAGCCGGCCGTCAGCAACGCACTGCGAAAGTATTTGTCGCACAACGAAATAATGATGTCGGATCGTTGACGCCGACTTGCCTGCCGTGGACAGCTTGCCGACCCAATCGGCGATGTCGGCGCGCAGGATCTCATTGACTGGGCGGTGATCGAACGTCGCGGCGATCGACAGATCGGCGGTGCTCGCGCCGTCGCCGTTGCGGCGCGCGCGTGTCTTGCTCGCCAGCACGTTGGCGTATTCGCCGCGGGTGCGCGGTTTGAGATCGTGGCGGCTCGCTAACCATTGCGCAGCGACCACGCTGAAGGATTCTTTGCCGCGCTCACGCAAACTTGCAGCTGATTGTCCTTGTGCTAGAAGCATTTTGACGCGATCGAGCTTGTCTTGCGCCAGCTCGCGGGTGTCGCACGTCTCGCGGTATTCGCGGCCGTGTTCGTACCAGACGGCTTGATAGCGCTTGATCGGTTTGCCGTTGACACGCTTGCCCGATTCGCGAACCCGAATGTGCATCGTCAGTTCCCGTCCGTCATCCAACCGCCAGCCATGCCACGGCACGTCGGTTCAATTTGAAAGGCCCACTCGAAGACTCGCGCTAGACAGCTTTCCCATTCCTCAATGACCTTCGCCCGCTTGCCGTTCTCAGTCGAGATCCACCGAAACGAGCCGGGATGCGGCGGGAACAGTAGCGCGGGGCTGTCGCCACGATACGGCGCAAATCCGGCCACGGTCGTTAGCGGCCAGTCCAGCGTCGGCGAATCGGGGAAGATCTGTCGCAAAGCGTCGTGGGCGTCGTCGCCGAAACCGATCGCGACCCGGGGCTGCACGATCGCAAGTTCTTCACGCAGATACGGTGTGCAGTTGTCGATCCATTCCTGTTTGGACGCAACATTTCTCTCCGGATGGCAGTGCACAACGTTGGTGGTGTAGATGTCTTCCTTGTCGTGCGCTGCCCGATTCAAGGCTTCGTTTAAGTGCTTTCCGCTACCACCGAAAAACGCCTGCTGCTCTTTCATGCAAGGGCCACAAAGGCTTTGACCGACGACAACGACCGGTGACTCTATGTCACCGTAACCAGGCGATGACTGGGTTTTCCCCTTGATGTTCATTTTCTCGCCGCACTTCTTACACGCCCTGATGCGATCGGCCAGATTGTCATGCTCACGCTGGCGACGATCGCCGCTGGTTGACGTCATCGAGAACCCCCTTCGACCCTGTTCGCCAAACTATAACAGTGATACAAGCTGATTACGCCACCACAGCAAAGGCTGCTCTCAACGCCTAAGGCGCAGCTAGGAGCACTCCTGCGATGCTCCTAATCGCTACCTAGCTCGCAGTTGACCGTCTGTTGACCGTGGTCGAGCGACTCGTACCCGCCTAGCTACGCCGGGATAACCCCGTCACCCGAACCCCGAACCGAACCCGAGACGCTTCCGGAACTCCGTCACATCGCTGTACCTGGGCTGCTTGATTCTGATCTACGCGCACGGTCTCCGCGATCCCAGCCGGTCGAGAAAGCTGTAGGTGCTGTTCGTCGACGTCCTCATGTCAGCTCGTCGGCTGGGCCGTTGCCCATCTGTCGTTCCAAGGCCTGTCGGACGAGACCGATCACGTACGGAACGCTGTCTGCGGAATCAAGCACGACCTCGCTGTCGCCGTTTCCCCACCGCCCAAGGTTGGTGACGTCTCGCGCAATGCCGCGGGGATCGTTGAGGTCGTGAAATGGCATGTTGATAGACACCAGCAGTCGCGACGCTTGCGGAATGACATCGGCGAAGTTGGTCTCCGCCTTGAATGCCACATACAGCTTGAGGAACTCCTCAATAACGCACGGATCGAGCGCGAGCACCTCCTTCGAGAAGGTGTCGAAAAGATGCCGCATTGGAGCGTCCAAAGCCAGATGCTTGTGATCGTCGATCGTGTATGTCATCGGAACCGCTTGCCTCCCGCCAACTCGGTACCGATCGAGGACGGCGTCCGGAAGGTGGGGCGCACGCCATATCCGCGAAGCCATCTCCGCCAGCCGCGACGCTCGAGCATCGATGGCCGCTTCATCCCATCCGTTCAGAACTCCGAGACCTTCGTTCAACCTGAGCGGGCTCTCCTTGAAACCGCCCTTCATGTCACGTTTTTCAGAGAAGGGGCGATCGCTGTACTCACTGTTGTAACCCGTCAAGGTCAGGTTGCCGAGCGTGTGCAGCTTTGTCTTGTGGACACGCTCCCACTCCTCCCCCAGGTCTGCGCGCCAGGCCGCAGACAAGTTGTCATTCTGAGGCATGATGTGCTCGATCGTGTACTCATCGACGGGTACGCGCTCCTTGCGTCCGTCGTTCTCAACACGCCTCAGCCAGTAGCTGCGATTGCGGAAGTTATAGACGTCGCGGAGGGCGAACTCTCGGCGGAACTCTTCGTCGTTCGGGAACCGGCGGTAAGAAGGCAAGAGCTGGAACGCGGTACGGACGCTCTCCAAGTAGGAATCTGGGGTGACGCTTCGCGAGAACGTGGCGAACGTCTTGTTGAGCGAATTCGTCGGGATCGCACAGATCGAGCGCCTGAAAACGTATGCCTCGACCAACCGGATGACCGCGAGGAATTCGTCGCGACTGAGTTTGCCCTGATCGTAACGACGGTAGGTCTCGAGCAAGAACGGATATGCGACGTCGACCCGAAGTTCGCGCAGATCCTGAAACGCCTCGGCGAGAAGCTTGTCCGACTCTCGGCCAAGCGCCATCGCGCAGTAGTACCCCGCAAAGGTTTGAATATCTTCCACGAGGACGTCGACGCCGGCCTCCGCGACGGGCTTACGTGCCGCGTAAGCCTTGAACGCCTCGTAAACTGCCTTCACATTGGGAAGCTCTCCGGATTTGATCGTGAGGTAATCGCGCATGAAGCGGTCGAAGTAGACACCGTAGGACTCCTGCCCGAACCTAAGCTCCATTGGCCGCCAGTGGTTTTCGTACAGTGTGGTCTGATGATCCGGCTCTAAACCCATCAGAACGTAGTTGCGTATGAGGTCGGCTTGGCTCAACTCGCGACCAGTTGAGTTCATACTTTCAAAGATCAGCTGCGGGTTGTCCTGTCCGCGATTTAAAGAGACGTCGACGATCATTAGTTTCGACAGCCCCGCACACAAAGCGTCTATGTTTGCGCCGAGGCGGCCAACCAGCTCATCGAAGAAGTCAAAGTTGTCGCGGATACGCACGGAGTGGTCGTCCGGCAGCGGCTGTTGGTTGATCACTGCGAGCAGGGTGGTCTTGTCCGTCTGCGTTAGCAGCAACTTGTGCCGCTGTACGCCGGACTCCAAAGGATTCTGAAGGTAGTAGCTACGGATCTTGACCGCACTGAAGCCATCGACGGGTTCACCAGTGCCGACGGCCCGAGCCAGGGCTTCGAGGATGAGCGAAACCGTCGTCAACCGTTGCTGGCCATCTATGACAAGCAGAGGCGATAGTTTCGTCGCCTGGTAAAGGCCCTCCTGTATGTAAACAACTGACCCGACAAAGTGAGCGTTAATCCCGTCGTCTTCGCCGGCACGCATAATATCGTCCCAGAGCTGTTGGCATTCCTTGAACGTCCAGCTGTAAGTGCGCTGATAAATCGGGATGACCAGCTGCGGCGCCGCCTTCAAGAACGACAACAAGTTGGCCTCGACGGCTTTCATGCAAGAACCCTTTCAGCCTGCCTCGATAATCATCAGGACCGCGATGGAGGCGAACAGACTGGCCCGCATCGGCGTCAGAGTGATCCCCGAAGCGCTAGCTGCTCCCCTCACCAAGCCGAGCGCATGGTGTGCAGGTTGTCAGACCGCCGGCTGGCTTAGGTACTTCGTACTAGGTGAACGCGCGGTAGTCCAGGCCGCCGCAGCGCCGCGTCACAGCAAACCATCGGCGGAACGCTAATTGATGTTGCAAGGCAGTGTTGTAGCCCACGTAAACCAAACCAGTGCCGCGATCGGCGGTTCGTTGCAACGAAGATGAGCGAGCCCAATAGCTGGCAGAGCCGATCTGGCCCCCAAACGGTCCTTCAACCTAGCAATGCTCAACCCACGTACCACCAATCTTCGCAGCCTAAGGGCGGTTTCCTGCGGTCGGGCTGACAAGATTTTGAACCTGCGACCACTTGACCCCCGGTGTCAACTTCGGCTTTCGCGGGCGTTCAGCGGCGTACCGTCTGCCCAGTCTTGAACAGCGTTATCGGTACGTGGGCGAACGTCGCCGAAGACCCCCGAAACGAAGGCCGTTCCTGTACTCGTTGCTGTACGCCGTTGAGCACCGGCCTGTGGGCGCACAGGTAGTTCGACGGGCCGCATTGCGGGCTGATGCTCACCAAGCCGCGACGAACGAGGAGCGCGATGCCGCCAGAACCCGATTCGTCGCGACCGCGATTCGTCGCGACTAAGGTTCGCACCGTGGGGGAGCCACCAGTGGTCGCAGCCGATTACCTATCGGCATCGCAGCGATCAACGATCCGCCGAGCCGTCCAGGACGCGATCGACGCGCACGGAGTCGAGTATGCAATGCGCAACACCTGCGCTGAACTCGAAGAGAAATACGGCATCCCCTACGAGACCATTGAATATCTGCTTCACGATGAGTTGCCGGTCGCGCTGCCCGAAGAACTTCTTACAACGGGTCAGAGGAATCGAATACGAAGAAAGTTCCACGCCGCCGCGAACTCAGCCGCGGACCCTAACCAGGAAAGCCCCGTGGCGGCCGACGCGGTGAAGCACTTGTCCGAACTCTTCGGAGTCTCAGAGGACGCCATCCGCGCGGTAGTCGGTGCCGACGATAATAGTTTTCCACCGACTGAAACACCTAGAGGACTACCTGTGCCTGCTGCTGCCCCGCCCCTGCCAGAACCCGGCCAGGTCGTCGAGGTACGGGGTTCCACGTGGGCAGTTGCGAACCTCAATGCCCAAGGTCTACCGCGCAGTCCGGCTGACGAGGCCAGCGCCCACCTGAACCACGTTGTCGAGCTTCAGTCCCTCGACGAGGACCGCCTCGGTGAGCAGCTGTCGGTCATCTGGGAGTTGGAGGTCGGCCAGACCGTCACCCCTGCGCAGGGTCTGCCGGAACACATCAACCCCGATGGCTTCGACGACCCCTCTGATCTCGCCGGGTTCATCGACGCCATGCGCTGGGGTGCGGTCACCTCTGCCGACCCGAACCGCTACCAGGCGCCCTTCTGGTCAGGTGCCGCCGTCGAGGCCTACCAACTGGAGCCGCTGCGCCGCGCCCTGGCCAGCCCGCGCGCCAACCTGCTGCTGGCTGATGACGTCGGCTTGGGCAAGACCATCGAGGCCGGCTTGGTCCTTCAGGAGCTGCTTCTGAGGCATCGGGCTCGCACCGCGGTGATCGTTTGCCCACCCAGCCTGGCGCTGAAGTGGCAGGACGAGATGCGCGAGAAGTTCGGTCTGCACTTCGTCATAGTCAACAGCGAGCTGATGGCCGAGGTGCGTCGCACGCATGGTTTGCAGGCCAATCCGTTCCTGTTGTATCCGCGGGTCATCGTCAGCATGGCGTGGCTGCCGAAGGTGCGGGCGCAACGCCTCCTCAGGGATGTTTACGCCCAGACCTCAAGTCCCAACTCCGGCAAGCGGTTCGCTTTCGACGTGTTGATCGTGGACGAGGCTCACCATGTGGCTCCGGCCAGCCCGTCGGCGGCGCCCAAAAGACGGATGTGGCGTTGCACGCCTTTTGTGAACGTGTTTCGGCTGACCTTTCGTGGGTAACCCAAATCACAGCAACACCGCAGCTAGCGGAAGCTTCAGGGAGTCATGATGAGCACCACGGAACATAGTAGGTCGCAGGAAACTGGGAAGCACGAGGTCAGCGAAGGCACGGATCGACCGGAAGGCACCGTTGACGAGGACGCCAACGCGCCGCTGACCGATATGACAAAGACAGACTTGCACCGCAACCCGGAAACAATTCCCCCGCAGGACACCGGAGCCGCTGTGCCGCCCTACGAGGGACGCCAGCAAAGCTCCGCAGAAGAGGGGACCCCTGGCCGCGGCGAGAACGAACAGCAAAGCCCGACCACGGGTAAAGCTGGGAAAACGGCTGCCGCCCACGGATCCGGGCACGAACACGACGACCACGGGGTCGGTCCGGCCCACACGTCGGGAACGGGTCGAGCCGAAAACAAGCCCTGACAACAACGGTAGGTCGGGCGTCGAGTGCCTGATGTGCGCTTGGGCGTAGCGGTGCTACTTCGACCTGAAAACCCTTAGTCAGTGCTGTGGTGTTTAGGGTGGCCGGCTTCGGGATCCCGTTGGAGGCCCCGGATGTCGGTTTCAATGCGGTGAGGGTGCTGATTTTGACGAGGTTGTGAGCGAAGACGCTTTGCCCGCACCAGGTTCGGGCGCCGCCGATGCCGGTGAGTTCGGTGCGGTTCCAGCCGTTGGGAAAGTGGTTCGTGACATTTGAACGTCACCGCAAGCGGCACGGCCTTTCGGTTGGTGCGGGGCGAAACGGGGTATTCGCGGGACACGGAGTTGTGTGCGGCCGGTCGCCCAGAACACTGAGGTCCCGGTGGTTCAGACGAGCAGCTGGCGGGACCGACTCTGACCGGTCCGACGTAATTATTTTGCGTCGGGATAATTATGTGCGTTCGGTTTTGCGACATTGTTCGGCCAGGGCCGCGTCGAGGGTGCTGGCCGCGGGCAGCGTGCCTTGTGGGTCGCAGATCCTCAGCACCCGGGAGACGGCTGCGCCAGGTACCAGCGCCCAGCCTATGCCGGCGCGGGTGCAGCCGGCGGAGACCTTGTGTAGCGCCGAGAAGCCCTTGGCCCCAAAGAAGTCCAGACCGCGCAGGTCAAGGATCAGTCCACGGCAGCCCGTCACATGCCCCAGCGTGTACTCGGCCAGAGTGCCGGCGTTGGAGGCGTCGATGTCGCCGTGGGCGCTGATGACTGCCACCGACGACTTCAACCGACGAATTGCTAAGCGTGCGATGTGGCCCTGCCACGGCTGGGAAAGAACGCCGCTATCCGGCAGGACGAAAGGGTGAGCCAGTTCTGTCTGGGTAACAGCGGACATGGTGGCTCCAATCAATCGGTATGCAGAAGAATTCGTCGTTGGTCGACGCGGTTGGGTTGATGCCGGTGCATCACGTTCCGATGCCTTCTGCGTGGTCGGCGCCGGGCCGTCGGACTAGTCGGGTCACGGCGGCATCCGGCGCGTCGGCGGCTTGCATCGTCACCCAGCTCTGCGCATCGGTCGCGGGCCGTGGGTGTCGCCGGGCGTTCCTGGCGGTGTTTCGCGTGTTCCGGTGTCTTCTCCCGGTGTGTCGTGGGTTTGCGAGTCCGGATCGATCGTGTCGGCGCGTTCGAAATCCTTTTTCACGTCGTCGCGGGCGGTGGCCGCGTCGCTGCGAAGTGCCTGCGCCTGGTGTTTTAGGCCGGCCGCGTGCGCTGTCTTGGCGTCGCCCTCGGCCTGTGCGACGCGGGCCTGTGCGGCGGTCTCCTCAGCGAGCGCTTCGCGTTGGCCCACCGTGTGGGACTGATCGGCGGCCCGGTCGCGGATGTCCCCGGCCTGGACGCGGCGGTGCGCGGTGCGCCTGTGGCGCAGCACCACCCCGAGGGCGACGAAGAGCAGGACTGCGGCGACCGCGAAGAAGGTGATCATAATGATGGTGCTGGTAGCCATTTCGGCTCCTTGAATTCGTTGAGGGTGGTGAATCGGTGGTGTGGGTTGCAATGGGGGTGCTCGACAGCGCAGCAGGTGTGCCGCCAACGTGTGGCCCCATTGGGTACCGCTGACCGGCCGGTTAGCGGTACGTGCGGCTCAGTAGTAGGTGCGGCGGCCACCGATCGCGTGTCCCATCGATCCCATGACGGTCAGTACCAGTCCGACGAGCAGGACGAGGATGCCGACGGTCCACAGGATCGAGATTTTCAACAGGAATCCGGCGATGAGAAGGACGATTCCCAGGATGATCATGGCGTTTTACCTAGTTTCGATGTCGTTGAGGGGGAAGGAAATAGCGGATTGAAACCCGGTCGTAGCCGATGTCACGTGCTCTCCATCGGGCTGGCCGATCAATGTCTGAAGATGTCTTTCACCGTGGTCCTTCCCGTTGGGGTTGATCTCGACCTGGTCGAGGGGTCCTGAGGGTCAGAGGCTTCATCGCCGCACACCGCCGGCTTCGCCGGTGCCGTGCCGTGTCGTGCTCGCGGTTGCGTTTCGGGGACGGCTCTTGTCGGCGCGGTCAAATCCGCAAGGGCGCGGACCGCGGCCGGAGTCGGCTCCCCAACGACCAATCGTCTGCAGTCTGGGGCGTTCCAGGCAGGCCGATCGGTGAGCGGGGAAAGAAGGTGAAGCAGTCATGGTGATCCCGGACCAAACGATCACGGAGTGTCGGGGCTCGGAGCCAATGCTCCTTGAGTTCCGCGGCGGACAGCGGAACGCATCCCGGACCAGCTGAGATTCTCAGCTACCGCTGACGCTACACTCGTTCGACGGCTCCCGCCTATCGCGTGGGTGACCGATTCTCCCACCGCCGATCAGCAAAAGACTCGACGGAGGGACGGGCATGTGGCGGAGCTGCCGTGGATCGAGTCAACAGGGGTTTTGCGGGTATATCTTGTTGAATGACGCGCGATGCGTTCGTGCTGGGCGGAGGCGGTGTGCTTGGGGCCGCTGAGGTCGGCATGGCGCGCGCATTGCTGGAGGCGGGCGTTCATCCCGACCTGGTGTGCGGCACCTCAGTCGGCGCGATCAACGGCGCGGCGATCGCGGCGGATCCCACTCCGGAAGGCGCGCAGCATCTGTTGGGGATCTGGGACGCGCTCGCAGAGGAGGGAGTCCTGGACGGTTCGCTGATCCGGCGGGTCGCCGAAGTCGTGCGCGGCAGGACGTCCTTGCACGGTAACGGTGCACTTCGCCGGATGTTGCGCGACCGATTGCCCGCGCAAACCTTCGAGGACCTCGCCGTGCCGTTCGAGTGCGTGGCGGCCAGCATCGAACGTGCCCGGGAGCACTGGTTCAGCACCGGAGACCTGATCGAGCCGGTTCTCGCGTCGTGTGCGCTGCCGGGGGTGTTCCCACCTGTGCGGATCGGCGACGAGCACTTCTTCGACGGTGGCCTGGTGAACAGCGTTCCGCTGGATCGGGCGGTGGCCCTGGGCGCCGAGACCGTATGGGTCTTGCACGTAGGGCGTTTGGAGGAGGAACTCGCCGCACCACGGTTCCTGTGGGAGGTCGCGTTCGTATCCTTCGAGATCTCCCGCAGACACCGCTTCCACAGCGATCTGGAACGAGTGGGCTCCGACATCACCGTGCATGTGCTTCCGAGCGGCTTGCCGCAGCGGCGAGCCGAAACATGGTCGAATCTGCGGTACCGCGACACCCGCCGAATCGCCCGGCGCGCCGAGCTGGCCTACGACGCAACCCGCGAATATCTCAAGGCGTTGCCATGACTGTGCCGCGCCGGTTCGTGACGGTGCCGTTGGTGACCGCCCTCTTGGTGTGCGTGCTGGTCTCAGCGCCGCTACTGCTGGCAGTGACCGGTCTGGTGGGTCTGGCAGCGCGGTCGAGCCGGCCGGTCCGCACTGTGGCGTTGGCCATGGCTTACGCATTCATCGAACTGCGCACTCTGGTGAAGCTCGCGATCGGCGACCTGGACTGTGATCGGCTTATGGGGGACTTCCTCACCACGGCCTACGCCGCCGTGCGCCGGATCCTCGATGTCGAGGTGGTGCTCGACCCGTCCTCGACCACCCCGGAGGAGATTCCCCACCACGAGCCGGTCATCGTGCTATCGCGGCATTGCGGTCCGGGGGATAGCCTGCTGGTGGCCTGGCTGCTCACGATCGAGTATCGGTTGCAGGTCCGGATCGCACTCAAGGCCATCCTGCGCTGCGAGCCAGTTCTCGACTTTGCGGGGGAGCTGGGGTGCCTGTGCTTCCTGGCCCGAGGCGGCCGCGCCCGTCGCCAGATTCACGATCTGGCCGCGTCGCTGGTCGGCGGGCAGGCGCTTCTCCTGTTCCCCGAGGGCGCGAACTTCACCTGGCCGCGGTGGCGCACCGCAATTGCCGAACTCCGCTCGACCGGCCGGATTCGCGCTGCAAGCCGTGCGTTGCGCCAGTCCTATACGCTGCCCCCGCATACCGGAGGTGTCACCGCTGCGGTGACCGGAGCACCGAGCGCCAATGTCCTTGTGCTCGCCCACAACGGCTTTTGCCCGGACGGGCGGGCGCGGCTCTGGTGGCAGCTGCCGATGCACCGGCAACTGCTCGTCCGCACGGCTCTGTTCCCAGCCGCCGAACTTCCCCAGCTCGATCAGTTGAGCCCTTGGCTGGAACGAACCTGGACCCAGGTCGACGCCTGGGTCGCCGACCACACCGACCACACCGACCCTGGATAGGGTATGGTCGCTTGCTTTGGGACCCGTTTTGGGACCACACGTTGTCCGGGACAGCACTGCGCGGGGGCGTCGCGGGCACCGGACAGGCGCGCCGGATGGCCCCAGCATTCGGGTGTTCCGAGTCCTGAGGCCGGTCCGAATCCACCGTGCTGCCATCAGGCATCTCGATGCGGACCGGCCCCTGCACCAGCACGGGTCCGCACACCACGACCCGCACTTTTCGTCGTTGGGTGCTGCTCGCCGTTTGTCCGCTCGGATCACCACTATTTGCTCCTCGCGACAGCCACGGCGCAACCGGCCGGTGCGTTCCAACCATTCCGTCCGTGCCGAGAGCGCTGGGCCGAACGGAATCCATTGCCGGGCAACAACATCAGCGTCCAGGCCGGCGGACCGCAACGATGCCAGGGACTGCTCAACCCCGGACAATTCGGACTGGACCACCAACATGGTGCCACCGTCCACAGCAGCTCCAACGCCCAGTCGCACAGCGGATCCAGAACCTGATGCCCATCATCGCCGCCGCCGGCCCGGCGGCGGTCGGAATCACCTCAATGGCGTGCCGGCCCACCGGCATATAGGGCGGATTGCAGACAACGACGTCAAACGGCCCGGCGGTCAACGCGTGGGGTAAACGCGCCCAGGCGAAGGTCCACGTCCACCCCAACTAAGGGGTGCGAGAGCAGAGCACAGCGCGGGACAGATGTCGAACGCGGTGACGCTGGTCGCGCGCTGCTGGGCCGCGGCAATCCTCACCACACCACTACCGGTGCTCAGATTTAACACATGCCGCCCGGCAGAGACGGCGGCCTTGGTCACGGCGTCGATAAGAAGCCACGAATCATGTTGCGGCGCATAGACGTCGTCGCCGCAACCATCCTGTCCGAGGAAGCAGTCACGGCGGCGGTCATCGAGGACTCGCGGCGACTCGGCGCCGCGCTGATGCGTGTCGTCGGTTGAGCCGGTTCCTGCGGTTGCGGATCGCGGTGGCCAGTCCGCGTCGACGTGCGATGGGGTTGGCGCCCCCCAGGCCGGGTCGTGTCATGAGGTTGCCGAATCTGTCTTCGGAGGCGGTTTCGGGGGCGTCATCGGAGGTGGCGCGCAGGAACCGGTCCGGCAGGCCCAGTTTGACGATCGTGCGCAGGGTGAGTAGGTACTGGTAGGCCAGCGGGCCGGTGGTGTAGGGCAGGTCGTAGGTGGCGCAGACCGCCTGCACCCGTTGGGCGATCTGCGCGTAGCGGTTACTGGGCAGGTCGGGGTAGAGGTGGTGTTCGATCTGGTAGCAGAGGTTTCCGCTCATGAACGCCATCACCGGCCCGGCGCGAAAGTTGGCGCTACCCAACATTTGTCGTAGATACCACTGCGGCTTGGTCTCACCCTCCAGGGCATCGGGGGTGAATTTCTCGGCTCCGTCGGCGAAGTGGCCGCAGCAGATCACCGCGTACGCCCACAGGTTTCGCAGCAGGTTGGCGACCGCGTTTCCGAATAGGACGCGCCGCCAGCGCCGCCCGCCGAGCACAGGCAAGAGCAGGTAATCTTTGCCGGCCTGGCGCGCGATTTTGCGGAGCAGAGCTCGGGTGTGAGCGGATTTTTCGGCGTCCGTCCCCGAGCGCTCTTGTTCGGAGTACAGATCGTGCAGCGCGATACCCCATTCGAAAGTAACCGCCAACAACAGATGTCGCAGCGGCTGCAGCAGGTTGCTGGGCTTCCACTGTTGGTCACGGGTGACCCGCAGAACGCCGTACCCGAGGTCCTCGTCGACGCCGACGACGTTGGTGAACACGTGATGTCGGTAGTTGTGGGAGTACCTCCATTGTGAGGACAGCCCCACCATGTCCCACTCCCAGGTGGTGGAGTGGATTTCGGGGTCATTCATCCAATCCCACTGGCCGTGGCCGATATTGTGGCCCAGTTCCATGTTCTCGATGCTCTTGGCCGCGGCCAGGGCGAGCGTCCCGAGCACCCACCCGGTCCTGGTTCGGCTGGCACCGATCACCACCCGGGCGGCGAGGTCCAGGCAGCGTTGAACAGCGATGGTGCGCTGGATATACGCCCTGTCGTTCGCGCCGCGCGAATCCTCGATGTCGACACGGATCGCGTCTAACTCGACGGCGAGTGCCTCGACGTCCGCGGCGCTCAGATGGGCGTATTCGGCGACGTCTGCGATGGCCATCAGTGCCTCACCAGATCATCGGACGAGGATGCGTGCCCGAACCCGCACGGGGCCCGCGGGATGGCGGGCCGCAACCGGGTCGGCGGAGGTCAGGAGCCGCACCCAGCGGTCCTCGACGTAACGGAACGGCTGGGTCGCGGCCAAGAACGTTTGCAGCGCCGAGAGCACCTGTGTTAGGGCGGTTTCATGCGGGGAGTGCCCCGCGTCGGCGATCTCCACGGTCACCGCGTGGCGGACCCGGTCGGCGAGGGCGTGGTGGTGCTGTGGGGGGATGGTTTTATCGTTGGCACCCCAGGCGACCAGCAGCGGGACCTCGCTGAGTAGGCTCAGTTGGCGGCTGGCGCTGACTGTCTGCCCGCGCCAGTCGATGACGGTGCGCGCCGTGCGCAGGAACGCTCGTCGTTGGTGCTCGTCGGTCAACCCGCGCAGCACGTCGGCGAGCACACGGGCGTCGGAGCGTCCGATCAGCGCCGGCAGGACGCCGAACAGTCGCTGGGTCAGCGCCGCCGGGATCGTGCTAAGCCCGGCGACGACCGTGTCAGCGCCGGGCAGGGTGGCCGCCCGCAGGAGGGGGGTGACTTCGGCGCCGAGACCGCCGCTGCTGATCAGCACAATGCGCTCGGTGCGTTCCGGGAACTGATAGGCGCTCTGCAACGCGACACCACTCCCGAGGCTGTGACCGACAATGCTCGCCCGCGGATAGCCCAGCGTGAGCAACAGATCACGCATCACGCAGGCATGCGCCCCCAGCGAATAGTCCCCGGCCGGGGCACCTTCGGTGACGTGGCGGGGCGCAGTCGACGCGGCGGCGACACCCAGGCCGAAGATCGCACGGCCACAGGCGTCGTCGGAGATATCGCGGTCGATGAACCGGCGGTCGTGGCCCATGCGGAGCGCGAATCGTCCGCTGCCGAGGTGCAGGTGCCGCAGGAACGCCAGGTAGATCTCGCTGAGCCGGTCAGCAGTGGGGTCCTCCCAACCGCAGGTCAAGGCGAGCGCGCGCCCAGCATCGTCGCTGCAATAGCCGTGCGCTGGTCGGGGCACTGCTCCGCAGGCGTGCTCGAACAGCCCGGTGTCATCGGTCATCCGGACCAGGTGCCGCAGGTCGGGCATCGGCAGGTTCATGCTGCCATCCGACGGGCGAGCAGGTCGTGGATCACCTTGAGGTACCGCTGGGCGACGACAGGCCAGCGCAAACCCGCGCCCACGCGGGCGGCCTCGTGGCGCATCGCGTCGGCCAGGTCGGGGCGCGTGAGGATCCGGCGGAGCGCATCGGCCATCGCCTGGTCGTCGCCGTGGCGCACGAGCAGACCTGCCCCCGATGCCAGCGCTTCGACAGCGTGGGGGAACCGCGTGGCGACGACGGGCTTCCCGGCAGCGAGGGCCTCCACCAGGACCCCGGAGGTGACCTGGTCGGGGGAGTCATAGGGCAGGAGCACGACGTCGGCACTGCCGATCAGCGCGGCCAACGACGAAACATCGCGGTACGTGGCGTCGAAGACGACGCGGTCGGCGATGCCCAGCTCGACGGCGGATCGCTGCAGCATCTCCCGGTAACGTTCCCCCTGGG
>Ga0224555_1003445_pt1 | contig 16127 bp, 13 predicted proteins | sample 714S23034metaG_FD_180687 | JGI IMG/M metagenome (GOLD analysis project Ga0224555, IMG submission 180687) | Peat soil microbial communities from Stordalen Mire, Sweden - 717 S2 30-34 | ecosystem: Environmental > Terrestrial > Soil > Wetlands > Peat | place: Sweden: Norrbotten County, Stordalen...
GCGCGAGCTAAGGCTCGCAGCTCGCCCCCCTGCTTCTTTAACTTGCTAATGACGTCACAGGTTGACCAAGAATTGCACCATCTAACATCACCCAAAAAATTGTCTAGGCAATGGGGAGCACTTCAGAATTTAGGCAGATGAGTTCTACAAGAAATTTAATCGCACGTCTGAAAACAGGACCAATGCGCTCCTACTCCTGGCGTTCCTGCAAGTCAAGGATACCTTGTCCATGAATAATTCGCCATGTTTCGTCGTACTGAAAAAAGAGGAATTCCGCTGCGCTACGACAAGCGATACGCGGAATGAAACTTTGCAAGAGATCATCATAGAATGTAGACTGGTGTTGAATCACAGCATTTGCTTTGTTTGAGCCGCGATATTCGCCCGAGCCGAAACGCGAGCGAAGATGCACTTTCGCGCGCCGTCTTATCAATTCTTCCATTGTGGAAGTGGGACGGAATATTCTTGCTTCACCAAACTGCCGAAATGCGTTCAATTTAAGCTATCAATCTCGCGATCCTCTCGGTGAGTTTACAAAACGCGGGAGTAATAGGAAGCCTTTTATGTCGATTTTGTTCTTGTGCGTCCGGGTGTCATAAGCGCCATTCGCGTCAGTCCTCGGAAGTCGGTATTTATGGTTGACGTGGGTGGCGGCAGCGGCCATGCAGGCGGGCGGCCTTAAACCTTTGAGCATCGCCTAAGTCGGGACGGCGCATGGCCTCATGGACCGGGGCACGCAAGGCCGCGCCGGCGGATTTTTATTTAACCACGGATTTCGGGGAGGACACGGACCCTCCTTCGCCGGGGCTTCGGACGGGCAGGTAAGAAAGGACGGGATTTCCATCCGTGAAATCCGTGCCATCCGTGGTTCCATTTCCTTGGCTTGGCGGGACAATCGCGCCGGCGCAAAAAATATTTGAAGTTTTTTTGAACATAACCACTTCAATTCCCATCTAAAAGTGGTAGTATTGTATTGTTGAGGCGCGTATGCGCCTTTGTTCTTTGACATTTTGCAGTGGGAAACAAGGAGTGGACGGTCCCGGGCCACGCAGGGCAGCGGGGAAGAATGCCAAATGCCATATGCCATATGCCATATGCTGAATGCTAAAGGCAAAAGCCCTGTGGGTGCGTGAATTTCACGCATCCACCCCCTGCCGGACTGGCCGCCGGCAAAATCGTCGGAACGGGTCAGCCTGAAAAGACGGTTGAAATAGCCGCAAAAGAACGCAAAGAAAAAGGCAAACCCTCACCCTGGCCCTCTCCCAGAGCTGAACGTGTCCCACAATTTTTCCGCTGGACACCGGGGCCGCGTTGGTTCATATTTTGTCCATGCTGATGTTGGCGGGACGTCCGGTTTCGACCCAACTGCTGGAAGAACTCCAGCAGTTGGCCCCAACGTGTTCGCGGCGCGGACTGGCTCGACACCTGTGCCAGCGGATGGATTGGCGGGGCCCCGGTGGTGCGCCGGCATTGATGGCGGCCCGGCTGGCCCTGGGAAAGTTGTCCGCCCAAGGGCATTTGCTCCTGCCTGCCGCCGGGCCGGGTCCCCCTGGGCAGGCGCGGGTGCCGGCTCCGACTCAAACGGCGGCCTTGGCGCCGCTGGCCTGTTCGCTCGGGGAGTTGGGCGATTTGGAAATCGTGCTGGTGGACAAGGGCGGTACGGTGCTCTCGCGCCAATGGAATGAGTTGATGGGACAACATTACTTGGGGCCCGGGCCTCTGTGCGGGGCGCAGTTGCGCTACCTGGTTGGCAGTGCCCGGGGGCCGGTGGCGGCTCTGGCCTTCAGTGCCGCCGCCCGTCGGCTGCGGGGGCGCGATCAGTGGATTGGATGGACTGAGGCGGCCCGGCGGGAGAACTTGCCTCTGGTGGTCAACAACAGCCGGTTTTTGATCCTGCCCCACGTCCAGGTTCCCAATCTGGCCAGCCACGTGTTGAGCGGGGTGCTGGCCCGGCTGGGCCAGGATTGGCAGGCCCGTTACGGTTATGAGCCGGTGCTGGTGGAGACTTTTGTGGATCGCTCTGGTTTCAGCGGGGTCTCTTATCAGGCGGCCAACTGGCAGGTCATAGCGTTGTCCAGCGGACGCGGACGCCAGGACCGGACCCATCAACGGCATCAAGGGCAGAAGATTTATCTGGTCTATCCGCTGCAAAAAGAATATCGCCCCTTGCTTAAGCGGCTGCCGGAGCGACCCCGGCTGGCCCCGCTGCCGCCCCGACGGCCAGCCCCTGCGGCCCCGGCTCCTGCCGACTGGGCGGAGGAAGAGTTCGGCGGCGCCGCCCTGGGCGAGGCGCGTTTGACACGGCGACTCTGCATCCTGGCCCGCGATCTTTATGCTCGAGCGCAGGCGCCCTTGCCGCAAGCCTGTGGCACGCGGGCCAAGACCAAAGCGGCCTATCGTTTTTTTGATCACGTGCGTGTGAATCTACAGAGTGTTTTGGAGCCTCATTACCAGAGCAGCGCCGCGCGGGCCGCCCGGGAAGCGGTGGTGCTGGCGGTGCAGGACACTACCAGTCTCAATTACAGCACCCATCCGGCGACCGACCTGCTGGGACCCATTGGCAGCCAGGCCGACGGGGCCGTGGGGATGTTGGTCCATAGCACGCTGGCCTTCAACCTGGCGGGCACGCCGCTGGGACTGCTGGACGTGCAGAGCTGGGTGCGGGACCCGGAGGAATTTGGCAAGAAACACCGGCGTTATGAGTTGCCCTTGGAAGCCAAGGAAAGCGTGCGCTGGCTGCGCAGTTTGCAGGCGGTTGAACGCAGGCAGGGGTCCTGTCCCAAGACCCGGTTCATCGGCGTGGGCGACCGGGAAGCGGACATCTATGAGGTGTTCGTGTGGGCCAAAGAGAAGGCCGGACGGCCCGGCCTGCTGGTGCGGGCCGAGCGGGAACGTTTATTGACGCAGGAGCAGGGGCCGTTGTGGGAGCAGGTGGAGAAGCAGGCGGTGGCGGGCCAAATGGAAATCAAAGTGCCGCGCAAGGGCCCGCGGGCGGCCCGGGTCGCGGTGTTGGAGGTGCGCTTGGCGGCGGTGGAAGTGCGCGCCCCCAAGCGCAAGGAGGCCTTGCCGCCGGTGGCCTTGTGGGCGGTGCTGGCGCGGGAAACGGGGACTCCGGCGGGGGTCGAGCCCTTGGAATGGATGTTATTGACAACCGAGCTGGTGGGCGATTTTGCCGCGGCGGTGGAGAAGTTGCGATGGTATGCGTTGCGCTGGGGCATTGAGGTGTTTCACCGGGTCCTCAAGAGCGGCTGCCAGATTGAGACCCGGCGCCTGGGCCAGGCGGACCGGTTGGAAGCCTGTCTGGGAATAGATTTGGTGGTGGCGTGGCGGATTTACCATTTAACCAAGTTGGGGCGGGAAACCCCGGCGGTGCCCTGCACGGTCTATTTTGAAGAGCATGAATGGAAGGCGCTGGTGGCCTTTGTGACGCGCCAGCCCCAGGGGCCCAAAGAGCCGCCGACATTGCGGGATGCAATGCGAATGGTGGCAGGTCTGGGCGGCTTCTTGGGACGCAAAAGCGATGGCGAACCGGGCACCGAAACACTGTGGCGGGGATTACAGCGACTGGACGACATCGCCCAAGCGTATCAGGTGTTCCGCGTGGCGCCCAAGGAAGCCCCGGTGTCCAGCGATGGAAGATATGGGTAAGAGTCAGCGCCGGGCGGGAGAGGGTATGGACAGCGTCAACACGCCTTCCGCTTCCTAATGGCTCGACTGGGTGCATAAATGAAGCTGAAACCGGCGGGTTTGACGCGGCAATATGCAGGTACATGCAGGTACATGCACCTTTCGGTTTTTACGGCAAAGCCGTTAAAGCGGCCAGCATCCACCGCCTTATGTGACGGGTTGTGCCGTCACATGTTACGGGTTGAACTTTTACAAGTTGTTGATCATCAATATATGTGACTGTGTGACGGGTGTACAGGGGGGGCCCGGCAAGGACATGGGATTGAGCATTGGAATCACCATAAGGGTCAACCGGCAAGCGGACCGCTGATGATTCGGGTAACCCTGGACAAATAAGCGTTTAGCCTTGAAAAGCGCCGCGCGCCTGTTCAGTTTGACCCCCGATGAATGAAGCTCCGCCGCCGGCCGCACAACCCGAAGACGATTTTGAATTGCCGCTGGCCGGCTTCAAAGGAACCCCGGAGGAAATTGAGCGCCAATGGTTCGAGCAAGTCTATCTGCGCCGCGGCGCCGGCGCGCGGCAATTGACCTGGCGCGCCGTGCTAATGGGGTCCGGTGCTCGGCGGCATCTTATCGTTGACAAATATCTACATCGGCCTCAAGTCGGGCTGGATGATGGGCGTGGCCATCACGGCTTGCATCCTTTCCTACGCCATCTGGACTTCGCTGCACGCCGCCGGGATTGTGAAAACGAAGATGGGCATCCTGGAAAACAATTGCATGCAGTCCACCGCCAGTTCGGCGGGTTACTCGACCGGCAGCACGCTCATTTCGGCCTTCGCGGCCTACATCATGATCAACCAGCACGACCTGCCCCTGCCGCTGATGCTGGCCTGGGTTTTTTTGACAGCGGTGCTGGGGGTGACCATGGCCATTCCGATGAAGCGCCAAATGATCAACGTGGAACAGCTTCGGTTCCCCAGCGGCGTGGCGGCGGCGGAGACCTTGCGGGCCTTGCACAGCCGCGGCCCCAAGGGCGCGCGCGCCGCCAAGGCCCTCTGCCTGGCGGGGGTGCTGGCGGCCCTGAGCGATTTTTGGAGCGAGGGCCTGCATCTCCTCAGTCAGAAACTGGAGCCTTTTTCGCTGGACTCCCTGATGGGCCGCCTTAATGAAAGCGTGCTGGGCAAGGTCTGGATGGGGCGCACCGTCCAGTTCATCTGGGACCCTGTGTTCATCGCGGCGGGGGTCATCAGCGGTTTGCGGGTGGGCTTGAGCATGATGCTGGGGGGCACGCTTTGCTGGGCGGTGTTTGTGCCCATCCTCCAAGCCCGCCATATCATCACCGGCAACTCTTATAAAGACATCGTTGGGTGGACCTTGTGGGGCGGGGTGGCCTGCATGGTGACTTCCGGTTTGCTGTCGTTTCTGTTGCAATGGCGGGCCATCGCGCGGGCGCTGCAAGATTTGCGCCTGATGTTCCAGCCCGGCGGGGACCGCGACGAGAGGCGGGCCATCGAGCCGCCGATGTCATGGTTCTTCGCCGGCCAGGTTTTTTCACTGGCGGGGCTGGCGGTGCTGGCGCACGCGACCTTTGCCATGCCGTACTGGCAAAGCACGGTGGCGGTTCTGATGACCTTCTTCCTGGCGCTGGTCGCCTGCCGCGTCACCGGGGAAACGGACACCACGCCCATTGGGGCCATGGGCAAAGTGACGCAACTGATCTTCGGCGGGCTGAGTCCCGGCAACATGAACGTGAACCTGATGGCGGCCAGCATCACCGCCGGCGCGGCCATCGCCTCGGCGGACCTGCTGACCGATTTGAAGAGCGGCTACTTGTTGGGGGCCAATCCGCGCAAACAATTCCTCGCCCAATTCGCCGGCATTTTTGTCGGCACGGTGGCCACCGTGTGCGCCTTCCGCGTGATGGTTCACGATCCCTCGGTGCTGGGCAATAAATTTGCCGCGCCGTCGGCCCAAGCCTGGCGCGCGGTGGCGCTGGCGTTGAACCGGGGACTGGCCGCGCTGGAGCCGGTCAAGATTTGGTCCATGGCCATCGGCGGAGCCTTGGGGCTGGCGTTGCCGTTGCTGGCAAAATTTTTCCCCAAATACGAAAAGCGCATCCCGTCGGCGGGCGCGTTCGGCCTGGCGTGGACGTTTCAGTGGTATTACAGCCTGCTGTTTTTCCTGGGCGGCCTTCTCGGCTGGGCCTTCTCCAAGGCGTCTCCCAGGAAATCAGGGGAACTGACCCTCCCGGTCGCCTCCGGGGTCATTGCTGGCGGCGCGCTCATGGGCGTGGCGGTCGTGTTCGCCGACAGGGCGAAAGAGGTTCTGCCAGCGCTGTGGCTGAAAGTGTTTCATTGAACGGCCACGCCATCGTCGCGGCCGGCTTCATGCACGCGAATGAACCGGCGCAGGCCGATCAGGCCCGCGGGCGCCACCAGGCTCAACAGCGCCACCACCAGCCAGAGCGTTTGCGAATGGCGCGGGCCGGTTTCCGGACAGTACCGCATCAGCGTCTGCCCGGAAAACAGGCCGATGAGCAATTTGGCCAGCAGCAACGGCACGTAGGAAAGCGCGCCGTAGGAGGCCTCCTGTCCCTTGGGCGCGATGGCCGCCGAGTATTCATAGACGCGCGGCGAATAGAAGGACTCCCCGACCGAGAGCACCAGGACAAAGAGCGCAATCATTACGTAATACGGATGAACGGCCCCCTTGAGGCCGAGAAACCAGTGGCCGATCACGTGGCCGGGCAGGCCGTTGGCCAGCGGCACGAACCACGCCGACGGCATGGCCATGATGAAAATGGACGCGGCCGAAATGAGGCAGCCCGCAATCACCATGGCGTAAGCGGTAAACCTCTGGGTAAGCGCCCCGATGATCGGCACCAGCACGATGATGAAAAGGCTGTTCATTCCCCACAACATGCCGAAGGGCGCGCCCGGGCCTAATTCGCGCACCCCGAACACCGGATACACATAGTCCATTTGCTTGTAAATCAGCTTGATGAACGCGATCAAAACCAAAAAGGCCAGCAGCCGGTAAAAGCCCACTTGCCGCAACAGAGTGACGAAGAGCCGGCAGGTTCCTTTCGACGCGTCGCTGATGGTCATGCCGATGGAACGGAGGTAGCTCCGGTTCGACGGCCTTGGCGCGCGGGGAACAAGTTTGACACCTTCGTCGCTCGCCTCCGCTCCTTCGCGCAACAAATAAACCAGGGGCAGCATGATTAGTTCCAGGATCAAACTGGCCAAAAAGATGGTCCGATACGTCGAAAGGCGCAGCCCCAACAAGTTGAAATGGCCGTACTCTCCCAGGCCCTGGCGCAGGTGATCGAACAGCCAGGCCGCGATCAGAAAGCCGACGTTCATCATCACGTAAATCATGGAGAAGGACATGGACCTCTGCCGGGTGTTGGAATAATGGCGCGCCGCCGCGACCAACACCGGCCCGCCCAGCGCTTCGCCCACCGCCAGCGGCATCAACCCGCCCGCCAGTGCCAGCCATTTGAGCGTGGTCGCCACCATGACCAACCGCCCGAAAATGCAGATGCCGGTCCCAAGGAAGAGCGTCCGGCGCATCCCGAGGGTGTCCGTCAACGAGCCTACCATCAGCGTGACCAACGACATTAAGATGGACCATAAGGCCACGATCGGGAGGGCCTCCTTGTCATTGTAACCCAAATCGGACTGGAGCCAGAGGACGATCGTTATGTTGGTAAGCTGGTAGGCCGCGATGCCGACGAATTTAATGGCGAAGGAAATCCACAACTCCGGCATCGCGTCCTTGAGGACCGCGAATTTGGCTGTGAAACGGCCCAAGGCGGATGGATGGCCGGGCTTCTCGCCGGCGCCTGGAGCGGCGTTCGTCATTTGGGCAGCGCCTTCTTGTTCCCGATCTTAATTGTAATCTTAATCTTAATCTTGATCTTAATCTTAATCCTAACCGCCATCCGTTTGCACGAAGAAGATTAAGAGCAAGATTAAGATTATGACCAGGATGGAGCTGGAAACGAGCGGAAAAACCTACTGCTTCACCGGCGCTGGAGCCGCTTTGGTCACCATATTGACAGCCTGGCTGAGGGAAATGTGGTTCTGGTTGACCAAATCCGCTATCGTGCCGGTCGTGCTGGCGGTGGCGGGAGAGGTTCCTTGCACCTCCCAGGTCTGGCCGTTCCATTGCACCAAACTGGTGCCGGGGGCGATGACGGACGTGCCGGCGGGATCATTGGCATATGAGGCCAATTGCGTGGCGCTGCTGTCGCTGGCGGTGGCGGTGATCGGACCATTGACGGTTTGCGTCGAGGCTGTGACCGAAATGACTCCCGGATACATGGCCGGATAGACATCGCCCTCTCCGGGCGTGTTGCCCGCCGCGGCGACAAAGACGATCCCTTTCTGTTCACCTTCCTGAATCAACTGCCCCAGCATGGTGCTTTCACCCGTGCCGCCGAGGCTCAGGTTGATCGGGTTGGCGCCAGCATTGATGGCAGCCAAAACGCCCTCCATGACTTCGTAGGTTGAGGTGGTTTCGCCGCTGCCATAGACATCCACCGGCAGAATCTTGCTTGGATCGCTTGGCATGGCTTCCAGCATCGTTTCCAACATGCTGGTGCCGTGGGTTGGGGTGTCCCCGGCAGTGTCCTGCTGGCCGGTTACGTTGATGGAAGTCAGCACGTAGGGCGAAAACTGGGACGGCGGATCCACCGAGGTATCCACCAGCCCGACAATCGGGCCGTCGGCCACCGGTTGCGGGTTCAAGTTGAAGACCGGCCCGGTGGAAGTCGAAACCTGCGTCATTTGCGCCGGCGTGGGCCGCTCCACCGTGTAATTGCCGTCCGCCGCCGCCACCGAGGGGTCCGCCGCCAGCGCCTGCAAGCCGGCCGCCGCGCTGGCGGCGTCGCCAAATTGCAGCCGGTAAAGGCCGATGCGGTCGTCCCGCCCGATGACTTTGGCTCCCAGCGCCTTGGCTATCGCATCAATGGAATTGGTCGCCCCATGCTTGAGCTTGACGAGGTCCTCGTTGGCGATGCGGTAATTCTTCTTCTCCGGCGCCACGGCTTGCGTGGCGGCTTTGACCGCGGTGTGATAAACGAAGAGGCGGGTGACGCCGTTGGTTTGGTCCTTGGCGTAATTGAGCTTGCCCAGCAAGTGGCGCAGCGCTTCGTCCGCGGGCAGACCCTTGAACTTGACCGAGACGGTCGTTTGGGCGCCTTTTTCGACATAGACCTTCCAGCCGGTTTGGCGGGCGATTTTCTTGAGCAAGGTAAACAGGTCCCACGATTGAATATCGGCATCCACCTGATTCTGTTGGGCGCGCCAATCCAGGGAATCGGCGGCCAACGCAGTGGCGGCGCAGAGCAGCAGCGCGAACCAGACGCTCGCCGCCCAACATTTGGAAAACCTTCTCACGGCACAAACTATAAGCCAAACTCCCCCAATGGCAAATGCAATCAAATTCAGGCGCTTTGATTGGCCAGCAACTTGGCCAGGCGCAACGCCATCTCCAGGGATTGCTCGTAGTTCAGGCGCGGGTCCACGGGGCTGCGGTAATCGCGGGTCAAATCGTTTTCGGTCAAGCCACACGCTCCGCCGATGCACTCCGTGACGTTTTCGCCGGTCAGTTCGAAATGAACTCCGCCAAGGCGCGCGCCCTCCTGGCCAAGGATTTGGAAGGTCGCCTCCAACTCGGCCAGCACTTTCTCAAAGCGCCGCGTCTTGATGCCCTGGCGGGTCGTCTCGGTGTTGCCGTGCATCGGATCACAGACCCACAGCACGCGGTGTCCGCCCTGGCGCACCGCCCGGACAATGCCGGGAAGTTCTTTCGCCACGAGCGCTTGCCCAAACCGCGTAATCAAGGAAAGCCGGCCCGGCTCGTTGGCGGGATTCAACGTCTGACACAGGGCCGCCACTTCGTCGGGGGTGATCGGCAGGCCCAGTTTCACGGCCACGGGATTGCATATCCCGCGGAAATACTCGACATGGGCGCCATCGAGATTGCGCGTGCGGTTGCCGATCCAGAGGTAGTGCGTGCTGAGATTATACCAGCCCTGGCGCCGCGGCACCTGGCGCGTGACCGCCTCTTCGTAATGCAAGTGCAATCCTTCGCGGCTGCAGAAGAAATCCACCCGTCCCATTTCCGGCAACGCGCGGCCCGTGAGCGTCTCGGTAAAGCGCAAGGACTCGGTGATCTGGCTGACCATCCGAAAGTATTCCTCAGCCAGGGGCGATTTGCGCCCAAACGGGAGTTCCCAATACTCCGGGTGGTGCAGGTCCGCAAAGCCCCCGTCCACCAGCGCCCGGATAAAATTGATCGTCAATCCGGCGCGCTCGTACCCCCGCAGAAGCAATTCCGGGTCGGGCCGCCGCAGGTCGGGATGGAAGGCCAGGCGGTTGACCAGATCGCCGCGATAGACCGGCAGCGTGACGCCCTCGCGTGTTTCCGTCTCGGAAGACCGCGGCTTGGCGTACTGGCCGCCAAACCGGCCCGCGCGGATCACGCGCTGCCGCGCCCCCTGCACCAGCACAAGGCTCATCTGGAGCAGGATTTTCAACTTGGCCGCGATGACCGCCGATTCGCAATCGGCAAAGGTCTCGGTGCAATCGCCCCCTTGCAGGAGGAAACGGTTGCCCAGCGCGGCTTCAGCCAGTTGCTGTTTCAAGGATTCCACTTCCCAACTGCTTACCAGCGGCGGCAATTGGCGCAGTTGCCGCAGCGCGGCCTCCAGGGCCGCCTGATCGGGGTACGCGGGCTGCTGGGCGGCGTTCTTGCGCCGCCAGGAATCCGGCCGCCATGCGTTTGACTGAATGTTCAAGGCTAAACGCCGGCCTTCTTCAACACCAGATCCAGATCATATTCCGCCGAGCGCGGCTTGCGCGAACGCATGGCGTTGGCCTGGTCGTCGGCGATGAACTCCTCTTTGACGGGGTCCCACGTCAATTTGCGATTGAGCTTCATGGCGATCCACGCGATGGCGCAGGCGGTGAGGCTGCGGGCGGCTTGCTCGACCGGGGCCACGGGCTGGGTGCGGGCGGCCACGCTTTCAAGCCAATTGAGGTAGTGGTTGGAACTGGCGGGCCAGAGCTTGCCGCCAGCGGCGATTTTGGCCTGCAGAATCTGCGGGTCGCTGGCTTGCAGGGCGTTGCTGGCGCCCACTCCCGCGTTGGGGTCGCTGGCCGTGACTTTGACCGCGCCGCGCGTGCAGAATATCCAGCCGCCTTCCCCTTCAAAACGGATGCCGACCGGGAAAGAGTCGTCCAGGATGAGTTGGACGCCGTTGGCGTAGGCCATTTCAACGTGGTATTTAGTATGCACGGTCCATTGGTCGTTGGTCATGAATTCGGCCTTGGCCGTAATGGTGGACGGGCCGCTCAGTTCCATGCCCATCCCCCATTGGGCGATGTCCATGTGATGGGCGCCCCAGTTGGTAACCATGCCCAACCCGAAATCCTCCGTCGTGATCCAGCCGGGGCGGGAGTCAATCTTGGTCTGGGAATGGACGCGGCCCTCCATGTAAGGCTGTTCGGGCGCCGGACCCAGCCAGCGCGCGTAGTCCAAATTAGGCGGCGGCGTGCCGGGATCGGGCGCTTTGCCGCTGGGCTTGTCCATGCCCAGGCCGATGCGCACCGTCTGGAGCTTGCCGATGTGGCCGTTGCGCACCAACTCGGTGGCGCGGCGGAAGGAGTATTCCGACCGCTGCTGGCTGCCCACCTGGACAATGCGCTGCCTGGCCTGCACGACTTTGCGCAAGGCCTGCGATTCCGCGATGGCGTAGGTGAGGGGCTTCTGCACATAGACGTCCTTGCCCGCCAGCACCGCTGCGGAGGCCACCAACGCATGCCAATGATCGGGCACGCTGACCACCACCGCGTCAATGTCGGGCCGCGCCAGAAGTTCGTGGTAGTCGTGAAAACCCTTGACCTCCACCGCGGCTTCTTTCGCGCCATAGAAATGCTCCACTTTTCCCTTGGCGACGCCGAGGCGCCTGGAATCCAGGTCGCAGACCGCGACGACGCGCGCCAGGCTGTGGTTCATCACGTTGGTCATGTCCACGGTGCCCTCCCGCCCGCAACCAATTTGGGCGACCTGGATGCGCTTGCTTGTGGCGGCCTGGCCCCACGCCGAGGAGGAGAGGATGTGCGGGCCTGCCATGATGGCGCCGGCGCCCACGAGCGAAGTCTTTAGAAAATTTCGGCGCGTTGACCGGCTTGAAAGCGGGCTGCGATGAGCCGCCGCGGTGGCGTCAAAGGTTGGATCATTTTCGGTGTGATTCATAAACTGTATAGGTTCCTTACTAATGCGCAAGGGCAGTTTCCCGCCCTGGCCAAGATTTGGCAAGCTCTTTTGATGGCCGGGGCTGGCAACAAGGAGGCAAGGCTGCTCCAAAGCCTGAAAACAAGGATTCAGACCCCGTCGCCGCCGTCTCGCCGCCCATTTCCGTAAAAAGCCCAAGGCGTGTGAAGGCGTGTTTAGCTTCGATTAGCCGTGTTAAAGCGTGTTGGCCTGCCACTCCAACACGCCATGCTGCACCTTGGCGTCGGCGCGATTCCCCCCATGACGGTGGGGCGAGACTCCTTGGCGCGCCATCCAGTCCGCCATAGCCTTGGCGGAGGCGGAAGCCTGGCGACGGCGGGCGTTGAGCCGTGACTTGAGTCCGAATCTGCCGGGAAGAAGCGGATGGAGGTAGAAAAAAATAAAAAAATCCGGTCATATTTGGTGTGATTCAGTGCGATTCAGTGCGATTTGGTCATATTCTTTCAGAAGCCGCGTCACTCGATTCCGACGGCTTACTGAAAAATCTGCAGCATGGACTACACGCGAGGCTAGCGGAATAGCCGCGAAAAAGCGCAAAAGTCGCACAACCACAAGACCTTCTGCGCTGCCATAGTCCAAAGTCATTCATTTTCGAGAAGATTTGTCAGAGGAATGGTGGTCAGAGGAATGGGAAGAAGACTTTGAACGATTATTCCCCTGACAATCATTCCCCTGACAACGGCCTTTCCTGGCCTAAGCGTGTTGAGGAGAAATCGGCAGAGGAATAATTCACGGCATGGTCTGTTGCCCATTCCTCTGCCGAATATTCCCCTGCCGGTCATTCCGTTGCCTTCGCACCCGCCCCCGGTTTCATTCTTGTTTTGGTTGCGGGTTGCCGCGCTGGGCTTCTTGCGCCTTTTCGCGGCCATTTCTTTGTCTTCAATCCTACGGACTCCTCTGCACATTTTTTTTTGTCATAGGTCGGATTAGGTTGGATTGGGTTGGATTGGGTTGGTTTAAGGCCGGATTGAGATTGGATTGGGTGCGGGTGTGGCGCTGGTAGAGGCCGGATCGGCGGAGGGCCGTCCCGGAAATGCGTGAAATCCACGCCATGGCAGCGCCGGCTGGCAGCCGGCGCTACGAGAGCCGTCTCGCGCTGAACTTTTTCATCGTTCACGCGACGATATTACCAGAAACCGTGGAATTACAAAAACCTACCGTAGGTTTTTAGGCACGATTTTTTGGGGAGGGGCCGGAACCTTGCAAGTTGTTAGCCATCAAGGCCTTGCAAGGCAGAAAAACACGAAAAACGGAAAAAACACGAAAAAAAATGTTCTTTTTTTCGCGCGCACCCCGCGTTTTTCTGCCAAACAGGCCCGTTTTGGGGCCGTTTTTTGCTGTCAAACTATTTCCCATTCTGCAAGTGGTTCTCTGTGAGCGCGTTGCAAGGCTTGAAATACAGGCGGCCATCGCCGAAAACGGCACGGAGCCCCTCATCCCTTGGGAGCAGGCCAAGGCCGGTCTGGATATTGACTGATTTCGCGGGACTTCATCAGGGTCACATCTGAATGGCGCTTAGTTAGTGCGTAACACTTTGGATTTCAACAACATGCGAAAGCACTGTTTTGAGTCCCGTTAGGGACGACATCTTTGTAGTCCTCATACCGCCAGGCATTTCAAGCTCCGTAGGAGCGACATATTCCGTGTGATTGGCTGAATCTTATTTCACAACCTATTCCACGCAAGCATTTTACATGGTTGATTCCTTATCTAAGCGCCATTCAGGACCCCTTTGCCTTTACGATTTGAAACCAGCCAGGAGAAAGCCCGGCGCCTCATCACGCAGGAACTCAAGCGATTGGGATGGAAGGAGCAAGACTTGCGGAGTCGGCGCAAAGGGGACGCGGAGAAAGTCAAGTTGGCGCGGCGGTTGCGCGCCGAAACGACCATGACGCTGGCCTGGGTGGCGCAAGCACTGAAGATGGGCCGCTGGGGCTACGTCGCGCAACTACTAAAACAAAAGGAAAAAAGTGCAAATATCAAGGGCTGATAAACACCCAACACGGAACGGAATGACACCGGAAATGACACCGGACACCGGACACCGGAATGAGGCGCTGTCCTGACGGAATTTGCTATGAAATTCGCAGTTTCTGCCATTTTCTTGAGCAAGCGCCCGGTGTAAAGTCCTAACATGAAGTCAATGCTGTCATCTGGCGCCGGCCACCCGGTAGGTTTGCCTCCGCCTGCCCGGCGGACAAAGGCGGGAGGCGCGGCCTTCACTTTGATCGAGCTGCTGGTGGTCATCGCGATTATCGCGATTCTGGCCGCCATGCTGTTGCCCGCCCTGGCCAGAGCCAAAGTCGAATCACAAAGGGTCAAATGCGTGAGCAATCTCCGGCAAATGGGGGTGGCCATGATGTTCTATCTTGGCGACTATCGGGACACTTTCCCCGGGCTTGCGGCCACGGTGGATGTTTGGCGGGATTTGCCCGGGCCTTGGTGTGTGAAGCGGTTGCTTAAACCTTATCTGGGCATACTCACCACCAACAACGACTCGACCAATAACTTGATCTTCCACTGCCCCGGTGACTTCGGTTTCCCCTTGATTGAAGGGGTTGACTCCCCTTCCTGGATGGATCCCTGGGTGGACTATGAAAGCTACGTCTTCAACGGCGTGGATATTGTTCCCACATTGAACCTTCTCGACAGAAAATGCTCCAGCATTCGGCTGCAATCCCGCACGACCATGTTTTTTGATTACTCGAACAACGGCCCGGTCACCTGGCATGATGGCCTTACGCCTTACCAAAACCGAAGGGACAAGGCTCGGAGTAACCATTGTTTTATCGATGGGCACGTGACTTACGTGGCTGCGTACTATAACGCGGCGGAGGGAGGGCCCTGGATGTATAATCCCCCCGATGGCCTCCGATTTGAGTATGTTTGGTACGAACCATGAGACGGGGAATCGCATAGAGGACGATCATTTTGTCAACCTGGACGCCAAGTCATGCCAGAAAGGAGTATTGATGAAGCCAACTGTCCCACACCGGATGCTGATTGCCATGAAAAGTGACTGCTCAGTTTCTGAACAGCCTTCCGCAACGTCTGTTTTGTGGATGGCCACGTGGCTTACGTCGCTATTTACTATAATCCGGCCTTGGGCGGGCCTTGGGAATACAATCCCCCGACCAACGGGATTTATCAGTACGTTTGGTATGACCAGTGACCACGAAGCGGTGCGGCTGGCTTTGTCGGAGCCGTTGGAGGTCTTGCTCAGAGAGGCGCAGGCATGCAATTTTTGAAGACAAAAACATTTAAGTCCATCGGCCTCCTGCTGGTGATCGTGGCGGCCCTGGGGTGGGTTTACGCCGTTCTGGCGCCCAAAGGAATTGATCTCGGCCCCTACGAGGTGTTGGGCGCCGGCGCGGGCGCTGAAACCGCCAAGCTGCTGCACAATTCGGGGCGGGTCGTGCTGGTGGACGCCGACTTTGGCAAATACAAGCTGTTGGCGCCGACGACCCACTCGGAGATTGAATCGTTCAAGAAGGCCATTGTAAAGGCCGGATTGAAGATTGCCGGCCAGGAGAAAGTGGCCATCGTGCCCCCGTCAATGGGAAGGGTGGGCCTTTTCATGCAGCCCGGGCAAATGGAAGACTTCATGGCGCGCCATGCCGGCGCGGACGCGATTGTGCTGTTTATCGGCCTGGCGGGGCCGGATGATGTCAAGACGCCCGCCGGCGGCCATGGAAAGCCCAAACTGATTTTAGTGTCCAATTATGAACCCTCAGACGAGGCGCTGTTGCGCGAGGGGATCATTCAACTGGCGATCGTGCCCCGGCTGGGCGCCGAGACAGATGAGGCCAAAACGATTCATTCCGCGAAGGAATGGTTTGAACAGCATTATGAGGCGCTTACGCCGGAGCAGTTTGGTCCATAAAGGGTCAGTTCCTTGCATGTCAACCTTTTGTTTGTTCTTGTTCATAAAGCCGCCGTTGGATGGATTTCCAGGAACCCATCTGCAGCCGGTCGCAAATCCATTTGAACGGCATGGTCGTTTCCCGCCGCAACCGCCGCGCCAAGGCCAAGACCAGTAGGCGTGAACCTGCCAATCCGTCTTGGCGCAAGCCTCGGCCAGCGTGGAGAGAAACAAGGGCCGGTCAGTCTCCTCCAGGAAGACCGGTTCCCGATGGTCGCCGCGGCTCATCAGAGGATCCATCGCGCCCGGATATTGCAGGCGAAGATGT
>Ga0224555_1003448_pt1 | contig 16101 bp, 11 predicted proteins | sample 714S23034metaG_FD_180687 | JGI IMG/M metagenome (GOLD analysis project Ga0224555, IMG submission 180687) | Peat soil microbial communities from Stordalen Mire, Sweden - 717 S2 30-34 | ecosystem: Environmental > Terrestrial > Soil > Wetlands > Peat | place: Sweden: Norrbotten County, Stordalen...
CGCCACACCGCCGCTCCGCGCCAAACAACCGACGAAACTCCTGCACCGTCATCATCTTGCCTCTTCGATTTTTCATGCGTCTAGACCATCGCTTTATCTTCGCCTGAGCAAGCTTGATAATCATCTATTTCTATATTTCTATTCTGAGTTTTGAGCGGATCGTGCGTGTCGTAGTTTCAACAACTTATTTAGACTCAATAGGCTGCTTCTGTTCCCCCGGCACCAAAGAACCGTCTTATGATTGAACTTTCATAAGGATGAAACCCTCCCGCACGAGAGGCTTTTCAAGCGTCAGTGATTGTCTTGAGTGCCTTTAAACGAGGGGAAATCCACGGCGAAACCTATCTGGCCGCCGATCTGCGGGCTCGCGACATACTTGCCACCAAGCACTCCAAAACAGAGCGACATTTTTTTGCTTATTGCGAATTGGCCGCCGAGCATGCCCTGGAACTGGCCCCTCCCCAGGCCGTCATTCTTTGCATAAGCACCGTACATCTCGCCTCCCAGCGTCAGTCGGCTGGTGAAGTCGTGCAGCAGCGAGAGGCCGCCGACATAGACCTGGCCCCGAGTGTTCTGTGTTCCCAGCACGCCGGTACTGGTATTACCGGCGAACAATAATCCGAGATTTGAATTGACCCTGGTTTTTTCTGAAAGCGACTTCTGCATGATGAAGTTGAGCCAGTAGTCGGTCAGTCCCGAGCCGAGTTGCTGGCCGGCGTCTCCTGTCGGGAACTCGATGTAAAGGCTGGCGGCGAGCGCCGGAGCATGTGAGCCTTTGGATTCCTGGTGAAAGTCCCACTTGATTCCCATGTTGGTGTCACCTCCGCCGCTCGAAGCCTGGTTTCCCTGCGAACGCTGGATAGTGAGGTAAGGAGCGTCTATGTCCAACTCCAGATGGTGCGGCAATCCGTAGTTGAGCTTGAAATTTGCGGTGTTCTGCCGCAGGTTCGGATACTGAAGCTGCAGAGTGTCGTATTCGTTGAAGAACTCAAAGTGCAATACGTACGGATCGGTGACGACGGTGTCATCGGTATAGAACGGCAACTGAGCGCAGAGCCGCTGGTGGACGCAGAACAGGCTGGCCAGCACCAGGAGCAGAGTACGCGTCGAGAGCGAAAACATGCGGTGAGACTTCAGGATAGCCGCACCTTAAGTGGACCGCCAAGGCCCGATTTGTCGCGAAGCCGGAAATTACACACTATCTGTATGGCAGCGCGCACAAATATCAGATCGTCATACGACTCGGGATCGGCCCCTGCTATGAGAACCCTATGGGCACACTTGGGGCAAAGGAATGGAGTAGGATCGCTCATGCTCTGCGTGACCTCTCCACAGTATGATGCGACCTAACCGGCGGGCGGTTGCGGAGACACACCTTGGCTTAGCCGGTATGGTTGCTGCTTTCAACGTCGTTCGTCAGGTGGTGACATTTGGGAAAATTTGCTCATGGTGTACCGGCACGGCGTTATGTACGGCTGTCATGGTCGCAGCGGATCGTAGCTCGATTACGGATGAGGCAAGAGAATTGCGGCGAAGGCTCTGACGATAAGAACCTAACAACGCGAATGTCCTCCGCTCAATTCATCCTTCGTTGTGCTGAAGAATTCTCCCGATGATCTCCAAGCTCTTTCCAGTGGGTTGATGCCTCCCCGCTTCCCAGCCCTGCACGGTACCCGGATCAACGCCCAGATTCTCCGCCATCTTTCGCTGAGACAGACCGAGCGTCCTGCGGGCGGTGGCGAGGCGATCAGGGAGTAAGTCGACAGAGGGCTGTGGGTCATAACCCAGGAACTGGATAATGACCGGCAGGTAGCGAATCGCAGGGGTGGATGCGTTGCTCTCCCAGTTGCAGATGGTGGTTGTATCGACGCCAATTTGCTCCGCAACATCCGATTGGAAGAGTTCGAGGTCCAGACGGCGGCGACGGACGTGGTCGCCTAAGGTGTTGATCTCTTTTGGGTAGCGCGATGGCGCGGGTTTAGGAGCCCGAAGCTCGGCATGGCAGAAAGGCAACGCAGGGATGAGGGCCGCCAATTGCGGTCAGCATGAACCGTGATGGCATTCTATGGCAGCGAACCAGGCTGCCCATGAGACGGGAGACGGGGACTCTGAAACCCGTAGCAGGGCAGCTGGAGGGCTGAACTTACTGCAAGCCCTTGCAGAATTCCACCATGACGTTCGGCATCTAGTGAGATCTCAAATGGCTTCAGATAAGTAGTGGCGAACTGGCGTGCTTTTCGCGACAGTAGCGGCGAAATTATCTGTGGATAATCGCGCAATGCGTTTCCAAGGCTTCAAGGCTTCCAGATTCCTGTTCGAGCCGTCGCCCGTTCACTTCGTCGTTCCCCCGCGCTATGCGCACGACAGCGCCTTCTAGACGCACCGCCGCCCAGCGGTCATGAATTTCGCGGAGCCAGCCCATTGGCGCCTCCGCACACTGCAACAGAGAGAATCGATGAAGGTTTGGCCCTTCACCCGGAGGGGCCTCTTTTTTGCGCGATACCGCAGGCCGCGCGACAGCTACCGCGGGAGCCGGTGCGGCTGTGGTAGACCCGGCGCTGCGGGTAATCCGGCCGCTCCGACGCGTTCGCCTTGGGGTCGCGCCTCTCGTAAGATTTAGGGCGCAGGAAATTGCAGTCACGGAAAATTGACCGAAGGTTCAATCTGCTCTCAAACACCGCATGCCACTGGAGTGTTCTTCTTCTGAGACTACGCACGCAAATCCCCTATTAATAGGACGGTAAGAATGATTCCTGTCGCAAATTCCCCTAAGGCCCGCTTCCGGGGCCCATCGTTTGGCACGTTTGTGGCCGCAGTTGCCACGATTGTCGGCCTCAGTGTTACCGCCCACGCAAGCACAGTAATCGCCGATGGCGGCTTCGAGTCGGCTGGCGGCGGCGGTCAGTACTTTGCCGGATCGAGCATCGACGGCGGCTCCTGGAATGTGACCCTTGGAAATGTCTACGTCGACACCGCGGACCCTTATGTCTACGACGGCAGCAACTCACTCAATCTAACCGTGTTCAATCCCGATGTTTTCAACTCGCTGGAACAGACGCTGACGACTTCGGTGGGACAACAGTACACGGTGAACTTCTGGGCGAATGCTGCCTCGCCGAACATCTTCTCGCTCATCGAGAACGGGTTAGCGCTCATCGGCAGCCCCACCAGCATCGAGGACAACGGTTTCCCCGGCGCGATCACCAACAGCTCGCTGTTCGTGGATTATTCCGGCGAGTTTGTGGCGACCTCAACAACCACCGATCTCACCTTCAGCGCAGAGGGTGAGCCCGGCTTGGGTTCCAGCGGCGACCCATCGGTAGTGATCGACGACGTCAGCATTGCCGCGACGCCGGAGCCGGGATCGATTGTGTTGATGCTGACAGGCATGGCCGGCCTCGGTCTGCTGGCTGGAAAGAAGCGCCTGGTGAGGTCCGCCTTAGCCAGCTAGCGCAGTTCTCCTGCAGGAGACAAGCTCTCAACACGGGCCCCGGTAGAAGTTGAATCAGTTCCATTCCGAGAGCGCAAGCTTCGCGCTGGTCGCGCAGTCTCGGGAACCTTAACCGCCTTTCCGCGGCCGCGAAGGACTGCGGAATACCCAACATCAGACCTACAAGGAGCACCTATGAACAGCTTCAACTTCTCGCAGCGCATCACCCGGCTTGTGGCCGGCCGCGCGGCTGCATGCTTCGCGTTGAGCGTGATGGCGGCCGGCCTCGTCGCCTCCGCACAGACCCCGGAGATCGTTGGCACTCCGGTCTTCACTCCTGGCAACCTGGTGGTCAGCCGCTCCGTCTACAGCGCCCTCCCCGCCTCCGTCGTTGTCGGCCAGACGCTGCCTCCGGGCTGCGTCCCCAGCAAACCCAACAAAGTGACCTGCGCCCTCGCGGCGCTGGACGGCACCTTCCCCACCGTCTTCAACAACGACACGCCAGATCCCAGTTTTGGCATTACGTCGCCGCTGATCCTCGACGAGATGACGCCGAACGGCACTCTGGTCAAAAGCATCACCGTCCCCAACAGTTCGACCACCTCAGGCGATCAACTGGTGACCAGCTTCAGTTCCAAGTCGGAGGAGGCGCTCCATCTCTCCACCGACGGCCAGTACCTCACCTTCATGGACTACGTCGCTCCGCTGAACACGATCGACGCTTCGAACGGCAACACCCCCGCCGTGATTGACCCGACCAACCCCGTACCCGGTTCATACTATCGCGCCGTGGCCACAGTGAACTCGCTCGGCCAGTTCAGCTTCACCGAAACCAACGCCTACAGCGGCAACAACGGCCGCGCCGCGATCTACGTCAACACCGGCACCACCAACGGTCTGCCCAACAACTTCTTCTACACCGCGGGTAACGCCGGCAACGGCGGCAATCCAGAGCCCCAGCAGGTCGTCGACGGTGCAGGCCTGCAGATCATCACACCCGCAAATGCGCCGGAAGCGTCGCAGACCCCGGGCCTGCCCACGCCGGTTGCCAGCTTCAGCGTCAACCAGTTGCCGGGTGTTCCGGCCGGCACGGACAAGGTCGGCAAGGACGACAACTTCCGCGGCCTGACCCTCTACAACGGCATCCTCTATACCACCAAGGGCAGCGGCAGCAATGGCGTCAATACCGTCTACTTCGTCGACACCACCGGCACTGCCTGCCCCAACGGCGTCGGCCTGCCGGTCCCCGGAGCCCCGCTTCCCACCACCAACCTGGCCCCCACCTACAACTCGACGACCGGCCTGGCCAACAACATGTGCATCCTCGCCGGCTTCCCCACCGAAGTCAACAAACTCACAAATCCCGTCGCATATCCCTTCGGCCTCTGGTTCGCCAACGCGACCACGCTGTACGTTGCCGATGAGGGCGACGGGGTCAACACCTACAGCTCCTCCGGCAACACGTACACGGACGCAGCCAGCTCGGTCAACACGGGCGGCTTGCAGAAGTGGATCTTCAACGCCGGCACGCAAACGTGGCAGCTTGCTTACACGCTCAACACCGGCCTGAACCTCGGCATTCCGTATGCTCCGTCGGGCTATCCCACAGGCCTCAACAACGGCACCGACGGCACCGGCCTTCCCTGGTCGCCCGCGACCGACGGCTTGCGCACCATCATCGGCACACTCTCCGGCAACCGCATCGTGGGCTATAGCGCCACCATCTGGGCCATCTCTTCCACCGTCAGCGGCGGCGGCGATCAGGGAGCGGACCCCAACAAGCTGTTCATCATCACCGACCGGCTGAGCAACACATCCCCAACCGTCGCCGCACACGAGACCTTCACGGACCTACGTGATGCCGTCAGCGACGAGGTGCTCCGCGGCGTCTCGTTCACGCCGGGAACGCCGGTCACCTCGAACTAAGCAAACTCGAAGAAGAAGGCCCTGTGGCTACCGCTTCGCAAGAAGATGGGACGAATATCCTCAAAGCGGAACCCGCAGGGCCGGATTTCTTCATCCACGGCAGGCCGGCCACATGCCGAACCTGCCGTTCTTTTATTTCAAATGCATCCCCGGAGGTCATTAGCCGGTCTGCAAAGTAGTTGGCTCCCATTGGCGCGGGAGCGCTCGACGCGCCGTACCCCCGGCGCGTAATCCCGTAGAACGCAGAAGGCCGCGGATACATGGTTCGGAACCTCGCATCGACATCAGCTTCCGTCAGATAACCCGGATCGATCCACTCCAAGATCGACGGCCCCGCTTGACGTTTGCTAGGGGCGTGCTTTGTACTGTCAATTGATATCTCCCCGGCGGCGGCCTTGAATCATCTCTAATTCGACCTTGCAGGTGGACCGACCTGACCGATACCTGCTGGGTCTGAAGACATTGACGCCGGCGTTGCTTGTCTCCTCTGGGTTTCCCCACACAACTTCACGCGGTCTTGGCTGCGCGTAAATCCGCCTTTACGTTGGCGACAGGTTTCTTCTTTGTGCCCTTAGCCATGCCCTGCGAGACCGCCTTCTCGACCGCGCCCTCGGTGACGCCCTTCTTCACGGCCTTCCGAACTGCTCTTTCGATCTTTCTGACTGCTTTGGTCTGCTTTTTTGCCATTGTTCAGTCCCTCAGAAGCGAAGATGACCTGCAATTGGGAATTGTACATGGGCGTAGCCTCGTTGACGACTTCGCGTTTGAGCAGGAGTCGTCGGCGGGGTGGCCTTCTTATCCAGCGCAAGGTACGCCACTAACCCTGCGCCCGAGAATGGTCTTCAGAGGCGTTTTCCTGAACAACTCACGCGCGTAGACACTCTTCTCTGAGCCTGCCGTGAAGCTCTCCACATAGGCATTCTGGATCGGCTTGCCGCCTGGGTGTGGCGCGGTCGGTCTTCCGCTCCACGGCCCAGGCCAGGAAGTTGCGGCTGGTCAGGTCCGGGCCATCGTCTCCAGAAACCGTTCGACCTTCTCTACGCTTCCTCCCATAGGTTTATGCTCTCCGGCTTCCCAGCTTTGCAAGGTGCCTGGGTCCACGCCGACTGAAAGAGCCAGCTTCCGCTGTGACAATCCCAGCGCCTTTCTTGCCGTGACGAGTCGCTCGGCAAGCGTCTGGGCGGGAGGGAAAGGGTCATACCCAAGGAACTGAAGGACAGCAGGAATGTATCGGATCGCCGGGATGGATGCGTTGCTTTCCCAGTTGCAAATGGTGGTTGTATCGACGCCGATTTGCTCCGCAACCTGCACCTGGAGGAGATTCCGGTCCAGCCGACAGCTCCGAAGGTGATCGCCCAAGGTGTTGATTCATTTGGGGTAGCTGCCAGACTTTGGTAGTGTCCTAATTTGGGTTTCAAAATTGTACGGCATTGGTCACCAACTTGCCTTCACTCAAACAACCCGCGCACGTTTCTTGTTCCCGATGAAACTCCGCGCAAAGGGAGAATGCCTCGGTTCTGCTGGCAACTACCTGCCGGGGCCATAGGTCGCATTCTCCTGCGACGCAATCGTCGCAATACGCACGCGGGGAATGCGCTTGAAGAAACTTGAATATCTTCTCAGCAATTGTCATCCCTCAAGCCTCCAGTGCGGCACTCAACGTGCTGCGAATCCACTCGTGTTTGAGTGTGTTCCGTGTGAGCCTCATGCGTCTGAGCATATCCGCTGATGATCTCGCTCGCAGAGGTTCAGTAGATGATCTTTAGACCGAACTGTATCACTCGCGGTGTGAGTGTGCTTGTAATTTGCCCGTTGGTGGAAGGTGCGGCGGTGACGCTGGAGACCGGCACCGAGCCTCCCACGCCTGCGGTTGCAGTTGCAGTTCCCTGGGTCGCGCTGATAGCGCCGGGGATTGTAAAGTTGGAATGATTGAAGATGTTATAGAACTCCGTGCGGAACTCCACCTTCAGGCTCTCAATTGGTGTCGTGAACTTCTTGTTGAGAGCCATGTCAGTCTGATACACGGCCTGCCCGCGGCCAGGGTTGCGGCTGGCAGTGCCGATGGGGCTGAGGTAGTTGCCTGCGCCGTCCTTGATCGGCGGCAGGACGAATGCATTGGGGTTGATGTAGTTGATGTAACCGGTGTTGGCCGCGCGGTTCTTAGTTCCCTGGGTGATTGGCTGGCCGGGAACGTGGTCAGGACGATATTCGTTCGCGCCCCGGTAGGTAGCTGAAATCTGGGGCGACAGCGCCTGTGCGCTGTTCGGGGTGTACGTAACATTGAACGGAGTACCGGCCTGAGCGGTGTTGATCGCGCTGATCTGCCACCCACCGAGTATTCCGTCCGCAACTGGATTCATGCTTGATAAAAATCGACGACCGTGTCCGACCGGCAGCTCATAAACAAGGCTGGTGATATTGGCAACCGGCAGGTTGTAGTCGGACTGCGAATAATCGGAGCGGATATTGTTGCCATCTTGGGGTGAGGGCGAATTGCCTTCCAGCGAGGCGCTGGCGTTGTCGAGTGAGTGCTCCCAGGTAAACGAGTTCAACAAGGTAAGACCACCTACAAAGCGTTGTTCATATTTGACCTGCAGCGAATCGAAGTGAGAGTAGAACTCGTTGAGTGCTTCGGTAATATCGGAAGGCCAGTTGGCGTAAGGGCGAGCGAAGCCCTGGGTCGGCGCGGCAGGATTGGCGTAACCAAGCGCAGGATTCCGCTGATTCGCGTTCAGGAAGCCTTCGAGCTTAAGTCCATGGTTGCCGATATAAGCGATATCGAGCAGCGTGTTCTTGGCGAGAGTCCGTTGCACGTCCAGGAAGTAGCTCTCGACATAGCTTGCCTTATTGTTCTTGGGAATGTAAGTGATGTTGTCGGTGGCCGGATTGAAGCTGGTCACAAGACCGCTGGGAAAACCTTGATCGGCCGTCGCGAAGCAGGACGGCGTTGTCGCTCCGGTCGCGATAATCTGCGCCGGAAGTGGCGTGGAACAGTGGTTCGTCGTCGTAGGAGCTATTTGGGTAACCGAGGCAAACTGCGCCTGCGGGGCATTGATGCCAAGAATGTCGCCGGAGCCTGCCCGGGTGTAGTGCGAGTAGCTTATGCCGAATCCGCCCCGAACTGCGGTTTTGGCATCGACTGCATATGCGAAGCCAACACGCGGTCCGAAGTCGCCGTAGTCCGGATTGACCAGGGTGTGACCGTAAGTTCCGCCTCCGGAGTAAGGTGTAATGCCGTTGCCTGCGACCGCTCCCGGTGTGGTGGTGAGAACGGTCTGCGAAACCGGATCGAAGTTGGAGATGTTATGGTGCAGCTCCGAGTACGGCGAGCCATACTCCCAACGCAGGCCGAGATTGAGCGTGAGCTTCTGATTGACCCTCCAGTCATCCTGAGCGTAGAGGCTCTGATTGGTCTGGGTAAGGTGCGCCTCATAAAAGTTGGCGAGTGAATAGTTGTTGGTCGTGCCAAAAAGAAAGTCAGCCCAATAGGTGTCGGAGACGGTCGACCCACCAGCGTTCGAGTAGCCGCCGCCATAGTTCCACGAGCCGTATAGCGGATTGTTATCGTTCACCGCCATCCAGAGGTGCTCGAACTCGTAGCCGAACTTCAGCGAATGGGCGCCTCGCACCCAGGTGAAGTTGAGCTTGGGGTCGAGAAATGCCGGGTCCTGCCATTGCGGGTTGGTGCTCTGCCGTCCGAAACCAGTAAAGCCCGTGATGCCGGTGGAGGGCAGGCCGCCAGCGACGACCGGGTTGTTGGTCGGAAGGCCGGGAATAAAGTTGAAGGCGGTATTCCCGATGGAGAGGTTGTACTTGCCGGCCTTGGTGCGGTCAAGTCCTATGCGAGCATCGAGTATCTTATTCGCCCCGAAGAGATGCGTATAACCCAGCGCGATCTGCTGGTCGAGGATTCTGATCTTGCCGTTGGTCTGGCCGTCGAGTGGAACTGGGATGGAGGGGTAGTTCACGCCATCCTCCTTGCGATCGCTGATGCGCAGGAAGGCTGAGTTGTTGGGATCGATCTGATAATCGAAGCGCAGATCACCCTTGTCGGCATTATCGGTGAATGGCACCTGAACCGAATAATCGTTCGATGCCAGCCCGGTAGTGGCGAGACCCGCTAGCGGAAGAGCGGAGGATATCGATGAGAAGGCCTTGATAATCTGGAGCGAAAGCGGGTTGATGGCGACGGCCGGGATCGGAGTATTTGCCGGGTAGACCACTCCGGTCGTCGCGTTTTTCACAGCGACTACCAGAGTTGGGGTCGGAGAAGAGATCGATCCGCTAGCCCCGCCGAAGAGTTCATTCTGCGTGGGCAGCGTGAGAACGGTGAGCGGCTTTAGAACTTGCCGGAAGCCTTCATAGTCGAGGAAGAAGAAGAGTTTGTCCTTGATGATCGGACCGCCAACGTTGAAGCCGAACTGGTTGCGGTTGAATGTAGGCTTCTTGAAGGGCGTGGTGATGCCGGAACCCCCCACTACGAGCGGCTTGAAGAAGCCCGTGGCATTGAGATCGGTGTTGCGGATAAACTCATACACTGTGCCGTGAAACTGGTTGGTCCCTCCGCGTGAAGCAACGTTAATCGTCGCCCCCGAGGCGCGCCCATACTCAGCGCCTTCGTTGTTGGTGACAACCTGGAGTTGGGCGACTGAGTCAGGCGGAATCGCGACAATCTGATTGTCAAATCCCTGATTACTTTCACCATAGGCATTGTTGTCGACACCGTCGAGCAGGAAGTTGTTAAACATGCTGCGTTGGCCGTTGACGTTGTACGAACCGGCTCGAACCAGCGAGTTGATGGAAGTCGTGGTCGCGGCTGTCGGTGCCTGGCGCGATCCGGGAATAAGAGCAAGGAAATCGGAATAGTTTCGTGTGACCTGCGGAAAAGCCTCGCTCTGGTAGTTGGTGAGGGTCTGTCCACGCTCGCTGGTCTCGGTCTCGAGCTGCAGCGCAACGTCCGAGACCTCGACCGTAGTCCCCGTCGAGCCAACCTTGAGCGTCAGGTCGATGTGCTGCACATTGCCGACCGACACCGTGATGTTTTGCGCCACGGCATCGGAGAAGCCGGAAGCGCTCGCGCTGATGCTGTACACGCCGACGCGGAGCGAGGGCACGTTGTAGTCGCCTGACGCGTTCGTCTTCGTCGCTGAGACGATCGCCGTATCGTTATTCGTGATCTTGACCGTAGCATCCGGAATCAACGCACCGCTCGCGTCGCGGATGGTGCCAACCAAGCCGCCGTTCTCATATTGAGCGTGAAGTAATGTAGAAAATGCAAGCAGCAAGAAGGCTAGCGCGACATTGCGCGTTGTGTGGAATTTTCTATGGCTCATGAAATGAAAATTAGGGGCATCACATCACTGCCCGGTCAAACCCGTGTGAATCGACGGTTAATCGCCGCGAATCCCGAGTTTCACCTGTGAACATTCAAACTACATTCATGGAACAACGTTCTTATAGGGTATGCCGAAATTCAAGCTCGCTCTGTTGTTCCTGCTCCCAGCCTCTCCGCTGCTCGCTCAGGCGCACCAGCCGGTTCTCCTCATCTCGGTCGACGGTCTGCGTCCGGACTATGTCACCCAAGCTGATGAACACCACCTCCGCATCCCCGTCCTGCGCCGAATACTGGCCGAAGGAACCCATGCCGATGGCGTGGTAGGTGTCTTCCCCACCGTTACCTATCCCAGCCACACCACGCTGGTAACCGGCGTCTGGCCTGCGGAACACGGCATTCTGAACAACACACGATTCGATCCGGAACAAAAGCTGCGCCAGGCCTGGTACTGGTACGCCGATCAGGTGAAGACACCCACGCTGTGGTCTGCTGCCCGCGCCGCGGGCCTGCACACCGCCAGCGTCTCCTGGCCGGTCACGGTCGACTCTACGTCGATCGAATACCTTATCCCGGAGTACTGGCGTGGTGCCGGGGCCGGCGACGCCTTCAACCCCGACGATCGCCTGATGATGAACGCCGTCTCTCGTCCTGACGGTGAACTCGCTCGCCTCGCCGATCGCACCGGCACGCCCTACATGATGGGCAACGACACCACGCTCGACGGCGACGAGGCCCGCACCCAGTACTCTCTCGACATCCTCAAGCAGCATCGCCCCCAGTTCATGACCATCCATCTCAGTTCGCTCGACAGCGAGCAGCATCGCCACGGCCCCTTCAGCGACGAGGCAAACCACGATCTGGAAGGCCTCGACGCAATGATCGGCAGGCTGATGGCGCAGGAGCTTGCCAACTTCCCGGCAGCCGTTATCATGATCGTATCCGACCACGGATTTGCCAGGGTCGAGCATGACACCAACCTCTACATACCCTTTCTCGAAGCCGGCCTCATAGAACTAGACAAATCAGCCTCTGGCGCTCCCAAGGTGAAATCGTGGCTGGCCGAGCCTTGGCTCGCCGGATGCATGGCGCCCATAGTCCTTCACGATTCCGCCGACACCGCCACCCTCAACAAGGTACGTGCGCTGATTCAGGGATTAGCCGCGGACCCCGGCAACGGGATCGAAGCGGTACTCGATCACAACGCAGTAGCAGCCCTCGGCGGCTTTCCCGAGACGCCCTTGGTTATCACGTTTAAGCCGGGCTATTGCAATGGCCAAGCACTTTCCGGCCCACTCGTCACTGACTCGGCAGAGAAAGGCGCGCACGGCTATAACCCGGCAACTTCTGTCGAGATGCGCGCTTCGTTCTTCGTCGCCGGCAAGGGGATCGCCCGCAGCAAAAATCTTGGCGTAATCGACATGCGCCAAATCGCGCCGACCGTCGCGCAGCTCCTTGGTGTATCGCTCCCCACAGCGAAGCAACCCGCGCTTTCGCTGCATTAAGATCCATCTCATGACCACGTGCATGGGGTAATGAACGTGTTCTGCCGGAAGAGTGACGACTACGATGACTTCGTTCCTCAATTGGTGTGAACAGGGCTTAGCGCTCAGCGAGCAGTTCCGGCGTCCTCCCGAGTCCCGGGTTGGTCGTTCGGTCTGCTCAATTCATCCTCCACGACTCTGAAGAATTCGCCCGATGATATCCAAGCTCTTCCCGGTGGGCTGATGCCTCCCGGCTTCCCAACTCTGCAAGGTGCCCGGATCAACACCCAGCTTCTCCGCCAGCTTCCGCTGCGACAACCCCTGCACCTTTCTGACGGTGGCGAGTCGCTCCGCCAGTGTGTAGCCAGGCGGACACGGGTCATACCCTAGAAATTCGAGGATGGCGGGGACATAACGGATCGCAGGGGTGGATGCGTTGCCTTCCCAGTTGCAAACAGTGGTCACGTCAACACCGATTTGCTCGGCAACTTGGTTTTGGAGAAGATTCTGGTCAAGGCGGCGGCGCCGGAGGTGGTCGCCCAATGTATTGATTTCGTTTGGGTAGCGCTCATGCTTGGGTTTTGCGGCCCGAAGCTCGACATGGCAGAATGGCAACGCATGGATGCCCCTGCGGCTACTTCAACGACAAGTCGCGCGACTGCATGTGCACCCCGCCCATGATCCAGCGCTACGTCAGCAAGGTCTCCGGCCCGCTGCTCGACCGCATCGACATCCACATCGAAGTCCCCGCCGTGCAATATAAGGAGCTGCGCGGGGCCGCTTCCGCCGAGGGATCAGCCGAGATCCGCACCCGCGTCCTCGCCGCCCGCGAGCGCCAGCACGCCCGCTTCGCCCTCGCCACAAAATCGGGTGCCCCGGGTCTCGCACCTGAGACCCGGGATCGGAAGCCTGCGAAATTCCCCAAACCCATCTTCTCCAACTCGCAGATGAACACCCAGCAGATCCGCACCTACTGCGAGCTCTCCGCCGACGCCGAGCGCCTGCTCGAGCGCGCCATGCAGCAGCAGGGCCTCACCGCCCGCGCCCATGATCGCATCCTCAAAGTCGCCCGCACCATCGCCGACCTCGCCGCCGAGCCCAACATCTCCGTCGGCCACATTGCCGAAGCCATCCAGTACCGCACCCTGGACCGCAGCTACTGGGCCTAGGCCCACAGCCGCCCGGCGAACCGCGGAAACTTCGCGTTCTCTCCATCGGCCTATTCGCAAGCCACCTCCTAAACCTCCCATTTTCAATGTGAGAAGAGCCGCTGACGCCGGGGTTCTTCGATTGTGTCACCCATCACAATCCACTCTCAGGCCCCGTCCGCCGTCTACTGTTTATGGTATTTACTTTTTCCTCAACTTACCAAAATAAGTATTGACGCCGCGCCCAAGACAGTTTACCTTTCCTTATGTAGCAAGTTGTTCTGCGCTGGAAAGTCGACGGAGAGAGAGACCCGGCTGAGATTGAAACCAAGACCGCCCCTTTCCGCTGTTCTTTGCTAGTGGGAGTCTTTATGGCTCCTGCTTCCCGCCAAAGTTCGAACTCTCTCCATCAAGAGCGCGGGTTTCTGTGCAACACCTCGGTATGTTCCAAAGCCACGCCCCAGAAGTACAAGAAACACAGATTTAGATACGGAGTCTTCACCCCTTTTCTTGCATCTAACTAACTTGGGTAAAAGGTAGCGGCTAGTACCATATGCACCCCAGCCAGAGAACTAAGCTGCTTAGATTCAAGAAACTAACAAGTCTAGCCATTTGAGGGATACCCGCTCGCGGTTTTTGCGGCCCCTGTTGAAGCCCAGACGACGCCTCCCCCGACGCAGCAAACGAAAGGAAGAATTTATGCGCTCAGATCTCATTTTTGGAGCTCTCACTCACGTCACCAATCGCTACGAACTCTGTCAGCTGGCCTCCAAGGCGACGCGGAAGCTGCACAAGCCCAACACCCGTCTGCAGGACACCACCAACGAAGTTCTCGATCGCTTCAAGGACACCATCCCCAAGGATGTGGCCTCTGCCCCAGCTGTCCAGAGCGTAGGCCTTCAGGAACGCCGCGCGGCTTAGCTTAATCCGCGCAGCCGCTCCCCCCCTACGTTGTAGGGGGGAAAACCGAATCCAACCGCACCAGACCCCTCCCGCCGCTGTATAATCCAAAGTATCCCGTAGTTGCTCGAAACCCCGCGCGCGCCTCCTTCTCAAGGCAGATTCCGGCACGCGCTCCCGCTAGGCAACCCCCTCCTAAGTTCCAAATCCCCCCCTCGAAATCCAGGTAAATCCATGACAATCTCCGAACTCAAAGAGCACAATATCGCCGAGCTTACAAAGCTCGCCCGCGGTCTCGACATCGCCGGAACCTCCGGCCTCCGCAAGCAGGACCTCATCTTCAAGATTCTTCAGGCCCAGAGCGAAAAAGAGGGCCACATCTTCGCCGAGGGAGTGCTGGAAATCCTCCCCGACGGCTACGGCTTCCTCCGCTCGCCCGACTATAACTACCTCCCTGGCCCCGACGATATCTACGTCTCTCCCTCCCAGATTCGCAAGTTCGACCTCAAGACCGGAGATACCATCAGCGGCAACGTCCGCCCGCCCCACGAGGGCGAGAAGTACTTCGCCCTGGTCAAGATCGAGGCCATCAACTTCGAGTCGCCCGAAGAGACCAAGAACAAGATTCTCTTCGACAACCTCACCCCCCTCTATCCCCAGGAACGCGTCAAGATGGAGACCGACCGCGAGCACATGTCCGGACGCGTCATGGACCTGCTCACCCCGGTCGGCAAAGGCCAGCGCGGCCTCATCGTCGCCCCACCGCGCACCGGCAAGACCATGCTTCTCCAGTCCATCGCCAACTCCGTCACCACCAACCACCCCGAGGTCGTCCTCATCGTCCTGCTCATCGACGAGCGCCCCGAGGAAGTCACCGACATGCAGCGCTCGGTCAAGGGCGAAGTCATCTCGTCCACCTTCGACGAGCCCGCCGCGCGCCACGTCCAGGTCGCCGAGATGGTCATCGAGAAGGCCAAGCGCCTGGTCGAGCACAAGCGCGACGTCGTCATCCTGCTCGACTCCATCACCCGTCTCGCCCGCGCCTACAACACCATCGTCCCGCCCTCCGGCAAGGTCCTCTCCGGTGGCGTCGACTCCAACGCGCTGCAAAGGCCGAAGCGCTTCTTCGGCGCCGCCCGCAACATCGAGGAAGGCGGGAGCTTGACAATTATCGCCACTGCGCTCGTCGATACCGGCTCGCGCATGGACGAGGTCATCTTTGAAGAGTTCAAGGGCACCGGCAACATGGAAGTCATCCTCGACCGCAAGCTGGTCGACAAGCGCGTCTTCCCGGCCATCGACATCCAGCGCTCCGGCACCAGAAAAGAAGAGTTGCTCATCCCCAAGGAAGAACTCCAGCGCACCTGGATTCTCCGCCGGGTCATCAACCCGCTCTCCCCCGTGGAAGCCATGGAACTCCTTACCGACAAGCTCGCCAAGACCCGCAACAACCAGGAGTTCCTCCACAACATGAGCTCCATCTAAGAACAGTTGTCAGTTGTGAGTTGTGAGTTGTCATTCTGACCCTGAGCGCAGCCGTAGGGGAAGAATCCCCGGATTTCGCTTTTGCTGTTAAACATTGCGCGCAGTGCGGCCGACGACCCAGGACATCATCTTCCGCCCCGCGCAAACCAAAGGGACGCTGCCACACTGGCCGCGTCCCTTTCTTTTTGCTTGTCATTCCCGAAGGGAGTCTGCTTCTGTTTTACTGACTACTGACTACTGACTACTGACTACTGACTACTGACTACTGACCCTCGGTGGTCACCTCAAAAGCGGCCATATGCGGTCACTTCAAAACCGGCCATATGGATTGGCCTGAGACGTGATTGTTTTACCGTGCCGCAGGGTGTTTGCGCAAGGCGGTGTTCGATTCGTCAA
>Ga0224555_1003450_pt1 | contig 16099 bp, 18 predicted proteins | sample 714S23034metaG_FD_180687 | JGI IMG/M metagenome (GOLD analysis project Ga0224555, IMG submission 180687) | Peat soil microbial communities from Stordalen Mire, Sweden - 717 S2 30-34 | ecosystem: Environmental > Terrestrial > Soil > Wetlands > Peat | place: Sweden: Norrbotten County, Stordalen...
GAGCGTCACACTTTTTGAAAAAACGCCCATTTTGCAGGCACTCCACGCACCCGCTTCCGATACCGATTTACTCGATCCCGGCAACCAGTTGATTCTATTCGACTTCTAACCGGACAGTAGTGATGCACGATATGTTATTTATGTCTTAAGGCTGAAGGAAGGAAAGACCGCGACGGAACTATCTCTCAACGAGGAATCAGAAAACTCGCACAGAAGGTACACGGAACTTCAGCTTAGATGCGACATTGGTCTGTTTCCCAAGTGTGAACGGCTGATCAGCCATTCAGTAGGGCGCGAAGTGACCATAGGCGGCCGGGCGGAATATAGGGTCGCTCCTACGGATTATCTACCGGTTACGATGGACGTGTTTCTCATCCAGAAGGAGTAGGAACCGTCCAATTTGTCGGCACAATCAATAGCATTGCAATGTTTTCATCTGTCTTCATCCCTGCCGCAGTTCCGGAATGGAACTTGCGCGTCATATACGCGCAAGAAGGGCGAGGTCGGTGCGGTTGGCTTCACAATCCTGGTCGACCCCCGCGGCGTCCGCAAACGCTGCCGATCCCCATCACGCACTACACCAATGTCTTATCCGCGTTTATCGGCGGCTCAACTCTTTGTGTTTCACTTGGCCGGCCTACCCGAAGGGCTGCCCCAACAACGGGCTCTGCGGCGCGGGCGCCTTCCACGAACCACTTGGTCCCCACTATAAAGATTCCGTATAATCGTAAGGATTGAATGATCTGCGTAAGCCGATTTGCTGGCTCGGCGACAGCCGTGACCGCCTGCGACGTTTCCCGGAGGCGGCGCGCCGGGACGCCGGCCATCAGTTAAATTCCATCCAGGCGGGATATCCGGCGAAGGACTGGAAACCGATGGCACTCGTCGGGCCGGGCGTGAGGGAGATTCGAGTACACTTTGGGGGCGAGTACAGGGTCCTCTACCTGGCGAAGTTCGAGGAGGCCGTCTACGTGGTACACGCCTTCGTCAAGAAGACCCAGAAGTCGTCTTCGCTAGACATAGAATTGGGCAGGAAGCGCTATCGCGAACTGGCGGAAAGGCGGAAGTGATGCGAGTTACCAAAGGCAATGAGAATGTTTTTGTGGATTGCGGATTTCCACCGGCCGAAGCCGAGAATCTTCGCATTCGGTCCGAAATGATGATCGCCCTCAGCAGCTATATCCGGGATCGAAAGCTTAGCCAAGCCAGCGCCGCCAAGGTCATGGGCGTTTCGCAGCCCCGGATCTCGCACTTGATGCGCGGCAAGATCGGATCTTTCACGCTGGACACGCTTGTTAACATGCTGACCTCGGCGGGACTCAAAGTAGACATGAACATCAGACCTGGCGGGCCGAAAGGCAAGAAGGTTGCCTGAGCTTGCAGGCGGGTGTCAGCCGCCGAAAGGCCGCTCCAACGACGGACTCTGCGGCGTCAGCAACTCGGCGCCCGATTCCGTGATGTGCATATCGTCTTCCAGCCGCACGCCAAACTGCCCTCTAATGTAAATACCCGGCTCATCGCTGAAGGTCATGTTGGCCGCCAGCGGCAGAGTATCGCCCCGGACCAGGTACGGCCACTCATGGCCGTCCATCCCCAATCCGTGGCCCACGCGATGCGTGAAGTACTTGTAGCCGGGGCCATAGCCTGCATCCACGATCGCCTTGCGCGCGGCGGCGTCCACGGCCTCGCACGCCACTCCCGGACGGGCCGCCGCCAGCGCCGCGCTTTGCGCGCGATGCACGATGTCGAAAACCTGCTTCATCTTGTCCGTGGCCTTCCCCAGCACAAACGTGCGGCTGATATCGGACTGGTATCCTTCCACCGTGCAACCATCGTCGATCAGCACGATGGAACCCTCGCGGATGATCTGCGGCTGGCGCGACCCGTGCGGCAGCGCGGTGTATTCTCCCACCTGCACACTGGCAAAACCCGGAAATCCGAGAGCCTGGTAGGCGGACCCGATCAACTCGCTGAACTCGCGGGCAGCCATGCCGTCGCGCATGGACTTCCAGGCGGCCTCGTAGGCTTGGATGGTCACACTGGAAGCCAGGCGCAGCAGCGCCATCTCGGCGGGGCTCTTGATCATGCGGCACCCGGATACAACCGCTGTGGCGCTGGTCACAGTGGCCGCGGGAGCCGCCTTCGCCAGGCTATCGGCGAAGACGAACGGCGTGGTTTCCTCGATACCGATCTTGCCCGTGACGAGGCCGGCTTCTTTCAGTCCGAAGGCCGCCAGCGCGTAGGGGCTTTCATCCTCGTGCCAGGTGTAGACGTGCGCGCCCGTTACCGGTCCAGCGACGATCTGCTCCCGCGCGCGATCCTCTTCGAAGCCGGGGCAGACAAAGAAAGCATCGCCGCGTACGGGAATAACCATCAGGAACAGGCGCTCGCTATTGCCCCAGCGCGCGCCGCTGAAATAGTTGAGCGACGTGCCGCCGGCCAAGCAAATGGCATCGATCTTGTTCTCCGCCATCAACTGCTGCGCGCGCTCGATCCGGGCGCGGCGCTCGGCGGTCGAGATGGGCTGCGCCTCGCCGCGCCTGTTCTTGAGCTGGGCGATCGGCGAACCGGCCGGGGCGGCGGACAAAGCGGCGGGCGCCAGTCCCGCGGAAATAAGGAAAGATCGGCGTGTGGCCATCTTTGTAGTTTATCCAATACGATACATTGGTCTATTGCGCTTACTAGTGGCATTCTTCGCTATCGCGCTCGCAGCGGCGCGCGCACAGGGCAACTACGAGGTCCAGGTGTACGGTTCGGACCTGGTCCCGCCGCACAACACCATGGTGGAATTGCATTCCAACTTCACCGTCCAGGGCAGCAAGACGATCATCGACGGCATGCTGCCCACCGAGCACCAGGAGCACGAAACCCTGGAGATCACGCACGGCTGGAACGACTGGTTCGAAACCGGTCTGTATCAATTCACCGACCACCAGCCCGGCGGCGGTTGGATGTGGGTCGGCACGCACATCCGCCCGCGCGTGGCCGTGCCGGAGCGCTACCATCTCCCGGTGGGAATCAGTCTGTCGACCGAGATCGGTTATCAGCGCGCCATCTTCTCCGCCGATACCTGGACCTGGGAAATCCGCCCCATCGTGGATAAGAAACTGGGACGCTGGTACACTGCGTTCAACCCGTCGCTGGATCGCGCCTTCCACGGTCCCGACACGCGGCGCGGTCTGGAATTCTCGCCGAACTTCAAGGTCAGTTACGACGTCACGCCGAAGATCGCCGGCGGCCTGGAGTATTATGGCGCGCTGGGCCCAGTGACAGGCTTCGATCCGCTGCGCGACCAGCAGCAGCAGATCGTGCCCGCCATCGATCTGAATGTGAGCCCGAAGTGGGAGTTCAATTTCGGCGTGGGCGTAGGCGTCACCCACGGCACGGATCACCTGCTGGTAAAGATGATCCTGGGCTACCGCCTCAGCCGGTAGGGTTCCGCGACCGGCTTTGGCCAGAATCCCTCACAGCAGCCTTATTGCCTTTCCAGCGTTGCGTTTATGGTGATGTTGCTGCCGACGGTAACTGTGATCGTCCGCTGCCAAGCTTTGAACCCGCTCTTTTCTATGGACGCCGTGTGATCGCCGGTCGCCAGTTGGAGCGTTGACGGCGTGCTGGCCGCGTACTTGCCGTCAATGATAACGTCGGCCCCATCCGGAGTTGAGGTAAACGACACGGCGACCGTCTGCACGGCCTGGCTAGCCTGCCCGATTCCCGCGGCCGACGTAGTCGTGGTACCGGTAGCGAGGGAGCCCGGTATTGCGACCTCCCGATCGCCATCCACGTATGCAATGACATTAGTGCCCTTTGGGATGCTCACGTCCTTGCCGCGCATGATCAAGAACAGCGGCGACAACAAGACAAGTCCCGACAATGACGGTGCCAGTCTTGTCCTCCCCCTTCCTCGCGGACGAGGCCCTCAGGCGGACATTGGTGCCGTCGGGAGCCTTCACATGATCGATGGAGAAGTTCAATTTGCCAGCACGGCCCAAGCGCCGTCTCGGCTCGACTTCGACCACGTGGCCCACGGCAGTTGAGCCTCTGGCGATAGCGACGAGATCGCCTACCATTACGTCTTCCGTCACTTCGAAACGAACTGGATCATCGACATTGTTCGTAGCCGAGCTGAGGGATTCCGTAAGCGACAGGCGAACCGCCGTCGCATCCTGGATTTTAAGTGTTCGCCCCGCAGTTTGTGCGATCAGCATCGCTGAGAGCACTGGGAGGGACACGCAACATGCGTATTTCGCACCCTTATATCTCACGATCCAAGGACTCCTTTCTGGCGCAACCAGTCGCATCGCGCTGTCCCGATCAAAACCAGCACAAATATACCATGTAGCGCCATATAGTCATCTATCCTGCTAACAGGTGCCGATCGCCCGTTCCCATCAGTCGGTGGCAACTACCGGTGGGATAAAGGCCGTCTCGGGCACTCTTGAATCTAGCAGTCTACCCCTACCTCGGAAACGACCGCTGCTGGATCGTATCTCCAGGCGTTCCCGTTTCTGGTCCGCACTTCTGATATGAAGGAGACAACAGTCAACAAACGGTTCTACGTCGCTTTGGGTGTCGAATTGAAAGAGTCCACGCGGCGCCTCTACGACTTCTGTGCCGATTGATCGGAGCCCGGACAGCAGAGCTGGCCGGGGCGGTCGGAGATCGCACGGACCGCGCTGACCGGGCGCAAACGCGACTCCAGTTCAAACCGTTGAGCTCTGCCGCCGGGCGACCGGCTTCCTCCCCACCACCACCACCGTGTCCAACACCTGCCCCTGGTCGCGATGCTCCACGCGCAGCGCTTCGAATCCGGCCTTGCGCATGATTCCTGCGAACTTCCGCGGCTCGTATAGCCAGAATCCCTCCCAGTCCCGCGTGAGCGGCCCCAGGCTGGCCTCGGACCGGAAGCCGGCCGCCAGTCGTCCGCCGGGCTTCATCACGCGCGCCACTTCGCGCAGACTGCCGATCAGATCCGGCCAATAGTACAGGCTGTTGACCGTCAGCACCTTGTGGAACGTGCCGGCGCGAAACGGGAGTTTCGCCACGTCGCCCCACTTCACCGAAACGCGCGCGTCCAATTTCTTGTCGCGCACCAGGCGGGCCGCCGTCTCCACCATCTCGCGGGAGTAATCGACCCCTACGATCTTCGCCTCCGGCGCTTTGGCCGCCAGCGCCAACAGCGAAAGACCGCCGCCGAAGCCGATATCCAGCACCGTGTCCTTGGCCTGCGGGTCGAGCAGCTCGACGGCCGCATTCACCAGCCGCGTATTAGAGAGGTTCAGGATCGGCCCCATGAAGAGCGCGCCAAACAGACCGGATGGCTTGCCGAACTGGGACCGGAGGAGAGAGTCTACGTACATGCCGCGCCCCCTATTCATGATAATAGGACATTGTTCTCATGTTTGCCCAACAGCCGGCCGCAAGCCCGAGCGTTATAATCGGATTAGGCATGCGCGTAGGGAAATCGTTGCTCGATCCATTGCGTAAGCGCTTCGACCCCCTGCGCGCGCGCATCGAGATCCTCATCTCCGGACGGCCGCACTCCGATCCGCTCTACCTGACCAACCGCACCTGGCAGCAGAAGCTGAAGATCGCCTCGCTGATCGTCGCGGCGGCGCTGCTGCTGATTGCCCTGGTGACCATCGGCGCCACCAATCCGTTCCGGTTCCACAAGGAGGATGCCTACGAGCGTCCCGTTGCCGAAGCCCCGCCGGCGGCCGTCCCGCAGCAGCGGTCGCCCGATCCCATATTGGGCGCCGAGGGCCTGGAGGTGGTCAATATCCGGATCGCCCGGGACGCCCGTCCGCCGGTTGTGACAGGCACTGTACGCAACAACAGCGACCACAAGGTGGCTTCCGCGGAGGTCAGCTACTATCTGGCCAATACGCAGGGCAGCCTGGTGGGCACCGATACCACCGGCGTCGCGAACCTGGCGCCGCACGGCAGCGTCAGCTTTCGCATGCCGCTGAAGATCGCCAAAGCGGAGTACGTAATCGTCCGCGACGTGCATCCCAACTGAGGCCACCGCCGGCCGCCGCCATGGAGCGCCTTCCCTTCCAAGCTACGCAGGCCGCCGCCGCTTACGAACATATCCGGACTCTGCCTGTTTCGATCCTGCTGGACAATGTGCGCAGCATGTACAACGTGGGCGCGTTCTTTCGCACCGCCGATGCGGCCGGCATCGAGAAGCTTTATCTCTGCGGCATCACCAGCCATCCGCCGAAGAAGGCCATCAGCAAGACCGCGCTGGGCGCCGAGGAGCGCGCGCCATGGGAGCACGCCTGGGACCCGCTGCCCTTGATCGCCGCCCTGCGCGCGCGCAATTATGAAATTGCGGCCGTCGAGACCAGCGTGCATGCCGTGGACCTGTTCGATTGGAAGCCGCGCTTTCCCGTTTGCCTGGTCTTCGGGCACGAAGTGGACGGCATCCGGCCCCAGATCGCGGAGCGCTGCGATACGCACGTTCGCATCCCCATGCTGGGCATCAAGCATTCGCTGAACGTGGCGACGGCCGGCGGCGTGGCCATCTACGAATTGCTGCGCAAATACCGCGAGCTGCAACGGCCGTGACCTGCGTGGTCACTTATCGAGGCTCGCACAATACGGTGACAGCAACTTAGCCCTTGTGGGGCGGGCAATTTTGCCCGCAGCCGGCTTTCAGCCGGCCCTGGCCGCCTGAAAAGGCGGCTGCGGCCAAGATTGGCCGCCCCACATCAGCCCGATGGAAAGTGCACATTTGTCGCCGGAATTGTCACTGTATTAAGCGACATCAAAAACGTATTTTGGGGAGCGGTCAGCGCGAGGCGGCGAGTTTGATGCGACTATGCAACGGCGGCAAGCCCGTTCTTTTCCACCAGGGATAGCAGCTTGAGTGAGGTCCCAGAAGGCCGCTTTTCGCCGCGCTCCCACTTGCTGACCAGACTGCTCGTCACGTTCAGGTAGTTGGCAAAAACGCTTTGGCTGACATGCTCTCTCTCCCTGATCGCCTTGATCTCCCCGGGCTTCAATGGCCGGATCGGCGTAAGGCAGGCATCGTCGAAACGCCGCATAGTCTGTTTATCGACCGCCCCAACATCGTGCCGGGCCTCCAGGGTTTCATGGATGGCCGCCATTGCATCGCTACGATACTTTTTGCTCATTCGCTTTTCACCTCCATAAAATCGCCCCTCTTCAACAACTCAGCGAGTTGCTTCTCCGTCAACGCCAGCACGTGCTTCGCGGCTCCTTTGAATTGTCCCTTCTCATCGTCATTGATATTCGCCCGCTGGCTCTTGGCGAATCGGTACACGAAGAACGCCGTGGTTCCGTGCCGGAATAGGATGATCGTCCGGTAGTCGCACGCGCGCGCCGAACGCGGCTTCCCCGCAATGGTATCCTGATCCTTAGCACTCATCCGCCCATCCGCCTGCGGCGCGACGTGTGCTCTCGAAGGAGTTTTCATGCAGTCTCGCCGGATATTCATCGGCAAAGTGGCCAGCGGTCTGGCCGGGGCCATCGCCGCGCCCAACGTGCTGGCGGCGAGCGACCGCATTCGTTTGGGCATCGTTGGCGCGGGCGATCGCGGCACGCAGATCATGCGCGAGGCGCTGGCCTGTCCCAACACCGAATTCGCAGGCGTCGCGGACATCTACACCAAACGCCTGGAAGACGCGCGCGCCATCGCGCCTGACGCCAAGACCTATCTCGACTACCGACACCTACTGGACGACAAGAGCATCGACGCCGTCCTCATCGCCACGCCGCAGCACCTGCATTGCGAACACTTCGTGGCGGCGCTCGACGCCGGCAAACACGTCTACCAGGAAAAGACCATGGCGTTCAGCGTGGAGCACGCCAGGCACATGCGCGCCGCTTTCGAGCGCGCCGGCCGCCGCACGGTGCAGATCGGCCACCAGGGATGCTCGTCCGGCCAGGTGCGCGACGCGGTCAACTTTCTGAAGACGGGCAACGTGGGCAAGATCACCGCCATCCACGCGCACATGTACCGCAACACGCCGCACGGCAAACCCCAATGGGCGCGGCCGGTGTTTCCCGATATGACGCCGGAAAACATCGTCTGGAAAGCGTTCCTGGGCGAGGCGCCGGCCCGCGATTTCGACGCCAACCGCTACATCAACTGGCGCTTCTTCTGGGATTATTCCGGCGGCAACGTGTACGAGAATATGTGCCATCAACTGGCCTTCTGGTACAAGGTGATGGGGCTGAAGATCCCGGCCGCGGCGAACATGACGGGCGGCGTGTACCTGTGGAAGGACGGGCGCGAAGTGCCCGACACCATGAACGTCACGCTGGAACATTCCGAAGAGATTCTGTTTTCGTGGGATTCGGGCTTCGGCAACAACCAGCTCGGCACAACGGAAGACGTGCTGGGCACCGACGGCACCATTTCGAAGAGCCAGCAGATCCGCTACCTGCCGCAGAAAGTGAATCGCCCGGACGGCGCGGAAATGCTAGGATCGACGCGCACGGCGCCCAACGCGCACATGCAGAATTTCCTGGATGCCATCCGCTCGGGACAAGAGCCGAACTGCCCGTTCGAGCTGGGCTTCCGCGTTTCGATGGCCTGCCGCATGGCTGTCGAGAGCTATCGCCAGCAAAGGCCGGTACGGTGGGACGCCGCCAAAGAGGAGATCGTCTGAGCCGCGCGCGTTAGCAAGCGGTCTTTAGCTGCATGGACTTTGAATACACACCCGAACAAATCCACCTCCGCAAATCCGTGCGCGAATTTGCCGAAGCGGAAATCGCGCCGCACGTCATGGAGTGGGACGAAGACCAGATCTTCCCCGCGGAAGTCGTCCGCAAGCTGGGAAAACTCGGCTACATGGGCGCTATCTTTCCCGAAGACCTGGGCGGCGCCGGACTGGGCTACGTCGATTACAGCATCATCATCGAAGAATTGTCGCGCGTGGACGGCTCGGTGGGGATCATCGTGGCTGCGCACACTTCCCTGTGCAGCAACCATATATATAAGATGGGCAGCGACGAGCAGCGCCACCGCTACATTCCGCGCCTGGCATCGGGCGAGTGGCTGGGATGCTGGTCGCTGACCGAGCCTGAGGCCGGTTCCGACGCGGCAGGCACGCGCACGTCGGCCCACCTCGAAAACGGATGCTGGGTGCTGGAGGGCGCCAAGACCTTCACCACCAACGCGCACTTCGCCAACGTGTGCGTGGCCATGGCAGTGACGGACCGCACCGCCGCGCAACACGGCATCTCGGCGTTCATTATCGAGCGGGGCACGGCGGGCTTTCGTCCCGGCAAGAAAGAGAACAAGCTGGGTCTGCGCGCCAGCGATACCGGGGAAGTGATCTTCGAGAATTGCCGCATTCCGCCGACGCAGTTGCTCGGCAAGCGCGGCGAGGGCTTCGTGGACAGCTTGAAGGTGCTGGACGGCGGGCGCATCTCGATCGCCGCGCTGGCCATCGGCATGGCGCAGGGCGCCTACGATGCCGCGCTGCGCTATTCCAAGCTGCGCCACCAGTTCAGCCGGCCCATCTCCGAGTTTCAAGCCATCCAGTTCAAGCTGGCGGATATGGCCACGTCGATCGACGCCGCGCGCCTGCTCAACTACCGCGCCGCCTCGATGATGGATCGCGGCCGGCGCGTCACCAAGGAGTCCGCCATGGCGAAACTGTTCGCCTCCGAGACTGCCGTGCGGGTGGCCGACGAAGCGCTGCAGATCCACGGCGGATACGGCTTCATCAAAGACTACCCGGTGGAGAAGTTCTACCGGGACGTGAAGCTCTGCACCATTGGGGAAGGCACCAGCGAAATACAACGGCTGGTGATCGCGCGGCAACTTTTGAAAAGCCGATGACGGATTGGGCGCGCAAAATTGCGGAAGGCGATGCGCGCGCGCTGGCCCGCGCCGCCACGGGGATCGAGAATCGCGATCCGCGGGCGCTGGAAGTGTTGCGCGAGTTGCAGCCGCGCGCCGGACACGCGGTGGTGGTCGGCATCACCGGTCCGCCGGGCGCGGGCAAGAGCACGCTGGTGGATGCCATGGCGCGCGAGTTGCGCCGCCAGGGACGCACCGCCGCCATCATCGCGGTGGACCCCACCAGCCGGCGCACCGGCGGCGCGATCCTGGGCGACCGCATCCGCATGCTCGGCCATCACGCCGACGCCGGCATCTTCATCCGCTCCATGGCCACGCGCGGAACATCCGGCGGGCTGGCGCGGGCTACCGCCGATATGGCCACGCTGATGGACGCGGCCGGCAAGGACTTCGTCATCATCGAAACGGTGGGGGTGGGTCAGGACGAAGTTGAGATCGCCGGTGTGGCGCAGGTGACAGTCGTGGTGCTGGTTCCAGGGATGGGCGACGACGTACAGGCCATCAAGGCGGGCATCATGGAGATCGCGGATGTCTTCGTGATTAACAAATCCGACCACCCCGGAGCGGAGCGCACGGAGCGTGAAATTCAAGGCATGCTCAGCCTCGCCCAAGACGGAAACAAGCCGCCCATCATTCGAACCGTCGCCACGGATGGAACCGGCATCCCCGAATTACTAAAAAAGGTAAGCTCGCCGCGTCGCCGCGTCGCCGTGTCGCCGCGTCTCGGCCAAGGAGGTCGCAAATTGAAAGTACAAATAGGCATCATAGGCGGGAGCGGTCTCTACTCCATGCCCGGCTTCGAAGCGCAGGAAGAAGTTGTCGTGGAGACGCCATTCGGCGCGCCTTCCGACAACCTGGTGGTCGGCAAACTGGCCGGCCACAGCGTCGCGTTTCTGGCACGGCACGGCCGCGGACATCGCCTTTCGCCTTCGGAGTTGAATTATCGCGCCAATATTTACGCCATGAAGTCGCTGGGCGTGGAGCGCATCATTTCGCTCAGCGCGGTCGGTTCGCTGAGGGAGGAGCACAAGCCGCTCGACTTTGTCATCCCCGATCAATTCGTGGACCGCACGCGCGGCCGCATCTCCACCTTCTTCGGCGAAGGGTTGGTGGCGCACATCGGCTTCTCCGATCCCATCTGCCCGCAGCTCGCGGAGACCGTGCAACAGGCGTGCGCGGTGGCTGGCATCAATGCCACCAGGGGCGGGTCCTACTTGTGCATGGAGGGTCCGGCGTTCTCCACGCGCGCCGAATCGAACCTGTACCGAAGCTGGGGCATGGACGTCATCGGCATGACCAATTTGCAGGAAGCCAAGCTGGCACGCGAGGCGGAGATCTGTTATGTGACCGTCGCCATGGTCACCGATTACGATTGCTGGCATCCGCAGCACGACGCCGTCACGGTGACGGACATCATCGCCAACCTGGTGAAGAACGCCGAAAACGCCTGCAAAGTGGTGGCGGCCGCAGTCGAGCGCATGCCCCCGGAGCGAACTTGCAAGTGCGGGTCGGCGCTGGCGCACGCCATCATAACCGACCGCAAACTGGTGCCGGAGGCAACCAGGCGCAAACTGGACTTGATCGTCGGCAAATACTTCTAAAAGCAGAAGTCAGAAGACAGAAGTCAGAAGACAGAATTCTGACTCGTGACTCCTGACTTCCTGTTCCATGACAACCACTTCCTGCTACCAAAACGCCGTCCGGCTCCTGGACCACTGTCTGCAAGGAGAGTCTTGGCCGCATGAATTGCTGCGCGCGCTGGCGGACGGCGAGTGTTCCGACGCGCTCTTCCGCATCGTCGCCGAAGGCCTGGCGGACCGCTTCGAGCCGGCGCTGTGCGATACCTATGCGGCGCTGTTCGCGGAAGCCATCGCGCCGGGCGAAAGCGCTGCACTGGTGGAACGCTACCGGCGCGTGCGCATTCCGCGCGCTATTTCGGGCGAGCCGCGCACCGTCTTGGTGCTCTCGCGCGTGACCCTGGGCGCGGACGTGGCGGTGACCAGCGTCATCCTGGATGCGGCCAAGCGCCGCTTTCCGGATGCGGCCATCTATCTGGTGGGCCCGCGCAAGAACTGGGAGTTGTTCGCCGCCGATCCGCGCATCCGGCACCTGCCGATCAATTATCGCCGCGGCACGCTGCGCGAGCGCCTGGCCTCGGGGCCTGAGTTGCGCGAAGCGCTGGCGGCGGCGCCCTCTGGGCCCGGCAGCATCGTGATCGATCCCGATTCGCGCCTGACCCAGCTTGGCCTGCTGCCGGTGTGCCCCGAAGAGCGCTACTACTTCTTCGAAAGCCGCGCCTATGGCGGCGACGGCGACGATCCGCTGCCGGTGCTCGCCCAGCGCTGGGCGGAGCAGACCTTCGGCATCCCGGACGCCCGGCCCTTCGTCGCCCTGCGACAGGCCTCGGGCATGTCCCAGCCTGGCATCGCCATTAGCCTGGGCGTGGGCGAGAATCCGGCCAAGCGCATCGCCGATCCGTTCGAGGCGGAGTTGCTGGCACTGCTGGCGCAGACCGGCTTGCCGCTCACGATCGATCAAGGCGCGGGAGGCGAAGAAGCGGCGCGCGTCGAGCGGGCGGTCGCAGCGGCCGGAGTGCAAGTTGAACGGTGGAACGGATCGTTCGCGGGCTTCGCCTCGATCGTCGCGGGCAGCCGGCTCTACGTGGGCTACGATTCGGCCGGGCAGCATGTAGCGGCGGCTTGCGGCGTGCCGCTCGTCGCCGTCTTCGCGGGATTCTCTTGCCCGCGCATGTTCGCGCGCTGGCGCCCCGCCGGTTGCGTCGTCCGCGTCGAAGACCCAGACCCCGCGCGCGTGCTGGAACAGGTGCGGCTTACTTTACCGCAAACGTTAGAGAGCCGGTAGCGTTTGTGTTCTGATCGAGCACGATGAGCCGGAGCTGCTGCACCGCATCGGTGGTCGGGTGATCCTGCGAGAGTGGGATACCTTCCTTCATCACTGCGTCGTGCTGTTCGGACGTGAGTTCCAGATTGAAGTTCATTAAACTCGGTTCGCCGAGTGGGCCGGATGCGCCGCGATCGGAAATCAACAGATATACCGCGCCTGTGTACTTGGCGCCCTGCTGGGTCAGGATGATGTCCGATGGATTGATGCGGATGTCCAGATGTACCCCTTGTTTGGCGCCTTCCATGGGCGCAATTTTCGTGCGCAAGCCGATCTCGGCCACGTCGGAGGGATTTTGATACGCCGCCATCAGGGCCGCCCGCATCCTGTCCGCCACTGGCCGCGCATCCGGCAACGCGTAGTAGCGCTCCCTGACCCGAAGCTTGACTCCCGCCCGCTCGCAGGTGATGCGGATCCTGTGCCACTTGCTGTCCCAGTTCTCCGCCGACGGGTCGTAGGCAATCTCGAAAGAATTGTCGTCGCCGGCGGCCACCTGCTTCAGAACCGCGCGAATGTCCAGCCGGAAGTAGGTGGCGCCGCCGGTAAGAAGCGCCATTTGCGCCAAGTCGAGCGCGGGATCCGCACCCTGGGAACCCTGTGCATTCTGCTGTAGCCCGGAGCTCTGGGCGTCGTTGGCATTACCTGGCCGGTTAATGGGCGAACTCATTGTATCCATCTGCATCATGGGGTTGAGCGCCGTGCTGAGGTCCCTGCTGTATGAAACCGGGTCCACGGCGACGTCGGCCTTTGCCAGCGTCACCCCCAGGTGTGGCACGTAAAGAGCGCAATCCACCCAATCCCCGTTGCACGGAAGCTTGGTGTTGTAAGCATTTTGCATGCCGTCCGTGATCCATACAATGTCCCTCCGGCCCGGAAACACGGCCAATTGTTCGGCCAGCGTCTCAAGCTGGTGGAAAGTCTTCTTTACCTGGTCCTCCTGGCCCAGGTGCACCGGCCGGGCATGGCTGGCCGCTTTCATGGCCTTATCGAGAACCTGAGCCACGTCGTGCGGCCACGTATCGTCGTCGGCGGCTTTCGGCCCTATGGCATGAATCGGAACCAACTCGCCCTCCAGGTTGAGCAGGTAGAAATACACGGAATTGCCGGATTCCAGTTGCGCAAGCGATTTGTCCAGGGCCTTCCAGTTGTCCAGCCGGTCGGCCTGGTTCTCATTCATCAGGTCGAACAGGATGGCGATGGTGTGCTGCATCGCGCCGCCGGGCCTGTTGGAATGCTCCAACGGTCCCAGAGCGGCGGCCGGGCCGGCTGCGGGCTTGTGGAAAGCGAAGATGGTTTCCGGCTTGCCCTGGTCGACGATCTTGAAATCGGCGGCGGTCAGGTCGGTCACGGGTTGGCCGCTGGCGTCGAGCGCCACAGGGTGGAGGTGCATCAGGACGGGCGGTCCCGGAGCTTGTGCCAGAAGTCCGGAAGCGGCCAAAGCGATGGCGCAAAGGAGAGTTTTGGATTTCAACATATTGACACCACAGTGTACCTCCAGGTGCCGGGTTTTGGGTGCCGCAGCGGATTAGCTGTATTACAACTGCTCAGAATCTTCGCAGCATGCGCGGATTCTTCGTGGGGCAGGCCCAAACGATCAAAGCCCAAGTGGTTGAGTTGAAAGCGGGTGCTGGGTTCCGGGGGCTGGGTGCTGGGTTCTGGTGCGCGCTTTGCGCTTCGCGCCGTGGATGGTGGTTGGTGGCTGGTGGCTGGTGGTTGTGTTTTGGGGGTGGTGGGGAGACAGTGGTCGCGTATCAGTCGGAGTCGTTTGCCTGGGTGTCAAAGATCAGGGGGGCGGGTTACTAACGCGTGTCGGGAGTTTCGGGGGCACAGAAGACCGGGTGGGCCTCCGCGCGTTCCGACATCACATATTCGGGGGGCGGAGCCTGCGGCGAGCTTCGCTCGCTGGGGTTGGGGGCTGGAGGCTGGGGGCTGGGGCTGGTTTGCGCGGGCTGCGACTGGCGGCGCTCCTTTTGCGATTGCTTCATGTCCTCGATGGCGGTGCGGAAAGAGCGTTCCAGTTGCGCGCGTTGCTTGGCTACGTACGCCAACATTTTGAACTGGTGTTCGCCGAAGTCGATGTACGCGTAGATCTTCTGTTCGCTCTCGGCAACGCGGCGGAGCAGCCATTGGGAGGTGACCATGGTTTCCAGGTAGCAGCGTTCGGTGCGGGTTTGCGGCTGCCAGTCGGCGTCCAATTCGTCCCAGAGTTGGGAGTAGTCCGCGCAGTTTTCGTCGGGGAGGATGGAGACGCGGGTTCGCAGGCCGTAGGTGAGGGCGTTGAAGCGGATGGCTTCTTTCCCGGCTGGAGTTTTTGGCCCTGAAGAGTGCTGGGAATTCCTTCGGTTGGCTTCTTGTTGTTTCTCTGAAATTATCATACGGAATCTATCCTTTCTCGGGAGGGAGTGGCGGGACTGAAGTCCCGCGCGGGGTAAACCCCACCCTCCGATTTCATACTAGCGGGCGGGTGTGAGGAAATGCACTACCGAGGAGGTTGGCGGGTTAGTAAGTGGTTTGGTTGGAGTGAGGTACGGGGGAGGGATTTATTTCGCCGCCGTGTGATCGAGGGGGCCGATCCCGGCATTCCGATCTGACCCGATTTTGTACTACTGTCCATCAGTCTCTTCGCGCGCCGCGACGAAGGCCGCAAAGTCCATTTGCGCCGTGAACTCCGCGATTGCGTCCACATTCTCCACAATGTCGCGGAAACGCTATGTTGGGTTCTTAGAAGGCATACACCGCGTCGTTCAGAATGTCATCGCGGAGCAGCGGCTTGAGCGTCCTGCGGTTCACCACGTCTCCGGCGCCATGGAGCATCTCGTTGACGTAGATCTTCAGGCGGGCGTACTCGAAGATCCCCATGGGCTGGTCCGGATCCAGTTCCACCAGCACGTCGATATCGCTGTCTTCCCGGGCCTCGCTGCGCGCCACGGAACCGAAAACCGCGGCGTGCGACACGCCTAATCGCCGCAACTCGCTCTCGTGGGTCCGCAGCGTCTCCAGGACGTCATTCAAGTGCCGGTCATAGCTCCTAAGCACGAGTCTACCTCACACCGGCGCCCCGCATGGTCACCATCTACAATTCGGTTAGCCAACTGATACGCAATTCGTGTCCCCAACCTACCTCATCTCGACCCCGACGTCCAACCCCCAGCCAGCGAGCCCTACACCGGCACACCGCACGACCACAACATATACCCCACCGCCTGCCTCACATAGTTCCACCGCACCCGCAAACTGTCCCGCGCGCGCTCCGGCCGCGGCGACCCATACACGGTCAGTCCCCTGCCTTCCAGCATCTTCTTCACCCGGTAAATATGATACCCGTCGCTCACCACGATCGCCGACTGCAACCCCATCCGC
>Ga0224555_1003451_pt1 | contig 16097 bp, 13 predicted proteins | sample 714S23034metaG_FD_180687 | JGI IMG/M metagenome (GOLD analysis project Ga0224555, IMG submission 180687) | Peat soil microbial communities from Stordalen Mire, Sweden - 717 S2 30-34 | ecosystem: Environmental > Terrestrial > Soil > Wetlands > Peat | place: Sweden: Norrbotten County, Stordalen...
CTCCGTCAGGTGGTCGGATTCACCGAAACAGGTGATCGGATTCAACCGAAATGCCTGGTCGGATTCCGCCGAAACAGGTGGTCGGATTCAACCGAAACGGGTGATCGCTTTCACCCGAAATCCGCACGCAAGACCGGCGCATGGCGGACGACCCCGGTGGACCTGCTCACCCATGAGGGTGCACGCTACCTGGTCGCGCCAAGCGGTGTGACCCAGTGGGTGCGCAACGTCCGCGCCGGCGGCGATGTCGAGCTGCGCCGGGGGGGGGCGCCGCGAGCCCGTCGCCCTGGTGGAGCTCACCGACGACGAGAAGCTTCCGGTGCTGCGCGCCTATCTGCGCCGCTGGAAGGTGCTGGTCCGCGCCTTCTTCCAGGGGGTCGGGCCCGATGCGCCGGACGCCGACCTGGCGCGCATCGCGCCGGGGTACCCGGCATTTCGCGTCTCCGGCCCGAAGCCGCCGTCACCCGGCGGCTGAACCCTCGGCGCCGGCGCGGTTCCCGCCCAGCAGGGACCGGCCCAGCAGCAGCGCGTTGCGCGGATGCTCACCGACTCGGCGGACCCCGTGGGGCCACCAGTCGGTGCCGAAGGGGAGGTGAAGGCGGACGGTGAAGCCCCCCGCACGCAGCCGCTGGAGCGAGCTTCTATCCAAGCTACCTCTGAGTGCAGCGTGCCGCGCCGTGGAGGGCAGCTGGATCAGACCGCCGGCTCGGCTGGCGGCCGAGCCGTCAGCGCCTCCGGGGACGGCCTGGCTCCGTCTGCGGCCGCGAAAGGGTTGGCCACTGCGTTGAGCAGCTGCACCGTGTAGCTGTCCCGGGGGTGCTGCAGGACCTGCTTGGTCCGCCCCTGCTCGACGATCCTTCCCCGGTTGAGGACGATGATCTCGTCGGAGACCACCCTGGCGCCGAGGAGGTCGTGGGTGATGTAGAGCAGGCTCAGGCCACGCTCCTCCCGGAACTTGGCGAGCAGCCTCAGCACCCCAGCGCGCAGGGACACGTCCAGCATCGACACCGGCTCGTCGGCCACGATCAGCTCAGGGTTGCACGCCAGCGCGCGAGCGATGACGACGCGTTGGCGCTGGCCCCCCGAGAGCTGATGGGGCAACTTGGCCGCATACTGGGTCGGCGGGGTGAGCCCAACCGTCTCGAGCAGCTCGTGGGCGCGGCGCCCGGCCTCTCGCGGTGACATGTCCAAGAAGTTCTCGCAGGGCCGCATGACAGCGTACCCGACGGTGTGCAGTGGGTTGAGGGCGCCGTACGGGTCCTGGAAGATAATCTGAACCCGGCGGTGGAATCTGCGGAGCGCATTCCGGCGCAGGCGTTCCACCCTGAGGTCGCCGAACGTGATCGATCCCGCGGTGGGACGCTCCGAGCCGGTGATCATCTTGGCGAGCGTGCTCTTGCCGCTGCCGCTGGCTCCCACAAGCGCGACGGCGGCGCCAGGGGCGATCGTGAACGAGACATCGTCGACCGCGGTCACGGCCTTCTCGCGCCGCAGGCGATTGGCATAGATCTTGGACACGCCGCTGATGACCAGCGGGGGCACGCTGCTGGCCACGGTGAGACGCCGGTCACCATTGCCCACTAGCGCAGGTTCGGCGGGTACGTCGCCGTCAGCCGACACTTCTCATCTCCACTGCGGCTCCCACCTCTCGGGCCCTGACGTGGCATGCCGCGGTGCCCTCACCCAGCGGGGACAGCGGTGGCATCTGCTCTGCGCAGACGGCCTCGGCCAGCCGGCACCGCGGCTCGAAGGGGCAGCCGGTGTTGGGCAACGACAGGTCCGGCAGAGCTCCGGAAATCTCGCCCAGCCGGACCTCGTCGGCACGCGGGTCGGCGTAGCAGCCCAGCAGCGCCTCAGTGTAGGGGTGGTGGGCTCCGCGCAGCAGAGCCTTCGAGGGCTGGCCCTCGACGATCCTTCCCGCGTACATCACCATCACCCGGTCGGTGGCCTCGAGCACCACACCCAGGTCGTGGCTGATCAACATCGCCGTGAACCCCTGGTCGCGCTGCAGGTCCTTGATGGTCTGCATGACCGCGCCCTGCACGATCACGTCCAGAGCGGTCGTCGGCTCGTCGAAGACGATGAACCGAGGCTGCAGAGAGAGGGCGAGGGCGATGGAAACCCTCTGCCGCATCCCCCCGGACAGCTCGTGCGGGAAGCGGTACAGCACCGACTCGGGGAGACGCACCATGTCGACCAGCTCAGCGCCGCGGCGCCGGACGGCCCCCGCCGAGAACCTCTCACCCTTCCGGGCGTGCGCCTTGAGGACGTCGCCGAGGTGGTGCTCGACGGTGCGCACGGGATTCAGCGCGTTCATCCCGCTCTGGAGCACGAGCGCGAAGCCGTTGCGCCGCTGCCGGCGCAGCGCCTCGCCCTCGACGGTTGCGATGTCGACACCGTCGAACTTGATGGCCCCGCCGTCAAGTCGAGCCGGTGGGCGCAACATGCGGGTGAGCGCGAACGCCAAGGTCGACTTGCCGCACCCCGACTCGCCCACCAGGCCCACGAATTCACCCTGCTCGAGCGTCAGATCGACGTCGCGAACAGACCAGATCCGCACCCCGCGAACCGGCTCGTAGACGACGTTAACGCCACGAGCCTCGAGTAGCACCGTCATGATTTCTCCCGCAGTCGCGGGTTGGAGAGCGCGTCGACGCCGAAGTTGACCAGCGTGAAGGACACTGCCAGCAGCGCGATCGCCAGGCCAGGAGCGAAGATCGTCAGCCATTGGCCGGTGAGCAGGGCGTTCTCCTGCTGGGCGAAGTAGAGGATGGTTCCCCAGCTCACGGTGCTCGGGTTGCCCAGGCCGAGGAATTCCAGGCTGGCCTCGGCGAGGATCGCCGCCGTGGCCGCCCCGAAGAAACTGGCAGCCACCAGCGAGGTCATGTTCGGCAGGATCTCCCGGAAGACGATGCGGAAGAGGCGTTCACCCGAGAACACCGCCGCAGTCACGTACTCGCGGCTGCGCAGCGTCGTGGCCTGGCTCCGGATGACCCGAGCCCCGGTGGCCCAGCTGGTGAAGGCGACCACCAGGACGATGGTCCATATCGATCGGCCCTGGAGGTAGGCGGCCAGGATGATCATCAGGGGCAGGGCAGGGATGACCAGGGCGAGGTTGGTGATGAAGCTGAGCACCTCGTCGACCGCGCCGGGGCGGTAGCCGGCGACGAGGCCGATGGTCACCGCCACCAGGGTCGCCAGCGCCCCCGCCGCCAACCCCACCATCAGGGTGATCCGCGACCCGTAGATCATCTGCGAGAACACGTCCTGACCGTTCCCGGTGGTGCCGAACCAGTTGGCGACGGTGGGGCCGCTGTAAGGCGTGAACGTCGTCGCGGTCGGCGAATGCGGCGCAATCAACGGAGCGCAGATGGCGATCAGGATGTCGAACCCGATGATGCACAGGCCGATCCGTGCCTTACGGTTGCTCCAGAGCGTGCGCAGCGCTCGGCCCAGGAAGAGAAGCGGAGTCGGGATCGCCTCACTGGCGGGCCCGACCCTGACCTCGACGCCCTTGCCGGGCGATTCTGGTGGTGGGGCGGTGGTGACGATGGTCATTCGCCCACCCTGGGGTCGAGGCGCACGTAGAGCAGGTCGACGATGAAGATGGCGACCAGCATGCTCACCGTGATGACCAGGAACAGCGCCTGCATGAGCGGATAGTCGTGATTGGAGACGGCGATGTAGAGGAGGTTGCCGAGACCGGGATAGCCGAACACTCCCTCGACGAGGACCGCCCCGCCCACGATCGCCCCCAGCGACAGCCCGAAAGCGGTGACGTTGGGCAGCAGGGCGTTACGCGCGGCGTAGAGCAGAGCCACGGTCCTGGTGCGCAGGCCGTTGGCCTCAGCGAAGGTCACGTAGTCCTCACCCAGGATGTTGATCATGTTGTTGCGCATGCCGAACACCCAGCCGGAGAGCGAGGTGATCGCCAGCGCCAAGGCGGGGAGGATGCTGTGGTCGAACGCATCGGCCAGGAACGACAGGCTCAGGCTTGGCGTGAGGCCGGGGCTGTACCCGCCCTTGATGGGGAACCAGCCCAACTTGAAGGACAGCCAGTAGAGGGCCAGCAGCCCGAGCCAGAAGGGCGGGAAGCCTGCGAAGAAGGTGGCGCCGACGGTTATCACCGAGTCGGCGGCCTTGCCCCGTCGCCAACCGGCGTATACGCCCAGCAGGGTCCCGATGATGAACGCAAAGATCGTGGTCGACCCGACCAGAACCAGCGTCCAGGGCGCGGCACTGCCAATTGCCTGAGCGACCGTCTCGTTCGGGAACGAGTACGAGACTCCGAAGTTGAAGTGGGCGATGCCAGTCAGATACTGCCAGTACTGGGTGATGAGGCTGCCGTGCGGCACCCCCAGCTGGATCTCGATGGCTGTCCGCTCGGCGTTTGTAATCGGCACGCCGGCGGCGGCGAGCTTGCCCAGGGCAGCGTCGACCGGCGACCCAGGCATGAGCCTGGGGAGGAGGAAGTTGAGGGTCAGCGCGGCCCAGAGAGTGATGACGAAGAGCACCACCTTGCGGCGCACGTACCGGTATCTCACCTCACGCTCCTATTGGCTATCGCTGCATGCGACACCAACTCATGAAACGCTCTTGAGGTGGGTGATCACCGTCAGCAGGGCGTTGTTGTACGAAGTCGGCAGGGTGTAGGGGTCGGAGGCCGAAGGCCAGCCCGTGAAGTGCTTGGTGGAGAAGAGGCCCCAACTGCCGCCGTAGTACATCAGAACGACGGGAACCTGGCTGTACATGATGCTCTCGAGCTGCGCGGTCGCCTGCATCTGCACCGAGGGGGAGGTGGCCGCTGCCAGCGCGGCGAGCGCCTGGTCCGCGGCCGGGTCCTTGAAGCGCTCAAAGTTGTTGACGGTCGGTGTGTTCACCGGAGCAGCGAAGGCGCTGTTCAGCGCCTCGTCGAAGTCGGTGTAGGGGCTGCCCGTGCCGCCGTAGCCGCCGATGGCGGCGTCGAAGGTCCCGCCTTGGACCTCCGACGAGTACTGGGCGTACTGAGGGGTGTCCAGGGTGACCTTGATGCCGATAGCGCCGAGCTCAGTCGAGACCTCCGTGCCCGCCGCGAGCCAATCGCTGAAGCTACCGGGCAGGACAATGGTCATGCTGGCCTGGACACCGCCCGGGCCGACCAGACTGGCGCCTTGCTGGGTGTACCCCGCCTTGGCGAAGTCGGCGAGAGCCGACGACCGATCCTGGCTGATCAGGCCGGTGTTGGGAATGCTCGGGTCGAGCCACTTCTCCAGGTTGGGGAGGACCAGCCCGGTCATGCTGGCCTGCTGCATGTAGCCGTTGACGGCCTTGGCGGCGATGGCCGTGCGGTCCAGGGCCTCTGACAGGCCCATCCGAAAGTCGACGTCGTTGTAGGGTGCCTTGGTCAGGTTCAGGTAGAGGCCGATGACGCCGCCCGGCGGGAACCAGTACGTATTGTGCGACGGATCTTTGGCAACGTACGTCTGCTTGACGTCGGGTAGGTAGTTGTAGGCCCAGTCGTAGTCGCCGGCGACTACCTCGAGTTGGTTGGTGCTCTGGTTGGTCGACTGCGCCGGGAACACCACCTCGGACGGCGCGATGGTGGCGGCTCCCCAATAGCTCGGGTTCTTCTTCAGGGTGTACTGAGTGGGCGCAAACTGACCGAGGGTGAAGGGCCCAGTCCCGACCGGATGGTCGTTCGTGTACGCCACCGGATCGGAGATGGAGGCCCACAGGTGCTCGGGGACGATCGGGACCTGGGCGATGGTGTCCGCGAAGGGGACGTCCGGGGACTTGAGTGTGATCGTGACGTCCTTGCCCGACGCGGAAACGCCGGTGATTGCGCTCCAGATGCCGGTGCTGTCGAGGGCCGGGTACTTCTTGAGCAGGTTGAACGTGAAGACGACGTCTGCCGGAGAGAAAGGCTTGCCGTCGCTCCACTTCACGCCCTGCCGGATCGTGTAGACCAAGGTCGTCGGATCCGTAAATGCGTACCCGGTAGCGAGGAACGGCGTGTACGCGCCGTTGATTGTGCTGGGAATCTCAAGGGGCTCGTAGATCAGACGCGTTCCACCGAGTTCGGCCGCCTGGAGGGGGTTGAAATCCTCCACCAGGGTGGGGTTACCCCTATCGCCCTGAATCGTCAGGATGCCTCCTCCCGTCGTCGCACCCCCGCCACCACTACTCGTACTACTCGTACCGGACGAGCAGCCAGCCAGGCCAATCATCGCTGCCACCGTGACAGCTGTCGCTGCCGCTGCCGCGACTCGCCCCGATCTGCATCTTAGGAACATGGTCGATCTCCGAAACCTGAGAGCTTCAGTTGAGTGCCTACCGAATCGACATCGTCTCCATCGAGAGGTACGTCCTTGCGGCCCAGGACACCGGATCATCCGCGAAGTGCCGCTGCATGGCACGGTTTTGGAGCGCGTTGTCCACAGATGCCATGATCATAGACTGATCGAGCACCAGGTAGCGGTGGCCGACGGCGCCGGTCGTTGGGCTGACGGCATCGAAGAAGCCGTCGGAACCGTAGAGCCCGGGGTACAGGCTGCGCAGGTTCTGGATGTTGGCGTACGCCTGCTGCGGCACCACATCCAGGGCAAGGAAGGATGCGTACGGCGTAACGACGTCCTCGGTGGCGCACCCGTGGCATTGTGACAGTCCCTCGTTCGGGTGTTCAGCGTTGGCCCCGGTGCCGTAGTAGGGGAACGTCAGGCCCTCGACGCCGAAGCTGCCGTAGTCACCACTGTCGTCGGCGGTGCTGGATGGAGACATCCCCCAGACCGGGTAGCCAAGCTGCTGGGTCGCATACTGGATCTGGACCTCGGCGCTGCGCAGGTCAGCGAGACCGAAACTGTTTGGCCCCCAGGAGGTCTCGGGCACCACCTCGTTGGCCATGAGGGCCTCGAACATGCCACCCGAATAGGTCGGGATGAAGGTCAGATCGCTTCCGGGATAGGTGTAGTGCCCCTCCCACACCAGAAACTGCTGGCCCGACTGCGGATCCGTGTAGGTCTGCCAGTGGCCGCCCATCGGCCACTGCCCCTGCCAGGAAAAGTCGGGGTCCGTGGCCTGGCAACCGGGGTACGGAGCCGGCGGTGGAAGTTCCCGCCAACTGCGCCACCACACATTCCCGGGCATCTGGCGCAGCCCCATACCGATGTAGGCGGAGATGCGGGGATCGCTGTAGAGAGCTCCGTTGTGGTAGTAGTGTTCCCAGTTGTCACCCTGACTCGGCGGCAGCCCGACGTAGTAGCCGCCGAACATCTGACCGGTCGGCTGATTGCCAGGAACGTTCGGATTGGTGTTGCAGTGCGTCTCCGGACCATTGTCGTAGAAGAGGCCGAAGTTCATCGGGCTGAGGAGGCTGTCCACCAGGTGCTTCAGCTCGGGCATGGCCTCCCGGACAACAATCAAGCCCGACGCGTACCAGCCGTTGTCAACGTTGGAGACGAAGTAGCAGTTGTCGAAGGTCGGCGTGGTCTCCACTGAACAGTCGATGTCGCCGGGATTCCTGATGGTGTCACCGTTGGTGGTGTCATACCACTGGTAGAGGAATCCATCGTAGCGCTTCAGCGCCTGCACCTCGGTCAGCGTCGACTCCAGCAGTGCATCCGCCTGGGGCCGGCGGATCAGACCGAGGTCGTTGGCGGCGACGACGGCCCAGAGGTAGACCCCGATGTCGGCGGCCGAGGTGTAGTCGCCGTGAGCGGTGGGTGTGGACGAACCACCGGCAAAGGTGACGTTGTCCATCGGCAGATGCGTATTCGGATCAACGTCGACGCTGTAGAAGTGCCAAGTGGCCCGGGCGATGCTGAACAGGTTCGCCTGCTGCGCGCTGGTGAGACCGCCGTAGTTCTCGACAGAGCTTCCCGCCCCGCCGGCGGCACTCGCCTGCAACGGCGCCAACGTCAGCGCGATGAGAGCCGCTGCCACCGGCCAGCGCCTCATCTTCTCCGAGCGGAACGATCTCTCTCTTCTCGTCACAGGCCTCGGCTCGTCCTCATGGCTGTCCTCTCCCTTCCGGCGCGACCGATTCGGCGCCCTCGCGCTCGAGACGCAGGCGAGCCACCCCGGGCATCGGCAATTCCGCCTCCAGCTCGGCGCTGCCCGCTCGGATCTCGAACTCGTCCAACGCGACGTCCCGGCGCAGCGCGCCACCTCGTAGATGGTCAACCGTTCTGTCACGTCGCCCTCGCGCGCGGCACTCCACCCAAGGGCCAACGGCCTGGGCGAGGTCTTGGCCGCCCGCGCCGTGAGTGGCCGCGATGAGAATGGCGTATCCGGCGGCTCGGGCGGACCGCTCCGCGCCCCGGATGACCTCATCCGAATACAGGAGGGTCTCGTGACCAGACTCGGTACTAGGATCGTCGAGGTCGGGAAAGATCAGCCCGATGACCCCGTGCGTCCTGCTGGCGAGCCCGCGGGCCATCCCGTTGGGCGCGTATCCGACGGCCTTGACTACCGCCAGTACCCGCTCGCGCTTGGCCGGGGCCACCACCGCCTTCCCCCAGTACCTGCGACACGGACGAGATCCTTCTTGAAGTGGCTACAAGCGCTCGCAGCCGCACGTAGCATGCTCCGAGCTTCCCTGCTCGTCAACTTCCCGCATCCTCGCCGGCTTGCAGAGCGAGGCCTGCTCGCGGTGGCCAGGCGGGGCGGCGGCCGGTGAGCCTCTGGGCGACACACGACCCCAGCTGCGAGGGTGCCGTGGATCCGCGGGCTCGGCCGCACGCCCGACCTCAACCAGCCCGCGCGGCGCGGTGTGTCCCGGTGGTGCGGGGCGCGCCCACCTGTCGCTTGCCACCCAGAAGGGACCGCCTTGTTGCCACAAGGAAGGGACCACCGCGGGACTTGCGGATCCGGTCGGGTGGGCATCATCGGTGACGGCCAGGCGGACGTCAACGGCTTCTGGATGAGGGATGACCAGGCCAGGTCCTACGAGGTCATGCCGGTCGCCTTCCGGGCCGCTGAGGGGCCTTGGGTTCAAGGGGTGGTTGCACACCCATCTCGTGAGGTGTTGCCATGCAGCCAGGCCGGCTGGGTTGTCCCCGGCGGTTGAAGCGAGAGATCGGCGGTCTCCACGACGTCCAGCGGCTGGAGGGCGAGATCGTCGGTAAGGCCCTATGCGGAAAACGCCGTAGGGCCTCTGCGCCGGGCTCATGATGCTGGAGCACCATCACCTCCCGAACCCCGCCCAGCTGCCGCCAGCGCCGCCGGACGTAGGCCCGCACCGTCCGCTCCGACACCCCGGCCCACCGACTCGCCCTTCGCGGACTCTGCGATGACCTCAACCAGGTCGGCGCCACCTTCCCCGGCACCGACCTACCCGTCCGCTACGCCGTCACCGTCCACCATTCCAGGCGGGCTGCATGAGGCTGCATGTCCACATCCCTGGACTCGGGCAGCACCACGGGGACATCACCCTGAGCCGGCTCTGGCTCGACATCGGCGAGCGGCGACAACGGCGCAACCGCGACGGCCTCGAGCTCGGCGGCGGCGGCCGCCGTGTCCAGCTTCAGCCTGGGCTGCTGGAGCTCGATTCGTGTCATCTGCTGCAGCGCCCAGGACGGCGACGATCGCGACACCACCATGCCATGGTCGGTCTGCAGCCAGCTCTGGATCTGCCGGCTGCTCAGGCTGTGCTCGCTCCCCTTGGCGATCCGCTCCAGCACCGCTGGCGTGAGCTTGCGCTTCCGTTTCGGCCCCGGCTTGGCCGGCATCACCGCGCCCAACCCCTGGCGCACCAAGCGCTGCACCGTGTCCTCATGCAGTCCGAAGGCAGCGGCGACATCCCGCGTGGTCGCCAGCCCACTGGTGACCACGCTGAGCATCGCCACCCGCTCCGCGACCGGTCACCCTCGTCGCATATGTGCAGCGGCATGGCACCGTACATCACCGCGGAGCACCATCGCTGCGCAGCAAGGTCAGCCGATCATTGATCACCGCACCCGGGACTGCCTCGAAGAGTGATGTCTCTGCGTGTGCAGCATGCTGAGACGACACCGACAATTATGCCATCTCTGGACTCAACTGTCAACTGACGTTTGCTGACCACCCGCCGATCGAGATGTCCACATCCCTGGAGTCACCATTCGTGCAACTGTCCTTCGGCGGCTGGCTCAGGGAACGGCCGCCTGCCCAGCATGGCACCCCAACTCGTCGGCTAGGACGAGATACATGGCATGCGACCACAGCAGCTGTCGGGCAGGACGGCCCCCCTGCCGGACCCATTCCTGGTATGCGAACGGGTCGCGGCGAATGCCGTCCACCTGCTCGGGCAGACTACCGTCCGGACCGGCCTGCTCTTCGATCCATGCTAGGCACTGGCGCGCGTCATCCGACTGGTCAGCGCTGACACAGCACCAACCGTACCACGCCGTAAGGAGGGGCCAGGAGCCGCCGCCGTAGTAACGGTCGCCCTGGTAGCGAGAAATGCCGGGGTATCCCAGCTCCGAACGGACGGCCTCGGCGGTTTCGACGCGAACAGCCTCCTCGACGGGGGCGACAGGGAAGGGCATGGACAGCCAAAGGAGGCTCGCATCGATGCTCCTGCGGCCGATCGACTTGACCAAGCGTCCGTCTAGGACCGCATGCTCGGCCACAAAGGTGTCAATAGCCTCAGCGGCCCTGCCCGCACTGAGGCGGTTGGTAGCGGACCCGGCGCAGTGCAGGCCAGTGGCGATACAAGCCAGCGTGGACGTGTGGACTCGCTCGCCATCCTCTTCCCAGCAATCGAAACATGGCAGGGGCCAGAGATGCTCCAACTGCCGGCACAGGAACTCGATCGGCTGCGCGAACTCATCCCAGAGTCGCGAGCTTCCGCTCAGGCGCGCATGCTCACTGAGACCCCAGAGCCAGGTGCCATACCCGTCCAACTGGAAGTTTGGCCACCCGTCGTCGGCGACTTGGCCCTCCATCGTGAACCGAGTCGGAGGAAAGGCGCTATTGGTGGACCCATCAGATTCGAGCCCTTGACCGCGCATGAAATCGTTGATCGCCTTGGCCACAAAACGATAGAACCTGGCGGCTGCCTGGTGGCGACCCCAGCGGTCGAGCGCATAGGCGCAGAATGTGCCGTCCCGTACCCAACAGAAGTGGTAGGGGGGGAAGTCCGGGGAAGCGATGAGTGCGCCCGACGGGTGCTGCCCGGCGGCCAACGCTTCCAGGCTGCGGTCGATGAGCCACCCGGTCGCGGCGGCGCCACTGTCGGTCACGCCGTGAGGTACCTGCTAGCCGTGCCGTTAAGCCCTGTGTTCGGGGGAAGGGGGAACGACTCAGGCGGGACCAATGCCGCGGCTCCCACCGCCGACGCCGCGCTGGGCGGCCTTTCGCCCGTGACCCGCGCCCCTAACACCTTAGGGGGAAAGGGCACCTGGCCGAGGACGACCCGGACTTGGTGCGTGATGCCATCGTCGGCGAGCGGGATCGCGGCGATGCCGTCCGGCAACTCCTGCCCGTCTAGCTCGGACGCTGCCACGCCGCGACTGACCCCCTGTGGGTTCTCCACGACGATCTCGTACCTGGCGGAGTGATAGCGGAAGTCGATCTCATAGCCCGGCCACCCGTGTGGGATGCAGGGATCCAGCAGGAGCGTCTTCCCGCGCAAACGGAATCCCAGGATCCACTCGACGCCGGCCTGGTACATCCAGCTTGCCGACCCGGTGTACCAGGTCCATCCACCGCGGCCGATGTGCGGCGGTTGGGTGTAGACGTCAGCCGCCATGACATACGGCTCCACCTTGTAGCGATCGACCCGGGACCGGGTGCTGGCATGGGTGATCGGGTTCAGTATGGAGAACAGCTCGCCCGCCTTGTCGCCGTCGCCCAGCGCGGCGAAAGCGAGCACCGACCAGATGGCTCCGTGGGTGTACTGGCCACCGTTTTCCCGGATGCCCGGCAGATACCCCTTGATGTAGCCGGGATCGACGTCGGAATGGTCGAACGGCGGGGCGAACAGCAGGACCAGACGGTCACCGCGTCGAACGAGGTACTCGTCCATCTTGGCCATCGCCCGCCCCGCGCGGGGAGCATCGGCGACTCCTGACAGGACGCTCCACGACTGGGCGATTGAGTCGATCCGACACTCAGCGTTGATGGCCGAGCCGATCGGGGTGCCATCGTCGAAGAAGGCTCGGCGGTACCATTCGCCGTCCCAGCCGTCGCGTTCGAGCGCCAGCCTCAGCGCCTTCATGTGAAGTCGCCAGCGCTCCGCGCGAGGACGCTCGCCGCGAGCCTCCGCGATCGGAGCGAAGGCGGCCAGGACCGTGTGCAGGAACCAGCCCAGCCAGACGCTCTCGCCCCGCCCCTGAGGACCCACTCGGTTCATCCCGTCGTTCCAGTCGCCCGACCCGATGAGGGGCAGCCCGTGAGCACCGGTCGCGAGGCTCCGGTCGAGCGCCGCCGCACAGTGGTCGAACAGCGAAGCCGACTCCGGTGAGCGTTCCGGCTGGAAGTAGGCGTCCGTCTGGTCGGGCTGTAGTGCCGGTCCCGAGAGGTATGGGATGGTCTCGTCGAGAACCGCCGTGTCGCCCGTGACCGCGAGGTAGCGATCGACCACGTACGGCAGCCAGAGGCGATCGTCGGAGATCCGGGTTCGGGGGCCTCGACCCGACGGCGGATGCCACCAGTGCTGGACGTCTCCCTCGGCGAACTGATGGGCCGCGGCCCTCAGGAGGTGTTCCCGGGCGAGCTCGCGCTTCGCGGTCACCAGAGCGACGACGTCCTGGAGCTGGTCGCGGAACCCGAAGGCACCGCCCGCCTGGTAGAACGCCGTCCTCGCCCACAGCCGGCACGCGAGCGTCTGGTAGATGAGCCAGCGGTTGAGTATGATGTCCATCGAGCGGTCGGGTGTCCGTACCTGGATGGTGCCCTGGGCATCGTCCCAGAAGCTCGCCACGCCGCGCAGCATGGCCTCGGGGTCGGCCGCTCGCCCACGCCGGATGAGGTCGGCCGCCGAGGAGGCCTCGTCCGCCTCGCCGAGCAGTACGAGGACCTGGGTCCCCGCTCCATCGGCGAGCTCGAAGCTGGTCTGCAAGGCCGCGCAAGGATCCATGCCGGCCCCTGCGGCACCCTGCAGCCGGTGTCCGCGGTCCAGGCCGGCGGGTCGCTCCGGACCGCCATTGCGCCCGAGGAATTCGGTCCGGTCAGCCGTCCACGCCGTCTGCCGGCCGCCTAGGTCAAGGAAGGCGACCCGGCCGGCGAATTGGCTATTCCACGGGTTGCGCACGAGGAGCGCCTGGGTCTCAGGCTCCAGTGCCGTGACGATCCAAGGGGCGCTGGTCTCGCGCGAGGTGCCCAGGGCCCATTCGGCATAGGCGGTCACGGAGAGGCGCCTGGAGCGCCCGGATCGGTTCACGATGGTCAATAGCGAAACCTTCAGAGGATCATCGAGCGGGACCAACTGAACCAGGTCGAGGTCGATGCCGTCGTGCAGGTGCTCGAACCGGCTGTATCCGGGCCCATGGCGGACGACATACGTCGAGTCCTCGCAGCGGGTCGGCTGGGCCGCCGGACCCCACAGCTCGCCGCTGTCGTCATCCCGGACGTAGATCGCCTCGCTCGCCGGGTCGCTGACGGGGTCGTTGGACCATGGGGTCAGCTGGTTCTCTCGGCTGTTCCCCGACCACGTGTAACCCGAACCAGACTCGGAGACCTGGAACCCGAATGACGCATTGGCGATCACGTTCAACCAGGGCGCGGGGGTGGATTGCCCTGGGCCGAGGATGGTGACGTACTCACGCCCGCCATCGGCAAAGCCACCGAGCCCGTTGAAGAACTCCAGATCCGGAAGCGGGGCGGCCACCTGGTTACCTGATGGTCTCGAACCGGAGGGCGTTGCGGGTGGAGCGATCCTCCCGGGACGCTCCAGGCCGTTGACCTGATCGGCAAGACTGCCCCGGCGGCTCAGCAGCACCGCCCGGGCCGCCGTCTGGAGGAGGGTGCGGTCTTCGGTGGAGAGCCGGTCCCCGCGCAGCATGTAGACCCTGCCGTGGCCCGGATGGCCCTCGTGGTCCGGGATCGAGTAGCTCGTCCGCACGAGGGTCTTGAGCAAATCGTGGAGGTCCTTACTGGGGGTGACGCCATGCTCCTGGAGGATCACAAGGTCAACGTCGAGAAGCTTCAGCCGCCAGTACTCATGCGCGCGAAGCAGCTGCCGGACGATCTCGAGGTCCTGGGCTTCGGCGACCCGCACCAAGATGATGGGCAGGTCGCCCAGGATGCCGTGCGCCCAGAGGCCGGGTGCTCCGCGCTCGTTGCGGGCCAGCAAGTCCGCCGGCGGGCGCAGCGACGGATCGGAGTAGAGGACCCGGTTGGCGAGGCGCTGGAAGAGGTGGGCCTCGTCGGCCTCGATCCCCAGGTTCCGAAGCTGGACCTGGGCCTGCGTTGCGGCCGAGGTCGCCACTCGTTCGAATGTGCCCGGCTGACGGTACTTGTTCGCCAGGTCCAACACCTGCTCCCGCGACTCGGCGACGACCGTCGAGAAGACTGCGTGGGCGGTCGTGCCCGGGGCGATCGTGATCCGGTACCGGAGGCTGAAGATCGGATCCAGCACCGCGCCGACCGTGTTGGAGAGTGGGCGTCCCTCGATGACCAGAACCGGTGAGCGGACCGACCGGCCCCGACCGAGGAACCGGGCGCGATCCGTTTCGTACTGGATGGCCTCGCCGGTCTGCCCTTCGACCGCCGCGACATGTGTGGCCCAGATTGGCTGCTCGTCGCTGGAGCGGGGACGGCGGGTCGCCAGGAGGGCGCCGAGCTCGGGGACGAATTCGGTCTGCACGAACAGCTTCTGGAATGCTGGATGAGCGGCATCGGCCGCCGGCGCTGCGAGAGCGATCTCCGCGTATGACGTCAGTTCGATCTCGCGACCGTGGGAGCCGAGATTGGTCAGTGACACGCGGCGGACCTCCGCATCGTGCTCAGCCGACACGACGACGGTCATGCGGGTCGCGATCGATCCGTCGCGACGGGAGAACTCCGCGTGATCCTCCGAGTAGGTGACCTCGTAGCTGTCTGCTTCCGTGCCGCTGGGCTGGTGGCCTGCCGACCACACCGCGCCGCTGTACACGTCGCGCAGGAAGAGATAGCTGCCCCACAAGTCGCGAGTCACGTCCTCGCGCCAGCGGGTCACCGCCAGGTCGCGCCAGCGACTGTAGCCGGATCCCGCGGCCGTCACCATGACCGCATACCGTCCGTTCGAAAGCAGGTGGGTCCGCGGAACGGCATCGTGGGGCGAGGAGAAGTGACGAGGGACCAGCGGCACCAGATCACCTGGGTCGGCGGCGCTCTTCACCTCTTCAGCACGCAGGCCGCCCAGGAGCCCACCGGACGGCATCGGCTCCTGGAGCAGCGGCTACGTCGCCTAAACGATCGGCTCGCCACGGGAGCACTCCACCATCGCGCGGTCATTGAGGGCGCTGCCGAGAGCCACCAGCGCTATGCCCTAGTGACGGGCGATTGTAGATCTTCACGGTCGCGACCAGCGGGCCCTCGGGGCGCCGGCGCCGTCGAGGACATCGACTTCCGCCATCCCCGCGGGCTGGACCGCTCCCAGGTCCTGAGCCTCGCCACCGCCCAGTGGGCGACCGGGCATCACAACATCCTGATCGTGGGGCCGACTGGCTGTGGCAAGTCCTTCCTCGCCTGCGCGATGGCTCAGGCGGCGATCCGCGCCGGCCGCACCGCCCTCTACCAGCGAGTGCCACGGCTGCTCTTCGACCTGGCCCTGGCCCGCCTGGACGGCCGCTGGCCCCGTCTCCTGCTGACGCTGGCCGGGGTCGACGTCCTCGTCCTCGACGACCTTGCCCTGCGGCCGCTCACCACGGACCAGGCGGCAGATCTCCTCGAGGTCATCGAGGACCGACATCTTTGAGGATTGTCGGGTCGGCGATAAGCGGCGGACAAACTGCCTTGCTGCAACTCGATACCAACTCGGCAGGAGGAGGCTGGAGCCCAAGGTGGAGCCCAAGGTGGTGTGTGATTTCACCCTTGGATTCCATCGGTGGATGCAACACCTCGCGCGAGTAGCGATGATCGCTGATCGCGGGAGGTTCCATGAGAAGACCACGACGGTTCACCGAAGCAGAACGGGCTGAGATCTGGGACCGGCTCGA
>Ga0224555_1003452_pt1 | contig 16091 bp, 16 predicted proteins | sample 714S23034metaG_FD_180687 | JGI IMG/M metagenome (GOLD analysis project Ga0224555, IMG submission 180687) | Peat soil microbial communities from Stordalen Mire, Sweden - 717 S2 30-34 | ecosystem: Environmental > Terrestrial > Soil > Wetlands > Peat | place: Sweden: Norrbotten County, Stordalen...
TACACTTGCCGCAAGATTCATCCTGAGCAAAGCTGAGGCAGGACCGGGCTACGTCCACCATGCAGGCATCTTCATCCATGACCACCACAGTGCCCGATCCCATCATGGAACCAACCATGGCGAGGTTCTCGAAGTCAACCGGCGTGTCGATCAGTTCGCTCGGAATAATCCCGCCGGTCGTTCCCCCGATCTGCACTGCCTTAAACTCCTTGTCATCGGGGATTCCCCCTCCGACCTCGTAAACGATCTCGCGAAGAGTGACGCCCAAGGGCATTTCGATTTGGCCGGTATTCTTGAGCTTCCCCACGAGCGAAAAGATCTTTGTGCCTTTGCTCTTCTCCGTTCCGATTTGGGCCAACCACTTGCCGCCCCGGCTGATGATGGGAGGGACGTTCGCCCACGTTTCGACGTTGCTGAGACAGGTCGGTTTCCCCCAGAGCCCCTTTTCCGCAAGGTGCGGTGGCCGGGCTCTCGGTTCTCCCATCTTTCCTTCAACCACCTCGACTACCGATGTCGCCTCTCCACAGATAAATGCCCCGGCTCCTTGCGAAACGGAAAGGTCAAAACTAAACCCGCTGGCTAATATGTTCTCCCCCAGGAAGCCGCGCTCGCGGGCCTGATCGATGGCCAAATGGATTCGCTTTGAGGCCAAGGGATATTCGTTTCTGATGTAAACCACTCCCCAGCGGGCGCCCATGGCTCTGGCGCCGATCAGCATTCCTTCAATGACCGAGTGGGGATCAGTTTCGAGGATGCTTCGATCCATGCCGTTGCAAATCAGATATTTTGGTTCCCCCTCAGCCGCCCGAACGGCCTCCCACTTCACCGCGGTTGGGAAACCTGCGCCTCCTCTTCCGCGCAGTCCGGAGATCTTGACTTCATCGAGAATCTCCTCCGGGGTCATTTGAGTGAGCGCCTTCTTTAACGCCACATACCCGTCTCCGGCAAGGTATTCATCGATCTTCTCAGGGTCGAGCAAGCCTCGGTTCCTCAGCGCCACGAGCGTTTGACGGGAAAAGAAAGGAATGTCCATCATCTTGGGGACCGGAGCATCTGTCCCCGGTGGAACGTGCATGAGTTTCTTGACGGGCTTGCCCTTTATGAAGTGTTCTTCTACAAGAAGCGGAACGTCTTTGGGGGTGAGCCGCTGGTAAAAAATCCCATCGGGTTGAACGACCATTACTGGACCGACGCCGCAGAAGCCGTTGCAACCTGTGGACACGACCTGAATCTCCTCGCCCAGCCCACGCTTGGCGAGTTCCTTTTGCAAGGCGTCCCTGAACTCCAGCGAACGATTGGCGATGCAGTCCGTTCCCCCGCAAACCATCAACTGAATTCGATACGGCATTTGGATCTCCTCCAGAATTCTCCGCTCTTAGCCTTTCACCGGCGCTGCTTCTTTGGAGTATTGCTTCAAGATCTGGCCGACTTTGTTGAGGGTAACCTTGCTGTGCAAGTCCCGGCCCACGGTGACCACGGGTGCAAGCCCGCAATAACCAACGCAGCGGGTCGCCTGCAACCCGAAATTGAGATCCGGCGTGGTGCACCCGCACTTGATATTAAGCTGCCGCTCGAACTTCTCGATGATCTTTCCGGCGCCCTTAACCTGGCAGGCGTTGCCCAGGCAAACTCCTATCGGGTGCCTGCCTTTGGGCTTCAAGCTGAAGGAACTGTAAAAGGTTGCAAGGCTGTAGGTGCGGCTCAGGGGTACGCCGACCGTGCGGGAGATATGCTTGAGAACATCCTGCGGCAAATAGCTGAATTCGTTCTGCACGTCCTGTAGCATTGCGATGAGCGCGCTCTTCTCCGCGTGGTGTTGTTGAATGATTCTTTCAACGGTTTCCAACTGCATATGCGCCTTCCTCCCTTAATGCCAAGCTCTTGACCGGTCCGGTACTCGTGTCATTTGGAGCGCAGTCATTCCGCGAAAGCGGGAATCCACTCCGCAAACCTTTGGAAATGTGCTCTCGTCGGACTGGATTCCTCCCGCAGGGCGGGACGGGAATGACAGGTGGCTCGAGTTGATCCCCATTCCAAATGACACCAGTACCACCGGCTCCCTCACGTTTTCCACACTTTTCCCGACGGCCGATATTCCTTTTCCAGTTTCATCAGGCTACCTGCTTTACGACCTGATCGCCGAGCCTGATCGTCCTCTTTGCCGGGACCCGTGTGGCGGGGCAGGTGTTCCAGCACAGACCACAACCGGTGCACTTGGATTCGTCCACGAACCTCGCCTTCCTCTTCACCTTCACCTTGAAGTTTCCGATGTATCCTGAACATCCAACCACTTCGCTGTAGCTCAACAGTTTGATATTCTCACGGTGCCCTACCGAGACCATCTTCGGCGTCAAGATACAAGCGGCACAGTCCAGGGTGGGAAAGGTCTTGTCAAACTGTCCCATCCGCCCGCCGATGCTTGCATCACGCTCGACCAGGTATACCGTGGTCCCCGATTCAGCAATCTCGAGGGCCGCTTGAATGCCCGTTATCCCGCCACCCACAACGAGCACGTTGGGGTTGACTTCGGCGCGCATCGGCTCCAGGGGCTGGTGCAGGGCCACGCGTCTGACCGCTCCCGCGACCAAAGCTTTGGCTTTTTCCGTTGCCATGCGCACGTCGTCGTGGATCCAGGAGCAGTGCTCGCGGATATTGGCGATCTGGACCAGATACCGGTTGAGTCCCGCTTTCTTGGCCGCATTCCTGAAGGTGATCTCGTGCATCAGTGGAGAGCAAGCGGCAACCACAACCCTGTTGATGCCGAGACGTTGAATGTCGTCCTGTATTAGCGCCTGTCCAGGGTCCGAACACATGAACTTGTAGTCTCGTGCGATCGCGACGCTGGGCGCGTGGGAGATGAACTCGCGGACTTCACTCACGTTCACGGTTCCGGCGATGTTGAGCCCGCAATGACAAATATAAACCCCAATGCGCGGGTGCCCGTTCTGGTCCATCTGTCTCCTCCTTCTATGCGGCTAGTACTGAGATCGGAGCTCTCCACGGGATGAGATTCCTGTGGAACCCAAGCTCTTTCTCGGAGCAGCCCAATGCGACCCCAAGCAGTTGAGTGAAGTACATCACGGGGACTTGATACGACGTTCCGAACTTTTTGTTTACGAGCTTCTGGTACCCCTCCAGGTTGACCTGACACAGGGGACAGGTGGTAATGATGCACTGCGCCCCGTTCTCCGCAGCGCATTCCACCAGATCTTTCACAAGTTGCAGACACACGTCCGGGAAGGTGGTCATCAGCATTCCGCCACAGCAGCGCGTCTTCAAAGGGAAGTACGCAGCTTTGGCGCCCAGCCGCTGGAATAGCGTATCCATGGTTAAGGGGAACTCGGCATCGTCAAAGCCGCGCTCGGGCCGCACGATTTGACATCCGTAATAGGGGGCGAAAGCGATGCCCTCCAGGCTTCGCTTGGCAGCCGAAGCAATCACCTCAACGCCCACCTCGTTCACCAGAACGTCGAGGGGATGGCGTACCCTGACGCCCAGACTGTATTTCAGGCCGACCTGTCCCAGCAGTTGATCGACCTTGGCCCTCAGTTCCGGGCTCTCCCGCAGGAAGCGGTTGGTTTTCAACAACACGGTGTAGCAAGCGCTACAGGGCGCGATAAGGTCCCGGAAGCCGGCCTGCTCCGCGAGCGCCAGGTTCCTTGCGCTGACCGTCAGCGAAAGGGCCTCGTTCACGCTCATGTACATGGTCGCTCCGCAGCAGTTCCAGTCCTCGAGTTGGCGGAGCCCGATGCCTAAGGCGCGAAATACCGCCCTTAGACTCTCGTCGTATGGTTTCCCTGAAGACTCAAGGCTACAACCGGGGTAATAAAGATACTCCATGGGCGCCTCTCAACTGGTTCTTTCGGGCTGGTCTTTACCCACTGCCCCGTATCCGACCATTCCTTCAGTGTACGGGACAGCTTCCTTCTCGCGGGGCAATTCGAACTCCTTGGAGGCCCGCAAAATCGTGCGGATCGCCCCCACCCCTTTGATCTTCTTTGGGAGCATCGAAATTCTCCCTCGCCGGAACATCGCTATCGCGAGAGGCAGAAGCCGCAAAAGTCCCAGGGGATTTCTCAGGTAATAGAGCAGGAGCAAGAGCGTTTCTTGATTGCGACCGTACCGGTTGACGACGCGAACGAAATTCTTCGACAGCCGGTACACTGGGAATCGCTCGGGATAGAGTCCGGTGTCGATCGCGGTGCGTTTTAAGGCATAGAGCAGATCGGTGATTTTGATGGATTGCGGACACCGGGTCGTGCACATGTAACAGGAAGCGCAAATCCAGAGCGTCCGGCTTCGAAGAATCTCCTCGATTTGCCCGGCCCGGAATAGCGCGATCACCATCCTGGGGGATATGTCCATCGCGTAACTTACCGGGCAACTCCCGGTGCAGGTTCCGCATTGCAGGCACTGGGAAATCCGGCCGCCCCCTGGCACGACCTGAGCTTCCTCCAGGAACCTCCGCCGCAATTCACGCTCCGGTGCGGGCAGACTCCCTGGAACTGGCGCGTGAAATTTGATCGGACTTGCATCCACCCTCGCACTCGCCATCGTCCCTCCCCTCTTATGTCGCCATATATAAACCTACTTCATTGCTTGGTCACGTAAACTATAGACCAGAGGGTGATACAGCAAGGTGCCAGCCAAAGCCGGGTTTTTCCACTTCCCGGTCTCCCAGGCAGTTGCTTTAGGTCAGTTCCGAAAGTGCGCAGCGATCGAACTATCCATCGAGCACGATGAGGTCCCTAAGAGTGATACTTTGACGCCCGGCTGAGTTTTTCCTGTGGTGTTTTGCAACAAAGTACCCGAACTTACCGTTGCCAACGAGCTGACACTTTGACCTCAAGTGCGATTAGGGGCTCATAGGAGACAGTTTTTGCCGCACGTAGAATCAACAATTTAGCAGACTGCTTATGTCTGTAAACTGTTGATTCTTCGTGGAGCAAACCTTACTCCTGACGGACTTCCGGTGACCTGGGATGGTGGGGTCGCGCCTTTGTGCTGGGTGAAAACACCCCCGATGCGCCCCGCTGCTGGGGATTCTTGCCACCCTTGCTACGCAAAAACTCCATGATTCTACTCTGCTGACGAAGCAAGGTTGCGGTTAGGAAGGTGTACTTGTTAGCTCTCTTGGTTGAGAAATATTAAGTCGTCAATCCCATGCTCGTTGCCGTCAATCGCCGGACTAGCTGGCAAAGTGGGAAGGAGGTGGTACGCGTGCCAATAAAACGTTTGGTTGGCCCCTGCACGGCTTACGAATCGCGTTCTGAAAGGTGCCGCGAGATTTCCTTCACCTTCCTGACAAGGCTCGGCAAGCTCGCGAGGCGAGCATACATTTTCTTGAACTCATCCAGGGGGCGGGCGGGGGTCCCCCAGACCTTAGTTCCCTTGCGAATCGTCCTGAAGATTCCCGCTTGCCCACCAATCATCGCCCGCTCTTCGATCCGAATGTGGTCCGCAACACCCACCTGACCGCCCATGACCACGTAGTCTCCAATTTCTGCGCTACCCGAAATACCCGTCTGAGAAGCGATCACGCAATGGCGCCCCAGCCTGACGTTGTGCGCAATTTGGACCAAGTTGTCAATCTTGCTCCCTTGACCGATCACCGTAACTCCCAACGAGCCGCGGTCCACCGTACTGTTGCTGCCTATCTCGACATCGTCCTCAATGACCACCCCGCCCCGTTGGGGGAATTTCTCGTAATGGTCTTCGGCGTAAACGTAACCGAACCCGTCGGATCCGACCACAACGCCGGAGTGAAGGATGACCCGGTTGCCAATCCTTGCCCCCGGATAAACGCTCACCCGCGGATGCAAGACACAATGCGAACCTATCTGAGCCCCTTCACCGAGGCAAACTCCCACTCCTAGATACGTCCCCCGCCCCACATTTACACCTGACTCGATGACCACGTAAGGACGAATGGTCACGTCCTCAGCCAAGCGGGCGTCCGGAGCAATAACAGCCGTGGGATGGACTCCCGGCTCGACCTTGCGTGGGGGACAAAGGACCGCTGCGGCGCGAACAAAGGACAGTTTGGGGTTCGCGACCCCGATCGTCGTCCGGCCTGGCAGGATGCAATCCTCCGGCACTACAATGCACCCCGCCTGGGAAGCGGCGGCCAGTTCAAGAGACTTGGCGCCTTCGGCATAGGCCAGTTCATTCGGTCCGGCAGTTCCCAGTGCCGCCACCTCGTGGACTTCTCGAGACTCCTCTCCGTGCAGTATTCCCCCTAACAACTTGGCAAGCTCCAAAGTCTGCATAATTTGCCTCGCGGGAAGGGTTGGCAGTAGACAGTTATCAGTTCTCAGTTCTAAGTTATCAGCCATCAGCGGTTGAAAAAATGGAGCGAGGTACCGCGGGCCAATGCAAATTTATTTTGAATTCTGAATTTCGAATCCCCCACTGCTTTTTGCCTACTGCTTTCTGCCTACTGCCTACTGCCGACTGCCTTCTGCCTACTGCCGACTGCCTTCTGCCTACTGCCTACTGCTTTCTGCCTACTACCTTTTGCTCAAAATGGATAAAGCGGGGGGTCACCCTCCGGGCGTGTTTTCCACCGGCGGTGAACCCAGAGCCAGTGATCCGGGAAGCGCCGAATGTATTCTTCAAGCAAGCGGGTGAAGTTCGCAGTATTGACCTGGATTTCCTCTTCCGGATTCTGGCAATTAATCCATTCGACGGGGTCGAATCGCAGCCGATATTTCTTGAGCTTAGAATCCCAGATGACCAGCCCCAGCACGATGGGCACACCGGTCTTCTTGGCCACGCGCGCGGGGCCCGTGGTCGTACATGCCGGCAGGCCGAAAAAATCCACAAAGACCCCTTCGCTGGTCAACATGTTCCCGTCAATAAGCACTCCCACCGCGTCACCCTTGTGGAAAGCGCGCAGAACGCCGCGCGCAAAATCACCTTTTTCGATGGCCTTCCCACCGCCCAGGCACCGATAGCGATTGATGAGTTCATCCATCAGCGGATTGTCGAGAGCGCGCACCACGAAGTGGCAGGGATAGCCGTATACGCCGTGAGCGAAAGAGCTGAGTTCCCAGTTCCCGAAGTGGCCGGTGAGAAAAAGGATGCCGCGACCCTGGCTCTGGGCGTGGGCGTAGTTCTCAAACCCATCGTAGATGATCATTCGCTCAATGTTGCTGCGGTTCCAGCGTGGAAAATGCGCAAAATCCGCCAGCATCCTGCCGAAGTTACGAAACAAGCCGAAAAGCACCTTCCGGCGTCGGCTCTCAGGCCAATCAGGGAAAGCCAGCTTCAAGTTGAACAAACCCACTTTGCGCAAGCGGGGCCAGAACCAGTAACTCAGAAAGGCCAGAAATGCGCAGAGCGCCCGCGTCAAACGGTGCGGCAACACCCCAAGCAGCTTCAGCAAGCTGAGTGCGGAATAGTATTCCATCCGATGTCGTAGGGAGGGACGTGGCGATGGTTGGGGGAGATTCAGGCGCAGTAGGGGGGTATCGGAATTGGTGACCGTGGTTGTGTCCATGCCCCGTGCTCTCCCTGAGGGTGCAGAACTTTTCGAGTCAAAATGGTATCACAACCCATTTTCTCATCTGCAAGAACTTTTCTTTTTCGGCCCCTTCCTCTCCTTGGGAGAAGGGCAATTGGGTTATACTTGCATCGGTTTGCGAGCGCCAAGAGGCTTCGCCGTCTTTAGAGCGTTGGCCTTGGGGGATGGCCTGTGCGACGGCAGATTTCACTCCGGTCATCCAAAGGGAAAGTGTCGTGGGGTCTCAAATCATTGATATTCGCCGCTTTGAGGTCTCGGCCTTCTCGGAGCTGTTGGATGCCGAATCGCGCGCCTGGAACGAAGATCTTTACTGGGATTTCAAATCCTCGGCTCGCGTGATTTCCACCTGCCTGAAAGAGAAACGTCTCTCGGGGTATGCGCTGGTTCTGGACGGCATAGTGCGTGGCTACTGCTTCTTTTTCTGCGATGGCGAGAAGGGCCTGATGGGTGATTTGTTTGTCGGCCCGGCGCCTGTGGGTTTGGATCATGTCCTGGCACTGCTGGAGCACGTAAACGAAACGCTCCTCGCAACTCCCGGCGTGCGGCGCGTGGAAGCGCAGCTCCCGCACTACACCTTCGAAGATCTCGAAAACAACTTCACTTCCTGGAATTACACTGGCTATCGGCGCCGCTTCATGGCCTTGTCCCTTCCCGAGTGGCGACACCATGCCTCCTCCGCATCCGGCTTTTCCGATCCCACGCAGCGCGCCGCTATCCGCCTGGATGAGTTCCGGATTACGCCCTGCGATAAAAAATATGCCCGCGAGGCCGCCGAACTCCTCTTTGGTGCCTATCACAACCACGTCGATGCGGCGATCAATGACCAGTACAGCTCACTGGCAGGAGCAACACGCCTCCTCGATAACATCCTCTATTACCAAGGTTGCGGAGAGTTTCTGGGGCAAGTTTCCAAAGTCGCCATTCATCGCATAACGCACAAACTCGCCGGAGTCCTGACCGTGACTGCGGTCCGTTCCGATACAGCTCACATACCGCAGATCGCCATGGCGAGGACGCTGCAAGGAATCGGGCTGGGCACAGCGTTGTTAGAATCTGCGTTCAACGACCTCGTCAGGGCCGGCTACCAGCGGGTTTCCCTGACCGTCACCGACGCCAACGCCGGCGCTCTTCGCTTTTATGAGAGCCTTGGTTTCAAGACTTTCCGCACCTTCGGCGCCTTCGTCTTCAACCGCCCCTGAAAGCAGGTGTCAGGTCGCAGGTGTCAGGTGTCAGGGGACGGAAGGTAGGCAGCAAGCAGTCGGCAGTAAGCAGAAGGCAGTGGAGGAGAAAGAAGAAAGCAATTCGGAATTCTAAGTTCAGCATGGCGCTAGCCCCATGCTTGCAAAGGCTGAGACCTGATATCTGACGGCTGATAGCTGAGGGCTGAGAGTTGAAGTCGTGCCTGAATCCCGAATCCTGAATCCTGTTCGTCACTTGCCCTTGGCCTTCAAGAGGTCCTTCAGCTCATCCATGAATTCCCGAATGTCTTTGAAATCGAGGTAAACCGAGGCAAATCGCACATAAGCGACTTTGTCGAGCTTCTTCAGGCGGCCCATAACCAGTTCCCCCAACTCCGTGGCCGGACGCTCCCTTTCTGCCGCCTCGGCTACAAAGGCCTCTGCCTCGTTGACAATCTCCTCCAAGTTGGACATCGGGACGGGCCGTTTTTCACACGCCTTCAGTAAGCCAGCCAGAAGTTTCTGACGGTCAAACTTCTCCCGCCGGCCATCCTTCTTCACCACCATATAGGGGATTTCGTCGATCCGCTCATAGGTGGTAAACCGGCGGCCACACTTCGCGCATTCGCGCCGGCGGCGAATGGTGTCGCCGATCTTTGCCTCGCGCGAATCCACGACCTTGCCTTCCACATGACCGCAGAATGGACACCTCATAGTCAGCACCAGTAGGCAGTAAGCAGCGCGTGCAGCGGAGGTCCTGTCCCGGAAAGCGGGAGACCTGCGGCTCTTCTGCGTTCAACACCCTACAAACTTTTCTCCGCGAGATCCCTCTCCTCTTCGGCGAGGGCCTCCAATTTCCTGAACGTCAGCCCTTCATGCACCAGCAGCACCAACCCCGAAACCAGGCATGGAACGCACATCACAATCCACACCAGTATTGCGGCGCCCGTGGCCGCCTCAGCCGGCACGTTGAAAAGTTCGTTCAGCGCAAGGATAATGCCCACCTGGTAGCCGCCACCGACCCCCGGGATCTGCACGGCGAGTCCCAGGGCGGCGCAAAACAGAGCCACAGCCGCCGCCGGCCAAGGCAGGGCCGCCACCTCGCCACGAAGGCTCTGGAACACCAGCCAGAACACCGTGGTGTTAAGAGCCCACACTACGGCGGTCAAGGCCAGACTTCCCAACAGGACCTTCCAGCTACGGATGACGCTCAAGCCCTCTGCAAATGACCGCAGGAAGCGTCTGAATCGCCTGAGCGCCGCCGTGGGCAGGAAACGGAACAAGCGCAGCATCCAGGAGGTAAACTGTTCGGAGCGTAACCAGAAGAGCAGCAATCCCGCGACCAGCAAGACGGCGAGAACAAGCATGACGTCCCCGCCCCGATGCAGGGTGGCGAGGATGGTCGACCCGCGCGCGGTTTCAGGCTCCAGCGGCTGGAAATCCAGCGCCGCGGCAAAGAGCAACACAAGGAACACCGTATCGAAGATTCGCTCCAGTAGCCACACTGCCAACATCGTGCTCTTGGAAATATTTTCCTTCTTGGCAATGTAAGCAGGCCGAACGAATTCTCCCGACCGGCCGATAAGATAGATGGAACTGAAACCCAGGATCTGGCCCACAAACAAAACCCAGAGCGAGGCCTTCTTGATCGGGCTGAGGAAGAATCTCCAGCGCAAGGCTCGGACAAAGTAGGTGCCGAAAACACCGAACAGCGTCAGCAGCAACAAGCCCGGCCGGGCTCCGGTGATCGAAGCCCACAGGCGCGTCCAGCGGAAGTTGGCCCACTCGGGACTTCGGCTCAGGTTGTAAAAGATGAGTGCGATGATGATGGCTCCGATGCCCAGCCACAACCATCGTCGGTACTCTTTTCTCATATCGGAAGAAATCTCGCAGGATCCCTAAACCGCAAAACTATCCGAACCATCCGCCCGTGTCAAGCAAACACCCGCTCGGGTACTGTCATTTGCGAGACATGTGCGCTCGAAGTCGCAGTCATTCCCGTCCCGCCCTGCGGGAGGAATCCAGTCCGTCGACAGCGGATTTCCGAAGGTTTGTGGAGTGGATTCCTCCCGCAGGGCGGGACGGGAATGACTGGCGTTTCGTAAGGGACACCAGTCCAAATGACACCACCACCCCCGCTCGTTTTGCAGGTGGCATCCGGTTGTTCAACCCTTGGCTCATGGCTAACCAGGACTTCCAAGTGAAGCACTCCAACCCTTGACCGCAGGGTCAAGGATGCGGCAGGCGAATCGCAAAAAGAAGCTGGGAAGTTCGAGTTTTCGGAGTGGCGAGCAGGGCCTGGCAATCCGCATTGATCTCAATGGGGACCTTAGTCACTTCGGCAATCTTTTTGTCGCGGACCGTTACCTTCAGCATGAGGCCGCGATGCGTGGCGGGATCCTGCTGGTCGAAGATAAGATTGCCCAGGCTGTAAGCCACCCAGCGCCCATGATACTGCTCGAGTGGCTGAACGACATGCGGATGGCTGCCCACGATAAGGTCGGCCCCGGCATCAATCATCTTTCGGGCCAGCTCTTCCTGCCGGCGCGTGGGAGCGGTGGCGTACTCCACGCCCCAGTGCGGGCAGACCACCACCAAATCGGCAAGGTACCGGGCAAAGCGAATGTCTGCCGTAACCTGCTCGACGTCCAGCCACGCCACGCCCGGATGATTGACTCCGGCCGCGGCGTCCTGCGGATCGATGTTCACGTAAGCCAGAAACGCCACCCGGACTCCGCCCAAATCCACGACCGTAGAGTGGTGCGCTTCCAGTGTGTTTTCACCTGCGCCTACCGTGCGGATGCCCACGGCATGAAGCCGCCCAAGCGTGTCCAACAGCGCCGGCGGTCCCCAGTCGTACGCATGATTGTTGGCTTCCGAAACGATGGTAAAACCGGCCGACTTCAAACCATCCACGGCCCGGGGATCGGCGCGGAAGGAATAAAGGTGATGCAGGTTGCGCCCCTGGTCTGAAATCGGACACTCCAAGTTGCAGTATGCCAGATCAGCGGCGTGTAACACCCCGGAAACTTGCCGGAAGGGATAACCCCAATCACCTTTGGCGTACATCTTCCTGCCAACTCCCCGCGAAAGCATAACATCGCCCGCGAAGATCAATGTGCGTTGGCGTGGGGCGGCTGCCGCGAGGTGATCTAAAGAAGAGTTCGCGCGCCGAGGCCCCTGCAAGGTGGGAAAAGAGGGACTGGAGGGACCGAATACACAGATTCCCGCAATGGTAATCGCGCCGAGTATCGCGTTGCGGAAGCTGCGGGTCATGATGAGAACAACCAAGCATGATGCTGAAAAACTCGCCTAGCTTGTCATTCCGAGCGCAGCGAGGAATCTCGCACTGGAGGCGTTTGGGGCAAAGCAGCCAAGGCGAGATCCTTCGCTGGCGCTCAGGATGACAGGCCTTGCAATGCACAGCGGCGGAACGGCCGCCGGCAAGGATTCGACGGCAGGGAAGCAAGACGGCATCCCCAGGTTACTTCAAATTCTCCGGAATCAGGTACTCGACCAACACCAGGTCGTGCCACTCGCTCCCCAGCTTGCCGTGCTTCTCGTGGATTCCCACTTCCTTCCAGCCGGTCACCTGACAGAGCTTTCGCGCCGGCTGGTTCTCGGCCAGGATGCACCCGATGAGCTTATAAAAGCCCTTGGCGCGCGCCATGTCCTGCATGGCCTTCATCAATTCCAGTGCCACGCCGTGGCCGCGCAGGCTGCGCTCGATGTAGATGGCCAGCTCCGCGATTCCGTCATAACAGCGCCGCGGGCTGTAAGGATTGAGCGCAGACCAACCCATCAGCGTATGTTTGACCTCCGCCAACAGCACCGGAAACTTGTCCGGCCGCGCGGCCAGCCAGAGGTAACGCTCTTCCGGCGTGACGTAGGTGTTTTCAAAAGTTGCGGTACGGTCTTGCACGCCCTGGTTGTAAATCCGGGCGATTTCTTTCGCGTCTTCAACCCGCGCAGGTCTTATTCTGAGAGGGCCACTCCACTCTGCCATGGAAAACCGCCAGGAATGAGGATAACTGCCAGATTGGAATTCTACCCTGACGCCGCCCGAAGAGCAACCAGCGGTTTTCGCGGGTAGTGGTTCAGTTTGGTTTTGCAGTGCCGGTCCTGCGCGGCGGGACCGGCACATCCCCAAAATGCCCCGACGAGTCGGGGCGCTACGCCAAACTGGCCCACTACCTCTTCGCCAGATGGAAACGGACGAGCCTTGAATCCAATGCCCAGGGTTCGACTTTTAGTTGGGCACTACGGATTTTCTGTGGATATTCAGTTCGACAGGAAGGAACAGGATGCAATTGCAGAGTATTCTGAATCGCGTGCGGGAATACAGTTCTTTTGTCTAGGAGGGAGTGAAGCGGGGGGGGAAGAGCCTGTGTGAAAACTCGTGTCTGGCATTGGCCAGGCTGGACCCCCGCTTCCGCGGGGGTGACGGCGCTGGATTTAGGGGCTGTATTCCGACCTATCATTCCCGCGAAAGCGGGAATCCACGAGTTTTCACACAGACTCGGAAGGGGGGGAGGAAGAGAAGGGACAGAGTTTGAACAGCGATCATCAGTCCCACAATGAGGAGGCTAAAATCGCCCCCCAACCTCGGGGTTTGGGCTTCACTTTTCGGTGATGCTGATGAAGACCCTCTTATATTTCACCGTTGAGCCTCTCCCAGGTAAGCCCCAGGTACTCATACACGGCCCTTGTGGCCTCATAAAGCCCGTAATAGCCGGGATACATGTCTTCAGGGATGGATTTCTCATGTTGCTTCGCCAAGTAGTCCGTGGGAGCGGCGATAGGGTTCATTCCCTGCTTCCTAAGCAAGGCCATCGCTCGCGGCATATGGGAGGCAGAGGTGACTAACAGAAAGGGTGCTTTCCCAACTGTTGGCGCGATAAACACGCCTTCCTGCTCCGTGTTGTGTGAATTCGATTCGAGGACTATTTCCGCCTGCCTTACGCCAAGAGCCAAAGCGACGTCTCTCATCGCCTCGGCTTGGCCGGGCGGGCCGCCGGAGAGAATAAGCTTGCATTGAGATGGCTCCTTACAAAGCGAGACACCTTCCACGAGCCGCGCGATTGTTTCTTGCGAAAGGCGGCTAGCGGTGTCTATCCGAGGGTCGGATGAAAAGTCTCCCCCCAGCACAACAACAAACCAGACTCGGGCCGAACCCCGGGGGCCGCCAGGCAGCGAGGCTAGGGCGACGGGGCGATAACGTTGCTCTAGGGACCTTAAAAGCGCAGCCGAAATTCCCCTGTTCCCCACGAGAACAAGCATTGCCGCTCCGAGAGTGACCAGCACCTTTCCGGTTTTCTGCTTACGCGTGAACCAAAGCAGCGCTAAGCCAAGCGCCAGGGTTTCGCAGACCACGGGCAGCGGGAAAAAAAGCGGGGAGACGATTTTCACAAACATTCTTCTATCTCCATCATGGGCTGCTGAGATAGGTTCTCGGGTTCGCCACAACCAATCGCGGCGACCGTCCTAAGCCCCGAGCACGCCGGGCAATGCCGAATCGAAAAGTGCGCTCCTTCCAGAACGCCAGTTGCAGGTATGCCATCGCAGGCGCGAGCAGCATCCAGTTGGCGGAGAAATAGGCGGTCGATTCCGTCACATTCATGACCGTGAAGAAGATTAAGATGCCAGGAACTTCAGCAGCGAGTGGAAGCCGCCTCGACTCCGGAGCGAGCCAATAAAGCCTTACCATAAAGGCCAAGGCCACCGCAAACGCCGCCACGAAGGCCGCAGTTCCGATTAGACCCGACTCGAGCAGAGCGTGAAGCCAGCCATTATGGATGTGCGCTCCAGCCAGAAACCACCGGTCTGCGTGAAACCCCAACCCCACCCAGGGAGAGGTATTGAACACTTCCCAACCTTGTTGCCAAGTCCTCATTCGACCGGACAACGTAGGATCAAATCGGCCGCCTCGGGTCCAGTATTGCCAAAAGCGCTGCAACAAGCCGCCCGTGGCCAACAGTAACGTCGCTACGATTCCCCAGCTCAACATGACCACCCGCGACGTGCGGCGGAGGGCTAGAATTACGAAACCTCCCGCGATGAACGCCAGGATCTCTGTGCGGCCCTGGGCAGCCACCAGGATGTAAAGGGAGGCAGGCAACACCATAGCCCAGAACAGTCTCACCCAACCTCGCGGTCTGCCCGAGCCTGCCCAACGCGGCCAGCGCTGCCACCCCTGCGTATCTGCCCAAGCCGGTGTTTCGGGGTCCCGCCATGCCGGCAAACTCATTGACGGAGAAGCTACCGCCCATATGCAAGGCGCGGCCCTCGCCTGGCAGGAAGGATGGTCCCCCGATGACAGGTAGGGCTAGGACAATGGCAACCATCATGGCAATGTCGATGACCCAACTCAAGGTTAGCAGCTTCTTCATGGCATAGTCCGGCTGAGGATCCGTTAGGGCCAGAACGAGGATCGCGGCGGGAGCGCCAAATGCCACGCCCCACCATACCGCCTGGAAAGCCTGTTCAAACGGAAGCAGGAATGACGTGGCTAGCCCAATAATCGTGAAAAAGCTGAACAGACCTAGCGGGCCCATAATTGCCGGTACCTTGACACCGCCTCGAACCAGTATCAGCATGAGAGCCAGCCATCCCGCTAGTACGGGGAAAAATGCCCTGACACCATGAATCAACTCCCGAGTGTCAACGGGGAAGGAAGGATCAAGGATATAATAGGGTCCAGTGTTGTACCCGGCCCAGAGCATGAGCCAGAGTACGAGATACAACACAGTGCTCCGGCGGGGAGACCGGCGGAGGGGGGCGCCGCGGCTTTGCGGCCTCCCAACCAAGCTTTGCGCGGTCTCTAGTACGCGAATGGGTTGCACAGTCTATTTGTCCTGGCGGAAACTGATCAGTAGAACGTTCCTATAAATCGCTGCACGCCGCAGGCCCATGACAATCAGGCTCTCTCTCGCACCTTCGTCATTCCCCGCTCAAACGCCGTCATTCCCCGCGCAAACGTCGTCATTCCCGCGAACGTGGGAATCCACTTCCGCCAGCGAAAGGTAGCGGGCTCGTTCAACTTGGACCCCCGCTTACCTTGTATAGAGCTTCATGTAGCGAGGCAGCATCTCACCGACCGATAAGAATCACGGCGCGGTTTTGAATAGAGGTGAGAACCCACAATGGGCCCGTTCCCCCTCCAAGATGCTGAGCATGTCCCACATCTTTTGCTGGACACCGGGCGCTCCGTGGGATGCACGCTTACAGCCCCAAAGGGGCGACCTAACAAAGCCCAGGCCACCGGCCCATAAGCGTTAACCTAAGGAGTTGCCCCTTCGATGGAATTGAGGTATGCTGGGGGCATGAGCACTGCGAACCAGGGTCTCGCGGAGTTGGAGAATTGGGAAATCCTGCGCAGTTTTTTGCCG